>Ga0137308_100304_pt1 | contig 88544 bp, 60 predicted proteins | sample Inofrocosms_June_FD_97181 | JGI IMG/M metagenome (GOLD analysis project Ga0137308, IMG submission 97181) | Mouse cecal microbial communities from Vienna, Austria - N-Acetylneuraminic and N-Acetylglucosamine D2O microcosms_June | ecosystem: Host-associated > Mammals > Digestive system > Large...
CCCTTGCCCTTGTGCTGAAGCGGAAGGGTTACGAAACCGCGCTCGCCGGTAATCCGGACGAGGCTCTCGGCATGCTGCGCAAACATAAGTTCCGCCTGGTGATCATGGATATGAACTATTCCCTTTCAACCACCGGCGAAGAGGGAATACATCTTCTGCGCCAGACAAAAATATTCCAGCCTGACACACCTGTGATTCTTATAACCGCCTGGGGCAGCATCGAGCTTGCTGTGGAAGGGATGAGATTCGGTGCTTTCGACTTCATAACCAAACCCTGGAACAACCACCTTCTTCTGCAGAGAATAGAGACGGCACTGAGCCTGTCTTCCCCGGCTACGGATTCTGACCGGAATCCGGCGGATTTCGACAGGTGCGGTTTAATCGGTGAGAACCCCAGGGTAAAGGAGCTGCTGAAGACTGTGGAAAGAATAGCCCCGACCGATGCGCCGGTGCTCGTGCTCGGCGAGAACGGCACCGGGAAAGAGCTTATCGCCAACGCCATCCACAAAAACAGCCGCCGTAAAAACGCTCCTTTCGTTATGGTGAACCTCGGAGGAATCTCCACCTCCCTTTTCGAAAGCGAGATGTTCGGTCATTCAAAGGGGGCATACACAGGCGCTGTCTCCGAACGCAAGGGCAGATTCGAACTTGCCGACAAGGGAACGATCTTCCTTGACGAAATAGGAGACCTCACTCAGGACTGTCAGGTGAAACTGCTGCGCGTGCTGCAGCAGCACACATTCGAACGCCTTGGCGAAAGCCGCACGCGAAAAACCGACATCCGCGCCATATGCGCCACTAACGCCGACCTGCCGGCAATGGTCAGGGAACACACCTTCCGCGAAGACCTCTTTTACCGTATAAACCTTATCACGCTGCGCATACCCCCACTCCGTGAGCGTCGCGACGACATTCCTCTCCTCACAAGGAGTTTCATGGAGTCGGCATCAAGGTCTCACGGCATCCGTTGCCCGGAGATTTCTCATGAGGCGCTCGGTTACCTTTCGCGTCTCCCCTATCCGGGCAATGTGAGACAACTCAGGAACATGGTCGAGAGAGCCGTGCTGATGTGCGCCGGCGGCATACTGGAAAAATGCGATTTCGAGGCAGACGGAAACATTCAGGATGTTTCCGCAACCGACTTGAAGGGAAGTCTTGAGGGCGCCACTCTCGAAGACCTTGAGGCGGCAGCTATCGCCGAGGCTGTCAGAAAGTATGACGGCAACCTGTCGAGAGTGGCGGCGGCGCTCGGCATAACACGCCAGTCGCTTTATCGCAAAATTGAAAAACATGGCATCGACATTTCGTGATTCCGGCATATGAGACCATCCGCCATACACAATATCCTTCTCCTGCTTTCCGCAGCCTGTGCCCCGGCAGCGTGCATTATGCTTCCTTCTCCTGCAAGATGGTGGTGCGCAGGAATTGCCGCGATGTCGTTCTTTCTTCTTCTGCTGCTTCGCAGGAGCATCGTAAAGCCGTTGTCGGCGGCACAGCGCGGTCTTGAACTCCTTCTCGCCCAGGATTTAAACAACCGACTGATAAAAGTGGGCGAACCGGGTGCCGACCGTATCGTGTCTCTCTTCAATGACCTTATGACACGTCTGAAAAACGAGCGGCTGCGGCTTAAGGAACAGGATACATTCCTCAGGCTTCTTATCGAGGCGTCGCCGATGGGCATTATTCTGCTTAACCTCGACGGCAGAGTGTCGATGACCAACGGGGCATTCATCAGAATCGCGGAGATCCGGAACGAGGATGGCATAGTCGGCAAAAGACCCGACGAACAGGACTCCCCAATTGTCAGAACACTGCTCGCCATTCCACGGGGAGAAAGCCGTGTCATCAGGCAGGACGGTTCCCGTCTGTACAGGGGATATCACCTGCAGTTTCTGCAAGAGGGGTTTCACCGTCATTTTTATCTTGTGGAGACTCTTACCGATGAACTGAGAACAGCTGAGAAAGAGGCATACGAAAAGGTGATACGCATGATTTCCCATGAGGTCAACAACACCATGGGGAGCGTGCTGACGGTCCTTGAGACCCTTGCCGAAGACACAGCCGGAGACCCGGACCTGAACGAGACAATTGAAAGTTGCAGGGAAAGGTGCGCGGGGATGTGCGGTTTCATAGATTCTTTCGCGGAGCTTGCCAGAATACCGGATCCTGTTCTCAGACAAGTAGACATGAATGCGGAAATCACCGGAATGCTGCCATTTCTGCGCCTTATGGCAACCGACAGTTGCGTGATTACCTTCAACAACGAAAACCGCCCTCTCCCGGAAATCGAGAAAGAGCGGATGTATGTCAATGCCGATATGCCCCTTTTGCAGCAGGCTATTGTCAATATCGTGAAAAACGCAGTGGAGAGCATCTCCGGAAATGGAAACCGCGACGGTGTGATTCATATCGCCACGGAAAATGAAAACGGCTCTGTCACATTGACAATATGCAATAACGGCGCGGAAATCTCCGAAGAGACGGCTTCACGTCTTTTCAGCCCGTTCTTCTCGACAAAGCATTCCGGACGCGGGCTGGGGCTCACGGTAGTGTCGGAGGTGTTGCGCAGGCACGGTTGCTCGTTCTCGCTGCGCACCGGGCAGGATTCACTGACCCGCTTCACAATCCGCTTCCCGGGGCAACGTGAGGTGAAGCGCCGCCCAGCCGAGAATGCCGGCAAGAAGCGAGCCTGCAAGAATACCGAGCTTTGAGTCGTTGAGAAGCTGGGAAGTGACGGGGTCTCCGGTGCCGAACGACAGTGTGGCGATAAAGAGCGACACCGTGAAACCGATACCGCCGAGCAATGAGACTGCGGCAAGACTTCCCCATGTGGAGCCTTCCGGCATAGGTGCCCATTTCAACAATATGCATAATGCCGCAAAAAGGAAAATCCCGAGGAATTTACCACCTATCAGACTCACGATTATAGCCGGGGCGATGCCATGGAACAGCTGGCTGATTTCCATGTTGCCGAAAAAGATACCGGCATTGGCGAAAGCGAAAAGCGGCACTATGATGTAGTTGACCAGCGGATGCAGTGTGTCTTCCATATCCTGGAGCGGAGAGATTACTTTGTCGGATGAAGACTCTATCTCTTTGAGCCAGTTCATCTGCTCTTTGCTCAGAATGGTGCGCGAATTGAGATGTTCGTCATCCTCGTGGGCGAAAAACGATATGTTCTGCCTGATGGTCTTGATATATTTCATAGGGGCGTAGACAGGTTTAGCCGGAACGCAGAATGCCACAAGCACACCGGCGATTGTGGGATGTATGCCGGCGTTGAGGAAACAGAACCATACGACCGCTCCCAGAAACACATAGAACATCTTGGACTGTATGCCCAACTTGCCTCCCACAAACAGCACGAGCATACAGGCGGCGGCATAAAGCAGCAGCATGTAGTCGATATGTGTGCTGTAGAACGCGGCTATGACGATGATGCCTCCTATGTCATCGACTACAGCCAAGGTGGTCAGAAACACTTTCAGACCTATGGGCACTCGATTGCCGAGCATGGCGAGGACTCCCAGGGAGAAAGCAATGTCGGTTGCCATAGGAATTGCTGCGCCGCTGGCATATGCAGTGCCTTTCGACATGAACCAATAGATAATGACAGGCACTCCCATGCCGCCTATCGCCGCGATGATGGGCAGCAATGCGTTGCGGAACGACGAAAGCTCGCCAACAAGCACCTCGCGCTTGATTTCCAGACCTACGGAGAAAAAGAAAAGAGCCATCAGCGCGTCGTTGATAAACGCCATGATCGACATCGGTGCGCCATGATGGCTGAAAAGATTGAAATCTCCTACGCGAAGCTCGACCTCGTTAAGCCATATCGATTCATATATCTCTCGTGTGAACGGCAGATTGACCACCAGCAGTGCCAGCGCGGTCGCAAATATAAGCACATTGCCGCCGCTGGCATAATTCTTTATTGTCTTTTGTGCAGTATAAAATACAGAAGCCATTTTGGGTAATGATTGGTTTGTACATAATGGGCTGAATCCCGGACCTGAGGTTCAGGATTCAACTCGAAACGGGTTATTTCCCCCTATTATGCGGGATTGGGATTAAAACGGTTGTCAAGTATGGCGAAAAGCTGCTCTGACGCCTCTTTGGTCTTGACTTTCTCTATGACATCGGTCACAACTCCATTCTCATCTGTCACGAATGTAGTGCGAACGATACCCATATATTCCCTTCCTGCCATCTTTTTCTTTTGCCATACTCCCGCCGATTCACAGAGCGCATGCTCCGTGTCTGCCACAAGAGGAAAACTCAATGCGAACTTGGCTGCAAATCTATTATGACTCTCGGGAGAATCTTTGCTCACTCCGATGACCTGATATCCCATCTTCTCGAAAATGGAATAATTATCACGGAAGTTACAAGCCTCGGCAGTGCATCCGGGTGTGTTGTCTTTAGGGTAGAAATAGATTATAAAACGTCTGCCGGGATAATCAGACAGTTTAACTTCTTTACCTTCGGCGTCAACGCCTAATACATCAGGGAATTTGTCACCTATATTCATAATAGTGTTTACATTAAATTATAGCTATAAAGACCACAGGAGCCTCTATAGCTATAACAATTATTTAACTGTTTTTCTTAATCGAGTTTCAAGACTGCAAGGAATGCTTTCTGAGGCACCTCTACAGAACCGATCTGTTTCATGCGCTTCTTACCGGCTTTCTGTTTTTCCAACAGCTTGCGTTTACGCGATATGTCGCCACCATAACACTTGGCGGTCACATCCTTACGCACTGCCTTGATCGTTTCACGGGCTATGATTTTAGCTCCGATTGCAGCCTGAATGGCGATGTCGAACTGCTGGCGAGGAATCAGTTCCTTCAGTTTCTCACACATGCGGCGACCGAATCTCACGGCATTCGCCTCATGCGTCAGTGTGGAAAGCGCATCCACGCTCTCTCCGTTGAGCAGAATGTCAAGCTTCACAAGCTTGGACTCCCTGTAATCGTGGATATGATAATCGAAAGAAGCATAACCTTTGGATATAGATTTCAGCTTATCATAGAAATCTATCACGATCTCGCCCAGAGGCATGTCAAACGTAAGCTCCATCCTGTTACCGGATATATATTCCTGCTTCACCAGCTCACCCCTCTTTCCGAGACAGAGCGTCATGATTGGTCCGATGAAATCCGCTTGCGTTATGATTGTGGCGCGTATATACGGCTCCTCGATATGGTCGATAAGCGTTGCCTCAGGGAGTCCGGACGGATTATGCACCTCCGTTTTGTTGCCCTTCTTGTCATATACAAGATAGGAAACGTTTGGCACGGTTGTGATGACATCCATGTCGAACTCTCTTCCGAGACGTTCCTGTACAATCTCCATATGCAAGAGTCCCAAGAAACCGCAACGGAAACCGAAACCCAGGGCAGCCGACGATTCTGGCTGAAATGTCAGCGAGGCATCATTGAGCTGAAGTTTCTCAAGGGAGGCGCGAAGATTCTCGAAATCTTCCGTCTCAATCGGGTAGACTCCGGCAAACACCATCGGCTTCACCTCTTCGAAACCGGCTATGGCGTTCGCGCACGGACGGTTGACATGAGTGATCGTATCGCCCACCTTGACCTCTTTCGAACTCTTGATACCGGAGATTATATATCCCACGTTGCCTGCCGAGAGTTCCTTGCGCGGCGCCATGTCAAGTTTGAGCACGCCGATCTCGTCGGCGTGATATTCCTTCCCTGTAGACACGAATTTCACGAAATCGCCGGTCCTTACAGTTCCGTTTACTATCTTGTAATAGGCTATGATTCCCCTGAACGGATTGAAGACTGAATCGAAAATCAGAGCCTGCAGCGGCGCCTCGGGATCTCCCTGCGGCGCGGGCACCCTTTCCACGATGGCACGCAGAATGTCATCGACACCCATGCCGGTCTTTCCGCTGGCACGTATGATCTCGTCATGTCCGCAACCGAGCAGATCAACTATCTGGTCTTCAACCTCCTCCGGTTTCGCGCTGTCAAGGTCGCACTTGTTGATAACCGGAATTATCTCAAGGTCGTTGTCGATAGCCATATATAGATTGGATATCGTCTGCGCCTGAATACCCTGCGATGCATCGACTATAAGCAACGCACCTTCGCATGCGGCGATCGAACGCGAAACCTCATACGAGAAGTCCACGTGTCCGGGAGTGTCTATCAGGTTGAGAGTATATCTTTCACCGTCAAGCTCATAATCCATCTGAATCGCATGGCTCTTGATAGTTATGCCGCGTTCGCGCTCAAGGTCCATATCATCGAGCACCTGCGCCTCCATATCTTTTCCTACCACTGTATTCGTGCGTTCAAGCAGACGGTCGGCAAGCGTCGACTTTCCGTGATCGATATGAGCTATAATGCAGAAATTCCTTATATTCTTCATCTTTAAACAAATTCGACTGCAAAATTAGTCATAAATTATGGAATTTACAACCGCACGATGCTGAAGTCTCCTCAGAGCGATGAATACGAGGGTGTGAAGGTATCGCCGCGTGATATGTCGCCCGTGCGGGCACCGAGCTCAAGCCAGCGCACGCGCTGATCAGAACGCCCGTGGTTGAAAGTCTCGGGCACAGCATATCCCTGCGCCTGCTTCTGAAGATAGTCATCCCCTATCTTGGACGCGGCATTCAATCCTTCTTCAATGTCTCCGGGTTCAAGACTGTTGAAAAGCCGGTTGTCGTGATATGCCCATACACCGGCATAATAATCAGCTTGCAATTCTGTCCGCACGCTCAGCTTATTTGACTCCACTTCTGGAAGCCGAGCCATCTCTTGATGCGCCTGGTCGAGAGTGCCGAGCAAATTCTGGACATGATGACCGACCTCATGCGCTATGACATAAGCAAAAGCGAAATCCCCGCCTGCTCCCATCTGTTTCTCCATCTGCTCAAAAAAAGATAAGTCAATATACAGTGTCTTGTCTGCAGAACAGTAGAAGGGACCGACTGCCGACGTGGCATTGCCACAACCGGAATTTACAGAACCGGTGAACAGCACCATTTTCGGAGGCTCATAAGTTCGTCCTATCTTACGAAATTCCTCTGTCCACACATCTTCCGTGCCCGCAAGAATAACTTTAGCGAACTCGGCATAACGTTCCTCCTGCTCCGTAGGCACATAATTCTGCGCCATCTGATTACCGGTAATCGAACCTGCATTATTCAGCACAGACAATGGATTTCCACCGGAAATCCAAATAATCAAAGCGGTGATAATCAATCCGCCGATGCCTCCGGCACCGGCAACAAGCCCTGTGCGCCGCCCGCGCCGGTCATCCACATTCGAGCTGCTTCTTCTCCCGTCAAGTCTCATTAGCCTATAGTTTTAAGTAAGTGAACTCGTCTTGACTTATTTTTTCTTAACATCAGCGAGATATTTCCGAGGTGTTTTCGACACTCGAAGAGCCGGCAACCTTTCGGTTGGCGGTGATGAGAGGGGTGAAAACAACCGGAAAGATCCGCTGAGGTTGAGAAAAGAATTAACAATATCATTATTTTAACTTTCGTAAATAAGTCAAGACGAGTTCAGTATTCAAATTTAAACGACAGTAAGTGTTTTGAGGAATCTTTTATACTTACATAGCAGATTAAACTATCGTTCTTTTTAATAGAAACCATTTCCAATCCTCTTAAGTTCAACGCAGACTCTCCGTTCTTTTTCCGAATTTTATGGAAGCCGCTCTAAGAGGTTCATTGAGTTGATTTTATGAGGTGTTCTTTACGAGTTTAAGAGGGAGCATAGCGGGCTACTTAACATGAATTCATACGCAGCTTTTAAACAAATGCATGCCAGCCAATGTTATAACAATATATTACATCATTATAAGCTATATAATGGCTTCTGTCGGTTCCAGCACCCGGGGCCCATTGGCTAAACCATTGTTTATGAACGACATAATCGTCATCATTCTTCTTATATTGCTAAACGGCGTGTTTTCGATGTCGGAAATCGCGCTTCTCTCTGCTCGAAAATCGCGTCTCAATTCCGATGCCCGGAAAGGAAGCAAGGGAGCCAGAGACGCTATAGCCTTGGCTGAAAATCCTGATAATTTTCTTTCCACCATACAGATTGGAATTACCCTCATCGGCATACTTACAGGTCTCTTCTCGGGAGCCGCGATAGCTGACGATGTCGGACGCATGCTCCAGGGAATCGGTCTTGAAGCAAAAACCGCCCGTACCGTGGGGCAGGTTGCCGTTGTGGCTGCCGTCACCTATCTCTCCATTGTCGTGGGGGAACTCGTGCCTAAGCGTATAGGACTTGCAGCCGCAAATTCAGTGGCTAAATTCATCTCGCGTCCTATGCGTGTATTGTCGGTGGTCGCCATGCCGGCAGTCTGGCTGCTTTCGAAATCAACATCTCTTGTCACCCGTATCATAGGTCTTGACAATAAAAAGAACAATGTGACTGAAGACGAGATAAAGTCTCTGATTCAGGACGGAACGGATGCCGGAGAACTCCGTAAGATTGAGCAGGATATTATGGAACGCGCCCTTGTGCTGGGAGACTTGAGAATATCTTCGATAATGACCCCGAAGGTGGATGTTTTGGCGTTGAGACTCGACATGAATGCCGATGATGTCAGAAAACGCCTGTCGGAGGAGCTGCACTCCTATTATCCCGTGTTTTGCGACAAATCGCAGAATACCGTATGCGGAGCTGTCTCGCTCAAGCAGCTTGTGCTGTCGCTTGACCGGAATGATTTTTCTCTTGAGAAGGTCATGGGCGAACCCCGATATTTCCCCGAGACAATGCGCGTTTATGACGCTCTCGATGTCATGAAGGGAAACCGTGTGCGCTTCGCGCTTGTATGCGACGAGTTCGGGGACCTGAGCGGAGTGATAACCCCAGGCGACATTCTTGACGGACTCGTGGGGGCGATGCCGGAACAGGCGATGCCTTCGGATATAGACAGAAACGAAAAGGATGGTTCCTGGACTGTCAACGCAAGAATACAGATATATGACTTCATCAACTTCTTTGAACTTGAAGACCTGTATCATCCCGCGTCATATTCGACACTCGGAGGACTCATCCTTGAAGAACTGAAATATATTCCCCGTCCGGGCGACAGGCTCGATTGGAATAATATCCGGTTCGAGATTCTGTCGATGAACGGTGCCAAAATAGAAAAGGTATTGGTAACAATCACGCCACATCAGGAGGCGTGAGCACGGGGATTGCGGCGGGAGGAGCGTATCTCCACACGACGGATCTTGCCGCTGATGGTCTTGGGAAGCTCGTCTACAAACTCTATCTGACGCGGATATTTGTATGGAGCCGTGGTTTCTTTCACATGATTCTGAAGTTCCTTGACAAGGTCATCCCCTATTCTGTCTTTCCACTCCTCTGCAAGCACGATGGTGGCTTTGACAATCTGACCGCGTATAGGATCCGGAACTCCCGTTATAGCACACTCCACTACCGCCGGATGACTCATAAGCGAGCTTTCCACTTCGAACGGACCGATACGGTAGCCTGATGACTTGATGACATCGTCAGCACGACCGACGAACCAGAAATATCCGTCTTCATCGCGGGTGGCGACATCTCCCGTATGGTACACACCGTTGCTGTAAGCCTTGCGCGTAAGCTCTTCATCATACAGATATTCCCGGAACAATCCGAGGGGGCGGCGTCTGTCTGTATAGATCACAATCTCCCCCTGCTCTCCCGGTTTGCAGCTTTCACCGTTGGCGTTGATGAGGTCAATGTCATACTCGGGATTCGGAACACCCATAGACCCCGGTTTTGCCTCCATCCACGGGAATGTGCCTATGGTCAGTGTTGTCTCTGTCTGACCGAACGCCTCTTTTATATCAAGTCCTGTCAGTTCTTTCCACCGTTCGAACACACTCGGGTTCATTGCCTCTCCGGCTGTGGTGCAGTAACGTAGCGATGAGAGATCATACTTTGACACATCCTCCAGTATCAGGAAACGGTAGACCGTAGGAGGGGCGCAGAAAGAGGTGATATTGTATTTTTCGAAGATGGCAAGCAGGTCGGACGGATGGAATTTGTCGAAGTCATAGACAAAGACGTTGGCGCCGGAGAACCACTGCCCGTAGAGTTTGCCCCACACAGCCTTCCCCCACCCGGTATCGGCAAGGGTAAGATGAAGCGAGGTCTCATCAAGGTTATGCCAGTATTTTCCGGTGACGATATGTCCTAACGGATACAGGAAATCATGAGCCACCATCTTGGGTTCGCCGGTTGTGCCGGAAGTGAAATAGAGTAAAGAAAGGTCTTCGTTGCGGTTAGGGCGCAACGGTCTGGCGAACGGAAGGGCTGAAGCGATTCCCGAATCGAAATCATGCCACCCTTCGGGCACATCCGGACCCGTAGACACACAGCACTCCACTGTAGGACACTCCGGCAGCGCCTTGACAATGTGGTTCACGACCACATCCTCGCCCACAGCCACAATTGCCTTGATTTTCGCTGCATTGCACCTGTATATTATATCCTTTGCCGTCAGCAGATGGGTTGCCGGAATACACACCGCTCCCAACTTGTGGAGGGCAAGAATGGAAAACCAGAACTGATAGCGACGCTTGAGGATAAGCATCACCTTGTCTCCTTTACCGATGCCGAGACTCTGAAAAAAGGAAGCCGTGCGGTCGGAATATTCTTTCATGTCGGCAAAGCTGAACTGACGTTCATTCCCGTTTTCATTTGTCCATAGCAACGCAGGCTTGTCGGGAGCTTCCTCAGCCCATTTGTCGACAACATCATAAGCGAAATTGAAATTCTCCGGAACCTTGACACTGTAATTCGCTTTGAAATCCTCAAGCGAATCAAATTCACACTTCTTTAAAAAACGTTCAATCATAATTTTTTCCTTAATCTTCAGTACGCCCCGATACCTTGCGGCATACGCTGACGCACCTCAACCTGATAACTGATATAGGAAACCCGTTTTATTCACGACCTGAAACAGTGGAATCCTAAAACTTTTCTAATGCAAACATGGGTTTTGCGGTCGCGGTTCACAAAATTCCAAAATATTTTTCAATTATCCAAACAATTGATAATAAATTAATAAAACACTGCGCACCTTGTCAAAAAGTGCGCAGTGTTTTATTCACATTGCTATTAAAAGTGTGCAATTATTTTCAGATCGCAGCCGCGGCAAGAAGAATCTCGCTTAATGTAGGATGTCCGAACACAATCTCGCGTATAGACTCTGCGGTAGCGTCTGCGTTCATCAGATCAACCGCCTCCTGGGCGAGCAACGCCGCATCGGCTCCCATGATATGCGCGCCAAGGAGCTTGTGCGTACCCTTGTCGAAGACAAGCTTGCACAACCCTTCACTCTCGCCCATGGCAAGGGCTTTGCCGTTGGCACGGTAGAAACTCTTGCCACACACAGTCTCGATTCCTTTCGCCTTGCACTCGTCTTCCGTCATGCCTGCCATGCCGCACTCCGGAACAGTGAACACCGCCGAAGGTATCAGACCGAACCGTATGCCGTCGGTTTTTCCCTCAATCGCATTGAGTGCGCGTTGCCCCTGGAATGTAGCCACATGCGCGAGCATCATCCGTGCGTTGACATCGCCTATGGCGTAGATATGCCTCACATTGGTGCGCATATTGTCATCGACAGGTATGCCCTTTGCCGAGTATTCCACGCCGGCGGCTTCGAGATTGAGTCCGTCTACCCGGGGAGCACGTCCGACTGCCATAAGAAGATCGGTACTGACAACCGTCTGTTCCTTCCCTTTCGCCTCATATGTGACCACAATCTCATAGTCTTCGTTCTGCTCTATCTTCTTCGCCGCCGCACCGGTGATTATCTCCACACCCCGCTTCGACAAAGTCTGTTTGAGGCGTTTCGCTATATCGGAATCAAACGGCGGGAGAATCTGCTTCATGAACTCTATGACCGTGACTTTAGAGCCGAGACCGGCGAATATCGATGCAAATTCCATGCCGATGACACCGCCACCGATAATGGTCAGAGATGCCGGAATATACTCGATATTGAGAATATCCGTGGAATCCATCACACATTCGAGGTCATGTCCCGGAATAGGCAAAGACTTCGAGACGCTGCCTGTGGCGATAATGATATTGTCGGCGGTATATTCCTCACCGCCGGCAACCACAGTGCGGTCGTCACTGAAACTCGCCACGGCATCCACCACATTGACCTTAGCCTGACGGAGCATCGCTGCGATGCCGTCGCGAAGCTGGTCGGTGACACTCCGTTTTCTCTCGATGATACGGTTGAAATCAACCGAAAAAGTGAAGTCCTCTATACCGAACCGGTCGGCTTCCTTGAACTGCATCACCATCTCGGAATCGCGGCAGAGACACTTGGTCGGGATGCATCCTTCGTTAAGACACGTGCCGCCGAGCGCACCGCCGTTGAAGAGTGTGACACTCTTGCCACGGTGCGCGGCGCCCAGAGCGGTCTCATACCCTCCGGGGCCGGCTCCTATTATTATAATGTCACTATGCATTATTGTTCTGCCTTGAGCTGACGGTATGAAAGAATCGGTTTCTTTGCCGCTGTCGTCTCGTCGGGATGCGATATCGGCGTGGTCAGAGGCGCGTTCTTCACCATATCCGGATTCTCGCGAGCCTCTTTCGCCACCTTGTGCATAACCTCGATAAACTCATCAAGAGTCTCCAGACTTTCGGTCTCGGTAGGCTCGATCATCATCGATTCGTGGAAAAGCAGCGGGAAATATATTGTCGGCGCATGGAAACCATAGTCAAGAAGACGCTTGGCTACGTTAAGCGTTGTAACGCCCGTAGACTTGTCTTTGAGACCGTCAAATACGAACTCGTGCTTGCAGGCGCCCTCTATCGGAAGGAGATAGTCGTCTTTAAGCGATTCCTTGATATAGTTGGCGTTGAGAGTTGCCATCGGACCCACATTCTTCAGATTCTCCTTGCCGAGACTGAGGATATAGGCATACGCTTTCATCATCACCCCGAAGTTGCCGAGGAACGAGCTTACACTGCCCAGGCTCTTGTCATTCTTCCCTTCTATATGGAATCGTCCTTCCTCATCTTTGGTAACACGCGGCGCAGGAAGGAGTTCCACCAGATGTGCGGCGACACCGACCGGACCGGAACCGGGGCCTCCGCCTCCGTGAGGCGTGGAGAAAGTCTTGTGAAGGTTGATATGCATTATGTCGAATCCCATATCGCCGGGACGAACCTTGCCGAGCATCGGGTTCAGGTTGGCTCCGTCATAATAGAGAAGACCTCCCGCATCATGAACAAGCTTTGCAATCTCCACAATCTCAGTCTCGAACATTCCGAGAGTATTGGGATTGGTCATCATTATACCGGCTACGGTATCATCGAGAAGGGGCTTGAGATCTTCCACATCGATTGAACCGTTGGGCTTGGATTTCACCTCTACCACCTCAAGACCGGCTACCATGGCAGACGCAGGGTTGGTGCCATGGGCGGAATCGGGCACAATCACTTTCGTACGCTTCGTGTCACCGCGCAATATGTGATACTGACGCATCACCATCAGACCGGTAAGCTCGCCGTGTGCTCCTGCATAAGGATTGAGCGTGAATTCGGCAAGACCCGCGATATTGGCAAGCGCGCGCTGCAGATTGTAGTAAAGTTCGAGTGCTCCCTGCGCCGTATCCTCACCCTGCAGCGGATGCAGCGCGGAAAATTCCGGCATAGTAGCCACCTCCTCGTTGATCTTAGGATTGTATTTCATTGTGCAACTGCCCAATGGATAGAATCCGGTGTCTACACCGAAGTTTTTGTTTGACAGATTGGTGTAATGTCTCACCACATCAAGCTCGCTCACCTCCGGCAGTTCAGGAGCCTCCTCGCGCAGCAGGTTTCCGGGCAGAGAGGCGAGGGCATCGGTGCCGTAATTGCCGGCGGGCAATTCATAACCCCTTCTGCCGGGACGAGACAATTCAAATATCAGCTTATCGTAATATTTCATTTTTCTTCCTCTCAGGCCTCCAGAATTATGTTTACAAATTCGTCAATTTCCTCACGCGTGCGGTTTTCCGTAACGGCAAACTCAACCATGCCTTCTCCAAGGTCCAACGGTCCCATGAAGCCCTTTTCGAGAAGACGGGCGTTCATTTCCTTCACGTCAAGACCGGTCTTCAATGTGAATTCCTTAAGGAAAGGTTTGTCGAATGCCGGTGTGAACTTACCGCTTGCCACGAGCTTGTCGTGAAGATAATGCGCGCCGTCAGCAGAAAGTCTGTTTACCTCCACAAGACCTTTATGACCCATAAGTGAGAGATATATGGTGGCATACAATGCCATCAGGCTCTGGTTGGAGCAGATATTGCTTGTAGCTTTCTCGCGGCGGATGTGCTGCTCGCGTGCCTGAAGAGTAAGTACATAGCAACGCTTACCCGACCCATCCGTGGTCGCGCCCACGACACGTCCGGGCATTTTGCGCAACATATGGCTCTTGCAGGAGATAAAGCCGAGGTAGGGACCGCCGAACTGCATCGGCATTCCGAGTGTCTGACCATCGCCGCAGGCTACATCTGCACCCCACTCGGCAGGTGTCCTGAGAACCGCCAGCGCCGAAGGATCGGCATAGACTGCCATCATGCCCTTGACATCATGCACGGCATCGGCAAAACCGGTGAAGTCTTCTACTATCCCGTAACGGTTGGGACATGGAAGAAGCACTCCGGCAACGTCTCCGGAACGCAGTTCGACTTTCATTGCCTCGAGATCGGTAACACCCTCCTTCTCGGGAACAAGCGTGAGATCCACGCCATGGAAGCCGGCATATGTACGTACCACTTCAAGAACATTCTCCGGAAGCGTGGCTGAAAGAAGCACTCTGTTCTTCTTGCGGACAGACGCCACCATCATGAACATCACCTCGGCGGCGGCAGTCGCGCCGTCATACATGGAGGCGTTAGTGGACTCCATGCCTGTAAGTTCGCTGATCATGCTCTGGTATTCGAAAATATACTGGAGCGTGCCCTGCGAGATTTCCGGCTGATAGGGAGTGTATGCCGTATAAAATTCGCTGCGTGAGAGCAGATGGGAGATCACTGAGGGTGAATAATGGTCATAGACACCGCCTCCGGCAAACACCTTGAGAGTGCGGTTCTTTGCGCCGAGTTCACTGAAATGGCGACGAAGCTCCATCTCCGACATTGCCGAAGGAATATCATAATCCTCCTTGAAGATCACTTCGGCAGGTATGTCGTCATAGAGATCATCGACGCTCTGCACACCGATACGGTCAAGCATCACGCGGATGTCTTCCTCGGTGTGGGGGATGAATCTGTTACTCATTTTCACAAAGTTTTGCGTAAGCGGCTGCATCAAGAAGATTCTCTGCCTCCGAAGAATCGGAAATCTTCACTTTGATAATCCAGTTTGCGAAAGCGTCGGCATTGATAGCCTCGGGAGCGTCTTCGAGTTCCTCGTTAATCTCCACAACCTCGCCCGACACCGGACTGATAAGGTCGCTGGCTGCCTTTACAGACTCTACGGCACCGAAATCCTCACCTGCCGTCACTTCGTCTCCGACCTCAGGCATGTCTACATATACGATGTTGCCGAGCGCATGCTGCGCATAGTCGCTGATACCGATTGTAGCGATGTCGCCTTCGATCTTTACCCACTCGTGTGATTCTGCATAAAGCAGACCTTCAATTACTTTGCTCATATCTTTAGCTATCGTTTAAATTTGAATACTTGCTTATTTCTTATAGTTTTTATCGTAAAAGCGCTTCTTGACCACTTTCGCGGGGAAGGTCTTTTTGCGGATTCTGACCTCCACTTCGGTTCCCAGCTTGTCATAGGGTTTGTTGATCATAGCCATTGCCACGCTTTTGCCGGTGGAGATGGAGCGGTAGCCGGTGGTGATCTCTCCTACCTGCTCGCCGTTTACCTCCACAGGATATCCGTGACGCGGAATCGCATTCCCCTCAAGCTCAAGACCCACGATGCGACGTTTCACACCCTCGGCTTTCTGAGCAGCAAGCGCCTCCTTGCCGATAAATTCAGGTTTGTCAAGCTTCACGAACATACTGAGGCTTGCCTCGATCGGAGTTATGTCAGCACTCAGTTCGTCGCCATAAAGTGGAAGACCCACCTCGAAACGGAGGGTGTCGCGACATCCCAGTCCGCAAGGCTGCACTCCCCCCTTCATGAGCTTATCCCAGACTTTGCGAGTGAAATCATGACTGCCGTAGACCTCGAAACCATCCTCTCCGGTATATCCTGTGCGGCTCACTATGATCTCTTCGCCGTCCACATTCATTGTCTTGAAATTGTAGAATGCGATATCCTTTACAGTAATGCCGAGAATATTCTCCATGGCTGCCTCTGCCTCGGGACCCTGTATCGCCACTTCTCCGTAATAAGGACTCTGATCCTCGATTCTGACATCGAATCCCTCTGCGTTCTGAAGAATCCACGCAACGTCCTTGTCTATATTGGAGGCGTTGATCACAAGGAAATATTCCTCGTCGTTAACCTTGTACACAAGAAGGTCATCGACTGTGCCGCCGTTCTCATAGCACATCATGCCGTAGAAAATCTGACCGTCGGGAGCACCGGTCACGTCGTTTACAAAAATATGGCTGACGAATTTATATGCGTCGGGACCGCTTACGCGCACCTCCCCCATATGGCTCACGTCAAACACTCCCACGTGCTGGCGCACTGCGTTATGCTCTTCGGTGATGCCCGCATACTGGATAGGCATATCGAACCCGGCGAAGGGCGACATCAATGCCCCCAAGGCAACGTGACGGTCATGCAGACACGTCTTCTGACACTCTTGTTCCATGTGTATTTAGCTTTAAGTTAGTATTCCTTGTTTCCACTTCAACCGGACCATACCGTTTTGTTAAGAAAATGATAAGTTTGGAGAAGTTCAACTGCAAATTTACTATTTGTTGAATTTTCCTCCAAATTTTTTCTTAACTTTGTCGCAATTTATAAAACTGTTTAAAAACACCTATTTCGCGTCTGCAAAATGCAGATGCATCAATAAGTAATTAAGCAATGAAAAAATCACACAAATTAGCATGCTTGTTGTTGCTCGCTTCCTTTTCTACTCTATTCTCCGTCTCGGCACAGGATAAGATTACCGTAACACCTATAGGGCGCATACACGTTGACGGCGCATTTTACCTCCCCTCGAAAGATGGTTTCAGCGATGGCGCGGCTCTGCCTGAAATAAGGGCGGGAGTAAGGGCGCAATACCAGAAATGGATGGCTCGCGTGGAAATCGGCTATTCCTATGGAAAAATAGGAATGAAGGATGTCTATATACAGCGTGGTCTTGGCGATAAGGATTACCTGCGCCTCGGATATTTCATTCCTCAGTTCGGCATACGCGGCGGTGGCTCGGCATCATACAAGCCGGGCATGCTTCCGCAGATCTCGGAATCGTTCTTCCGCACGATGACACGTAAGATCGGTTTCGGGTACACCCGCTACAATCCTTCTTATTTCCTGAGCGCTACAGCTTTTGTCGGCGGTCGTTCGCTGACTCTCAACGCCACGGAGCAGGGGAAGGTAAGTGTCGGCGGCTCGGTGCGCGGCGTGTGGCATCCCTTCACCGAGCCCGGTTCCATACTACATGTCGGGGGATCGGTGTCTTATGAGACAGCATCACACACCCGTCTGATCAACGATGCGGGCGACGAGGAGGCTTCCGCCGGATTCCGCACATTCTCGGTGTCTTTCCCCACTACGGTCAGCAAGGTGCCTATGCTGGAGGCGGATGTGACAGATGCGGTGGGAGACTGGAAACTCTCCCCTGAACTGACCCTTTCCAAAGACCGGTTCGCGCTCGAATCGCAATTCTATTACATGAAAGTGCCCAGACACAATGGCATCCCCTCATATCACGCCGTCGGCACTTTTGGAATGATGAGATGTCTCCTTTTCGGCGACAACAAATACAGATACTCCGAAGCGGAAGGCGCCCTTGCCCTCCCATCGCCGAAGACATTGGAGCTTGTTGCCGGATATGACTATACGAATGCAGACAGTCATGCCGCGGGAATCGATGGCGGAATATCCAACGACTGGAACCTTACCCTGAACTATTACATCAATAAATATATGATAGCCCGCCTGCGTTATTCCTACACTGATGTGCGCAATTCTTCGGTATGCGATCGACGCGGTGTCAATATAATCCAGGCGCGCCTGCAGTTTGTGTTCTGAAAGCCATGAGTTATCCCTTGTATCTTGCTAAAAGACTCTCTCTTGCATCGGGAGGAAGACACAGTTCTCCCGCAATACGTGTGGCAGTTGCCGCCGTGGCGCTTTCTGTGGCGGTGATGCTCGCCGCCATTGCCATTGTATTGGGATTCAAGCGGGAAATCCGCGACAAGGTAATAGGGTTTAACTCACACATCACCCTGTATGCCGTGCCCGCAGGTCCGGAAGACTCGAATCTTATAACACTCACCCCCACATTGCGAGCACTCCTCGATTCACAGGATTTTATCACAAGCTATTCTCTGGAGGCATCGATTCCGGCAATCCTCAAGACAGCGGACGATTTCAAGGGCATATATCTAAAAAGCATGTCAGGAGAAGCTCTCCGGAAATTCCTTTCGTCAAACATCGAGGAGGGAAGTCTGCCGGACTTTTCCAAAGAGGGAAACGACATGAAGATAGTGATATCCCGGAAAGCTGCCGATCAGCTGCGCCTTAAGGCGGGAGACAAGATCGACACATACTTCATGTCAGGCTCGATCAGGGTCCGCCGACTCGAAATCGCAGCCATATACAATTCTCACTTCGACACATACGACAATGTTTTTGTATACGGCAGCCTTCCGCTGATTCAGAATCTCGGCGAAGTATCCGGAACCCAGGGCACTTCGGTTTCGATAACTACCGATGATTTCGACAATCTACAGCAAAACGCCGAGCATCTCGCTGCAGTATTGAACGAAGCCCTCGCTTCAGGACTTGTTTATAAATACTACCGCGTTGACAACGCACTCAATCAGGGTGCCGGATATTTAAGATGGCTCTCGTTGCTTGACACGAATGTTATAGTGATTCTGGTGTTGATGACAATCGTCGCATGCGCCACACTCATATCAGGAATGCTCATCATCATTCTCGACAAGAAGAGTTTCATCGGACTGATACGCACACTCGGGGCTACTGTAAAAAAAGTAAGAAGCATATTCATATACATGGCGATACGAATAGCCCTGACCGGAATTGTAATTGGCAACGCCCTTATGCTGGCGTTGCTTTGGGCTCAAGACAGATGGCATTTCCTTCCTCTCGATCCTGATTCATACTACATTGATTTCGTACCTGTTGAAATCAGCTGGCAGGCAATCCTCATCCTGAACGCAGCCACAGTCTTTGTCATCTACCTCTGCCTAATCCTCCCCTCCTGCTTCGCAGCAAAAATTTCCCCCGCCGAAACAATGCGCTATGAATAATTTGCTGCTGTTCATCTTCCTCCTGCTGTCGAGCGGTCAGCGTTGGCATCAACTTCCATGAGTTTCTGCGCTCCACGTTTCTGACGACCCCATTGCAGGTTGTATGATACGCTGATGTATGGCATACGCATATCAAGGCGCATGTGTTGCTCGTTTCGATTCCACTTGCTTAGCGACTTACTGCCTTGGTCGTATTTGCCAAAAGGCATGATGACACCTGCCGAGAACTGCCATGATTTCCAGTTGTAACTGAGGTCAATAATGTTCAGGTTTTCGCCCCAACTGATTTTCTCACCCCATAGGTCGCGCTGTGCCCTCACGTACTGACCGCTGAGCACGAAGCCCCAGTGCATAAGTTGTATATTGGCGTTGCCGCTCCAAGCGTTGCTGCGATGTGTGTAGCCGGTGCCACGCATGTGCTCCATGCGGAACTGAACGTATCCGCTTAACATGAGCCATTTCGGGATTATTTCAATTTGGGGTGCAAGAAAGAACGAGAGGTTCTGCAGTCCGCGGCTGTTCTCGTATGTGGTGATTAGTTTGTCACCCTCCCACTGCAGAAGCGGAGTGATGGCGTTGGGCGAGGTGAAGGCGCGGACGCCGAACGAACCGCTGACACGAGGCACGTTGAAGCCGTAGCGGAAAGTGAGCATATAGGAGTTGGCGGTTTTCAGATTCTGATTGCCCACGCGCCACTGAAAGCCGTCGAGCTGCTGCGGCACGATGTTGGTTTCTGCTAGCGACGGTGTGGACTGCCACGATGTAAAGTTCAGCCGGAAATTGTGATTCTGATTCAGCGAATATGTGATCGTGGCCTGCGGACGCGGACTCCATGTGTGAGTGCCTTGATCGGTTTCCTTGAAAAGAAAATCGGTATACTGGACACCCATTCCGGCAGTTGCAGTCCATTTGCCGAAACGATGAAAATATTCGGCAAAGAGATAGACCTTGTCCTGACGCTGATGGAATATCCTTCCGTCAAGATTGTCATAGCGTGAACGGTTTCTATTGGCAGTGTAGGATGCTCCGGCGGTGAAGCGTCCGTTTGTCCAATTCTTAACGTAATCAGCTTCTATTGCGTAGGCTTGATTGTGGTCTTTGATTTCAGTGTTGATAGAAGTAACATAGTCCCAAGGATTCCGGGCGTCCGGCAATTGTTCAAGATAGTTGGAGTACGATCGCCCGAAATAGAATGAGCTGTTGAAGTTGACGATAAGCATCTGCTTACGAGCGAAATTCTGCTGCCAGTATAACGATAAAGAGGGGGTTCCTCCTTTATCGCCATGGGAGTCGGTCAGAAGTATATCGTCTGAGCCGTCGCTCAGCGATAAAAGTCCATTATATAGAAATTTGTCTGTGAGCTTTTGGAACAGACCGAACTCCGCCATAAACACAGTTGTGTCTGGCTTGATGTAGCTATATGAGGCCCAGGCATTGGCAAATGAATTATCCATCGTTCCGCCGCGCGAGGTCTCATCTCGGGTCAAGGTCGAGCCGTCGGGATATGTGAAAGTCTCCGTGTAATCGCGATGAGTCTTCACCTTGTTGGTAAGCTTGAAGTTGCCGCCAACTTCCCACTGCGATCGCCCGGTATTGAATTTTGCATCCGCCATATAGAAGCCCCAAGCCTGGTTGAGAGCCGGGCGAGCCTGTGCCATCAGCGAGCCACCGACCGTCGGATTGGAGACGATGAAATTTAACACATAGTTTGCTCCGCCGTAGCGAAGGCCGGGGTTGTCTATCCATTCCACACGTTTGATGGTTTCGGGCAGAAGGGTACGCACCTGTTCGATTGATGATTCGCGACCGTTGATGCGTACTTGTACCGACTGGCCGACAGCTTGAATAGTGCCGAGCGCGTCACTGACGGTAAGGGTCGGAATCATAAGATTGTTTAGCAACTGCAAGCCATTCTGAGAATGTTCAACGGCACTTTTAGAGGGATGATAAACATCCATATCTGCCTTGCGGATTACCTTTGGAGCCTGTATTACAACTTCTTGCAGTTTCTGAGCCGGGATTGAATCCGCAGTTTCTGTCTGCGCCATAGCTGATAGAGCGCAAGACAAAGCCGATATTGTGATAATTATTGATTTCATAGAGTTGATGCTTACGATTTCACGATGCAAAGTTAACAGGTTGCCGTATTATAGACTTCAACATTTGTTGAAAAGTGACAATAGCGTCTAAATATTTTTTCGCAGACGGCTCAGATGTGTCTGAGTTATATTCAGAAACGAGGCTATGTCTTTGAGCGGAAATAGTGAAAACAGGTCGGGATGTTTGGAAATAAGGTCATTATAACGCTGCTGTGCCGTCTTGCAGTGCAAATCTACATATCGGTCATAGTGGCGTAATACGCCCTCGCGCAAGCATAGATTACGCAGATAGTCCACCGCCGGGCTTTCAATATATGTATTGAAGTTCTTCGTCATATACAGTTGAGCCGTGGCTCTCGGCTACATATTGTAAAAAGAATCGCCGAAAAATTAGTAACGTTGCAGTCTAATACGCGCAAAAATGACAAAAGAAGAACTGCTCGCAAGGCTCAACGATATAGAATGGAATGATTTCGAGGTCAAAGAGGCTTCGTGCGGTCTTCCCAGAAAGATTGACTGGAAAAACTGTCACCTTTGAGAGTGATATGCTAATCTCAACAGTCACTTATCCATTGGCATTGACTAAGGATTCTCGCAACGCTGGCGAGAATAAAGGCGAGAATGGCGAGAATAATGACGAGAATGAAGTTCTTGAGATAATCCGCAAGACCCCAAGCATTACACAGCCATTGATTGCCATAGAGACAGGTTTCTCAACAAGAAAAGTCAACAGGATTATAGCATCTCTCAGAAAGAAAGAAATAATAAAACGCATTGGGAAAACCAAAGGAGGGCATTGGGAAACCCTATCAAATTAAGTCAGATAATAGGTCAAGTACAGGTCAGAATGTAGGTCAGTTAACCGATTCCGGCATAGTTGCTTTCTCCTCGTTGCATCAGCCACAGTGCCTTTTGAAATTTCACGATGCGGGCATATTCTTTAGGATTCATCCCGACCGTTTCGCGGAACACTCTTTCATATTGCCGCTTGCCGAGACAGGCACTGGCGGCAAGAGCATTCACAGATGTTGAAGGAACGCGAAGCAATGTACTGACAGACATTCCTATCCGACTGATATTCAACGATAATCTAATCTTTGATGACAGAAAGTTCTCCAGAATATCAATACATTCCTTGTCATTCTCACAATCAAAAATCCTCTGAGCAACATCATTCACTTGCCGATTCTCAATGTCATAACCGGATATTTCAAGATTGTAGAATGCCGATGGCGGAGTGTCGATAAACATCCCGATGGTATGCGGGTAGAAAACCGCCACTATCATTTCCAAACCGCCGTCAGACTGGATATGCGCAGGAAAATTCACTTGACCGCTAATCGTAAATTGCGACTGGCTCTTGTCGAGTTCCGGTATATAAAGCGGTGTTTTCTTGTGAAAGATTATCTGCGGACAACCGATAGGAAAGGTCAGGACGCTGAAAGGCTCATCGCTTTCCAGCGCCCAATAGTAGCGCACATAGGACATTATGGTATCGAAGTTGTCGCGTCCCCAGGAAGCTCGTTGGAGGCGGCAATAAGCACTTTCATTGGCGTGCGCATCATCTGCCCTCAAATAGTTTTACGCAGTACGGTTCAATCGGGGAATGGTGGCTGCGGGGCGTTTAAAGGACAGAGAACTGATATTGAATATTCGGTTTTCCTTCATTGCATCAAGCGTTTCAAAGGGAAAGTGCTTCATTTGCGCCGATGCAGAAAGTATTAAAGGAGTGAGGCGAAAGAGTTGCGTTAAGATATCGGCTGCCTATCTCTAATGAAAGTTTTCTCTCGTTGTCGCCGGGATTGGAGGTGACAACCAGCAGCATGCCATCAGGATTTCGGACTGCAAGAACCGGCACTCGGTCGGCTTTGTCATAATAATACCCTTCGATGCGTGCTCCCTGCCGGATGAGATTAGAGAAATGTTTCACGGCATAATACTCCGGTGTATAACGGCATGTGCGCGTTTCAGGATCAAGTTCAATAAGGGCGTTCTGCTTCCATCCCCAGCGGCTCATACCCTGTTTAGGCAAAAGAAAATTCCAGTTATACCATTCGTCACATCCGTTTCCGAGATTGTCGGCAATAAGAAAGAATGTATGTTCTCCCGCCTTCCAGTCCATGTCACCGTTTCCGCATTCACTCTCGGAGCATATATAGCTGAAGTCCGGATACCGCTTCCTTATTTCCGGGAGTATCTCTCTCCCCTCCCATTGGAAGGCTACCCCTTCTATCGACTCACGAAGGAGCGAATCTGAAAGAACCTTCTCCACATGATCCAGACGGTTGGTGTTGAATGTGCCGAGATAGAGTTTGACATCAGGATGCCGCTTTTCAAGCGTAGGGGCAAGGTAATCGCGGTTGAATCTCACAGTCCCTTCGGCAGTCCACGCGCAACCGGGATAAGGGGTATAGCTGTATGCCTCGTTCTGATATATCACCATATCCACAGGAACTCCCTGTTCGGCGTAAGCCTCTATGAATTTGCAGAAATAATTTGCATAAGCCTGCAGATAACGCGGATCCTGAATGAAATAGTCCTGACTTGCCAGTTTGCGGGGGAACTGGCTGTTACGCTCGCCGAGAAATTTCATCTCATCCTCGTCGATGCCATCAACCGCACCGAAAAGCAGATAATCAATGCGAGGGTCTGCATTGTTATGCCGGCTGCTCACCACAGGATAGTCATGATTTATTTTCATCCAGCTTGGCGGCGACCAGGGGGAAATCCAGAACGTAAGCTCCGGATTGAATTTCTGGGCGGCGCGTATCAGCGGGATAATGCCGCGCTTGTCGCGTTCTATATTGAAATACCGCAGTTCAAGGTCCCCGGGCACCTCGTCGCAGCTATACCACGAACTGCCATAGTCATTGCAGTTCATAGACACACGTCCTCGCGTGAAACGAAGATCACCGTCAGGCGAAAACAGATCATCCATTATCTTATCCTGAACATCTCTGTCCAGGGCGATGAAAGCCTCCCAGTCAAGTTCATTGAACGTAGTGCCCCAATGTTTGAAAACATGCCCCGGCGTCTCTCCCCTACTCTCTTTGTCTCCTTTACCGTCTCCAGCCTGAATTGTCAGCACTGGTGTCATTTCAGAGTGTCTTGACAAACTTGTCTTTGTCTCTCTCCAGAAGTCATTATCCCGGCTCACAATCCACTTGACACTCTGGCTCCATCCGGTTGCCGCCACGCAAGCCAAAGCCAGGACAACACACATTCTTATTCTTATATTTGAAATCACCTTCATCTGATATAGGTTTATATTACGAAAAATAACGGGAAACACTATCCCTTTACTCATAAATACGATATTCCGGCTCTCTCCACCCAATAACCCGGCAATAATCTTCACAAAATTAGCATTTCCACACTCTTTTCCAAAATATTTCAGAAATAGTCCGATAAAATTGAGTGTCAACGATTCCACATCCGTATTATCAGACAAACAACATTAAAATTTTTTCACATGAAAAAAACATTACTTTCCTTGGCTATCGCCATCTTTTCCATGAGCGCATTCGCGCAGTCTGAAAAACCTGTTTATAATGAGACGACCAATACCGGTTACGAAACATTTGCGGATGCATTTGCGGCAATAAACTCTGGTGATGAATGCACTCTGATAATTACAGGTCATATCGACATCACAAGCCGCATGACGTTTGACGGCAGCAAGAAAGCCACAGTTACCATCAAGGGTAAAGACGCAGATGCTTCCTTGGTCTATAAAATTGGCGATGCGATCATGTTCATCATGAAGCAGCAGGCTCAACTTACTTTTGAGAACATTACTATTGACGGAAACAACTGCAAAAAGAACCGTTCTCTTATAGAAGCGGAGAACAAGGGGCTTACTCTCCGCAATGTCACAATCAAAAACTACAACAGCACAAATACAAACGGTATCATCAACATTAAGAATTCAGGATGGGGAGTATTTGAGAATGTAATCGTGGAGAATTGTGAAGAAAACAACTTCTTCCATCTTCAAAGAAATTCATCTACTGTCAAAGGTGTGAATAAATTCAATTGCAAGCTTGCAGAGGGCATATTCCTGAAGAATGAAGGTGTCACCGCCGGCAATGACATTACCATAACACTTGCGGCTGCATCTCCCGCAGTTGACACTAAAGTTGTAGAGGGTTGTGACAATCCTGCATACTTCACCCTTGCCAACGAAGGTCTGAAACTTACTGCCAAAGATGGAAACCTCGTGGTAGCCGATGACACGGAATCCGGCATAAACGACATCGTTGAGGCTGACAACAGCGACGCTCCCGTTGAATATTACAATCTCCAGGGTGTGAAAGTCAACAATCCCGACAAAGGAATCTACATCATGCGTCAGGGCACAAAGGCTCGCAAGGTAATACTCTAAAACACATATGACCCAACATTCAAAGGGACGCCGGCTCGCGCTGTCGTCCCTTTAGTTTGGAAACAATCGCATTCGCCACATAAACCATACCAACAACAATGAAAAATATATCAATCGCAATAGCGACGCTATTCCTTTTGTGCTCGTGCTCTCAGAGAAGACAGGAAATCGTTGTCAACAACCCTGCCACTTTCGACCGCACCGATGAAATCACAGAGATATGCGCAGACTCGATAACCATAGCCAAAGCAGGAGAATTCATAATCACCGATGCCGAAGGCAGGGAAATTCCCTATCAGCTTACTTACGACAACCGTATTATATTCCCCGCATCCGTCAAAGCCTCGGATAAGACAATATACACTGTCATGCCGGGCACACCGGCACCTGTCGACACCATCGCGTGGGGCAGACAGTTTCCGGAACGCAAGGATGACATGGCGTGGGAGAACGACCGCAGCGCATATAGGGCATACGGACCCGCGCTGCAACAGTCGGGAGAACGAGCTTTCGGTTATGACATATGGACAAAATCCGTGCCCCACCGCGTGCTTGAAAAACGTTTCGACCTCGACATAAACAAAAAAATATCTTTCCATGTGGATCACGGCGAAGGCATGGACGTATATGCGGTCGGTCCTACTCTTGGCGGGGGAACTGCGGCATTGCTTGACTCTGCCGGAAATATCGTATATCCTTATTGTTACGAAAGCTATGAGATTCTCGACAACGGTCCGCTGCGGTTCACAGTCAGTCTCCGTTACGCACCGCTGAGTGTCGATGGAGACTCGGCAGTGATCGAGGAAAGAATGATTTCTCTTGACAAAGGGTCATGGCTTAACCGCACCTCCGTAACTTACACCGGACTCCGTCACGACGTATGCGTGGCTCCCGGAATCGTGATACACCGCCAGAATCCCGAAGGCTATACCCTTGCCAACGGATATATGTCGTATGCGGATTCCACGGAAAACTCAGCAAACGGCAACGGCGTGATTTTTGTGGGTGTGGTGAGTCCCGAAAGTAGGAATACGGAATACAGGCGGCTCACCGAACCTACGGGAGACGCCGCCGGTCACATTCTTGCTCCCGCACCATATACAGACAGCCATAATTTCACCTATTACTGGGGTTCCGGCTGGAGCAAAGGGGGAATGCCCGACAAAGAAACCTGGGACTCATATCTCGGCAATTACCTCGAACGCCTGAAGAATCCTCTTCGCGTCTATGTAAAATAGAAAACAAGTCCATGCGGACATAAACACAAAAGAGGCGGGATTCATGAATCCCGCCTCTTTTGTGTTTATGTAATTTAGAAGATATTTTCAGTAATCACTTGCAGTCGCTCATCGGACAACGTGGCTTGATTTGCTTAAAGAAGTCATTTCCTTTGTTGTCAACAAGTATGAATGCAGGGAAATCCTCAACCTCGATCTTCCAGATAGCCTCCATGCCAAGTTCCGGATATTCAAGACACTCTACGCTCTTGATGGAATTTTTGGCAAGTATAGCCGCCGGACCTCCTATTGAGCCGAGATAGAAGCCGCCGTGCTTGTGGCAGGCGTCTGTAACCTGCTGGCTGCGGTTGCCTTTCGCAATCATCACCATGGAGCCGCCTGCAGCCTGGAACTGATCCACATAAGAGTCCATACGGCCGGCAGTAGTCGGACCGAACGAACCGGAAGCCATTCCTTCCGGTTTCTTGGCGGGACCGGCGTAATAAATGGGATGATCCTTGAGATACTGTGGCATCGGCTCGCCGGCGTCAAGACGCTCTTTGATCTTCGCATGCGCGATGTCGCGACCTACGATTATCGTGCCCTTAAGAGAAAGACGTGTAGACACCGGATATTTGTCAAGTTCTGCAAGAATCTCCGGCATCGGACGGTTAAGGTCTATCTTCACGACCTCGCCTTCACCGGCGTTTCTCATCTCCTCCGGAATAAGTTCGCCCGGGAATTCATCAAGTTTCTCGATCCAGAGACCGTCCTTGTTGATTTTTGCCTTCACATTGCGGTCGGCGGAGCAGCTTACACCCATGCCTACAGGGCAGGAAGCACCGTGACGCGGCATACGGATAACGCGTATGTCGTGTGCGAAATATTTGCCGCCGAACTGTGCACCGAGACCGAGACAGTGTGCCGCTTCGAGAAGTTCCTTCTCAAGCTCGACATCGCGGAAGGCGTGCCCGTATTCATTACCCTCGGTGGGAAGATTGTCATAATATTTTACAGAAGCTTTCTTGACCGCGGCAAGGTTAGCTTCGGCAGATGTGCCGCCGATCACGAAAGCGATATGATATGGAGGGCACGCGGCTGTGCCGAGAGTCTTCATCTTCTCGATAAGGAAAGGCACAAGTGTCTTCTTGTTGAGGATAGCCTTTGTTTCCTGATAGAGATAGGTCTTGTTGGCTGAACCGCCACCCTTAGCCACGAAAAGGAAGTTGTATTCCATACCTTCGCAGGCATGGATCTCGATCTGGGCGGGAAGGTTGCATCCGGTGTTCACCTCGTCATACATATTGAGAGGGGCGTTCTGCGAATAACGCAGATTATTCTCGGTATATGTCTTGTAGACACCCTCGGAAATCTTCTCTTCATCATCGCAGCCTGTCCACACCTGCTGACCCTTGTAACCGGAGCAGATGGATGTGCCGGTATCCTGACAGAAAGGAAGAACGCCCTTGGCTGCCACTTCAGCGTTGCGCAGCATGGTCAATGCCACATATTTGTCGTTTTCAGACGCCTCGGGATCATGAAGGATCTTCGCCACCATCTCGTTGTGTTCACGGCGAAGCATGAACGAGCAGTTGTGTGAAGCCACATTTGCCAGAATTGTCAGAGCCTCGGGATCCACCACAAGCATATCGTGGCCTTTCCAGTTCTCCACTTTAACATGATCTTTGGTTACGAGCTGATACTCGGTTGTGTCCGGACCAAGCGGGAACATTTCCTGATAATGAAAAGGTTTTGTTGCCATTATTTTAGTTTTTGGTTAAATCGTAAGTAACTGGGGTGCCCACCCCGGATAATCCACATGCGAAGTTAACACATTAATTGCGATTTGACAAAAAAATCGCACGCAATAATCCTGACCGCGCAATCTGAACGCCGTCATGTGTGCAAAAAAAGTTAACAATGGCGCGTGATGTTGTTTCTAAGCCGTTTTTTCATTAATTTTGTAGTCAGGAACCGTTTGTTTTTATAACGATTCCCGTGCTTCCCAGAGGTCTTTAATGGTTGTTTTTTCGGTTTTAATCGGTCACACAGTCCGCTATGCTGCCTCCCCCGACTCGTAAAAAACACCACTAAAAATCACCTCAACGAATCTCTCAATCAAATTTAAACGGTTTATCAGACTTCTAAATTTTCTGTACCCAAAATGAAATTTCGCAGATATATATATATACTGATGGCGGTTATTATCGCTATTGCGGGTTTTGACACAATCGAATCTCAGGCAGCTAAGAAACGGACAAAAGCCGGAACGACCCAGACCTCTTCCAGGAAAAGCAAAAAAAAACGCACAACCAAAAGGAAAAAGCGCAAATCAAGAAAGAAAAGATACACCCGAAGAGTGACAAAGCCCACGGCGCCAAAGCCTGAACAACCCTCCAACGACTCTCTTACACTTGCCGTCAACGAGCGTCTGCTCCAATGGATTCCCGAGAAACTGAACCCCGGAGGACTGAGGGTGAACAGTGTGAAACCTGACCGCATGTCGAAAATCGCGAGACTGAGCCTAAACGAGAATTTCACATACCTTCCGGTTACACGTGAACTCATAGACTCCCTTGCTTTTCACGCCAAGGCGGCTCTTCCTGATTCCATTTCGGATTATAACGTCACACTCAACGTAGGCACTAAATCTCTCGCCTATTTCATCACCAAGGTCGATAAACTCCCCGAAAAATTCAGAAAGAATCCCCCATTTGTAGTAGAAGCGAATCCTTTTGTCCACGCCGACAAGGGACTGGAGAACGACATAATAGCCCTGTGGCATTCTCACGGACGATATTTCAAACCAGGGTCCGGAGCCTGGACCTGGCAGCGTCCCTTCCTTTTCCAGTCGGTAGAAGACACCTATACGATGAGCTATGTACTCCCATATTTAGTGCCGATGCTTGAAAACGCCGGAGCATACGTCATGCTTCCCCGTGAACGCGATGTAAACAGACACGAGGTGATTGTTGACAATGACACCAACGATGAAGGGCAGATATTCTCCCAGCCATATTATAAAGAGATGACCGGCACGAAGCCTTGGGTGACTGGCGACCTTGACGGATTCATATATGACCTGCCCGATTTCCGAGACACCGAGAATCCTTTCGAAAACGGGACATACCGTCAGACCACCACTGTGACCGGAGGCAAACAGTCTGTTGCCGCCTGGTATGCAGACATACCCGAAGATAGTGAATATGCAGTCTACGTGAGCTACAAATCCTTCCCCAACTCGACGGAAGACGCCCACTATACGGTCAACTACTCCGGAGGCACCAAGGAGTTTCGCGTAAACCAGACCATGGGCGGAGGCACATGGATCTATCTCGGCACGTTCCCCCTCACAAAAGGCTATAGCGACACTGAGCCGATAGTCACCCTGACCAACCTCTCCGAAAAAGGTGAAGGGATGGTTATCACAGCCGATGCCGTAAAAATAGGTGGCGGCATGGGCAACATAGCCCGCTCCGACCGCCGCTCCGATATCTACTATGACCCCTCCACCCCCGAAGTCTCCTCAGACACAGCCTCGACTCCGACTGACACATCCGATGCTGCTTCCAAAACCGTATCCGGAACAAACTCTCTTTCAGGTCAGAACCGTGCCGAGCCGGAAGGAGAAGAAGAGAGTGATACTGACCCAACTGAAGAAGAGGAAGATGAAGTTGACGAAACTGACGAAGTCAATGACGAAACAGAGGAATCAGAGGAAACTCCCGATGCAAGACCGGCAGACACATCAGTGCCTGCAGAACCGATGATCCCCTCCGCCCCAAAAACAGTGCCGACATTCCGCACCTCAGGAATGCCTCGCTTTCTTGAAGGCGCGCGCTACTGGCTCCAGTGGGCTGGCTTCCCCGAACCGGTATATGCGCCATATCACGGCTCCGATGACTACAAAGACGACTATACATCTCGCGGAAACTGGGTGAACTACCTCGCCGGAGGCTCGCGTGTTCTTCCGAATCGCGAAGGTCTCAACATACCTGTAGACATGGCTTTCGCCCTCCACAGCGATGCCGGCAAAAGAGCCGACGACTCTTTCGTGGGCACACTCGGCATATACTTCACGCAGAACGGCGACTCATACCGCGACGGGACTCCGCGCATAAACTCCCGTATGCTAACCGACCTGATAATGCGTCAGATAACCAACGACATACGCCGCCAGTACGAACCTTCGTGGACACGCAGGTCAATGTGGGACAAATCATATGTAGAGGCGAGAGTGCCGGAGGTTCCGACTACACTTATAGAGCTTATGAGCCATCAGAATTTCGCTGATATGATGTATGGACTCGACCCCTCTTTCAAATTCACGGTAGGGCGCGCCATTTACAAAGGTATCGCGAGATTCCTCTCGGAGCGTAAAGACAGAGAGCTGGTAATACAGCCGCTTCCCGTAAAAGATTTCGCTATAACCCGCGAGAAGAAAAACCATTACAGACTAAGCTGGCAACCCACGCCGGATCCGCTCGAAGAGACAGCAATGCCTGACAAATACGTGATTCTCGCACGCAATCAGGGTGAACTGGGCTTCCACAAGATCGGAGAGACATCCAAGACTCATTACGACCTCAAGGTAGCCGACAACGAGATTCACAGTTTCCGCATAGTTGCCCTCAATAAGGGTGGTCTCGCATTCCCGTCGGAGACTCTCTCCCTGCGCGAGGCACCCGGAGATAAGACTCCCGTCCTGATAATCAACGGATTCACCCGCATCAGCGCTCCGGCAAACTTCAAAGACGGCAACAACGCCGGATTCAGTGCCGACAAAGATTTCGGAGTGCCCTATATAAAAGATATTTCTTTCACAGGCTATCAGACCGAGTTCAACCGAAACACCGGAAACGCATTCGGCCACAGCGGCTCCAACTTCACCACCCAGATCATCGCCGGCAACACATTCGATTATCCGGCGGTACACGGCGAAGCGATAGCGAACGCAGGTCATGGATTCGTTTCCTCAAGCGTGGGAGCTGTGGAATCAGGAGCCGTAAAGCTATCCGGCTACAAGAACATAGACCTTATACTCGGCAAACAGAAAGCCGGTATCGTCGGCAATGGCAAGAGTGGCGTGCGATTCAAGACATTCACCCCGGAACTTGAGCGACAGCTGAGCGTATTCACCAATGAAGGGGGCAACCTATTTATCAGCGGTGAGAATGTGGTGTCTGACATCTTCTCCTTCCGATATGATCCGGAAGACAGACATTTTGCGGAAGTCGTGCTTGGAGTCGTACCGGCGGAAGCTCCCGAAGGCGGTCTGACAGAGACCCGCTCCGGCAAGCTTCTGTCATCCGACGGAAAGACGGTAAAATACTCCAGCACACTCAACGAAGACTGCTACATCGTGCAGAGTCCTGACATTCTTGCCCCAGCGCCCGGTGTTAACGCCAGAGAAATCTTCTCTTTCAGCGACACTGCGCGCCCGGCAGGTTATGTCATTAACCGGGGACGAAGCCGTAACATGATTCTCTCAATTCCTCTCGAGGCAATTACCGAGAGCTACGCCCGCGACAGGATAATGGCAGATTTCCTCAGATAACCGGCCGCTTCCGAGTCGGAGGTAAAAAACATTTCAGTCAACTTAGAGAAAAAGACATGAACATCATACGATTCACCACTGTAAACGACCTGCGCGAAGAGATTTTCCGCGCTCCGCTCGAGCAATACGTACTCGTACAGCTTGACGACAGAGAGATCGAACTGGATCCCTTGTGCATCCACCGTTATACCGAAATCGCTTCGGAGATAGACTCGACACTAACATATTCCTACTACCGGGAACGCAACGAAGACGGGACACTGCTTCTTCACCCGGTAAATGACTATCAGCCGGGATCGGTGCGCGATGATTTCGACTTCGGTCCGCTCGTGCTTCTCAACGCCGCGGATGTTCTCTCGGCGACAGAGGATTTCACCCGCGAGGAATCCGACATGCTCGATGGCGGATGGTATGCCTTGCGTCTTAGAATCACCATTGGCAAGATGATGGCAATGATTCCGGAATATCTCTACACCGCCACACGCACCGACTACCGCAAAAGCGGCGAGAAACAGCATGACTATGTAGACCCGAAAAACCGCGCCTACCAGTTGCAGATGGAGAAAACTCTGACCGACCATCTCCGTCAGATCGACGGGCTTGTGACTCCTGGAAACACCAAAGTTGATTACGACGCGGAAGAGTTTCCTGTCGAGGCTTCTGTTGTCATACCTGTCAGAAACCGTGTGTCCACGGTTATGGACGCTGTAAACTCGGCGTTGTCGCAGAAATGCGATTTTAAATTCAACGTTATAGTCGTTGACAACGAATCGACCGACGGGACACTCGAGCTGCTTGAAGCAGTCGAAGATCCCCGCCTGAAGCTCATAAAGGTATCGGCAGATGAGAACCTCGGCATAGGAGGCTGCTGGAACCGCGCCCTCCTTTCCGAACATTGCGGACGATTTGCAGTGCAACTTGACTCCGATGACCTCTACAACTCGCATGATGTGCTCAAGACGATAGTAAGCAGGTTTCGCAGCGGCAACTTCGGCATGGTAGTGGGAAGCTACATGATGGTGGATTTCAACGGCAACCCGATACCGCCGGGACTCATAAGCCATGAAGAATGGACAGACTCGAACGGACCGAACAACGCATTGCGGATAAACGGATTCGGTGCACCGCGCGCTTTCTTCACTCCGGTGGCAAGAGGCATACTCTTTCCCAACGTCAGCTATGGAGAGGACTATGCCATGGCATTGAGAATAAGCCGGGAATACGGCATAGGAAGGATCTACGAGCCGCTCTATCTCTGCCGTCGGTGGGAGGGAAACTCCGATGCCTCACTATCAATAGAAAAAACGAACGCCAACAACAATTACAAGGATTGTCTGCGGTCCATAGAACTTATGGCACGCGTACGGCAGAACATGCAGAGCCGCCCTATGCCAGGTCTGCCTCTTCCCGATCTCGGCGCACTTATGAATCCCGAAAACGATCCCGATGCATCCTGGGACGATGACGATGATTTTGACGAATTCGACGAATTCGACGGAGACGATTCCGATCTGCCGTTTTAAGAAAACTTTTATTGTCAAGCACTAACCTGACGACATATGCAGCCATTGTCTATCGAACATATCAACAGTCTTATTGAGTCGCAACTCATGTCCTGGCACGAAGCCAAGCGTAATTTCGACAGACTCATGGAGATTGAGAGGAAACCGCTTCAATTAGGCGATTTCCACATAGCAGCACAACTTAACCCTGCCCGCATACGCTCCACAGGAGCTGCAGTCGACAAGGCGTCTGTGGCAGCACGGTCCTGTTTCCTCTGCAAAGAAAACAGACCCGCCATGCAGATGTCGGGCGAATGGCCGACTCCCGAATGGGAACTGCTCGTCAATCCATATCCCATACTGCCGGTGCATTTCACGATAGCGGCAAAAAAACATATACCACAGGAACGCATACCACTTGAAATGGCGATGATGGCAGAATATGCACCCCCGCTGGTCTTCTTCTTCAACGGAGCAAAAGCCGGAGCTTCAGCTCCGGATCACCTGCACTGTCAGGCAATGCTCAGATCCGAATTGCCGATAACGGCACTTGCCGAGAGGTATCATCCCGTTGAAAGGGCAGGATGGATGAGCAGCGAAGAATACGGACTGCACCTCCCGTTCAACTTCATGAGTGCCGTGATAAAAGGGGACATGGCAGGTCTGGAACATCTTGCCCTGACCGAGTCTGCTTTCGGCATAGACTCTGAAACCGGGAAAAAGGACAACGAGCTTGTGAATGCTTTCTTCTGGATATCAGACAGCGGTTATCTGAGAATAGTCGTCGTGCCCAGACGCGCTCACCGCCCTTCACTGTATTTCCTGCCTGAAGGGGAACGCTTCGTCATAAGCCCCGGAGCCGTTGACATTGCCGGATTGCTGATAGTGCCACGCAAAGAGGATTTCGACAGGCTAACTCCCGAAACTGCCGCCCGCATATACTCGGAAACTGCATTCTCAGGATCATTGCCTAAAGAGATCATAAACCATTTCCTCCCCGGCTCACACTCGTAACAACATAGAACAACCGGTCATGAACACCACCGACAGAACTCCCCCCACACACCCGGAAGGGAAAAGATCTCCCTGGCTATGGATTCCGACAACCTATATGGCAGAAGGACTCCCCTATTTTGCCGTCAACACACTGACCGTGCTGATGTATCACAACATGGGGATAGGACTTGCGGAGATGGCTTTCTTCACAGGCTGGCTTTATCTGCCATGGGTTATAAAACCGTTCTGGAGTCCATTTGTGGATCTGATAAAAACGAAACGGGGATGGACCATAGCCATGCAGTTTCTTATGGCATTCTCGCTTGGTGCAGTCGGTCTGTTTCTCCCCTCGTCTTTCTTTTTCACCGCTACCCTCATACTTTTCTGGCTGACCGCCTTCTTCTCCGCCACACACGACATCGCAGCCGACGGCTACTACATGATCGAGCTTTCCGCCCATGACCAGGCTGCATTCGTAGGTGTGCGCTCCACTTTCTTCCGCATTGCATCAGTCATCGGACAGGGAGGTCTGGTGATGCTCGCCGGCTATCTTGAACAGACTCGAGGAAGCGTTTCCGAGGCTTGGTCGCTGGTGTTTATGCTGTTAGGGGTGATTTTTCTGCTGACTGCGTTGTATCATACCCGCTTCATGCCCCGCTCAGGTGAAGACCGCCCTATGCCGGGGGTGACACCCTCCACAATAATGCGCGATTTCGCACGCACATTCGTCACGTTCTTCCGCAAACCTGACATAGTGCCGGCTCTTCTGTTCATGCTTTTCTACAGATTGCCCGAAGCGATGTGTCTCAAGCTCGTGCAGCCCTTCCTTGTTTCTCCACGTGAAGAGGGAGGTCTGGCACTTTCTACTTCAGAAGTAGGATTTGTAAACGGAACCGTAGGTGTGGTCGCGCTTCTTGCCGGAGGCATACTCGGCGGTATCGCCATATCGCGCGGCGGATTGAAAAAATGGCTATGGCCAATGGCTCTCTCTCTTACACTTCCCTGCGTGTTCTATTGCGGTCTGGCTATGTGGCAGCCGGAGAATTTCTCGCTCATCTGCGCCGCCATATTCACCGAACAGTTCGGATACGGATTCGGATTTACGGCATTCATGCTCTACCTCATATATTTCAGCCGGGGTGAAAGCAAAACATCCCACTATGCATTCTGCACTGCATTCATGGCATTGGGGATGATGCTGCCGGGAATGGCGGCAGGCTGGCTGCACGATATCTTCTCCGGAATTGACATATACGGAGACGGCACACCGCAGGGATACGTGAATTTTTTCTGGCTGGTGATGCTCTGCTGCACAGCTACATTCGCTGTCTGTCTCGGAGTGAGAATAGAACCCGGTTTCGGTAAAAAACAGGAAAAAGTATCGTGAAAAGAATATCGCGCATATCGTCAATGCTGCTTCTGCCCGCAATACTGCTGGCGGCATGGCTTCTGTCTGGGTGTTCCCCGGCTCGCCACGTGCCGGAGGGTAAATATCTGCTTGACGATGTAAAAATAAACCTAAACGACTCCACAGGAAGGCTCGACCAGCAGCAGCTGATGACCTATGTGCGAATGCAGCCCAACCACAAGATGCTGTGGGCTACCAAATTCCGTCTCGGCATCTACAACATGAGCGGCAACGATTCCACGAAATGGTGGAACAGATGGGTACGCAAACTCGGAGAGGCGCCTGTGATATTCGATTCAACAGCCACCATGACCGATGCCGGACAGCTCCGTAAGGCGATGGTTAACGCCGGATTCCTTGATGCGACTGTGTCGGTAGACACTTTCGCCGACCGCAATAAGCGCAAGATGAAAGTGGAATACAACCTGCATGCCGGTATGCCTCACATCATACGATCGGTAAACTATGAGTTTCCCAACGACACCCTCCGCTCACTGATAATGAAGGATTCCGCCCGTTTCACCGTCAGACCCGGCGATCCGCTCGACATATCACTGCTCGAGACCCAGCGTGAACTGCTGACAACGAGACTGCGCAGCAATGGTTATTACGCATTCGGGAAAGAATTCATAACCTTCAACGCCGACACAACCGAAGGGTCACACGATGTGGACCTCACGATGACAGTAAAACCCGCTTACCCATCCGACTCTCCAAACCATCTGATAGACACTCACAAAGAATACATCGTAAGAAATGTCTATTACATCATGGACTATGACCCCGGGGTCACAGAGGATTTCCGTCATTATCAGGCAGCAGACACCGTGAACTATAAAGATATAACCATTCTCTACGGTGACAAACGATATCTGCGTCCAAGCTTACTTTACGACAACTGTTTCATCCGTAGCGGAGAGGCATACAACCTGCATGATGTCAACAACACTTACACGGCACTCGGCAGGCTTACGATACTCAAATTCATCAATATCCGTTTCATTCCCGCGGGGAATTTCAATAATTTCGGACTTCTTGACGCGTATATTCTCCTCACCCGTGGTAAAAGTCAGAGTTTCTCGGCTGAACTTGAAGGCACAAACTCCGAAGGTGACCTCGGTGTAGCAGCAGGTGTCAGCTATTCCCACAGAAACATCGGCAAAGGTTCGGAAACTCTCACGGCAAAACTTCGCGGAGCTTACGAATCACTCAGCGGGAACCTCAGTGGACTCATACATGACCGCTATCTTGAACTCGGCGCGGAAGCAGGTGTTAACTTCCCTAAATTCAAGGCTCCATTCCTCCGCGAGAGTTTCAAACGCCGCATCAAGGCGACAACCGAACTGAACGTGTCGATGAATTATCAGGAGAGACCGGAATACACCCGCATCATCTCCACTGCGGGATGGAGCTACAAATGGTCAGAACGCTTCAACCGCAACCGACACACATTCACCCCGATAGACATCAACTACGTGTATCTGCCGGAAAGCACGAATGATTTCCTCGACGAGATTGCCCCCGACAACCCCCTTCTCCGCTACAGCTACGAAGACCACTTCATAATGAGAATGGGCTATAGCTTCTACCACAGCAATAAACGCCACGAGACTCCATGGAGCCGTTCATTCCAGAAAAACATATACACTGTAAGGGTCAACGCCGAAGTTGCAGGCAACCTCCTTTTCGCGCTCAGCAGCATACTAAGTCACCGCTCCGATTTCCACAGCCAACCCTACAAAATGTTCGGCATCCATTATTCACAATATGCCAAAATCGACGGGGACTTCTCTTTCCTGCACCTCTTTGACACCCGTAACTCCCTTGCTTGCAGATTCGGAGCGGGTGTAGGCGTGCCATACGGCAACTCGGCGGTGCTTCCGTTCGAGAAACGCTTCTACGGAGGTGGAGCCAACGGTGTGCGCGGCTGGGATGTAAGAACTCTCGGACCCGGACGCTACCCGGGCACAAACTCGGTGAGCGACTTCATCAACCAGTGCGGCGATATCCGCCTTGACCTGAGTGTGGAATACCGTGCCAAACTATTCTGGATTCTGGAAGGCGCGCTTTTCGTAGATGCCGGGAATATATGGACAATCCGCAATTATCCCAACCAGCCCGGAGGAATGTTCAGGTTTAATTCGTTTTATAAGGAGATAGCAGCCGCATATGGTGTCGGTCTGCGCCTTGACTTCAACTATTTCTTACTCCGCTTCGATATGGGAATGAAAGCTCACAACCCTGCTCTGGGACAGGAACCATGGCCTCTGATTCATCCGGTCTGGCACCGCGACCGCTCCTTCCATTTTTCCATAGGCTATCCTTTCTGAGCCGGCTTACCCCAATCGACATAAAAACAGACCCAAATGAAAAAATTAGTGATTTTCGACCTTGACGGCACTCTTCTAAACACCATCGCAGACCTCGGCAATGCCTGCAACTACGCTTTGCGCACTCTCGGTTTCCCGGAGCATGCGCTGCCGACATATCGCTATATGGTAGGCAACGGCGTCAGGAAACTCATAGAACGCGCCGTGCCGGATGCCGACGAGGAAACCGTGGAACGTCTTCTGTCGCTCTTCCGCGAATACTACGGAGAACACGCAACTGACCACACATCTCCCTATGAAGGAATTCGCGATATGCTTGTAAAACTGCATGAAAACGGTGTGGCATTGGCTGTGGCAACCAATAAATACCAGGCGGCTGTAGACAGGATAATTCCACACTTCTTCCCCGATATACCGTTTGTGGCTGTGATGGGACAAGTGGAAGACCGCCCTGTGAAGCCGGATCCGTCGATTGTGTTCGCAATCCTCAACAAATACCCCACACCCAAAGCGGATGTGCTATATGTAGGCGATTCGGCTGTGGATATGGAAACGGCACGGAGGGCATGTATCGAATCAGTCGGTGTCACCTGGGGATTCCGCCCCGTTTCCGAACTTCGCGGTGCATACGCAGACCATATAGTGTCGGCAACCACGGAAATACTCTCAATAGCAGGTATGCCGCAATAACATATAACGTATCTGAAAAGAATCAAAAGCCATGACTTACTCACAAAAATTCTTCAATTCGGCAAATGAGTCAAACCCGGAGGGTGAACTCGCCGTCAATATCCTGGTGGGCAATATTATCGAGATAGCCACAGCTCACGCCAACATGCTCGGAATCGGAAATCCGGCAATGGCACATCTTGGCGCGGGTTGGGTGCTTTCGCGCCTGACCATCGAGATGACACGTTATCCGAAGTGCAACACCTCATATGTTCTGAAGACATGGGTCGAAAACTGGAACAGACATTTCTCCACACGCGATTTCTCAGTAGAGGATGAAGCGGGAAACATTCTGGGATACGCACGGTCGGTATGGATGGTGCTTGACATGACCACCCACGATAATTTCGGTCTTGCACACCTCTCTCTGCCGGATGAATCGGTATGCGGAGAACCCTGCCCCATAGCTCCTCAGGCAAAACATACGGAAATTCTCCCTTATCTTACTTCGGAAAGCAATGCTAACCCCAAGGCATTGAAAGCAAACGTTCCTGATGCTGAATATACCTTCAAATACAACGACATCGATTTCTACCGCCATGTCAATACCGTGAGATACATAACGATACTGCTCAACCGCTACTCTCTCGAAGAGTTCGACAGAAATTTCGTGAACCGGCTTGAGTTGTCGTTTCTGCATGAGGGAAGCTTCGGTGACACCGTAAGCATATTGCGACATAACTCCTCCCCTCTCGACTCGGCGTTCTCACTTGTATCGCACAAGACAGGCAGACCTGTGATATTCGCCAGACTTACACTGGCTCCACGCTGACAGATGTCACCTGTCAGTGAAAAGTCTGCACTTGATGTGCACGTCGGATAGCGTAAATTTGCATCATATAGTAATATTATCATTTGCTTATGTGCAGCCATTCTCATGAACACCACTGCTGCGAACATACTCACGCGCAGAATCATACCCCTCATGGAAAGAACGACATTCTTTCCATCTACAAAGCCGAAATATTCTCCGCTCTGCTGCTTGTTGTGACACTGATTATCGAACACTGCGGTGTGCTTCGGCGAATTTCCGAAGCCGCCGGATGCGCTGTGTCGATTCCGGAGATAATCCTCTACGCCATCGCACTCATTCCTGTGGGTCTGCCTATACTACGAGAATCTTGGGAGATGTGGAGGAAAGGACGTTTCATGAATGAATTCACGCTGATGGTCGCGGCGGCTATCGGTGCGTTCATAATCGGAGAATATCCCGAGGGGGTGGCGGTGCTGCTCTTCTATTCATTCGGTGAAAAGATGGAAGATACAGCCTCCGACGATGTCAGACAACGCATCAGGGCTCTTTTGGGGCGACTGCCGGAGGAAGCCACAGTCAGACTTGACGGCAAACTGAAGAAAGCCAGTCCTAAGAATCTCCAGCCCGGGTCAGTGCTCTTCGTGCGCCCCGGCGAAAGAGTGGCTATAGACTCCATTCTCCTCGGCGAGAAGGATGTAGAATTCGACACCTCCGCCATAACCGGAGAATCCGTTCCACGCTCATTCCGCCCGGGAGAGGAGATTTCATCCGGCATGATACCGGTGGATCAGGCTGTGGATGTCAGAACCCTGCGGTCATTCTCAGATTCCTCAATGAGCCGGATAATGAAAATGATAGAAGAGGCGCATGCTTCCAAGTCACCGACTGAAAACCTGCTCCGCAGAATCACAAGGTGGTACACTCCGGTGGTCTTCACTCTCGCTTTGCTTCTCTTCTTCACGCCATGGCTCATAGATGCGGTATTGGGCAACCCGTTCGAATGGATGAAATGGCTGCGCCGCTCGCTCGTGTTTCTGGTATGTTCCTGCCCTTGCGCGTTAGTTGTGAGCATACCGCTCAGCTACTTCGCCTCATTGGGGAATGCCTCTCGACGCGGCATCCTCTTCAAGGGTTCGAAATATGTTGACAGCATGAGAAACATAGACACGGTTGTCTTCGACAAGACCGGCACGCTTACCACCGGCAAGTTTCACGTTTCGTCAATAAGCGCGGCTGACGGAACTGAGCCGTCCATGCTGCTTTCTGTGGCTGCGTCACTTGATGCAGAATCCGGTCATCCTCTTGCGGAAGCCATACTGTCGAAAGCTCGCGCCGAAAGAATCGTGACAGCCGAGGCGGAGAATATAAGGACAGTATCACACGGCATTACCGGAATCATCGGTGGAAAGATGGCTGCGGCGGGATCCCGCACGCTCATGAGACGACTCGGCATAGCTGTGCCGGAATCTCATACAGACGCATCGGAAATATGTGTATCACTTGACAACAGTTACATAGGCTCCATATATCTGCTCGACACAATCAAGCCGGAAGCAGCAGAAGCCATACGCCGGCTTCACTCTCTCGGTGTGAAATCAGTGGAGATTCTCTCCGGTGACAGAGAAGAGGCTGTAAAGCGTGTTGCCCGTGAGACAGGCGCTGATTCATATCATGCGGCTCTTCTTCCCGAAGATAAAAAGGATATTATAACGGAGATGACGCGTAAAGGTAACAAAGTGGCGTTTTCTGGAGACGGAATAAACGATGCCCCGGCAATAGCAGCAGCTGATGTCGGCATTGCCATGGGCACACTTGGAACAGACATGGCAATGGAAAGCAGCGACATAGTCATTGCCGGTGACAACCTGGAGAAAATTCCGGAAGCGATCTCACTCGCACGCAAAGTAAGGCGTGTAATTTTGGAAAACGTCACATTCGCCATAGGTGTGAAAGCGCTTGTCATGCTCCTCGGAGCTTTCGGCATAGCCTCCCTTTGGGCGGCTGTTTTTGCCGATACCGGTGTAACTCTGCTTACCATCATCTGGACCCTGCTCCGCCTTCGCAAATAAATCCGGATTATTTACGTTTACAATACATATGGATATGTCTATTGACAATAGAATGCAATCCCACGGTGTACGCCCTACGGCTGTACGCAACCTGATATTGTCTGTTCTCGACAATGCCACTCATCCGATATCCGCACTCGACATAGAGACAAGTCTCGATACAGTAGACAGATCCTCAATCACCCGCGCCCTGTCACTTTTCGTTGAGAAAGGGCTGATACACATCATCGACGACGGCAGTAGTTCCGCAAAATACGAAGTCTGCCGTGCCACGCATACACACACAGGAAACGATGCAGGTTTTCCTTCCCATGAAGACCTGCACGTTCATTTCCGTTGCACAGGCTGCGGCAAGACCTACTGCCTCCCCTCGCCCATTCCCGCAATCACGCTCCCTTCCGGTTTTATCCCCGCAACAGCAAACTACATCATCACAGGCACCTGCCCCGACTGCCGCCCACGCTAAAACCATCTTAGAACGCTTCATGCAAAAAATCAGAACGGATCCGGGGAGTAGATTCTTCCCGGATCCGCACATATTGTTTAGTTGTCTGCTATATTATCAGATGATTCCCTGAGCCATCATTGCGTCCGCAACCTTGAGGAAGCCGGCGATGTTGGCACCCTTCATATAGTTGATGTAACCGTCGGGCTGCTTGCCATGCTCCACGCAAGCCTCGTGGATATCGTGCATGATCTGGTGAAGTTTCTCGTCAACCTGCTCCTCGGTCCACTGGATGTGTTCTGCATCCTGAGTCATCTCAAGACCTGAAACTGCTACGCCGCCGGCGTTGACAGCCTTGCCGGGACCGTAAGGAATCTTGTTCTCGATGAATGTGTCGATAGCCTCGGGGGTGCAACCCATGTTCGAAACCTCAGCCACGAGAAGAACGTTGTTTGCCACAAGTTTCTTCGCATCCTCGCCATTAAGCTCGTTCTGGGTGGCGCAGGGAAGAGCGATGTCTACTTTCTGCTCCCATGGTTTCTTGCCTGCGAAGAATGTTGAACCGGGGAATTTGTCGGCATAAGGTGCCACGATGTCATTGCCGGAAGCGCGGAGTTCAAGCATATACTCGATTTTCTCTGCGTCAAGACCTGCGGGGTCATAGATATATCCGTCAGGACCGGAGATAGTCACGACCTTGCCGCCGAGCTGTGTTGCCTTTGTGGCAGCACCCCACGCCACGTTGCCGAAACCGGAGATGGCGATAGTCTTGCCCTTGATGTCTGTGCCGAGGTCAGCAAGCATCTGAACTGTATAATAGAGAGCGCCGAAACCTGTTGCCTCGGGACGGATGCGGCTGCCGCCGAATGAAAGTCCCTTGCCGGTGAATGTACCTGTGTTCTCGCGTGCGAGTTTCTTATACATGCCATACATATAGCCGACTTCGCGACCGCCAACACCTATGTCGCCTGCGGGAACATCACGGTCAGGACCGAGGTTGCGCCAGAGCTCGAGGATAAACGCCTGGCAGAAACGCATGATCTCGGCATCGCTCTTGCCACGGGGGCTGAAGTCTGAACCGCCCTTGCCGCCACCCATCGGAAGTGTGGTGAGCGCATTCTTGAAAGTCTGCTCGAAACCGAGGAACTTAAGGATTGAAAGGTTCACGGAAGCGTGGAAACGGATACCACCCTTGTAGGGACCTATGGCGTTGTTGAACTGTACGCGATAGCCGATATTGTTCTGAACCTCACCCTTGTCGTCAACCCAGGACACACGGAAAGTGAAGATACGGTCGGGTTCAACCATTCTTTCGATAATCTTCGCTTTCTCGAACTCCGGATGCTGGTTGTAAACTTCTTCTACTGAAAGGAGAACCTCCTTCACTGCCTGAAGATACTCTTTCTCACCGGGGTGCTTGGCCTCAAGGTTGGCCATGATTTCATTAATGTTCATGATAAACTTTTTAGACTTATGGTTAGATTTAATATGTTTCAATTGTCATTTATCCTGCCCACGTCAGAATTATTTTCACTGACATGGTTAGGTGTTGCAAACTTACAAACTTTATTCAATACCACAAAATAAATCACAACTAATTTTTTATGTTTTGCAACCATATATTTCAACACCTTTATGGTGTCGCCTATCCGAAAGGAGATGACATTCCGCCAAGCTAAGCCGCCTATTAAAAATTCCATATTATCCAACCACACACCCCCTTACACAAAAAAAGGATTCCGTTTCTACGGAATCCCTTTGTCGTTACGAAGAATTGATTTATATTATTTATCTTTTATCTTTTATCTTTACCGTATTACATTTTACTTCTGGGTGAAGATTACGATACGGTTCCAGTCGTTTGTGCTGTAAGGCTGAACATCAGATCCGTCATACTTGATTGTGAGACGGTCGCGGCTGATTCCGTAAGTGTTCACAAGAGCGTCAGCGACTGCGTTGGCACGTTTCTCGGAAAGCGCCATATTATACTCTGATGTACCGGTATCCTTGTCGGCATAACCGCAGATAACGACTTTCTCTTCAGGATTAGCCTTGAGCCATTCAGCCATATTGTAGACATTAACCTCCTCTGTAGGCATAATCTTGTCGGAGTTGATGGTGAAGCGTACAGTAGTCATGAGGGGTGCGTTCACACAATCTTTCTGGACAGGTTCCGGACAGGGAAGCTGAGCCTGAAGTGCAGCCACCTCTTCACCGCAGGCGAGAAGCTGGGCGCGGAGGTCATTGACCTGACCGTTGAGAGCTGCGATCTGGGAAACATATGCGCACTGGTTGAATGTGCCGAAGTTACGGCCACCGATGTTGAAGTTGAAACCACCAAGCACAGCCACATTGGCGTCTATCGAATTGCCGTGTACGCTATTATTCCAGGTGTCGGCATAGAATGATGCGCGAGCCTCGGCAAAGAAATCTACATATTCGCAAAGACGGAAACGGAACTGCAGACCCGCTGAGACAGGAAGCGACCATGCCACGCTTTTTGCTTTGTTGTGACGGTTATAAACATTGGTTCCTGCAGGCTCGCCACCCTGTGCGTTGCGGAAGTCCCATGTTGCGTCACCACCGAGACCTGCGAAAGGAATGATCGAGAATACGCGGTTGTCATTCACCCCTCCGAGAGAATTGAACATATCCCACATGAACTCAGCCTGAAGATTTACATGTTTCGCGCGGCTCCATCCGTTGGCGAGATCAGGCTGCATCGGATTGTCCCAGTGAAGGGCACCGCCGAGAGCCTTAACACGGAACCCGATGTAGGGAGATACCCAGCGGCCGAATCCGACTCCGTAGGTAAGAGTCATCTTGTGACGGCTTACATTGTCACCCGGAGTCTTGGCGTTGCCTCGCTCAACAAAAGGCTGGTTGATACCCGCTTCGACCTCGATGAACCAGTTGTTACGCCAATTGGAAAAGTAACGTGTGGTGTTGTCGCAAGTAAATTCAGTTACAGTGGTAGCTTCATCTACGAAAACATCCTGTGCGTTTGCGGGCGCGCAGTAAGCGGCAGTGCCTGCAACGAGCGCCATAGCGTAGTAAAGATTTCTTGTTTTCATAAAATATTAATTTAAGATAAGCAAATTTTAAAACTTTATAAATTGTTTTTTGCAATTTTTATATATCTAACACCGCAAGGATTTTTTTTGTTTGCTTTGCGACATCAAATTTGAAGATAATATTGCAAAAAAAAGCTCCGGAGCCTTATCATTTCACTAATTTTCATTAAATTCGCGATACGATTTTATCAGATGAGACGCCACCCGAAATATCGCATCAGAATTGAAGACGAATCCAGACTTGAAAATCTGGCAGACATCTCACTTTCGCCCCTGTCTTTGCTGGCAGCGGCAGGGGCTGCGCTGCTCATTCTGATCATAATCGGAGGAGCCATAGTGATGGTGACTCCGCTGCGGACTTTACTCCCCGGCTACATGAAGCAGTCGGAGCGGTCTGCGACAGAAGACAACATCATGCGTCTCGACTCTATCCTCGGAATATATGAGCAGAACCAGAACTATCTCGACAATATACTTCTGGCTTTTGACACAGACAGAAAACCCATTGCAGATTCACTCATAATGACAGCAAACCTCAGGGAGATGTCGCCCGATTCCCTGCTGCCGCCCTCCCCGCTTGAACGCAAATTTGTAAACACGATGGAGGAACGTGAGCGTTTCAACATATCTGTGCTCGCCCCTCTGGCTGCCGATGGAATGATGTTTTTTCCTGTGAGCGACAGCGGCATATTCTCTTCGGCTTCGCGCACTGAAGAAAAAGGATACGTGATAATGCCTGACGAAGAGGCGGTGAAGTGCGTTGCCGACGGTTCAATCCTCGCGTCTTACTATTCGGCATCCGGGAGCGGATATGTAATTATCATACAGCATGCCAAAGGATTCGTCACCCGCATAGCGCGTGTCGGTTCTCCTATGGTCTCTGCTGGAGACGCAGTGACCGGCGGTCAGGTTATCGCGTTAGGACCCTCTCCCGATGCAAAAGGCAAAAGATATGTGGAAGTGATGATGTGGCACAACGGACTGCCGCTAATCCCTTACGAATATATAGGAAACCCCGAATCCATGATAATCAAGGATGCCCCTTTCGAGGCACCGAGAGGACGGTGACACCAGTCACCTCAGGATTCAAGATTCTTTTGATAATGGACAACATAAAGAACATTGCGATATTAGGATCGACTGGTTCCATCGGAACCCAGACCCTTGACATAATCGAAGAGCATCCCGAAAAATTCCGCGCAACAGTGCTTACAGCAGCGCGCAACTGGGAACTGCTCGCCGCCCAGGCACGCAGGTTCAATCCTCTTCGCGTCGTGATTGCATGCGAGGAATTCCTGCCCAATCTCCGGGACGCCCTTGCCGGAACCTCCGTCCGGGTGGAGGGTGGCACCGCCGCCATAGAGGAAGCCGCCGCGATGCCGGAAGCCGACATCGTGGTCACGGCAATGGTGGGATACAGCGGACTCATACCTACCGTCAACGCGATAATGGCAGGCAAGACCATCGCACTTGCCAACAAGGAGACTCTTGTAGTGGCTGGAGAAGTAATCACATCGCTTCTCAAAGACTCGAATTCGAGAATAATACCTGTAGACAGCGAACACTCCGCTATATTCCAGTGTCTCACAGGTGAGAACAGCGAAAACATATCCAAAATAATCCTCACGGCAAGCGGAGGTCCCTTCCGCAACAAGACCATGCGGGAGCTGGAATCTGTGACTGTAGACGACGCGCTGAACCATCCCAACTGGGACATGGGCGCCAAAGTCACGATAGACTCAGCCTCGATGATGAACAAAGGTTTTGAGATGATCGAGGCACGCTGGCTTTTCGACTGTCCTCCGGAGAAGATAGAAATCGCAGTTCACCCGCAATCCATAGTCCACTCGATGGTGGAATTTATAGACGGCTCAGTCAAGGCTCAGCTCGGAGTTCCCGACATGCACCTCCCCATCCGCTATGCCTTGAGCTATCCTGACAGGCTTACGAGCAAACGACCGCCTCTGACTCTTGGAGCATATGCATCGCTGACATTCGAAGCTCCCGACCGAAAGCGGTTCCCGCTTCTACAGTATGCGTTCGACGCTATCGAGAAAGGGGGTAACATGCCCTGCATCCTCAATGCTGCCAACGAGATTGCCGTAGCGGCATTCCTCCGCAGAGAAATAGGTTTCATGGACATGCCGAGACTTGTGGACCGCGTGATGCAGCGGACACAATGGATTCCCGACATAACCCTGCCGGATCTTGTAGAGAGCAACACAGAGGCGCGCAGACATGCTGAGGAGATACTTGCCTCATTCAGGACAACGATATGACCGCTGGTCTCCGCAAATCATTTCATTCGTTAAACTTCATTTTTAATTCAAGACTAAAACTACAGAAAATTGGATACTTTTCTTATAAAAGCGGCACAGCTTATTCTCGCGTTCGCCATTCTTGTAATCATACATGAATTCGGTCATTTTTTCTTCGCCCGCATATTCGGGGTGAAAGTGGAAAAATTCTATATCTTTTTCGATCCCTGGATTGAACTTTTCAAATGGAAGCCAAAGAAATATTTCGGCGGATTTGGGAAAACAAAAAACATCGGGAATGACAACACCGACGGGGAATCTGCCGAACCGGTGAAGAAAAAGAGGAAAAAATCATTCTGGGGAGATACGGAATATGGTATAGGCTGGCTGCCTCTCGGCGGATATTGCAAAATCGCCGGCATGATCGATGAGTCGATGGATACCGAACAGATGAAAAAACCGGCGCAGGAATGGGAGTTCCGTTCAAAACCGGCATGGCAGCGACTCCTTATAATGATTGCAGGGGTGCTGTTCAATTTCCTGCTCGCAATCCTGATTTACGCCGGACTCGTTTATGCCACCGGCGAGAAATATGTTCCGGTGCAGGAGGCAAAAATGGGATTCTCCTATTCCGGCGAGGCAAGAAAAATAGGTTTCCATAACGGAGACATACCGTTGGCAGCCGACGGCGAAGAACTGGAAAATCCGGTAGAGGCACGCATAAAGATGGTTCAGGCAAAGAAGGTGACTGTGCTCCGCGACGGCAAAGACACGGTAAGCATCTCCATTCCGGAGAAATTCATCTTCTCTCTCGACGAAGAGGCTAAAAGCGACACTGCTTCGGTCAACTTCTTCACATACCGCTTCCCCACTCGCATCACTCAGGTGATGCCGGGTGAAGGAGCTGCCAAAGCGGGGATAGAACCGGGTGACGAAATCATCGCCATAGGAGAAGTGAAGACACCTTCGCTCGACGAGTTTTTCCGAACACTTCCCGGTCATGACAACCAGACTGTGGATCTCACGATTCTGCGCCGCGCAGGAGAAACGACCGACACAATTGTGAAACAGGTAAAGCTGTCGGAAAACTCCAAGATGGGAGTAGGACTCGAAGTCAACCCGGCGGCATTCTTCAAGACCAAAGAGATCCGCTACAACATTTTCCAGTCTATTCCCCGCGGAATCGAGATGGGAACCGACAAGCTCACCTCTTATGCCAAGTCTATGAAAATGGTCTTCACCAAAGAGGGAGCCAACAGCATAGGCGGTTTCGGATCGATAGGCTCCATCTTCCCGGAAAAATGGGACTGGATCGCATTCTGGAACATAGCGGCATTCCTCTCTGTGGCTCTTGCGTTCATGAACATCCTTCCGATTCCGGCTCTTGACGGCGGACACGTGATGTTCCTCATCTATGAAGTGATTTTCCGCAGACCTCCGAGCGAGAAATTCATGGAACGCGCCCAACTTGTAGGCATGACACTTCTCATTCTCCTGCTTATATACGCTAACGGCATGGATATCGTAAGGCTTTTCAAATAGACAGTCTGCATCCGATAACCAATCATTCATACAGAACAAATAATAATGAAAAAAGAAATAAGATTGAAATCTGGCAAAGAGGAGTCTCTCCTCCGCCATCATCCCTGGGTGTTTTCAGGAGCCATAGCCTCGCTGCCTCAGAATCTTGAAGAGGGTGACGAGGTGTGTGTCTCTGATTCCAAAGGGAACATTCTCGGCGCCGGTCATTATCAGATCGGAAGCATAGCCGTGAGGATTCTCGAATTCGGCGTTGACACCATTTCCGATGATTTCTTCATAAGGCGTCTGTCATCGGCGTTCGCGCTTCGCCGCACTCTCGGTCTGATCCGCGAAGACAACACCTGTTTCCGCCTCGTGCACGGGGAGGGAGACTTCCTTCCGGGACTGGTCATCGACATATATGGCGACACTGCCGTAATGCAGGCGCATTCTCCCGGAATGCATTTCGCACGTCACAAGATAGCGGAGGCACTCACCATGCTCCCTGACGCAAAAATCCGAAACGTATATTACAAAAGCGACACCACACTCCCCTACAAGGCGCATCTTGACCCCGACAACGAATATCTTGTCGGCAACTACGACGGCAACATAGCCATAGAGAATGGTCTTCAGTTCAACATCGACTGGCTCAAAGGACAGAAAACAGGTTTCTTCGTAGACCAGCGCGAGAACCGCAAACTTCTTGAAAGCTATGCAAAAGGAAGACGGGTGCTCAACATGTTCTGCTACACGGGAGGTTTCTCGGTATACGCCATGCGCGGTGGCGCCATAAGCGTGGACTCAGTGGATTCCTCATCAAAGGCTGTGGCTCTCACCGATGCCAACATAGGTCTGAACTTCCCCGGTGACGAACGTCACCACACGCACGATGTCGATGCATTCAAGTTTCTCTCGGACATGGAGAGCGACAAATATGACCTCATCATACTTGACCCGCCGGCTTTCGCAAAACATCGCGGAGCGATAAAGAACGGACTGATAGGATACCGCAAGCTCAATGCCCGCGCCTTCGAGAAAATCAAGAGCGGCGGAGTACTTTTCACATTCTCCTGCTCACAGGCGATTACCAAAGACATGTTCCGCATGGCTGTCTTCACGGCAGCCGCCAAATCGGGGCGCAAAGTGCGCATACTCCACCAGCTGACCCAGCCTGCCGACCATCCGGTTGACATCTCACACCCGGAGGGTGAATATCTGAAAGGGCTGGTGCTTTACGTGGAGTAAAAAAAAGAACAGATACACGAACATCCTCCTCATCCGATACAACGGACTTAACCTACATTATAAAATGAAAAAAATACTTCCTTCATTAATGATCGCTACCATGGCAACAACTGGTGCGAACGCGGTGGAAAACAAGGATTTCAATTTCCATGTAGACCGCTTTGCCGATATCGAGGTGCTCCGCTATGAAGTGCCTGAGTATTCACGTCTGTCGCTTGACCAGAAAAAGATGCTCTACTATCTGTCGCAGGCAGCGCAGATGGGACGCGACATCATCTGGGACCAGAACGGCCGTTACAACCTCCAGATACGTCAGCTTCTGGAGAAGATATATACAAAATACGACGGCGACAGGAACTCCAAAGACTTCAAGGCGTTTGAGAAATATCTCAAGCAGGTATGGTTCGGCAACGGAATACATCACCATTATTCCACCGACAAGTTCCAGCCAGAGTTCTCGCAGGCTTTCTTCGAGGAGCAGGTTGGCAAACTCGGCAATTGCTGTCTACCGCTGCAACCGGGGCAGACTCGCGAGCAGATGATGAGCGTGCTTGTACCTGTAATCTTCGATCCGTCGGTCATGGCGAAGCGCGTTAATCAGGACGGTACGCAGGATGTCATCGCCACATCCGCCAACAATCTTTATGGCGACGGCGTGACTCAGGCAGAGGTGGAGGCTTATTACAATTCCATAAAGAAAGCCGATGACCCCACTCCGATTTCCTACGGACTCAACTCTCGTGTTGTGAAGGAGAACGGCAAAATCAAGGAACAGCATTACAGTCTGAACGGTGTGTATGGACCGGCTATCTCCCAGATCATCTACTGGCTCGACATGGCAAAGAACGTAGCCGAGAATGACGCGCAGAAGGCTTATATAACCAAACTCATCGACTATTACATCACCGGTGACCTCCGTCTTTTCGATGAATATTCGATTCTCTGGGCAGAGGATACAAAATCGGACATCGACTTTGTCAACGGTTTCATCGAGAGCTACGGCGATCCTCTTGGCATGACGGGGGCATGGGAGTCTTATGTAAACTTCCGCAACGGCAAGTCTTCCGCCCGCACAGAGACAATATCCTCCAACGCGCAATGGTTCGAAGACAACTCTCCTGTGGACAAACGCTTCAAAAAAGACAAGGTGAAAGGCGTTTCGGCAAAGGTCATCACGGCGGCGATGCTTGCCGGCGACGCTTTCCCGGCTACCGCGATCGGTATCAATCTCCCGAACTCCAACTGGATCCGGGCACAGCATGGCTCCAAATCCGTGACTCTGGAGAATATCACCGAGGCTTATGAAATGGCATCTCACGGCAATGGCTTCAACGAGGAATTCGTAATCGACGCCCCGACACGCAAGATAATGGAAGATTATCTCTATATCACGGATATGCTCCACACCGATCTTCACGAATGTCTCGGTCACGCTTCCGGACAGCTCCTCCCCGGTGTCGACCCCGATGCGCTCAAGGAACACGGCTCCACTCTCGAGGAAGCCCGCGCCGACCTTTTCGCCCTCTATTATCTCGCGGATCCCAAGCTTCTTGAACTCGGAATACTCGACAATCCCGAAGCCTACAAGGCAGAATATTACAAATACCTTCTCAACGGACTCATGACCCAGCTCAACCGCATCGAGCCTGGCAAGGACGTGGAGGAGGCGCACATGCGCAACCGCCAGCTCATAGCACGCTGGATTCTGGAAAACGGCAGAAAGAAAGGGAAAGGCGGCAAAGATGTCGTGGAGCTCACGAAAAAGGGAGGCAAGACATTTGTAAAGGTCAATGACTATCCCAGGATGCGCGAACTCATCGGCACTCTTCTCGCCGAAGTCCAGCGCATAAAGAGCGAAGGCGACTACAAAGGAGGCAACGAGCTCGTGCAGAGGTATGCTGTCAAGGTAGACCCGAAACTTCACAAAGAGGTTCTCTCGCGCTATTCGAAACTCGACATTCCTCCATACAGAGGTTTCATCAATCCTGTATACACTCCGGTCGTGAACGAAGCCGGAGAAATCACGGACATTGAGATTTCCTATCCCGAGAACTATGTGGAGCAGATGTTGCGTCTCAGCCGCGAATATTCTCCACTCACCGGTAAATGCGGAAACACTGCAAAAGTCTGCAGCGCGAAATAAAGCAGTAACCGAGAAGAATGTAGTAATATGGATCTTCAGTCAATAAAAAAGGAATTTTTCGTTTTCCGCAACGGTATCGTAGCCGATACCTTGCGGAAAGCGGGAATGCCACACAAGGTGATTTTCGGTCTGCAGATTCCGCAGATCGCTGCAATCGCAAAAGATCTCACCCCCTCTTCCGAACTGGCGGAAGCCTTATGGAACGACAGTGAAGTCCGCGAATCGCGCATTCTTGCCACATATCTTTTCCCTGTCGACGAAACGTCTCTGGAAAAGGCAACCTGGCTTCTTGGCTCCGTCAGAACCCCGGAAGAGAGCGACATGCTCGCATTCCGTCTGCTTAAGCGACTCCCTTTCGCCAGTGAAATCCTAAAAGAAGCAGAAAAAGACCCGGAGATTCCGGAGTATGCAGTGGCTTCCCTAAGAAATCATCTGTCATAACCAAAACAGTTCACTCTTCGTTATATATAATGGGACGCTCTCGGACGCGTCCCATTTCTCAATAGATTTATCATGAAAGAAAGCAATGAAATACCGGTTCTGTTACTTACCGGTTATCTTGGCAGTGGCAAAACCACACTGCTCAACCACATTCTCACAAACGAACGCGGCATACGTTTCGCAGTTATCGTAAACGACATAGGCGAAGTCAACATCGACGCCGACCTTATCCAGAAAGGGGGTATCGTGGGACAGGATGATTCAGGAGACCTCGTCGCCCTCCAGAACGGCTGCATATGCTGCACGCTACGCACCGACCTTATCAGACAGATATCAGACCTCATAGAATCGGCACGGTTCGACTATATAGTCATCGAGGCAAGCGGCGTGTGCGAGCCTGCGCCCATCGCCCAGACCATATGCTCGATGGAACAGATGGTGAATCCGGCACGCACAGACATCATCCGTCCACGCATGGACGCCATCGTAACAGTAGTAGACGCACTACGCATGAAAAGTGAATTCGGGTGCGGAGAGAACCTCGACAAAGAGAGAATCGAAGAAGAAGACATAGAGAATCTGATAATCGAACAGATTGAATTCTGCAACATTATCCTTCTGAACAAGATCTCGGAGGTCACACAAGATGAGGCGGCCCATATAAAAGCAGTAATACGCGCGCTACAGCCCAAGGCAAGAATTATGGAATGCGACTATTGCGATGTGAACCTCAGCGAAATCATCGACACACGGATGTTTGATTTCGAAGATGTGGCGACATCCGCCACCTGGGTCGAGAAAATCGAGAAACCCGCAGAAGAACAGGAACACCATCATCATCACGACCACGACCACAACAATCATGAACATGGACATGAACATGAGCATGAACATGAGCATGAATGCTGTCACCATGATGAGGGACATTGTGACTGCGGTCATCATCACCACCATCACGGCGAGGGAGAAGCCGAGGAATACGGCATCGGCACATTCGTATATTTCCGCCGCCGTCCTTTCAACTTCGAGAAGTTTGACCGCTTCGTGAATCTCGACTGGCCGGCAAACGTGATCCGCACAAAGGGAGTGCTTTATTTCAGCCACAACCGCGACATGTCCCTGCTTTTCGAGCAGGCGGGCATACAGAAAAACCTCAAGGAAGCCGGCTACTGGTATGCCACAGCTCCGGAAGAGGAACTGACGGTGCTGATGGAGCGTGAGCCGGGACTCCGCCGCGACTGGGATGAAGAATACGGTGACCGTATGATCAAACTCGTATTCATCGGCAGAGACCTCGACCGCACCGCCCTCGCTTCCGCCCTCGATGCCTGCCTCGAACCCCGCTGATACATTATAATACAGACATCAGGACAGATACAGAGGTCAGCTGCAGCAATCTGCGGCTGACCTCTGTGCCTCTCATCAATCATTTGTCTACATCAACAAGAAGATAAATCAGTATCCCTTGTTCTGGACGTACAGGCCGGGAACGTAATAAAGCTGGTTATAAGGAATCGGATAGAATTCGTTCTTACCTGAAGTATAATGAGCGTCATTGTAATACTGACCGAATCTCACGTCTGTGTAGCCTGTCGGCGAGTTGCTATCCGGGACGCTTCTGTAGGCATTCGATTCATATGCGAAATATTCGTTAAGCACTTCCGAGGCAATACCCCATCTGCGGAGGTCGAAATAGCGGCTGCTTTCCATCGCCATTTCAAGGCGTCTCTCCCACTGCAGACATTTGCGTGCCGTTTCCTTGTCGTTGAAATATGATGCAGGATATAGTGAAATCTCACAGAAGTCTCTTGCGTAGCCGATATGCTTTTCAACCGAATTGGCGGCACGTCTGCGGATGTCGTTGATGATGGTGCGAGCCTCCTGAAGTTCGTCAAGTTCTATGAGTGCCTCCGCACGCATAAGCATCACATCTGAATAACGAAATACATAATCGTTCATCGCGAATGCCTGCCATGATCCTTCGAAAGTCTCCCCCTTGCTGCGTTGGGGAACCTCCTTTAGAGAAGTGTAGTAGCCGTAATCATTCGGGTCCCTGGTGTTGGCAATGGTAAGCGTGTATTCCGCCTCATACTTATAAGGGAACGAAGGCATTCCGACAGTGTGGAACAAACGAGGGTCCCATTTCTGAGACGAAGCCACTCCAGCCTCCGGATACGAATAGTCGTTGTCATAATCATCGAACATCGGAAGACCGTTCTTTGTCTTGAACGCACAGACAAGGTTCTGCGACGGCTTGTGACAGTCCCATCCGCATGACCATATCTGCCAGCAACCGTTAAGAGTGTTCGACCAGTTGCAACGCCCGAATCTTGTATTGTCATCCTCATAGGAAGATGTCTGCACGGCAAACACCGATTCCTTGCTGTTCTTGTATTCCGGGAGGAATATGTCGCCGAAATCCTCAAGATAATCGAAACGTGAGTTTTTGACAACATCTGTATATTCCTTCACCTTCTTCATATATTCGGTGTTGATATGCGCGGTTCCGGTAGTTGCCTCATAACCGTCGCCCCATGCGAGAGTCAGATAACATTTGGCAAGATATGCCGCCGCAGCCACCTTGTCGGCGCGACCGCCATCCTGCATTTCAGCCGGAAGCACATCATAGGCAGCCTTGAACTCCCCTATCACCTTGCCGAACAATTCCTGATAAGTATACTGATTGTTCGGGGTCTGCTCCCATGTGCCGTTTTCCATCACGTTTTCATCGATCCATGGAACCTGACGGAACATTGTCAGCAGCTTGAAGTAAAAATGGCCGCGAAGGAAATGCACTTCTCCGAGCCTCTGCGCAGTGGTCTCCTGACCGAGAACTGCCGGACCGTATTCGTTAAGAGCAACAATCGCACGATTGCAACGGGAAATCGCGCAATAAAGACGATACCATAACTCATCAAGCTCGCCTGGGGTAGATGTAAGATTCGACCATATCTCCATAGGGTGGTAGCCCGTATCGCCGAGCCCCCATCCACCCTTCACACAGTCGTCGGACCCGAGGTCACCGTAAGGCCAGAGGTTAAAGGGGTAGCTATACCAGCAGTCGCCAAGCATGGCATAAGCCGCGTTCACCATTTTATCCGGCTCTTTGTAAGCCTCTTTCTCATCAATAACGCCTGTCGGAGGCACATCGATAAAACTATCGCATGCAGTGAGCATCATGCCGCCTGCAGCAGCCAGTGACATTATATATAGTTTAAATAATTTCATGATTTGCTGTTTAAATAATGTGGATGCTGTAAAAGACACCTTCCTGAAAGAATGTCGGTATTTAACTGTTTTAGAAACTGTTTAAATTTAATTGTGAGGTTCATTGAGAGGATTTTATGTGGTGTTTTTACGAGTCGAAGAGGGAGCATAGCGGGCTATGTGACCGATGAGACTCGGTGAAAACAACCATAAAAGACCTCAAGGAAGCCACAAGATGTACTATATAAAAAAATTCGAATTAAATTTAAACAGTTTCTTAGAATTCAACCTGAAAACCGAAAGAAACAGATGTCGAGAGAGGATACATCCATCTCGGATTCTCGGGATCGGTGCATGTCAGACTCTTGCTCTTGATTGTTAGCAGGTTCTGACCGGACACATATACTCTCGCCTTGCTCATACGCAATTTCGACAGCACTTTGGAGGGAAGATTGTAGCCTAACTGCAGTGTGCGTAGTTTTCCGTAAGAACCGTTTTCCACGAAATATGAGGAGCAGCGACCTTCATCGCCATTGTTGCTGGTTGTAAGCATCGGGATGGTCGAACCGGCATTGACTTCCGGAAGCCACCCGTCGAGCACACGCACGCCCTTGTTGCTGCCGGTGTCGTTCACACTCCAGAAATCGGTCTGGAATTTCTGGTCGTTGTAGACATCCTGTCCGAGCACGCCCTGCCAGAACATCTGCAGGTCGAAGTTTTTGTAAGCAAGTTCTATATTGAGACCGAACGAAAGATCCGGAACCGGGTTGAAGATCCAGGTCTGGTCTTTGTCGGTTATCTTACCGTCATTGTCGAGATCCCTGTATCTCATTCCGCCCACACGGGCATTGGGCTGTCCGGAAGATGCCACTTCCGCCGCATTCTGGAATATGCCGTCCCACACATAACCTACAATCGAGCCGTAAGGTTTTGCCGCCTCCACAATATTCTGCGTCGGAGTGTGGGCATATGAACCGGTAGCCGTAGCTGGTAGATATGTAACCTTGCTGCGGAAGAAATCGAAGTTAAGAGAAGCCTTGTAGGAGAAACCGCAGGCGAGGTCATCGCGCCAACCCACAAGAAACTCCATACCCCAGTTTCTTAAAGAAGGACCGTTGACCCATGAAGCTCCTCCTTCTCCCATCGAACCGAGGTAGGCAGGTCTGATAAGCATATCCTTGACATCCTTGATGTAGGTATCCCAGGTCCCGTAAAGGCGGTTGTTTAGGAAGGCGAAGTCGAGTCCGATATTTGACTGCGTAGTGCTCTCCCATTTGAGATTGTTGTTGGCTGTCTGGCTGGCAAAATATCCCGAGGGGAATATACCGCTCTGCTGGAGCAGCAGGTCATATGCGGTTGAAGTCACACGATCATTGCCATAATCGGAGACAAAAAGGGAATAACGTGCATTATTGTCGATAGCCTGATTACCTGTCTTACCCCATGATGCGCGGATTTTCAAATCGTTGAGCCATGGTTTGTCGATATTCTCCGAGATTCTGTAACCAAGAGTGGCTGCCGGGAATGTTGCGTAGCGGTTGTTTTTACCGAAACGCGAAGAGCCGTCGTAACGGATGGTGAAAGAAGCAAGCAACAGGTTTCTCCAGTTGTAATCAGCCTTGCCGAAGAAAGATATAAGGGAATATGCAGATCTGTTACCTTTTGACTTTGCCACACCTACCGCGGCATCAGGATACATATAGTCAGGAGTCTCTATCGAATAATCCTGGTTCTCGCCCGAGAAATCCACACGGTTCTGGCGGAACAGCTCGATACCGCCGAGAACAGTGAAGTTATGGTCGTTTTTTACAGTGAAATCATAGTTGACCGTATTTGTCCAGGTCCATTTGGAATCGTTTGCCTGTGAGAGTGTGGTTCCGTTAGTGTCGTTGTTGACGATATCGCTGTGGAACGTATATCTGTAGGAGTGGATAAACGCCGCGTCATAGTCGAGACCGAAATTAGAACGGAACAGAAAGCCTTTGAACGGTTTTATGTCGACATAGGCGTTGCCGAACAGACGCCATATCTTAAGAGCGTTGTCCTTGTTGAATGCCAATTCACGCACGGGATTCTGACGGTCGCTCATGTTTCCGACCGGTCCGGCATATGTTATTCCGTCTGTCTCGAATACCGGAACGATAGAGGGCATTTTCAAGGCATTCTCCAGTGGTTCGCAGTTGACCTGGTCAGTATAGGTGAGGGTGAAGTTCTCCCCTACCGTAACGACTTTGCTTATATTGTAGGATGTGTTTATTCGAGCAGAGAGATTCTCGAAATCGGTATATTTCAATATACCGCTGTTTTTCTTATAGCCGAGGGAGAAGAATGAAGACCCTTTCTCACCGGAGGTCGAAACCGCAGCATCGTAATTCTGCGAGAAACCAGTGCGAGAAATCTCGTCAAGCCAGTCGGTGTCAGAAAAACGCATCGTACGCTTCGCATTTATATAACCGTCATATCGACCGTTTACCATATAATCGACATACTGTCCTGTAGCGGGATTATAGGCGCGGATCGGATAACCATCTTTTGCCGACAGGTTCAGTCCGTAGCCTGCGGCATATCCCACAGGGTCGATTCCGTCATTAAGGGCAGCCTGCGCCATGGCTGTAGCATATCCGGGAGTGTCAAGCAGTTTCATTTTCGATTGCGGAGAATAGAACTGCGCTGTAAGGTTGGCAGACAACGACACCTTTACTTTGCCGTTGGCGTTCTTTCCGCTCTTTGTGGTGATTATGATTACGCCGTTTGCCGCCCTTGAACCATATATTGATGCGGATGCCGCGTCTTTTAAAACCTGCATACTCTCGATATCATTCATATTCAATGAATTCAGAGTAGCGGTTGTCGGCACTCCATCTATAATGAACAAAGGATCCTGCGATGCGTTGAATGAACCGATACCACGGATTCTTACTGTTCCGCTCCCGGAGGGGGCACCTGTGGTCGTGATGGTCATTCCGGGCACTTTTCCCTGAAGCGCACGCATAGGGTCTGTATCCGCACTTGTCTCAAGCGACTTTGTGGAAACTACAGAAACAGCACCGGTCAGGTCGGCTTTCTTTACTGTCTGGTATCCGATCACCACCACTTCGTCAAGAAGTTCAGTGTCTTCGGAAAGATAGATTGTGAGTTTTTCTTCTGCTTTGACTGACTGCTGTCTGAATCCGACATATGACACTGTCAGCATTGAGCCTTCCGGAACGGTAAGCGTAAAAGTACCGTCAAGATCGGTCGAAGCACCCTTCTTTGTAGCTTCCGACAATACGGTAGCGCCGATAAGAGGTTCGTTATCCGTCTTTGAGAGAACCGTTCCATGCACAGTGATGTTCTGTGCGTGTGCCGTAAACACTGCCATAAGAAGCAGCATGGCACTCAGGAGTGATTTTTTCATGATGAATTTTAATTGGTTTTAATAATTTGCGGCAAAGTTACGCACTCTGTCCAGGCAAAGTTATTACTTTTGTTGTGCGTGATATAAAATTTGATTCATAGCATGAATTATGATTACATATGCATAAATTTTAATAGCGGCTCATGAATGCTCACCATAATCCACAGAGTCGTTCTACAGCCGCGACCGCAGCTCGGTCGGAGTCTCACCGTAAGCCTCACGATAACATTTAGAGAAATATGCCGGCGTGGAGAATCCCACTTCATATGCTATTTCGGAAATGGAGCGGTCTGTGGTTGTCAGCAGATGTCGCGCTCGTTTAAGACGGAGATTCCTTATAAGCTCTACAGGGGAATAATTGGTCAGAGCCTTTATCTTGCGGTAAAGCTGCGAACGTCCGAGACCCATTTCCGATGCAAGCTGGTCAACATTCATATCAGCATCGCCCATCCGTGACTCCACCAGTTTAAGAAAACGGGCGTAAAACTCATTTTCCACATCCGTTGACACAATGCGCCGCTCTGCTGATCCGTTTGCGGGTTTAGAAAGATCCCCCTCACTGCGGTCATGCGATGCGCCCCAGATATTTTTTATGCGACGCCGGTTCTCAAGCAGGTTCTCGATGCGGGATCTCAGCACTGCGCTGTTAAAGGGTTTCGAGATATAGCCGTCGGCTCCGCTTTCATAACCGGCGACTTTCTGCTCATCCATAGAACAGGCGGTAAGCATAAGCACCGGAATGTGAGATGTCGAAATCTCCTCTTTTATATTGCGGCAGCATTCAAGACCGTCCATTACCGGCATCATGACATCGCAGACCACAAGATCCGGCACATAACGCGTTGCATATCTTATGCCCTCCCTGCCGTTTGAGGCACCGACCACATTGTATTTATCCGACAGCAATTCCTCAAGCATGACTCGTATGTCCTCGTTGTCATCAATTACAAGAATCACCGGTTTGTCTTCCGAAAACTCGCGCTCCTGAGTCTCGACATCCGCGAGTTCCGCCTCAATGGCGGCGCGATCCGTTCCGGCAACCGACGATTCCGTGTCCACACCCACATGGACAACCGGCAGAATGACTTTGAATTCAGAACCTTTCCCGACTTCACTCTCAACATTGATCTCTCCTCCGTGAAGTTCCACAAAGGCTTTGGTCAGCGAGAGTCCTATGCCGCTCCCCTTGGGATGAACACGATCCACCTGAAAGAAACGATCGAATATTCTCTTTCGGTCTTCCTCTTTTATTCCCGGACCATTGTCGCACACTGAGAAAAATATCTTATCCCCTTCACGTCCGCACGAAAAGCAGACAGAACCGTTGGCAGGAGTGTATTTCAATGCGTTAGACATCAGATTATACACAACCCTTTCAATCTTCTCCTCATCAACAGCCAGACGCAGATCCGCATCTTCAATTTTAATATCAAGCTTTATGTCGCGACTGCGGGCAACATTGCTGAAAGCCTCCACCCAATCTTTTGCAAGCGCGCCGAAGTCTGTCTCCACAAGATTCACATCCAGCTTTCCGTTTTCATATGCGCGAAAGTCAAGAATCTGGTTCAGAAGCCGTTTAAGAATTCTTACATTCTTATCGGCGATATGCATAAGTGTTTTCTGGGAGGGAGTCAGATTCTCCGCTCCGGCAAGTTGCTCCACCGGCTCGGCGATAAGAGTGAGTGGCGTGCGAAGATCGTGGGAGACATTGGTAAAAAACATCAGCTTGGAGCGCGTAGCTTCCTCCAGCCGGGTGTTGAGTCTTTTCTGCTCCTCATGTTGCGATGCGAGCTGTTCGTTTTTACGCAGCAAGGTTTCCTGATAACCTTTGCGAAGCCAAAATGCCCTGAGTATGAAGAAAAGCAACACACAAAGCATGACTACAAAAGCGATGCTTACGTAAAACAGAGTTGTCTGCGCCGAATGCCTGTCCCAGTACTGGTCAATTTCCGATTTAAGGCTCTTCATCTTGGAGGTCTCCTCCTTCAGTGATTCGTTCTGAATCAGCAAAATATCAGCATTGCTCAGATCCACGGCAGAAGGGATGGGAAGTTTCGCCACTGAATCATAAGGCTCTCCTTTAAGAATGGCAAGAGCAGTCTTTATAAGACGATGTCCCTCGGTTGGATAAAGAAAAGTGGCATCGATTACGGAATCGCGCACAGCCTTCATTCCTATCTCGGGAGCCGCATCTATACCTATGATATATGGATCAAGCTTACGCCTACGCGCGGCATCTGAGGCGGCGACAGCCATACGGTCGTTATGAGCGTATATGCAATCAACATCCGGATAAACCGACAATAAAGAATCCGCAAGGTGCAATGCGTCTTCGTATTTCCAATTACCGTAGGCACTTGCCTCTATCTTTATGCCGGGATGGCTCTCAAGTTCCTTTCTGAAACCTTCATGCCGGCTGATGGCAGGCGTGGAGCCTTTAAGACCGTAGAGTTCCAAGACAGAACCTTTGTCCCGCATGAGATTCGAGGCATAACGCGCCGCCAAAACACCGATCTTCTCGTTGTCAGCGCCTTGAAAAGCAGTATAGCTGTGTCCGTTGACATTCCTGTCGAAAACCACTACCGGGATACCGCTTCGGTAAACACTGTCGATTACCGGTGTTATGGCATCAGCCTCGTTGGGGGCGACTATGATGATATCGAACCCATTATTAGCAAAATACCTGATGTCGGCAATTTGCTTCGCGTTGCTGTCTTCGGCGGAACGTATTTCGACAGAAGCCTCGGGATGAACAAGGATCTCCCGCTCTATCTCTTCGTTCATCTTGTTGCGCCAGTCGTCGTTGCTGCACTGCGACACACCTATGCGGTATTCCTTCTTTTCCTCACCACAGGACACCAGAATCAATCCTGCGGTTAATATAATACCTATGATATAAATCAATGTCAGTCTCGTTTTCATGGAATATCGGTCAATTTAAAAGGGACACACCTTCCGAATCCGAAATTAATAAAATATTGCCACACCTCAAAATCTGTGACCATATGCCGACATGCTAAGTTACAAAAAAACGTGCATAGGCAATAAAAAAACAAGCTTATGCAACAAAATTCATACCGATTGCTCTTTTAATTATTGCATTACAGAAATCAGAACAATATCTTTGCGACACATTTGAAACAAATATTATAAGCGCATCCTTTATACTGCATGTGAAAACTCATAGGTAATAAAAGATTGTGAACAAAAGTACAAAACAACAGTAAAATGAACAACATCCTTAAAAACACCATGACGGCGGCAGCCATCGCGCTTTCCATATCGGCAGGCGCATCCGACATCCAGATAGACTATCTCGGCACAAACAATACGCTTGTGCGGGTGAAGGGAGCCAACAGATATCTTATGCTTCCAGTGCAGGAATCGAATGAGGATGCAAAAGTCAACGTTCTTGTCAACGGAAATATCGAACGCTCTTTTGCCGTCAGACTCGCCAAGACTAAAGTGGATTACACCGTGCCTTTCGATCTGTCACCCTTCGATGGCAAAGACGTGGTTCTTGACATTGTATCGTCGCAGGGGCGCGCATCGGTTCGCGAAGCGAAGCAGGACGCATGCTGGAGCAACTTCTCTTTATCTGACACAATCGATTGTGCAAACAAGGAGAAATACCGTCCGCTATATCACCACACTCCGGAATGGGGATGGATGAACGACCCGAACGGAATGTTCTATAAAGACGGAGTGTGGCACCTTTGCTATCAGTGGAATCCCTACGGATCCAAATGGCAGAATATGACCTGGGGCAGCTCAACCTCCACAGACCTGATACATTGGGAACATCACCCTGCGGCAATAATACCCAACGGACTGGGAATGGTTTTCAGCGGAAGCAGTGCCATAGACCGCAGCGGCAGCGCCGGATTCGGCAAAGATGCAGTAGTTGCCATGTATACATCTGCCGGAGTGAGCCAGATGCAGAGTCTCGCCGTCAGCCATGACAACGGCCTGACATACGACATTTATCCCGCCAACCCGGTGATAACAATGGAAACCGAGGCAAGAGACCCCAATATGTTCTGGGACAATGACAAGAAACAATGGATTCTGGTGCTCGCCCACGCTCTCGAACATGAGATGCTTTTCTTCACCTCTCCCGATATGAAACAATGGACTATCCGCGGTTCTTTCGGCAAGGGGCTTGGCGCACAGGGAGGCGTATGGGAATGTCCGGATCTTTTCCGGCTCAAGGTTGACGGCACGGACAAAGAGAAATGGATGCTTATCTGCAATATCAACCCCGGAGGACCCTTCGGCGGAAGCGCGGTGCAGTATTTCACAGGAGATTTCGATGGCAACACATTCAAGGCTGATACCGACAAGAACGGTAACGTTGCCACCAAATGGCTTGACTATGGCAAAGACAATTATGCTCTTGTAAGCTGGAGCGATGTTCCCGACGGGCGACGTGTGGCAATAGGCTGGATGAGCAACTGGCAATATGCCGCCGAAGTGCCGACGATGCAGTTCCGCAGTGCCAATACTCTTCCCCGCGAAATAAGACTTTTCGAAGGTCTTGACGGAGAGACATATGCCTCCTGCGGTGTTGCTCAAGAGATGCTGGGACTGAGAGGGAAGACATTCACCGAAGCCAAAAGACTGTCGGTATCGGGCAAAAAGAAATCCTTCGCACTTCCTGAATCAAACAGCGGAGCCTGCGAGATAACACTTGATATGAATAAAGGAAAATCCTCTAAAATTCTCCTTACTCTTTCCAATAAAGAAGGGGAATGCGTCAGCATGTGGTATGACACTGCCGCTAATACATTCTCGGTAGACAGGAGAAAGAGCGGCATCACGGATTTCAGTCAGGATTTCGCCTCTGTAACCACAGCTCCCGTGCTCGACACGGAATCTACGCTGAGTCTGCGCGTATTCGTCGACACTTCGAGCATCGAGGTATTCGGCAACGGAGGACGCTTCGCCATAACAAACCTTGTTTTCCCAAAAAGCCCTTACACCACTCTTACCGTAAGCTCGGAGGGTGGAAAGGGAAATATCTCCAATCTTAAAGTCTATTCACTGAACCTTAAATAACATTCCTGCGAACAATGAATAATTCAAATCCGGCGGCAACTACAGCTAAAAGTCCTCTTATGCAATTCATACCAGTGATGCTCTGCTTCTTCTCGATGGGCTTTGTAGACCTTGTGGGCACTGCCACAAATTTCGTAAGAAACGATCTCAACCTCTCTGTTTCCGAGGCGAGTCTCTTTCCTTCACTTGTGTTTTTCTGGTTTCTTATCTTCTCGGTGCCTACTGGCATTCTGATGAACCGCATCGGCAGAAAGAGCACCGTTCTGGTGTCACTGGTCATAACGGCAGTGTCTCTTGTAATACCAGTCTTCGGCGATTCGTATGCGGTGATGCTTATCTCATTCTCGCTGCTTGGAATCGGCAACGCCGTAATGCAGACATCTCTCAATCCTTTGGTGACCAACCTTATAAGCGGCAACAAGCTTGCGTCTGCCCTGACATTCGGTCAGTTCGTCAAAGCGATAGCCTCTTTTCTTGCCCCGATAATCGCAACATGGGGAGCCACCACGCTTATGCCTACGTTCGGGCTGTCGTGGAGAGTGCTTTTCCTCATATATGCCATTGTGAGCGCGCTGGCAATCACCGCTCTGGGTGCAACGCCTATTCGAGAGGAACGTCCCGACAAGGCTTCCGGAATAAAGGAATGCGTAAAGTTGCTCGGACGCCCGTTCATACTCCTTTGCTTCTTGGGTATAATGTGTCATGTAGGCATCGATGTAGGCACAAACACCTATGCGCCAATGATCATAATGGAACGCCTGAATTTCTCGCTTGAGGACGCCGCCTTCGCCACCGGTGTATACTTCATCTTCCGCACGATAGGTTGCTTCACCGGCGCGTTCATTCTGCGTGTGATGCGTCCGAAAGTTTTCCTCGCCATCAGCGGACTGATGATGCTGGCTTCGATGATTATCCTTTTCAGCGCACACTCCCTGACCGCGCTATATGTTGGCATCGCGCTTGTGGGATACGGCAACTCCAACGTGTTCTCCATCGTATTCTCACAGGCTCTCTTCTACGCTCCGAATGAGAAGAACGAAGTCTCGGGGCTCATGATCATGGGACTTTTCGGAGGAACCGTGTTCCCTCTCGCAATGGGTTACGCGGCAGATGCCACAGGGCAACTCGGGGCTGTGGCGGTAATGACCGCAGGGGTAATTTATATCCTCTGCTACACAATAAAAATCAAAAAAGAAGCTTGATAATAAGAGGTGTCGTGTTTGCAATGCATTTTTTGGATTTCGACACCTGCTTATGACAATAAACTTTTTCAATGAAACAAATTAAAAATTTTGACATGAAAGACTTGGTAATCGGTATGGGAGAAGCCCTGTGGGATGTTCTTCCTGATGGTAAAAAAATCGGAGGCGCTCCTGCCAACTTCGCGTATCACGTTTCACAGTTCGGGCTTCCGAGCCTCGCTATAAGTGCTATTGGAGATGACGCTCTCGGCAAGGAGCTGGTAGAAAACTTCAATTCCAAAAACGTAAGATATCATCTTGACACAGTTCCCTACCCTACCGGAACGGTGCAGGTTGAACTTGACGAGGCAGGAGTTCCCCAATACGAGATAAAGGAGAATGTGGCATGGGACAACATCCCCGCGACTGACGAACTTAAAGCTATCGCGGCAGACACCAAAGCGTTCTGCTTCGGTTCGCTTGCACAGCGCAACGTAGTTTCACGCACAACGATCAAGGAGTTCCTTGAGGCAATTCCCAAGGAAAACAATCCTCTGATAGTTTTTGACGTAAACCTCCGTCAGGGATTTTACAACAAAGAAATCCTGTGCAGTTCCATGAAAGCGTGCAACATACTTAAAATCAACGACGAAGAATTAGTAACCGTAAGCCGGATGTTCGGTTATCCCGGAATTGACCTTCAGGATAAATGCTGGATATTGCTTGGCAAATATAATCTCAAGATGCTTATTCTGACATGCGGCATTAACGGCAGCTATGTATTCACCCCGGGAGAAGTTTCATTCCTCCCGACTCCTAAAGTTGAAGTCGCAGACACCGTTGGTGCAGGAGACTCATTCACCGCAGCCTTCATTGCAAGCATCCTCAAAGGGAAGAGTGTGCCTGAAGCCCATCACAAGGCTGTGGCGACCTCTGCCTTTGTCTGTACACAACACGGCGCCATGCCGGTCCTGCCTGCCGCCATTACGGATTGACTTCTATTTTCCTGAATATCGAGGTAACCGTTAAAGCTCTCGACACAATTTACACTTCACCTCAATAACGCGAATGCGGCCGGTTTCGCAACCAGCCGCATTCGCGTGTTTTCCATAATACTTTTTCGAACTAACCTAACATCATGAAACGATTTTCTTTATATCTATAAAACAACACTAATTCTGAAAAGTTCATTCCTTTAAAATCCGAATACAACTCCAGCCATCAGAAATTATGGGAATAGTTTTTGTTAATGAACCTTACGTAAGATTAAACTCTTGTAAATAAACCATATCAACACAACTATTGCAACATGCACACGTTTTAAAGATACAAAGCAATATGGATAAAGCCCTCGGGGTTTCGCGAGAAAGTTCGCGGGCTGAAGTTTAGTTAGATATAGTTTATAGTGGAATCGTGATAAGCTCGCATTGACTGCGGGCTTATCTTTTTTATTATCAGCCACTTTCGCCACATTGCCACCACTCACGGCAACATTGATGTGGTGTCCGAGTGTTTCGGGATTCTGCTGTTTGGATATTTCCGTAGTGTACGCTTCCGCAAGAGTGTTGAGGGCGAGCGTCATATTGTCTCGCAGGGACGCTTTCTTCAAAACTATGAAATACCATTATTTTAACCTTCGTAAATAAGTCAAGACGAGTTCACTCTCTTAAACTTGAAAAAGATGTTTTAGAACACATGTTTTGATTTAGTACTTTTTTTAAAATTTGCGTCCCTACTGATAACGATTTAAACGGAACTCGTCTTAACTTATTTTTTCTTAACATCAGCGAGCTATTTCCGAGGTGTTTTCGCCACTCGAAGAGCCGGCAACCTTACGGTTGGCGGTGACGGGAGGGGTGAAAACAACCGGAAAGATCCGCTGAGGTTGAGAAAAGAATTAACAATATCATTATTCTAACTTTCGTAAATAAGTCAAGACGAGTTCACTGTTAAAGGCTGTTTAAAAAACTATCTAACATGTCAATTAATTTATGCTACTTATGAATCGGTCTTCATTAAAAAAGCTATTGGCAAGCATTCTGCTTCTAACATCAACCATACCAGGCATCAAGGCTGACAATACAATGTCAGACGGAATCGTATATCAAGACAAACACGTAAGATTCACGGTTGTGACAGATGGATTAATGCGGATGGAGTATTCTCCTGACGGCAAGTTTATCAATGACAAATCTCTTGTTGCCGTATGCCGTAATTATCCGGCAGCCTCAGCAGAAGTGAAAGAAGATGGTCAAAACATTATTGTATCCACATCAAAGATGACCCTGTGGTATAAAAAAAATTCAGGTGCATTCAAATCCGATAACCTTTTCATCGAATCGTCAGGCAACATAAAACCGTTCAAATGGTGTCCGGGAACGGAACAGAAAAACAACCTTCTGGGCACAACCCGCACCCTTGACCAATGGGACGGACCGGACATAATGAAAAAAGGGGAAGACGGGAAAAGACATCCCGTGCCGGGAAAACTTGACAAAGGACTACTGGCACGCGATGGATGGACCCTAATTGACGATTCAAAGAATTTTTTATTCGACAATAACCCCGACATGGAATGGGTAAAGACTCGAAAAGTCAAGAAAGGTGCACAAGACTGGTATTTCATGGCATACGGCAATGATTACAAGACTGCACTCAAAGATTTCACTACCCTTGCAGGCAAAATTCCCCTTCCTCCAAGATATGCATTCGGATATTGGTGGTCAAGGTGGTGGGCATATTCCGAACATGAATTCAAGCAGCTCATAAAAGATTTTGAAGACTACCGGATTCCTCTGGAAGTATTGGTAATCGACATGGACTGGCATTATACGGATGAAGCACACGGAGGATGGACCGGATGGACCTGGAACGAATGGCTTTTTCCAAACCATCGTAAATTCCTGAATTATTTACGCGATAAAAACCTTAAAGTAACCCTTAACCTTCATCCGGCATCGGGTATCAAAAAATTCGAGGCTGCATACCCTGACGTGGCACGTGAAAACGGCATTGATCCCTCTTCAGAGAAAGACGTTGAATGGGTGACATCCGACAAACGGTTTGTCAACAGTGTCTTCAAAAATATTTTAAATCCCATGACAGACGAAGGTGTCACATTCTGGTGGCTCGACTGGCAGCAAGACCTTTATGATTCAAAAATAGACAGTCTCAGCAACACATGGTGGCTAAATTATACTTTCTTCACAAAAATGGCTAAAGAGAGGAAAGTGCGTCCTATGCTTTATCACAGATGGGGAGGACTTGGCAACCACCGCTATCAGATCGGTTTTTCAGGAGACAATTATGTGACGTGGAAATCGCTTGATTTTTTACCCTGGTTCACAGCAACGGCATCAAACGTATGCTATGGATTCTGGAGTCATGATCTTGGCGGTCATTACATGGCTGCTGGCGATACCGTCACAAACCCGGAATTGTATATACGCTCGATGCAGTTCGGCACATATGCCCCAATAATGCGGACACACTCCAATAAAAACGCCCGGCTCGTTAAGGAACCCTGGAATTTTGACCGCAATACGCTGAATGCTATCCGCGATGCCATACAAAGCCGTTACGAACTTGTTCCATATATCTATACCATGGCGCGAAAAAGCCATGACACATCAGTGTCGATATGTCGTCCCATGTATTACGATTACCCGGAAAATGACGAAGCATATGCCATGAAAAACCAATACATGTTCGGAGACCGTATGATAGTAATGCCTGTTACAAGTCCCGGAGTCGATGGATTTTCCGAGATTGAAGTGTGGCTTCCGGAAGGAGACTGGTATGAGAAAGCCACTGGAACAATGCTTCATGGCGGCAAGACATACAAACGTAAATTCTCTTTGGACGAGACCCCGGTATACATCAAATCCGGCTCCATAATACCCCTTCATGCAGAAAAAGAAAAGACGCTGCGCCGCAATGACGCTCCCATAGCATTCACTATATATCCCGGAGAGAGCGACAGCTTCATGTTATATGAAGACAACGGAGATGACCAGAAATACGACAACGAACATGCATTCACGGAGGTTTCCAGCAATCGTAATCACAATATGCTTACGTTCACTATATCTCCACGCAAGGGAACATATGCCGACATGCCGGCAAGCCGACGTTTTGAGATCCGCATTCCTGCAACAGCAAGACCTTTAAAAGTAAAAGTAGACGGGATAGAATCTCAATATTCCTATGATCCTACCCAACTATGTACCATAATAAATATTCCGGAGAAAAGCTGCGACATTGAACGCACCGTGGAAGTGACACTGCCTGAAGGCTCTGAAATCGCCGACGGAACAATCGGCAATATGAAACGCTTTGTGGAAGCATTCGGAGGGTTAAAAAACATATATGCCAAACTTAGAGTCAATAGTGATTTCGGACCGATGGCAACAATATATGAGGCACTCGAATATTATCCCGAACGCAACAGTGAACTTATAAGTCAATTCAACAGTCGCTATGCCCGCATTCATGAAATTGTGAAAGAGCAGGAAATGAGCGACAAAGCCAGAAATTGGTTCTTGAAAAAACTTGGAATTGAACAAGATCCGGATAATCTTAAGTAAGCGGTAAAACAGGCAATGGCAGAAGAAGGCACACATAACGAATCTAAACTGATAGCTTCATTAAGAAGCGGATCGGTCCATGCGTTTGATGCTTTGTATGATATGTATTACAGACGTATCTATGGGTATTGCCTGAATTTCACCAAATCTCAAAAAGATACAGAAGATATTGTTCAAGAGGTATTTATCAAGTTGTGGCTTAACCGGAAAAGTATTTATGTCGATGAGTCTATCAGCAATTATCTTTTCAGCATAGCCAAAAACAAATTGATAAGCATTTTAAGGACAAACATAGGCTCCCCTCATTATGAAGATTATATCGACTATTGTGAAACAATAGGCACTGAAGACGAATCCTTATTGGAATATAAAGAATTTGCAGACATGGTGGAACGCGGCATTTCAAAACTGCCGCCTATGCAACAGCGCATAGTCAGACTGTCTAAATTCGCATATATGTCAAACAAGGAAATCGCACATCTCTGCAACATCACTGAACAGACTGTAAAGAATCAGCTTGTCAGCGGATTGAAAAGAATAAGAAGCTATCTGGATTCCCAAGATGCCTGTTTCATTCTTATCATAATCTTAGCCTGCGGATTAACATCATCCACATAACCTATAGGCTGTTTTAACAACAGTTTTTAGAAACTGTATAAAATACAAAACGATCATGAAAGACCTCATTAGAAAATATCGGGAAAACAAGTTGTCAAGGGAAGATCTAAGGATTCTCCGTTATAAACTGCAGTCAGTTCCTCCTGAAGATCTGAATAAAGCGGTTCTTGAAGACTGGGAAAACTACCCGGCTGTCAATTACGACGATGATGACCCGCATAAAGAAAAGACCTTATGCGATATTCATCATTTACTGAAAATCGAAAGAAAAGGCTTCAGTAATTCATTCCGGAATATTTCGCGCAATGTGGCAGCCATGCTCCTGCCTGTTTTCATGATCGCAACAATATATTATTATACACATCCGGCTGCCAACCCCTCTTTTATGGCTGTCACAACCGAAAAAGGAGAACGAGCGTCAGTGTTTCTTCCTGACGGAAGCCGGGTCATGCTTAACGGATCATCCTCTATTTCATATGATGCAGACGCTTTTTCACGCGGAAACAGGAATATAGAATTCTCAGGAGAGGCTTTTTTCAATATCACAAAAGATCCACGACACCCGTTTGCTGTGAATGCCACCGGATTAAAAGTGACAGTCATGGGAACCAAGTTTAATCTCAAGGCTGTCAGAAAAGATCCCGAAGCTGTGTTATATCTCAAATCCGGACTTGTGAGTCTACTGTCTGAAAAAAGCGGTAAAAACGCCATTGTGCATCCCGGTGAGAAGGCTGTGCTCAATTACGGTAACGGACACATCAGCATTAGCCAACCGGACCAGAATGAAAACATACTGGCATGGCACACGAAAAAACTCAGTTTTAACGATGAAGATCTATACTCTGTAATATCCACTATAGAAAAATATTATGGCTGCAAAATAATTGTAGAAGGAGCAAATATTGACAACAGTATTTTTACCGGCACAATACCCACTGACAATCTGCAGCTTTCAATTGATGTAATAGAGCGGATATTCAACGTCAGGCTAAAGATAAAAAAATAGATCCCATTAAACACATGTTTTATAACATGCAGCCCCGAATAGTACATTTAATGTAAAGTTGCGTCTTGGACTTTACGAAAAACCAATAACAATTCGATTAACCTTATGAACCGATTGAAAAACGTATTACGGCACATCCTATGCATTTTCTTTCTGTCGCTTTTAGCACAGACGGCAAATGCTCAGGATGCAAAAGTGACAATCGACATTCACGATGCGTCACTTAAGAGTCTCTTGAAGACCATTGAAAAGCAGACACCCTATCATTTCTCGTATAACAGCGCAGACGTGTCACGGGTACGCAACATTACCATGAAGTTATCCCAAACGCCAGTATCGGCAGTGCTCGTAAAGGCTCTGGATAAAACAGGTCTGACGTATTACATGATGTCAAATGAAATAATAGCGATATCACCAAAAGGCAAAACTGCAGGGAAAGAAAAGAAAGAAAATTTCAAGGTAAATGGTGTTGTCACACATGAAGACGGAGAGCCTGTGATCGGAGCCACAGTTTCAGTGGTTGGCAGCAAGAATGTTGTAACGACAGATATTGAAGGTAAATTCAGTCTTAACAACATCAGGAAAGGGGACAAACTAAACGTTTCTTATTTTGGGTGCGATCCGGCGAAGCTGACTGTAAAAGATTCCTCTCCTGTCAATCTTACCCTTTATCCATCGGCTTCGGATCTGAATGAAGTTGTTGTGATTGGATACGGAACGACAGAACGGAAACGGGTCACGACAGCCATATCCAGCGTAAAGGGAGAAGACCTTCTGCAGGGTGTGGGAGGCTCCACAATAGCCACGGCTATAAAAAGCAAGATACCCGGACTGATTATAGACAGCTCCAACAACCCCAACGGCGTTCCCACATTCCAGTTAAGAGGAGTCGCATCGGTAAAAGGCAGCTCAGGACCACTCATTGTCATTGACGGGATTCCGGGAGGAGACCTCCGCTCCATAAACCAGGAAGACATCGAATCCATAGATGTGCTGAAAGACGCTTCGGCAGGGGCAATCTACGGTACCCGTGCGGCAGGAGGTGTCATTATAGTGACCACACATAATGGAAAAAGCGGACGTGTGAAAGGCACTTTCTCTAACGAATTTTCCATTGATCATCTCCGCAAACGTCCGCAGATGCTGTCCGCAGAAGAATACGTCACGGAATTTGTAGAGAACGGCTATGGTGCCGACTATGGCTATGCCACTGACTGGTATGATGAAATGATAAATGACAATGCATTTTCACATAAGCACACCCTTACGCTGACAGGTGGCAGCGACAAGGCAAACGTATATGCATCTCTTATGTATGGAGATGACAACGGCATTATAAAGAAAAACTCCAGAACAGATTATTCAGGGCGTTTGAACGCAAATTTCAACATGTTCAAGAACCGCGTCCAACTGAATGTGCGTCTCCAGGTTCGCAGGTCGACACGTGTGAATTTCGGAGGTAACTCCGGACTCTACACGGCAATGCAGGCAAACCCGACAATACCGCTGATGGATCCGGACAATCCTAATCAATATAATGTTGACAATTACGGACTGACCGGCACAAATACAAGTCCGGTTGCCGACATAATGTATCGCGACGGACGCACGAACGACCAATGGATCACCGGAACTGGAACAATAAAGTATCATGTAATAAAAGGGCTTGACCTCATCGGCACCGCAAATATCGACCTCCGCGAAAGCCGGACATGGCTTTGGTGGGACCCGTTGCACCGGTCAATGCAGGATACCGGCAAAAACGGCAAGGCTTCACACTCTTTCGGTCGGGACAGATATAATTCATATGAAGCCTACGCTTCCTATAAACTTGATTTCTTCGACAACCATCACATTGACGCAGTGGCGGGGTGGAGCTTCAATGAAAACCACGGTGATTCTTTCGAGGCTGCAAATTCGGATTTCACCGTAGAAGGCGTCGGGCCATGGAATCTGGGAGAAGGCTCTGACATGAAAGAGGGACTTGCATCCATGGGGTCAACCAAAGACACACGCCAAAGACTGATAGCGTTCTTCGGTCGCGTAAACTATTCCTATGACGACAGGTATCTTTTCATGGCATCATTCCGTCGTGAAGGTTCCTCTAAATTCGGACCTGAAAACAGATTCGGAAATTTCTGGGCGCTCTCAGGCGGATGGCGCATCAATCGTGAGCAATGGCTAAAAGACGTGGAATGGGTCAACGATTTAAAGATCCGTCTCGGATACGGGGTTACCGGTAACAACGGAATCCCTTCGGGCATTTACACACCTGTTGTCGGATATTATGGCGACTATCCGGTAAACGGACAATGGATACACGCCTACGGCACCGGGGCAAGCTTCAACCCTGCCATCAAATGGGAAGAGAAAAACGAATTCAACATAGGAACAGACTTCTCTCTGTTTAACGGCCGTCTATGGGGTCGTTTCGACTGGTATCACCGCAAAGTCAACGACCTTGTCTATTCCGTGTTGGTGCCCCTGCCCGACTATATGTATGACCATTGTTATAAGAACATCGGATCCCTATCCAACACCGGTTGGGAATTTGAGATAGGCGGCACCATACTCCAGACCCACGGTTTCAAATGGAACACGGCATTACGCCTTTCCGGGAATAAATCCAAAATATCCCGACTCGGTGACGAAGGCGCCTACATGGATTCCTCCGCCCTACCCGCTCCCGGAAGCCCCGGCAGCGTGATGAGGATATCGGCACAATCCAACATCGGACAATACTGGCTATACCGCTTCGCCGGACTTTCCGACGAAGGTAAATGGCAGATATACGACAAAGACAATAATATCGTTCCTGCCAATTCTACATACCTGAAAGCTGAAAACCGGGTCTATAAAGGCAACGCCCTTCCCAAATGCATGCTTTCCATGGATCACAGCCTCTCTTTCCGTAATTTCGATCTGAGCATGCAATTCCATTCATGGCTGGATTTCGACATATACAATGCCAATGCCATGTATAACGGAATACGCACGAAAACAGGCACGAACGTTTTGCGTGACTGGTATTACGACCATAAGGAAATAAAAGACGGAGACCACGTGCTCACAGACTATTTTCTTGAAGACGGCTCATTCCTGAAGATAGATGCCATAACCTTGGGATATACGCTCCCCATGAAAAAATGGACAAATGACTACCTGCAGTCATTCCGGTTCTATTTCACGGCACGCGATGTGGCATGTTGGACAAAATATAGCGGATATAATCCGGAAGTACAGGCAACCGGACTTTTCCCCGGAACAGAGCTTCCCAATATAGGCTATCCGGTGGCAGCGCGTTTCACATTCGGCATACAAATGAATTTCTAAACTCACATTCAAATGAAAACTATAAGATATATTTCACTCATGGCAATTGCAGGATGCCTACTGTCATCCTGCGACATGAACGAAGAAAACTATACGAGCACCACTCCCGAAATTTTTGCCACGACTCCTGAAAAAGTCGACGCACTCGTGGCATGCGCGTTCGTTGACCGCACGGTCTTCCTAATCAATGAAAGATGGTATGCACAGGAATATTCAACCGATGAAATGATATGCCCCACAAAAACGTCAGGAGACTGGTATGACGGAGGTAGCTACGCAAGGATGCATTACCATCAGTGGACCACCAACGAAAGCATCATACGCTCCACCTACAACGGGGTGATGCAAGGTGTTTCAAGAACAAACGAGGCGTTGACATTCCTGCAGCGCATAGATCTTGAGAAAATCGGACTTGACGAGAAATATATAGAAGAGACTCAGGCGCAACTGCATTCCCTCCTTGGATGGTTCTATATGAGAGGACTGGATTATTTCGGTGGCTTGCCGCTTTACAAAGGTGACGATCACGGCATGCGTCCCCGCGCCACAGCGCGTGAAACCTTCAACTTTATAGAAGAGCTTTTCAAGGAAGGGATTGAGAAACTGCCTGTCAAGAAAGCCGGTGATGCTCAAAACGGATTCCTGACCAAAGGAGCAGCCGCCGCCATGCTCGCACAATTATATTTCAACGCGGTGCCATATATCGGTGAAGAACGTTTCTCTGATGCGGAAACCCTTTGCCGAGATATAATAAACGGCAAATACGGTCCATATGAAATTGACCCCGACTGGCATGGCATCTTCGGTTTCGACAACGACAAATCGCCCGAAATGATATGGACAGCTCCATCGGAATATAATCACCCCAAATACGGACAATTCTCTTGGTGGTGGCAACGTTCCATGCCCAAGAATTGCCGTGTATATTTCGACAACACGTATGTAGCGGCAGGACAGAACGGCTTCTGTCTCGCTCCTTCAAAAAATCCTATGGGCAAACTATACACTCTGGAAAACCCGGAAATAAAACTTGGTGGTCCCTACGGCAAATTACACCGTAAAGATTTGCGTAAAGAGAATTACAGATATAAGGGGAACAAACAATACGTGGGCATGTTCCTTGCCGGGCCTCTTGCCGGACCGACCGGTGAACCCGTGATGGGAAACAAGGAAGACCTCGGCAAGCAGGTGAACCTGATCGACCAGATGTATCAATACACCAAATATCCGAAGCCTGATGCCAACACTCCCTCCACCATTCTTGCCGTTGATGAAAGTTGCGGCATACGTCTCGTGAAATTCCCTATTCCCGACGATGCCGACAAGACATTGACCTGGAACGCCGATTTTCCGGGAATCCGCCTTGCCGAAGTTTACTATATGCTTGCGGAGTGCCGCCTACGTGCCGGACAACCCAAAGAGGCTGCCGAACTGATAAACAAGGTGCGATCGAGATATTTTGAGGTTCGTGATGGAAATCCCGCACCCGACACGATGGACATGTACCGTATGGCTGACGAATGGATGATTGAATTTCTGGGAGAAGGACGCCGACGCACCGACCTAATCCGCATGGGATATTTTGTACATGAACCATGGTGGGATCATACACCCTCACATGATGAAAATCTTAACCGCTATCCCATTCCCCATAATGCACTTTCCGCAAACAATCTGCTAAAGCAAAATCCGGGATATGACGATGAAGGAAACGGCATCCTTGCTCCCGAAGAAAGATAAACAATTTCAAGCACATCACCAATTAATACCTTTAAAACTTATGAGAATTAACCATTTATTGGCTGGTATAGGAATTTCTGTCCTGTCAATCGCTTCCGGACTTCCGGTATATGCCCAAAGTAAACTTGACCTTTCCGCCATGCGGAAAGCAACCGAATACAACCATGCAAAAAGATCAGGCACACGAAGTGAAGTGACAGACGAGGTCGTTCCCGTGCTTATACAGATAATTCCGGGAGCTTCCTTTACAGATCTGACAAAACATGGAGTAGAGATCTCCAACAACATAGGCAACGTTGTGATGGCGTACCTGAAAGTATCCGAACTGGAAAAAGTGGCTTCCCTGCCTCAGGTCGTTACCTTGGAAATCTCGGGGGAAGCGGCGCCACAAATGATGCATTCCCGCATATCCACTTTTGCATCTAAGGTGCAAGGAAATATTGGCAAAGAATCACCTTGGGACGGAACCACACGTCCTTTCGACAAAGGATATCTGGGTCGCAACGTCGTTGTGGGTCTTCTTGACACGGGTTTTGACCCGAACCATATCACGTTCTACAAAGCACCTGATTATACGGAGACACGGGTCAAACTCATTGTTGAATTTGATGCAAGCGGGAAGGAGGTGAAACGTTGGGACACACCCGAAGCAATCAAGGCTTACACCACAGAAGATGAAGAAAATCCGGGAACCCATGGCACCCATGTGCTTGGAATCATGTCCGGAGCATTCACCGGCAAAGGACAGTTCGTTGATTATGACCATCATGAGAAAGATTCCATCGAGGGCAGAAGCAACGGCAATCCTCAAGGATGCTGCGAACGCATAAAGACTTGCGCTCCCCTGGTTTATGACAACACCGGCAAAGAAGCAAACATACCATATCTCGGCATGGCTCCCGAAAGTGATATCGTGATCTGCGTGGGTCCGTTAAATTCCAACACCGAGCTTGCATCGGCAAAAGCCATATGCGATTATGCCAAGTCTGTAGGCAAACCGGCTGTAATAAATTTCTCTCTCGGCCAGAATTTCGGTTCATGCGACGGAACTGATAATTTCTCCAAAGCCATAGCTGAAATCGGGAAGGAAGCAATTGTATGCATCGCTGCCGGAAACGATGGACTGAAAAACAACTGGATCAGCAAGACGTTCACTGCGGAAAGAAAAAAAGTCGCAACCCTCCTGCAGGCAAAAATTACCGACAAAGACAGCAAGGTTACCTCACTCCAGGGAACATCCCTTGAAATATGGAGCGATACAGACAAACCTTTTACGGTAAGGATCTTTGCATATGACAAGGATGACGCTACTCCTGACGAGGCAAGACGTTACAATCTCGGTGAAGTATCGGCATCTACACCCGAAGGGAAATATATTGACGGAAATATCGGCACAGCCGGTCCTTGCTTCTCCGGTGCGATTGTCGTGACATCATCCGTTATGGCTCAAAATAACCGATATGCCGCCACTATAAAGCTGCCGCAAAATTTCTGGTATGACGATACGGATATAGATCCCGTAATCGGAATTGAAATCGAAGGATCTGAAGGACAGAGGATAGATTTGGCTTCCAATGTAGACGATGTGAATCTCGTGACAGAGAATAATCTTGAATTTGAGGCAGGAACACCCGACATGTCAATCAACAATATGGCATGTGCCCATAACGTATTCGCAGTCGGAGCCAATGTGAACCGTAACATTTTCGGAACTCTCCATAAGAGCGCCTATAAAGTTTCGGGAACCGTCGGAACAATCGAACACACAGCTACATGGATAGCCGGCATTTCGGGATATGGCAAGCTGGTAGACGGCAGATCAATGCCAACAATTACCGCACCGGGATATTATGTGGTGTCTGCACGAAGCAGATATAATAATAACAAGAACTTCACCGATGACGCACCAAACGTAAAAGTTGATGGAGCTGAACCTAAATCAAAGTTCAACAACAATTCCGCTTTTGCTGATTTCGGTGGCGAACGCTACTGGTGGTTCAACACTCAGGGAACATCGCAGGCAACCCCGGCATTTGCCGGCATATGTGCGCTATGGCTCGAAGCCAATCCAAACCTCAAATATGCCGACATTTACGAGGTGATTCAAAATACGGCAGCAAAACCCAAAATGAAAGGTGAAGGCATGCCATACGGTTCCAAGAAAGGTGGTGTATGGGATGAGACAACAGGCGCAGTAGACAAGAACAACAAGGAAATTGGCGAAGCTCATTATGAAAAGACTCAATACCGTTATGGATTCGGCAATGTTGATGCATTTGAAGGTCTCAAATATATCCTCTCCCATCCTGAACTCGGACAGACCACCGGACTATCGGAAATATCTGTAAGCAAAGATCAGGTAGTTATCAACCGCAATGGCGATATCTTCCAGATCGTATCGAATGCGGAAGAATTTAATGTAAATCTCGTTTCAATTTCCGGGCATACGGTAAAGACTGTACGTGGCAATTCAGAAGTCAACTTTGACGCAGGCGGAGTTTCCAAAGGCGTTTATGCACTCGTAATCTGGAACAATGATTTCCGCAAGTCGGTTAAGGTAATACTCTGACAAATAGGTATTAGTAAATATAATGGTTAAACAAAGTGAGGGAAGGTGCCGTTATGCACCTTCCCTCACTTTGTTTTAATTATAACATTATTTAAAATTATATCCCACCGTGAGTTGGAACACATTCTGATAATAGCTTGCTGAATAATAATACTCAGAATGTTTATTGAAGTTGATTCAATGTTTCTTTAATTGCTCACGAAGACGAGCCTTGAAACAGTCACTGATTATGTCCATATTATCGGTAACCTCAAAAAGTTTTTCCATATTATTATTAAACTCTTTAAGATAAGCGGATATATTTGCAGGATCCTCCAATATGAAATTCGGACATTGAGAAACTTTCAGGTATCCTTCCGGAAGCATCTTCATTCCTTCACCATGCATACCCTGCTCCTCCTTGAAGAGGATGGTAAGATCTTTACAACGGTTGAATATTCCTTTCTTGCCATAAAGGTCGGCAGACTCACCGTTACCCTCATTATAGATCAACTCTACGGTTACATCCTTATTTACGGGCAAACCTTCAGTATAGACTACAGGCTGCAATGAATAGCCGTCATAGGTCCAGTTCCCATTTTCAGGGAAACGGGAGTAGCTATATTCTTTACCGTCTACCAATACCTTATCCGGAGGTAATGTAGCCGGGAAGCGCATTTCATAATTCCTGACTGCAGGAGCATTGTGATATGTGCCCTTTCTTGCTTCTACCGTTACCTTAATTCCGTTTGCAACCACATTTTTAATGACATTGGTGATTGCATAGGATTTATCGTAATCATTGGAAATGCCGTCATCTTCATAATGGCGCAGGGAACCACCGCCTCCGGGAATAAAGGTAAGCACCAACGTGTCGCAAGGAGCCTGAAGGCTGTTAACTTTATCGGGATTCATCGGTACTATTGCCCCTCCCTTTACATAAAACGGATTCTCGGCGAGAGTATATTCAAATTCGCGTTCCGAAGGTCCCTCGATCATTTCTCCTGATGCATAATCATACCACCTCCCTTCCGGAAACCAGATCTTACGCTTTGCAAGACCTGATATGGAATCGACAGGATTACCCACGGGCGCGGCAATAATGTCAGATCCGAAAAAGAACTGCTCCGGATGGCTGTAGGCTTCTTCAAGCGACGGGTATTCATAATAAAGAGGACGAGTCATAGCCACGCCTGTATCGTAATTCTCCCGCGCGGCATTATAGATATATGGAGCAAGCGAATATCTCAGCTTAAGGGCATCACGCATCTCAAACATATATTCGGGGAAAGCCCAGAAATATCTCACGATATTACGGTCTTTGGTGGAATGAGTCTTGAATATCGGAGTGAACACACCATACTGCAGCCAGCGTAGATAAAGTTCAGGGTCCGTGACTCCCGGTTTCTTCTTGAACATATGCCCGCCGATGTCGTGTCCCCAATAACCGTAATTCACGTTTGATGCGGTAGCAGTGAAGTAAGGGAGGAAACGGAGAGTCTCCCAGGTGATGAACGTGTCGCCCGAGAAGCCCAACGGATAGCGGTGGCTTCCGAGACCTCCCCATCTGTGATAAATAAACGGACGCTCGTTGTCGGCTTTCTCTTTGGCATGGTTGAAGAAGACATGATTGAGCCAGAACGTATTAGACAGACCGGGGGTAAACTTCGATTCTTTCCACTGCTGCCAGTCAAGCCACCAGAAGTCAACACCCTCTTTCTCCATGGGACCGAGAACAGTATTGAAATATGAGTCCGCCCATTTTGCCTCATCTATATGGAAAGGAACGCTTTTTGTCGTGTCCGACCATTCATAGTCTTTCACAAAGTCCTTATATGATGCTTCATAAGGCTGGATGCCCGATGCAGGATGCAAGTTCAGGGCAGTCTTGAGATTCTCTTTCCTCACCCATCTGAGGAAATTAGAAGGATTGGGAAACAATTCTTTCTGCCAGGTATAACCGGTCCAGCCTATTCTCTGTCCGTATTCATCTCTCGCTGAATTACGCGATTTCAGACCGAATGTGTCATGCCAGTCCATATCCACAATCAGCACATCGATCGGAATGTCCATAGATTTGATTTTGTCTACCAGATCCTTGAACTCATTGTCGGAATATTGCCAATAGCGGCTCCACCAGTAACCGAATGTATATTTAGGCGGCAGAGGCGCCTTGCCCGCCACTTTCTGATAATCTGCCAATGCCTGCTTGTAGTCGTTTCCATAAGCAAAGAGATAGTAATCCTGACGCGCTCCATCGGGACGCATCGCCACCCACTCTTTCCAATGAGAGTCATCAGGGGCAAGGATGTGGTTCTTGCTGTCGTCTACAAGTGCCCAGCCGCTTCTGGAAAGAAGTCCTTGCTCGAGCGGACCGGAATGCATATCGTAACCGTCTGCACCGTCAAGAGTGCGGCAGGTGCCAAGCAGATTGCCGTCATCCTCCATTCCCGGCTTCCACAATGTGGTTTTCTTGCCGTTTCTGATTCTGACCTCAAGATTTCTGTCGCTGAACATCTTGCCATCGTTGTCGTAGCGGAGAGTAAGAAAATCGGTAGTGACTGTGGTTCTGTCGCCTTTTTTAGAAACCTTGAATTTCGGGACATCAAGGTTTCGGTTTACGAAGGTCAGAGTCTTCCGGTCTTCAAATTTTCCGTCCACGCTCCACTCCATACGTATCATACGTGGTGTAAGCACTGTGAACCTCGCGTTGCCGGCAGTGACGACAGCCTTGTCATCAGCCTTCGGATTCTGCGGCGTTGCCGCACGAGCCTGCTGTCCGCAGATAGCAAGCAATGCCACAAATATGGCATGGATAAACCGTTTCATGAGTTGTACCGTATTAGTTAGGTAGTCGTTGATAATTTATCTACAAATATAACGAAAGTTTTCAAGAAACCTATTATATATGACAATTTAAGGCATTCAACACATGCTTACTACCCGTCAGCACTTGCCGCTTCCATGTATGAAACCAGCCTGCGGAAGAGACAGAAACTTGCACATATCAATCACATCCTTGGCATTACGTCCGGCAACAGACACACAATTCACCGTTATGCCATATTCTGAAAGAAATGAAGTTTTTTCAAACGATGGTCCGTCAATATCAATAAAACGACCTCCGTAACTGCTTGGGAACGGGTAGCGTGTTTTATGTTCCGACCACATCCGCGCAATCGCAACACGATAATCCTCACCCGCCTCCATATTGATTATAATGTCGACATCGCGCCATGCCTTAAGCAAATCGGCAAACGCTTTTTGCACCGCGGCAGAGTCATTCACGTCAATTTCATAAAAACGTACGCCTTTCTCCCTCGCCATTTTGCTCCCCTGTCCGGAATCCACATCAAAGACAGCCACCTTACAACCGGCATCAAGAAAGACAGTAGCAATGCCGTCTCCCAAGCCGACTGCCAGTCCGCACAGAAGCACCCTGCGCGCAGGAAAATCGAAACTCAGTCTCCCCGCCTTCGCAGCGTAACGACGTGCGGGCATCACTCTCTGCTGTGACCCGCGCCTGAGTTCCTCCATCTTCCGTTCAATATAATTATCTGCCATTATCGCATAGTCTTGATTTTATTTTTTAAGAAAATACAAATTTAACACAAATTGGCGATAAAACGCATTTCATTCATAGATAATTGATTTACAGTATATATTGCATGTGCGAAGTGTACTATTGGTGTACTGATTGATGGATGATAGGCAAAAGAATAGTGGTGGTTTAAGGATTTTATATGTTTGTTGGGAATTTTTAATTATTTAAGTTTCGCAAGTTCAACTTGCTGATTTCAGATTGTAAAATTTGATATTTCTCATTATACACAAGGATTTCTTCCATATCCATGTCCAATGGAGGTTCAATATTGCAACTTGAATAAATTGGGTCGCTGAAGTTTCTTAAATATTAAGATAATGTACTCTTTCCAGAGCCATTAAGTCCATAAATCAAATTGATATTTTTATCTGTTTCCAAAGTGGCCGTTTGTTTGTAGCATGCAGGCCCTAATATAGTAATCTTTTTAATCATGGTATTTTTTGGAAAAAATCTTAGAAACTGTTTAAATTTAATTGTGAGGTTCATTGAGAGGATTTTATGAGGAGTTTTCACGAGTTGAAGAGGGAGCATAGCGGGCTATGTGACTGAGGAAACTCGGTGAAAACAACCATAAAAGACCTCAAGGAAGCCACAAGATTCACTATATAAAAAATTTCGAATTAAATTTAAACAGTTTCTTATTCTATAATAGTCCTGTCAATTATCTGAAGTTTTGCTTGTGACGGTTCTTCGTAGGCGTTGCAGGTAGCGAGATAGTTCTTCAGCTCCGTGAAATCAGTGCCGTATAGGTTATCGCTGAACTGATGGAGTTTTGTCATCACGTTTATGTATGCCAACGGATCTTTGTGCCGTGTAAGTTTTCGCAAAGCGAGGATATAATCCTCACGGAATACGGTAGGCACAATTATACGCGATTGGTCGGCACGGACAAATTCGGCGTTCATCATCACACGGGCGACACGGCCGTTGCCGTTGTTGAAGGGATGCACCTCGCTAATCATGAACATCATGAAAATTGCACGGGCAAAAGGATCTGTCAAGGCCGCATAATATTTGAAGCCTTGTGAGAGGGTGCCTTTCACAAGTTGATAATCCACAAACTCCGTCATTCCGGCACGATTGTTTTTTGTTTTGAAAATGCCGGGGTTCATATGGGGACGTCCTTCAAGTAGGATGCTGTGCCTGTGGCTAAGAATCGAAAACAATTCTTTGGGTGATGTAGGAGTCTTCATCATTTCTGCGCGGTTGGACAACACCTTGAATGTTCCAAGTATGTCGTGTGAATCCTCATCGCGTCGAGGCATAGGAATACCGGAGTCAACAATCGCTTTCGCTTCATCAATCTCAAACTCCGTTCCTTCTATATAATTGGAAAAATAGCTCTCAAAAAATGAGAAAACCCGGAACGATTCCTCATCGGTATTACGATTGTTGCGGATAACAAAATATCGGTCCTTTATTGCTTCAAAAAGCACTTCAAACAGTTCAACCCTTGTTTTGTCAAACGGATTACCGACTGCTAACGCTTTCGCGGAGTCTGTTGACAACACTTTAGCATCATGAGTTGAGAGCAAAGCGGAAATTATGTTATTGATTTTGGCAAACTCAGTCTGCATCCCCAATTCTTCAGCAACGGTTCTCAGTTCATCGCGATATTCGTTAAGACGGTCTTCACCACCGGTGAGCAGTATCTGTTCGAGTTTATTTTCTATCACACTGATAGGAAGAACTCGTGATTCATCACCAGATTTTCTTGACATTTGCATATTCTCAAGCATATACCGGTGTTCTCCCGATATGTGCATACCCATAAACGGTATATCATGCGGCGACGCTTTTGGCCCTTTGACAAAATTAAGAATTATACCGGGTAAGTCTGTTACTCTCCTTGTAGTTGAATTGGTAAGGAAGAAATCACCAGTCGCTGTCGGTCGCATCTCTTTGGCACTGCGATGGCTTATAAGAGCATCGGGATAGCGATATACGAGTATATCCATAAGGTTACGACGCACAATATTCTCCAAACTATCGACACGATTGGTCGTATATATGCGTGGCGCGACTTTTCGCAACTCACCTTCCTTTTCTTTCTTGCTGAGCACACGGGAAATGTTCGGGTCAGACGAACCGAAAATAATCTCTTTTTGGGTGTCAACTTTAACTGCCATACAAAAAATCACGATTAAGAGAATACAAAGGTACAAATTTTTGCGATTATAATCCAATATTTGATAAAAAACTGAGTTTACAGTATCTCGGTAGTAAGATTGGAGAATGGGCATATCCATATAATCCTTTATTGATTATTCACCTGAAATACCAACAGTTTGGAATCGATCTCTGATATGGATATATAGAAACCCCGAAAGAGCCTAAAGCTCCTTCAGGGCACATCCTAACACTAATTTACCCTTTTTGGGGGCACGGATCATTACCATAGCTATGCTTCGCACGAATGCGACCGTTCACACCATTAATAGCTACTTCTTGACCATTGTTGATAGCGATTTCGCGTGCACGCTCAAATGCTTCGCGTTGCGTTCTGAAATTCCATGAAGCGGTAGAAGACATCCTTTCTGGCCTTGATCAACGAATCAAGAATGCCATACTTCTGATTACGGTTTGCGTTTTTGATGCCGAAACATGGGAAAAGAAGGAGACATTGGAATACTGTCAGCAACCGATAGACGCAGTTGCGCTTGCTTTTTACTGCAAGCGTGTCTTGCTCGGTCATTTTGATCTGAGCAAAAATCTAAGAAACTGTTTAAATTTAATTCGAAATTTTTTATATAGTGAATCTTGTGGCTTCCTTGAGGCCTTTTATGGTTGTTTTCACCGAGTCTCATCGGTCACATAGCCCGCTATGCTCCCTCTTCGACTCGTAAAAACACCTCATAAAATCCTCTCAATGAACCTCACAATTAAATTTAAACAGTTTCTAACTTATGATATGCATGGCTGCTGTCATATCGGAATTATTGAAAAAAACTTTGATATCCGAGAGAAAAGGTGTAATTTTGTGTATCGACATGGCTTTGAGTTAGTTTTTTGGTGGTACTTAAAATTACTCATTTTCCTGCAATTAGGCAAGAATCCATGTCGTTTTTTTATGACTTTACCTCTGGAAATCAGTACTTGCGAAACTTAAATTAATTAGACTTTGTTCTATTCTTCTGACGGCAATTTTCCCAGTATGTCGTTTTTCTGACCTATTTTCTGACCTACTTTCTGACCTATTCAGATGGGAATTCCCAATGTCCGTTTCTGGGAGAACCAACACGCAGGATAATGCTGTGGCGTAGAAATCACCCGGTATCTCCATATAGTCTATCCAAAAGTTTGGTAACGCACCGAGTACGGATTCCCGTTTGCCAAACATAAGGAGACTGCCATACGACAGTTTACCCGATGAAAGAACGATATTCAGCTTCCTGCAAAAATCTTCATCGTTCAATGTGGGGAACGAAAGAAATCATTCCATTCTATATCGTTGAGCCTTGCGAGCAGTTCTTCATTCGTTGTCATTTTTGCGCGTATTTGACTGCAAAGTCACGCTGCAAAGTCACTGATTTTTTCGGCGATTATAGCTTAGGATTCAGATTTTTTGCTAAATTTGCAGTCGGAATGGTATAGCCTTTCCACGACATTTTGGAAAAATAAGAAGCGTTATGCGTAATCTAGTGATTTGAGAACGTAGGAAATTCAACAAATAGCACAAGGATTGGCATAGTGGTTCTCACGCTCATAGCGTGGGCTGCTATTGTTACATCTGTGCTAATGGTTTCCTACGACCTTCAAATCAAGACGTGGCATAGTTGGCTCACGTTTTCTTTTCATAATAACACGGTCTTGAGCCAACCGGAATTTTAATATCCTCTGTTTAAAGATGTCCTCTAACTTCAACACATATTACGAGAACATCGACCATGATTTCTGGCGGAAACTATGTGTCGAACAGGGTGTGTTGCGCAGTTATGATAAAGGTGACTATTTTATTGAGCGAGGACAGGTAGGTCGGTATATAGGGTTTGTTAAATCGGGCACCCTTAAATATGTGGCATACGCTGCTGATGGCTCCGAGAGTGTCGTTGGTCTGGAGTTCGCAGGTGAGTTCGTCGCTGATTTTCCATTCTCTCTGTATGGGAAAAAATCTCGTGTTTCAATCGTTGCCGTTACACCCAGCGAAATATATTGCATTTCGGCAATAGAGGTAGGTATGCGCATGAAATCGGACGATGAACTATATCGAGTAGTAGCTGAAACCAATGTGGCGCTTTTCGACACCACCTATAACCGATATATCGATCTACATGTGAAATCGGTGCAGGAACGGTATAATGAACTCATTGATAAGTACAAAGATATATTTTTGTATTTCTCTCTCAAAGACATCGCTTCATTCCTTAATATCACCCCCACACATTTGAGCAGATTAAGAAAATCTTAATCATGTTCTGCCGTTCTCAGAAACTGTTTAAATTTAATTGTGAGGTTCATTGAGAGGATTTTATGAGACTCGGTGAAAACAGCCATAAAAGACCTCAAGGAAGCCACAAGATTCACTATATAAAAAATTTCGAATTAAATTTAAACAGTTTCTCAACATTTGTTGAGAACAACATCGTAAAAAATGACGAACTTTGCGTATTCTAATCAAATTCAACAATGAAAGCCCTCAGATTTATCACAATATTAGTTCTTCTT
>Ga0137308_100306_pt1 | contig 87970 bp, 87 predicted proteins | sample Inofrocosms_June_FD_97181 | JGI IMG/M metagenome (GOLD analysis project Ga0137308, IMG submission 97181) | Mouse cecal microbial communities from Vienna, Austria - N-Acetylneuraminic and N-Acetylglucosamine D2O microcosms_June | ecosystem: Host-associated > Mammals > Digestive system > Large...
TCCCCAAGCCCACTTTTTATCCGAAATTATTTCGTGCTTTTCCTATCTTGTTTCTGATAAAAATAAATTTCTGCTTGCCTGTTCTAACACTTACAGCTTGAACCGGCTCTCTGCGTGTGCTATACTGTATCCAGAAACAACCCAACAAATTGCCAGTTTACAGAGGTGATGTATATCGCAAAACATGAGTTTGGAATTATGATAGATGCTCCCCAACCGGGTAAAAGATATGACGAGTACGAACCGTGGAAATATGCCTGCATTTCTGTTGATGATGACTATTTAGAAGGCGTTGTTGAAAAGCTTACCTTCATTGATTTCTATTGGCATACGCTTTCTGCAAAGGGTAAGGGGCTTGCATATTGTGGTATTACACTTGTTCCACCTTGCTCGTTAAAAGCATTTACTGATGTTATTGCTGATATTCCTAAACTGTACGAACTAAAGAAGCTGTTAGAAACGGCATTGGTCGAAAATAAATGGGTCATTCATTACGGACTCTGATTAAGCAACAATTTCCAGTTTATCAAGGAGACCGGCAGACAGGATATACTCCGATGCGCTTGGGTACATGATAATTTATTCAAAAAGAGCGGATAAAAAATCTTTGTCTCAGGCTTGACATTTGGGTGACGCAACCCATGGATACCCACATTGGGAAGGTCGTTGTTCTCACACACTTGGCGTATAACCCGTCGGAAGCTGCCTTGTCCATGCGGCATGACTGAGTCACTGGTTTTACGGTCTCGCTCCAAGGCTACGGCCAGCTCTGGAATCATGATGGGGACATTCCAGGCAGACATAGTGTTTTTGTTCTGCCGCTTCTTGACCATCTTGGGAGAACATAGGCCGGCTTCTTTGTTGATGATCCCCTGCCACTCGTTATCGGCGATTTTGTCTAACCGGCGGGGCATTTCATCTTGTGCGGCACCGCTGGATGATACGATAGCCGCGGATTGTAGACGGCGAAAGCGTGTTAGCCCGCTTTGCTATGTAGTTATCAACAGCCTGTTGGAGTGTTGGCACCTCCGGTTCCTGTTCCGCTGCTTTCTGCCGTTTCCCGGCCAAGTATCCCGCCTTGATGAGCTGGGCCTGTTTGATGCATTCTTTTTTGCTGTAGTCGGATACTGGGATGCTCTCTCCGCCCAGCCGGAGCTGGATGAACCACTTGCCGGATGATAGTTTTCGCGGTTCTGGTACTTTCATGGCTGCAAATTCCTCCTGATCTGTGATATGATGGAGGGCAGTGGGACCGGTCAAGTCTACTGCCCTCTATAGCCGTCCACGTTGTTAGCAGCAGCGTGGGCGGTTTTTTCCTTTTTTGCAGGGGAATATCATGCGCTTACAAGGGTGTCGCATTTCGTTACACCGTTATGGGAATTCCTTTTCTTTTTCGATTACTGAAAACAGGACAGCGAAGCGGTGATATCTGCAGGCCCGCCAGCCGCTGAGAATCTGGGACCAATTGTTGTATCCGGTTTCCGCACCCAGGATATGTGGCAGAGCCACCCTTGCAAAACGCATCAAACTGTGAGACAATAGCGTTATCCTGAAAGGAAGGAGGCTGTATATGAGCGCGCGGGAAGCCATGAGCGCCGTGATTCTGTGCGGCGGCCATAGCCGCAGGATGGGGCGGGACAAAGCTGGTCTGGCCTGGGGAGATGGGACATTGTTGGACGCTATGCTGCGCGCACTCTCCGGTCTGGATGAGGTGTATCTGTCTGTAGACAGAGACCGGTTTCCCCGCTGTACCTGCCGCGCCGTGGAGGACCGGTATCCCGGCAGTGGTCCTCTGGGCGGCATCTGTTCTGCACTGCAAGCCTGTGAAACACCGCTATTGTTTGTCTCCGGCTGCGACATGCCCCTTGTAACCGGCGCAGTGGCCTATGCGCTGCGGGAGCGAATCCCGCCCCATGCAGAGGCTGCTGTTCCCCAGGACGCCTCTGGCCGGGTCCATCCGCTGTGCGCTATCTACCGGCAGACAGCCGTTTCCGGCATGGTTCAGCAGCTGCAGTCCGGTGATTTTCGGTTGGTAAACGCCCTGCGCCGTATGAACACGGTCTATGTTCCGGCTGAGACTCTGTCAGGCGGGGAAACGGTTTTAGCGAATCTTAATACGCCAAACGAATATGCAGCTCTCCTGAAAAAAGTACGGGGAGACTATAGCAATCCTTAAAATTGCCGGGAATACGCCCTCTCCGTTACGGCTGACGCCGTAATTTGTCAAGAATTCTGATGTTTGCTATAAGGAGGTAACAGAGATGGAACATATCCCGATTCTCGGCGTGGCTGGCTGGTCCGGAAGCGGTAAGACCACGCTGATTGAAGCCCTGCTTCCGGAGCTGCGCCGCCGGGGCCTGCGGACGGCGGTTATTAAGCACGACGGGCATGACTTCGCCGTGGACCAGTGGGGCAAGGACAGCTGGCGATTTACACAGGCTGGCGCAGACATAACCGCCATATTTTCCGATACCCACGCCGTCATTCTGGAAAACCGTCCACTGCGTCCAGCGGAGGTGGCGGGGCGGATGACGGGCGTTGACCTGATTCTGGTTGAAGGGTGCAAAGATGAGGATTGGCCGAAGCTGCTGGTCTGCCGGGAGGAATCGCATGAGCCTCCAGCTGTACCGCTGTCAGACTGCGCCGCTGTGGTCACGGACGGCATACAATTGCGCGGCGTGCCCTGCTTTCTCCCTGGCGACATCGCTGGACTGGCAGATTTCATCTGCAGTGGACAGTGGCGCACGGCTGGATGTGAAGGTAAATCCCCCATGTTCGGGCAAAATAACGGAAAAGCTGCGAATGCCAAGCTGTAGCTTATGGATAACGCTTAAAACAGAAGAATATCCTTCAAAACAGCTAAATATCTACGATAGTATCAAAAATAGAAAACTTACCTTGGAAATACTGTGTATTGCTTTACTCAGAAAATAGGAGTAAAATAGACGCACAGGCAGAAGAATAAAAAACTTCAAATAGATTCAAAAAAGAATTTAATTCTTTTGATAGGAGAGAACACTCATGTCTGTCTGTAAAAAAATTCAAGAGCGGTATGACGAACTGTCTAAAGCGCAGAAGAAGGTCGCGGACTATATTGCAGAGCATCTGGAATTTGCGGCCATGAAAACAACGGTGAAAATCAGTCAGGCGGCTGGCGTCAGCGAGACCACCGTCATCCGTCTGGCCTATTCCCTGGGCTATGACAGCTTCAGCGCGTTCCAGGCCCAGATGCAGGAGGATGTGTTGGAAAACAACCGCTCCCGCCATATCGAAAACCAGGGAGAACAGAATGAATACCAGAAGATGCTCAGCAGAGAGATTACCCGGCTGCTGGACCTGCGGGACAAATTGGCCGATCCGGGACAGCTACATGATCTCGCTGCACGCATCGCGGCGGCGGACCATGTGATGGTCTTCGGGTACTACGGAGAACACACGGCGGCCTATCAGCTCTTCTTCATGTTGGATACCATCCGGCCCAACGTCCACTATTACCGGGAAAACAATGTTGGCTTCCGGGAGATGGCGGAGCTGAATCCCCGCTCGGTGGTCATCGCCATCTCCTTCCGGCCATACTCCCCCGGCACCTTGGAGCTGGTCCAGCAGTCAAAGGGCAAGGGGCCTTATCTGATCGCAATCACGGACTCAATTCTCAACCCGGTGGGACAGCTGTCCGATGAGGTGGTAACAATCCCGCTGGAGCAGGACGCGGAGACCGGGATCAACAGCATGGCCCCGGTTCTGGCCTACTGTCAGGTGTTGATGACAGCGGTCAAGGATGCGGACCGGGAAGAGGCGCTTTACCGCGTGAGGAATGTACAGAGCCAGCTGGTACAGCCAGGTGCGCTGACGCTTCACAACTGGGAGTAGCCGCTCAGCAGTAAAACAGGAGACGGGGAGAACAAGAGATGAATGAATTATTGCAAAAGGCTCTGGACGAGATTCCAGATTATCAGGCATTTTTGACTGTGGAGGAGATGGATGAAAGCTCCCGCCGTCTGGCACAGGAGTACCCGGAGAGCGTCACGCTCTTTGAAATGGGCAGAACCCGTGAGGACAGACCGCTGTTGTGCCTGAAGATCGGCGAAGGGGAGCGCAATGCGCTGATGTTTGGCTGCCCCCATCCCAACGAACCCATCGGCGCGATGCTTCTGGAATACCTCTCCCGCCGTTTGGCGGAGGACAGCGCACTGCGCCGGACGCTTGGGTACACCTGGTACATTGTCAAGGCTTGGGACGCTGACGGCCTGGTAAAAAACGAGGGGTGGCTCAAAGGGCCTTTCAATATTTACCACTATGCCCGCAATTTTTTCCGTCCGGCAGGCTACGCACAGGTGGACTGGACGTTCCCCATCGACTATGGCAATCTGCACTTTCACGATATTCTGCCGGAAACAAAGGCGATGATGGAGCTGATTGATGCCATCCGTCCAGAATTCATCTATGCGCTGCACAATGCGGGCTTTGGCGGAACCTACTGGTATGAGAGCGAGCCAACGCCGGAAGTTTACCAGACTCTCCAACGCATTCCCGGCAAGTATCAGATTCCGCTCAATCTGGGCGCGGCAGAGTCTCCTGCAAGCGAGTCCTTTGCACCGGCAATCTATCACTGCGGCGGCGTGAAGGAGGAATACGACTATCTGGAAAAATACGGAAACATCAATCCAGAGGACCTGAGTCAGCTTCGCACAGGGGACAACAGCGCGTCTTACGCTTACAGCCGTTACGGCTCTTTTACCCTGCTAACCGAGCTGCCCTATTTTTACGATCCGCGCGTGGAGGACACTTCTCCTTCAGATATGACCCGGCTGGAAGTCCTGCGCCGGAGTACGGAGGAAACAGAACGCATCAATCAGGATCTGCGGCGCATTTCGGCATTATCCGAAGCCCACATGGGAAAAGATAATCCCTATATGGCGGCGGTCAAGAACTTCTCCCAGGAGGCTGGAAGCAGCAGAGCCGCTCTTAATCAGGCGCAGTCCGACCCCGCCTTTCAGAAACCGGCCACCGAGGCGGAAAAACTGGACCAGCTGGTTATCAGCAAGTTCTACAAACTGATTCTTTACGGAATGCTGGTCCAGGCAAACGAGCTGGAGCTGGAACAGACAGGGGAACATCCCGCGCTCCGGCAGGGTTACGAGGAGGCTCTAAAAGGGTTGAAAACCATTACCCGCTTTCTGGAGGAACATCTCAGTTACAGTGTGGTGCCAATCCGGAAGCTGATCGCGGTACAGCTGGAGAGCGGACTGGTCGTGCTGGAGCATCTGAAGCAGCGCCGGGAGGCCGCCGCTGCTCTGGTTGGAGGAGAAAGGACATGAAGTCATGAAACGATATGTAATCCGGCGAATCTTCAGCGCGATTCTGACGGTTTTCATCGTCCTGACGCTGAATTTCATTATCATTAAAGCAGCTCCAGGCGACCCGATCAAGTCGCTGATGGGCAAGGACACCAACGACCCGGCCCTGCGCGCCGCGCTGGAAGAGAAATGGGGGCTGAACGAGCCGGCCTATGTACAGTACGGCAGCTACCTCATCAACGCCCTCCGCGGCGATCTGGGGACGTCTATTATCTACAACAGCTCAGTCAACAGTATGATTGGCGCAAAGGCCGGCCCGACTGTGCTGCTGGGACTGACGGCAGCTCTGGCTGCTTTGGTTGTAGGTACAGCTCTGGGAATCTTCTGTGCGCAGCACGAGGGCGGAATCATTGACGGACTGCTTTCTGCCATCTCCTATGCCCTGGACGCTATGCCGTCGTTCTGGCTGGGATTGATGCTGATGATTGTCTTTGCCACTCACTTGGGCCTGTTTCCCACCAGCGGCATGACGGATCCCCGCTCCTCTTACACCGGCTTTGCCCATATTCTGGACATCCTGCGGCATATGGCCCTGCCGGCGCTGACCTTGGCGCTGGTATCTGTTCCAGGCTACTTCCGTATTGCCAAGTCCTCCGTTGTGCAGGTGTCCAATGAGGAATTCATCACAACCTTCCGGGCTGTGGGGATGAGTGAAAAAAAGATTTTCAGCAAGTATGTGTTCCGCAACGCAATTCTGCCCACCATCACAACGTTTGGCATCACCATGGCCTTCCTGATTACAGGCGTGACCTTGATCGAGATTGTGTTCGCCTGGCCTGGCATGGGGCGGCTGACCATGACGGCCATCAACCAGCGGGATTACCCCACGCTGATGGGCATTTATCTGGTGGTTGCCATCGGTGTGTCCGTGGTGATGATCGTAGTTGATGTGGTATATGCGCTGTTTGATCCGCGCATCCGGTATGAATGAAAGGCGGAGAGAGTATGGACAGACGAAAGCACGCAGGACTTGCCCGTGTCAAGGAGGCGTTTCTGTACGACTGGCAGTTCCGCGCCGGCGTGGCCGGCGTAGTGATTCTGCTAGCGCTGGTGGTGGCTGCGCCTCTCCTGGCCAGCCATGACCCCTACGAGTTCGGCGTAGACAACTTGGCGCCGCCAGGTACGGCGGGACATCTGCTGGGGACCAACCACATGGGACAGGACGCCTACAGCATGATCCTCTATGGCATTCGCACTTCCCTGCAGGTAGCGCTCATCTCCTCGCTGATTTCCGGCGTGCTGGGCGTGCTCATCGGCGGAGCAGCGGGATACTTCGGCGGCAAGACGGACTTGGTAATCTCCGAGCTGATCAACGCCTTTCTCATGGTTCCTACCTTCTTTCTGATTATGCTGATCGTGGCGCTGTTTGGCAACAGCATTACCAACGTCATGATTGTGATCGGCATCACCAACTGGCCCGGCAATGCCAAATTGATGCGGGCGCAGGCCCTGTCCCTGCGGGAGCGCACCTTTGTCCGGGGGGCCGTGGCCATGGGTGAGACCAGACTGCAGATTCTGTTTAAGTATATCCTTCCCAATGGCATCTTTCCTGTTGTAGCGAACACGACCCGCGGCATGGCCGGGGCCATCCTGACAGAAGCTTCTCTTTCCTTCCTGGGGCTGGGAGACCCGAATATCATCTCCTGGGGGCAGATGATTTACGCCGGCAAAAACTACATCACCACCGGCTGGTGGGTGTCCGCCTTTGCCGGCGCCGCCACCATCCTTACCGTCATCATCTTCTATCTGCTGGGGGACGGCCTCAACCATGTGCTCAACCCCAAATACGCCTTTGAAAGTAGGGGGAAATAATGGAGACTGTGCTGCAGGTAAAGAATCTCAGCGTAACATATCGGAACAAAAACCGCAGTGTGCAGGCGGTGCGGGACGTCTCCTTTGAACTTCAAAAGGGCGACTCCCTGGGGATTGTCGGCGAGTCCGGTTCCGGGAAATCCACGCTGGCTATGGCGATTCTCCAGCTGCTGCCGGACAGGGCGGCGGAGGTATCCGGCCAGTGCCGGTTCTGCGGGCGGGAGCTGCTGGGTCTGGAGCCCCGTCTTTTGCAGGAGCTGCGGTGGAAGGAGCTGGCGGTGGTATTTCAAAAAGCCATGAATGCCCTCAGCCCCGTCCATCGGATCTCCACACAGATCGAGGACATCTATCGGGAGCACGAGCCAAAAGCGTCCCGGCAGGAAATCCGGGAACGGGCTATGGAGCTTTTCCAGATGGTGGGACTGCCGGAGCGGGTCTACCGTCTCTATCCCCACGAGATGTCGGGTGGAATGCTGCAGCGGGTATCTATCGCCATCAGTCTGCTCCATTCTCCCAAGCTGCTGATTTTTGATGAGGCGACCACAGCCCTGGACGTAGTCACCCAGGGGCAGATTCTGGAGGAGGTGCTGCGGCTGGAGAGCGTCATGCATATGTCCCGCATTATGATTACCCACGACATGTCTGTGGTGGCCGCCGCCTGCAGCAGAACGGCTGTGATGTATGCCGGACACATGATGGAGATTGGCGATACCGTCCAGGTGCTCAAGCGTCCGATGCATCCCTACACCCAAGGCCTGCTGCGTTCCTTCCCGACGCTCCGGGGCCAACGCCGGGAGCTGGAGTCCATACCCGGCACGCTGCCGGACCTCTCCGTGCAGCAGCCCGGCTGCGTCTTTGCGCCCCGCTGTTCCTGTGGGGACGGACGCTGTCATGCGCAGCAGCCCCCGGCGGTACGGATGGAGGACGGGCGGACGGTTGCCTGCTGGCAGTACGGAGGTGGAGGCCATGAATAAGCCCTATATTGAGATCGACCGGATTACCAAGTGGTATCCCTATCAGGATGGGCGCATTTTCCATCTAGGCGGAGAAAAGAAGTGGATCAAGGCGGTGGACGCGGTCAGCCTAAGTCTGCGGCAGGGGGAGATTCTGGGCATCATTGGCGAGTCCGGCTGCGGAAAATCCACGCTGGGCCGGCTGCTGACCCGGTTGGAGGAACCTACATCCGGAGACGTGCGCATCGGCGGCGTATCCACAAAGGAGATGATCCGAAGGGACCCGAAGCAATTTCGCCGCCATGTGCAGATTGTATTTCAAAATCCTTTTGACACATTTACGCCCCGTGACACCATTGAAAAAATTCTTATGCGTCCGCTGCGCAACCACCGCATCGGAGCCAATGACACAGAGCGGCGGAAAATCTGTCTGGAGGGCCTGGAGAGCGGCGGGCTGTGTCCGGCGGAGGATATCATGTCCCGCTATCCCCACCAGCTCTCCGGCGGACAGCTCCAGCGCATCTCCATTATCCGCTCCATGTTTCTCCAGCCGAAGTTTATCATCGCCGACGAGCCGGTATCCATGCTGGACGTATCGGTCCGGGCGGAGATTATCCGTATTTTGCAGGATATGAGCCGCAGGCAGAAGGCTGCCGTGGCCTTCATCAGCCACGATATCGCCCTTACCCGCTATATCTCAGACCGCATTGCGGTCATGTATCTGGGCCGGATCGTGGAGTACGGCGATGCAGACGACGTCATCGGCCAGCCGATGCACCCCTACACCAGAGCCCTCCTGTCCAACTGCGCCTCCATAGACCCGGATGAAAAGACAACGCCGGCTGCGATACAGGGAGAGCCGCCTACCCCCGTCAATCCGGGGCCGGGCTGTTATTTTGCACCGCGCTGCCATATGGCCTGCCCGGCGTGCTTCGAGTCGTATCCGCAGATCAGCCATTTTGCCAACGGGCACTATGCCGCCTGCCAACGGACGGCTGAATAAAACGTGCAAAATCAAATGAGATTGGAGAGAATTATGAAAAAGCTATTGGCGATCACTCTGTCCCTTGCGGTGTTTCTGCTGTCCGGCTGCGGCGGAAACAGTGGAAATGCCGGCGGCAGTCAGGACGGGACGTCCGGCACAGCCGAACCAGCCTCCGGCGGTACCGCGGTGCTGCAGACCTACGGCGATGTGATGAGCTTCTGCCCGGACCTGACGGCAGACGACAACTTCTATCTGGCGGCGCAGAACATATACAACCGGCTGGCCAAGCTGGACGCCGGCTGCAATGTGATCCCGGACCTGGCGGAGAGCTGGGAGTATTCGGACGACGGCCTGTCGCTGACCTTCCATCTGAAGGAAAACGCCAAGTGGCATGACGGCGAGCCTGTTACAGCGGAGGATGTCAAGTACACCTTTGAGTATATCAAGGCGCATAACACCTGCACCCTGTGCGAAACCATGGCTATTGTGGACAGCATTGAAGCCGTGGACAGCCACACCGCCGTCTTCCATATGAACACGGTGGACATGTCTTTTGTGGCCTCCCTGAGCTGGTACGCCTGCTTTATCATGCCCCAGCACATCTATGACAACGGCCAGGACTGGTCCGAGAACGACGCCGCCAAGAACCATCCCATCGGCTCCGGCCCCTTCAAGTTTGTTGAGTACCGCCAGAGCGAGGGTATGTCTTTGGAGGCCAATCCGGACTACCACGACGGAAAACCCAGCCTGGACCGGCTGTTTATTTCCATTGTTCCCGACGATACCACCGCCATGCAGTCCCTCATCAACGGCGAGCTGGACTGGACGGCTGTCACACCCGCCAACATGGTCAGCGAGGTGGAGAACAACCCCAACATCCGCCTCAGTCTCAATGCGCTGCCCTCTCCCTTCCGTATCGTGTTCAATCTGGAGAACGAGCAGGTGGCCGACCTGGCGGTACGGCAGGCCATTGCCCGCTGCATTGACCGCAAGGATATCAGTGAAAAGACGCAGAATGGCATCATGCCTGTGGAGTACAGCGCTCTCCCCAGTATGTCCTGGGCGTCCAATACCACCGACGTCTACCCGGAGTGTAATCTGGAGGAAGCGGAAAGGATTCTGCAGGACGCCGGCTACGCCAAGGATGCGGACGGTTACTATGTGCGCGGTCTGACCATCGACGCCTTTGACCTGGCCGGATACCCGGACGCCGCCAAGCTGATTGCCGCCAACTGCGAGAAAATCGGCATTGAGCTGACGGTTCAGGTCTACGAGTATAACGCCTGGTCCCAGAAGGTGGAGAACGACCGCAATTTTATCATTGAGATTCAGGGCGGCATGATCGGCCCGGACCCTGCGGCTCTCCAGTGGCGGCTGCGGACTGGCGATTGGTCCAACGTGGGCGGATACAGCAACGCACGGGTGGACGAACTGCTTGCGCTGGGTGCGGCGGAGATCGACCAGGAAAAGCGGGGCGATTACTACCGTGAGATTCAGAAAATTGTGGTGGAGGAGCTGCCCTATATCTGCATTATGGACTACGCCGTGTACGAGGGCAGCAACGCCGCCCTGCAGAATATCCCTATGGACGGCGCAGGCCAGTGGGGCTGGGCGGAATGGAGCAGGGCGCAGTTTACCGGCTGAGCAGAACAGAAGGAGTGAATACGATTGAAGGACAGCAATTATCAGCTGGCAGTCCAGCTTCGCCACGCGCTGCACGCCCATCCGGAGCTTTCCAACCAAGAGAGCTGGACAAAGGCTCATCTGATGGATTTTCTGCGCCGGAATACGTCCCGGATTGAGCTGGTGGACAAAGGCAGCTGGTTCTATGGGGCCTACCGGGCCGGAGGGGACCTGCCGGGCCTTGCCTTCCGGGCGGACTTTGACGCAGTCCCGGTGGCGGACGGCTGCGGCGCGCCCTATGCCTCTGCGGTTCCCGGCGTGAGCCATGCCTGTGGCCATGACGGCCACAGCGCCTGTCTGGCGGCGTTGGCGTTGGAGATTGACCAGCGGGGCGCAGAGAAGAATGTATTCTTTCTTTTCCAGCACGCGGAGGAGACCGGCGACGGAGCTGCGGTGTGCGCGGAGCTTTTTCAGGAGGAGCGGGTAGACGAAATTTTCGGGTATCACAACCGGCCCGGCGTCCCCTTGGGGACAGTACAGGTATTGGACGGAACAATCTACTGCGCGTCAGAAGGCGTTATTCTTTCTTACCAGGGAATTCCCTCTCACGCCAGTATGCCGGAAAAAGGGCGCAATCCCGCCTTTGCCATTGCCGCCCTCATCGGACAGCTGGGGACACTGACGGACCCCAAACGCTGGCGGGGACTGGTTCTGGCCACGGTGATTCAGGTTGACGTAGGGGCGCGGGCTTTCGGCACCCAGGCCAGCCGGGGACAGCTGCTGCTGACCATCCGGGGGCAGTACGAGGAGGAGCTGGAGCTGCTGCGCAGTGAGCTGAAGCGTCTGGCGGGAGAGGGTGCGGCGGCTTGGGGCCTGGACCTGGAAATCAGCTTCTGCGATGTCTTTCCTGAGACAGTCAGCCACAGGTCCAGCAACGACAAGATCCGCCGCGCCTGCCGGGAGCTGGGCATCCCCCTGCGGGAGCTGACAGAGCCGTTTCGCAGTTCGGAGGATTTCGGACACTACACCAAGCGCATTCCCGGCGCGTTTTTTGAAATTGGGTCCGGCGAAGCCTGCAGTGAACTGCATACAACGGCCATGGATTTCCCCGATGCAATTATTCCCACCGCTGTGGCTGTGTTCAGCCGGTTAATTGAGGAAAAATGAATAGGAGAGGGTATGCCGTATGTTTTGCGGCATACCCTTTTGGAAAGGCGGCAAGGAATTATGAAACACGGAAAACAGCTGGCAGCAGCGTTGCTGACCCTGCTGCTGGTTCTGACGGCGGGGTGTGAAACGCCCGGCCCGAATGCCGCTCCAAACCAGCCGGCTGTCCGGGAGATTACGGACATGGCCGGGCGGACAGTAACGGTTCCCGCAGAGACCGGCATGGTCTTTCCTGTAGACCCGGCAGCAGCGGTCTACCTGTATACGCTGGCTCCTGACAAGCTGCTGGGCTGGAATTATGCGCTGAATGAGATTGAAAAGAGCGTGATTCTGGAAAAGTATCACAATCTCCCAAACTTCGGCATGGGCGACGCCGTCAACTATGAGGCCGTCATCGCCGCCGGACCCTCGGCTGCTCTCTATATGGGAACCATCAACGGCGCACTGGCCGGTGCATGTGACCGGATGGCGGAGAGTCTGGGCATTCCGGTACTGGCGGTGGACGGCAGCCTGACGAACGCGCCTGAGGCTTACCGCTTTATGGGCAGGCTGCTGGGGGAGGAGGAACAGGCGGAACGCTTAGCCGTCTACGCAGAAAAAGTCTTTGCCGACATGGCAGATATGGACATCCCGGAGGGAAAAAAGGTCCGGCTCTACTGCGGCAACGGCGAGGATTCCCTGGAGACGGTTCCCGCCGGTTCTTCCCATGGGCAACTCTTCGATCTGGTCAACGCTGTCAATGTGGCGGAGCTGGAACTGGGGGAGGGGACACGTATCCAAATCTCCCCAGAGCAGCTGTTGGCCTGGGACCCGGACATCATTGTGACGCTCGGCGAGGCCAGGGCGAATATAAGCGGTCAAGCAGCAGCGGCGGAAATTCTGAAAAATCCGGATTACGCCGCGCTGAAGGCCGTGCAGAACAGAGCCGTTTACGGTGTGCCGAATGCGCCCTTCAGCTGGGTGGACCGGCCTCCGGCGTCTAACCGGCTTGCGGGGGTCCGGTGGCTGTCGGGGCTGCTCTATCCGCAGTACCTTAATTTTGATGCGGATGAAGAAATCCGGGAATTTTTCTCCCTCTTCTACCATGTGGACTTGACGGACGAACAGCTGCAGGCTCTTTACGACGGGAGCTGGAGTCCGCTATAATACCGCCAACGCGCGGAAGCTTTTTTGCCGCAGCTTACAGACAGGGCAAACCGGCAGGACCTGAATGTCCTGCCGGTTTGCTTTGCAGTATCTGCCGCTAATCCTTCACGTAGGCGATCACATCAATCTCCACAGCGGCGTTATCCGGCAGTGCGCCGGTCCCAAAGGCAACTCTGGCGTGTTCGCCCTTTTCGCCAAAGACATTCCGGAACAGCTCGGATGCGCCATTGATGACTTTAGGCTGACCGCCGAAATCCGGAGCGCTGTTCACATAGCCTGTCACTTTCACAATCCGCTCAATCCGGTCCAAATCCCCGACAACGGACTTCAGCTCCGCGATTACCCGAATTGCCGCCAGCCTTGCGGCCTCGTAGCCCTCTTCGATTCCCAAGTCTCTGCCAAGTTTACCCTGATAGAGCAGTTCGCCGTCAACAATGGGCGTCTGGCCGGAGGCAAAGACAAAATTCCCGGCCCGCACTGCCGGTAAATAGGCGGCAACCGGCGTAGGACAGGCAGGCAGGGTAATATGAAGCTCCCGCAGTTTATTTTCAACTATGTTCATCAGTAGATACCTCTTTCTGGTTTTTCATTCTGACAGAGTACGCCTCCATCAGCATTGCATAAATGTCTACAGCCTGCCGGATTTCCTCCACAGGCACATGCTCATTCGCCTTGTGCGCACAGCCGATGTCGCCGGGTCCCAGCAGGACTGTGGGGATCCCGTACCCCTCGGAAAAGAAGGATGCCTCCGAGCAGGCGGGGAACTTTGCCGCCACAGCGTCCCGGCCTGTGGCGGCTCTGACGCACTCCCCGGCTATGCGGACAATACCGCTGTCCAGGGGGACCAGGCTGGCGGGCAGCTCTGAGCGGACTGAAACCGCAGCCTCGCCGCCCAGCAGCTCCTGGAGTTCCCGGCAGATTCCGTCCGCCCGCATACCAGGAAACACACGGGCTTCCAACTCAATTTCGCAGAAATCGGGGACTGTATTGAGACTGGTTCCGCCGCGGATGGTCCCCACAGACATGGACGCCTCCCCCAGCTGGGGATTGGTCCGCCGGGAAAATTCTGCCGCAAATTGCTCCAGCTTGACCAGAACCCGCGCCATCTTGTAAATAGCGTTGACGCCCCTGCGGGGTTCGCAGCCGTGGCAGGACTTGCCGTAAGTACGAATATAGTAGGAAGTAAAGCCCCGGTTTCCGTAATGGACCTGCAGCTGTGTCGGCTCGCAGACGATGCAGGCGTCCGCAGACAGGGGCGTTGTCCGCTGCAGGCGCAGCGCGCCCCTGTTTACGCACTCCTCGTCAGCCACCAGGGTCAGGGCAAATCCGCGCTTCAGTTCCAGGCCCGCCTGCAGGACATATTTTGCCGCGGCCATCATCGCTGCACAGCCGGACTTCATATCCGCCGAACCCCTTCCCCAGATACAGCCGTCCCGGAGCACAGCGTCAAAGGGCGGGTCATCCCAGCCGTCCTTGGCCGGGACAGTGTCGATATGGCCGTTGAAAACAATCCCCAGCTGATTCCGGTCTCCGGCAAAGGCGGTCAGGTTGGCACGGCCTGGAGCGAATTCGTCCACCGACGCCTCCATACCCAGTCCCCGCAGGATATCCCCGCACCAGCGGATGCAGTCCAGCTCCCGTCCAGGCGGATTTTCGCTGTTGCGCCGCACCAGCTCTCTGGTCCACTCCACCGCATCCCGGCGGCAGGACTCCAGCAGGCGGCTGTTGGTTTTATCACCCATCCCAGCCGCCTTATCTCCGACCGGTCTGGAGATGCAGCGCAATCAGGCGTTCCTCCGAGAAATCGGCGATGGAATACTTGCCGCCGCTGCGGCCATGACCGCTTGCGCTGCCTCCGCCGCCGCCGGCGGGCAGCATGGTGTCCCAGAAATTGCAGCCCTCGTTGATATTGACGCAGCCGAAATTGAAATCGCTGCTCTGGGCCATGGACAGGGCTTTGTCCACATCTCTGGTAAAAATCGCGCTGAAAAGCCGGTAGGGGCTGTCCCGGATGATCGCAGGGATTTCCGACTCGTCCTGGAACCGCACCAGCGGCAGTACCGGTCCGAAGGTCTCCTCCATATTCACCAGTGCATCCCGGCTCACATGATCCAGGACCGTGGGCTGGATATAGTGGTCTGTAGGCATACTGCTGTCCCGGCCTCCGCCGCAGACCAGCTCTGCCCCTTTTGCCGCGGCGTCATCTATATGCCGGAGTACGGTTTCGATGGTATCCTTGGCGTGCATGGGGCCTACGGTCACATCCTTCTGGAAGGGATTGCCCAGCGTATAGCGGTTCATACGGGCCTTGATCTTGTATACCAGCAGGTCTGCCACGGCGTTGTCCACCAGGACGCGCTCTGTACTGGTACAGACCTGTCCGGCATTGGTAAAGCTGCCAGCCATTAGCTTGTCCGCCGCCAAATCCAGGTCAGCGTCCTTCAGCACGATGCAGGGGCCGTTGCCGCCCAGTTCCATCTGGGTATGCTTGGACTGGGCGCGGGAACAGATGATATTTCCGGTAGCAGTGGAGCCGGTGAAGCCAATGCCCGCCACCTGGGGATGGACCGACAGGGCGTCGCCCACAACAGAACCTTTTCCGATGACCAGGGAAACAAAGGGGACCTCCGCGTCCTCAAAGCACTGCATAAACGCGCTGGCGATTGCCGCCGTAGAGGTGGCCGGGTTCCAGACCATGGGACAGCCCGCCGCCAGACCGGGGGCCAGATAGTACATGGAGGGCGTACCCAGGGGGAAATTCCAGGGGGTGATAATGCCAAACACGCCCTTTGGTTTGCGCAGGACCATGCATAGCCGCTCCCGCTCCCGGCAGGGAACGATCTCCGAGGGCATCCACTTGATCTGGTCGCCGCACTCCCGGAACGCGCCTGCGCTGCCGCAGACCTCGCCCATTGCCTCCGGGTAAATTTTCCCGTGCTCCTTGACCAGCAGCTCCGCCAGCTGGTCTTTCCGGGCCAAAATCGCATCGGAAATTCTATAGAGCATTTCCGCCCGCGCAAAGGCGGTCATGGAGTCCAGCTGCTCCAGCTGCTTCACGGCCCCCTGAACCGCCGCGTCAACGTCGGCGGCGGAACCCATGCACAGCTGTCCCAGGACCTCGCCGTTGATGGGGCTGACAACGTCCTTATATCCGCCGGACCCCTCGCGCCACGCGCCGTTGATATACATTTTGAATATCATTGTCCACTCTCCTTTTTTGAATCAGGCAAAACGTGCCTTTACTAAAAATTGTTGTGCCGGTAGAAGTCAATCAGTTTTGCCAGCTCGTCCGCGGCTGCGCGGAAGAATTTCTCACCCTTTTCCGCACAGGCCAGCTGGGGCTGGCCGATATTCCCCCGCCGGTCATATTCGTGAAACGGTTTGTATTGATAGACCGCATTCCTGGCAAACAGGTCCGGGTTGTGGTATTGGTTCCCTGGGGCGCACGCGCGCTGGCCGAAGCGTTCCGGATGCACCGTCTCCGGATACAGGTACTGCATCACCGACGTTTCAAACTCCCCCGCGTGGCCCATGCCGCCGCTGCCGGAGGAACGGAGGTTTGCCGCTGTGTCCGCAATCAAATCCCAGTAGCGCACCAGCAGGGGGCGGTAATCGTACTGTGCGCCCAGCTCGTTGACCACCGTCTGTAAACAGCTCTGGTTCCCGCCGTGGGAATTGAGCAGCAGCAGCTTTTGCAGGCCGTTGTCAAAGGCGCAGCGGCAGATTTCCAGCAGATACCGGAACATGGTCTCCTGGCTTAGCGTCAGACAGCCGGGAAACGCCCGGTGATGGGGCGAATACCCGATCTGCTGGGGCGGCAGCAGCAGCGTTTTCCCCTCCGACCGCTCTCCGGCCGCCTGAGCCAGCCGCCAGCCGATGAGTCCGTCTGTCCCCACAGGCAGATACTCCCCGTGCTGTTCGCAGGAGCCTACGCTCAGTATGCCCACTGTATCCGCAAAAGAGAAGTCCACAGAGGCAATTTCATACCAGTAAAGCAGCATCTCCTATCCCTCCTCCAGAATACGGGCCAGCTCCGCCGCCGATGTGATGGCGGGGATTTTGGCCTCCCGTGCCAGCGGATTTTTCAGTCCGTGGCCGGTCACAACGCCCACCACCGTATCCGACTTCCGCAGAAATCCGGATTCAGCCAGGCGGGCCACGGCCGCAGCCGGTACCGCCCCGGCGGGTTCCGCATATACGCCCTCTTCCGCCAGACGGAAAACAGACTGACGGATTTCCTCCTCGTCCAGCAGTACCGCCGTGCCGCCGCTCCGGCGGATGCAATTCAAGGTGTAGTCCCCGTCGCCGGCGTAACCCGTCAGGCTGTCGTTGATGCCGGAGGCCAGGGTGGGCTGCGGGTCCGCGCACGGCTCTACCCTGGCGGCATTCCGGAGAAACGCACCGGCAATCGGTCCGCAGTTTTTGGCCTGGACACAAATCAGCTTCGGCATCCGTTCGGCCAGCCCCATCTGTCCCAGCTCAGCAAACGCCTGATAAACCGCCGCTAAAATCGGTCCCGCCCCGGTGGGGAGGACAACGGCATCCGGCGTACGGCGTCCCAGCTGCTCAAAAATTTCGTAGCCGATGGTTTTATAGCCCTCCCGCGCATAGGGATTGATGAATGTGGTGGTCAGGTCAAACCAGCCGTACTTCTCCGCCATCTCCCGGCAGACTGCATAGGAGCGGCTGTAATTGCCCGGAACCTTTGCCACTCTGCCGCCGTGACAGAGAATCTGCCCGATTTTGTTCACCGGCGTGGACTCCGGTACCACTGCCGTCAGCTCCGCCCCGGAGCGGGCCGCATAGGCGGCTGCCGAAGCGGCGGCATTGCCGGAGGAGGCAATTATCATCTTTTTCAGGCCAAATCGGGCGGCGCAGTTCATCGCCACCGCCAGGGCCCGGTCCTTGAAGGAGCCGGAGGGATTGAGGCTCTCCAATTTGAAAAACACCTGCTCCAGTCCGTTTTCCGGCCCTACTGCCGCGGAGGGAATCAAGGGCGTCCCGCCCTCCCCCATGGATTCGGCAGGGCGGACGCCCTCCACCGGCAGTACAGAGGAAAACCGGAAGATGCCGGGCTTTTCCGGCTCCACCAGGTACGCTGCGCTGTTGTATCGGAATTCCAGGATACCGCCGCACCGCCTGCACTGATAGGCAGGCTCCTGTTCCGCAATGCTCCCGCAGCGGGAGCACGCCAACTGATAGGCCATAGCTTCCTCCCCCCTGTCTCACGCGCCCGCCGCAATGCCGGAGGCGGTCTCCATCAGCTTCTCCTGGGTGATCTCGTCTGTGACGCAATTGAATTCCGCCATCTTCCGGCCCTCATACAGGACAATGATCCGGTCGCTGGCCCCCATGATTTCAGGCAGCTCCGAGGAGATCATCACCACCGCCATCCCCTGCTTTGTCAGGGCGTCAATCAGGTCGTGAATCTCCGCCTTTGCGCCCACATCAATGCCCCGTGTCGGCTCATCCAGGATAATCAGCTTCGGGGACCGTGCCAGCCACTTGGCCAGACAGCATTTCTGCTGGTTGCCGCCGGAGAGATTTCCGATGAGCTGCTCCGGCGTGGGCGTCTTGATGGACAGGCTCTCAATATAACTGCCGCTGATATCCCGCTCCTGCTTTCTGTCGATGACCCCGGCCCTGCTGATACGGTCCAGGGATGGCAGCGTGATATTCTCCCGGACGCTCATGGCCGGGACAATTCCCTCCCGCCGCCGGTCCTCCGACACCAGGCAGATTCCCGCACGGATGGCATCCGCCGCGCTGCGGATGTGCAGCAGCTCGCCGTTGAGATAAATCTCGCCGCCGTCCGGCCTGTCCAGACCGAAGATGCACCGCATGATCTCCGTCCGGCCCGCGCCGATGAGTCCGCTGAAGCCCAGCACCTCCCCGGCGCGGACCTGGAAGCTGACCGGTTCAAAAACACCCTTCCGGTACAGGTTCCGGACCTCCAGCGCCACAGGGTGCTCGTCCGAAGCGGTCTTCTCCCGGTCGAAAATATCGTTGACCTCGTGGCCCACCATGTTTTTAATCAGCTCCGCCTCGGTGACGTCCTGAATGTCCTGGGTGGATACCAGCTGTCCGTCCCGGAGAACGGAGACCTCGTCTGCAATCTCAAAAATCTCTGAGAGGCGATGGGAAATATACACAATTGCAATTCCCTTTGCCTTCAGTTCCCGGATGACCTGGAACAGCCGCTCCTTATCCGCCTCTGTAATGGCGGCGGTAGGCTCGTCCATCACCACCACCCAGGCATTGGAATCAATGGCCTTTGCAATTTCCACCATCTGCAGCTGTCCCACCGTATACTCCTTCGCCCTTCTGGAAACATTGATATGCAATCCAAAATGGGCCAGCAGCTCCCCGGCGCGGGCCGTCATCTGCTTCAAATCCAGCAGCAGGCGTCCCGTCAGCTCCTTGCCGATGAAGATATTCTGTACCACCGGCAGCTCCGGGACCATCGCCAGCTCCTGGTAAATCACGGCAATGCCCATCCCCACCGAGTCCACAGGGGAGTGGATTTCAATGGGATGGCCGTCCACTGTAATGGAGCCGCCGTCCCGGCTGTATACGCCGGAGAGGACCTTCATCAGCGTGGATTTGCCCGCGCCGTTCTCCCCCATCAGCGCGTGGACTCTGCCCCGCTTGAGCTCCAGGGTGACGCCGTCCAGAGCCTTGACGCCGGGAAACGTCTTGGTGATGTTCTCCAGCTTCAGAGAGGTCTGCTTATTCTCAGCAATGAGCTCCGCCACAGCCTGATTCTCTCCGCGCTCCGGCAGCTTCTCCGCCTTGTCCAACTGGGCTTTCGCATCCTTTTTTGCGCTGAGCCTGCCCAAATTCATATCCAGCAGCACTGCCGCCAGGATCAGTCCGCCCTTGACGCAGTAGTTCACATAGGGCTGCACATCCACCATTCCCAGCCCTGTGGTGATAATCCCCACCAGCGCCACGCCCAGCATGGTGCCGGTGATCGTGCCGACGCCGCCGGCGAGACTGGTGCCGCCGATGACCACAGCCGTAATCACTTCAAACTCGAACCCCTGGCCTGAGAGCGGCTGCGCCGAGGTAGCCCGTCCTGCCGTGATGACCGAGCCGACCGCGTACGTCAGAGCCGCCAGGACATAGATCAAAACCGTCTGCCGCTCCACGCGGATTCCCGCCGCCTTGGATGCCGCCGCATTGCCGCCCAGAGCATATGTCCTGCGTCCGATGGACGTCTTGTTGAAAATAAAGTAGGCGAGGGCAAAGAATATGACCACAAAAAGGATGGAAACCGGTACCTTTGCCCTGCCGACGGCAAACAGCGTCCCCTGGCCCAGATAGTTATAGATATCCGACTCGATGACCACCCGGTTGGCATTGGTCAGTTTCAGCGTGATGCCCCTGGCCGCAAACTGCGTAGCCAGGGTGGCCATAAAGGCGCTGATGTGGCACACCCCCACCAGGACGCCGTTGACCAGCCCCACCGCCGCAGCAGCCAGCATCGTCCCCAGAAAACCGGCCACAGCCGCCTCTGCCGGATTGCCCGCGCCTGCCGCCTGTATCGCCAGCGCGCCAACTGCCGGGGCCAGGGCAATCACCGAACCCGCCGAGAGATCAATGCCGCCGGTCAGGATAATGAGCGTCATTCCGATTGAGCAGATTGCCAACGCCGCTGACTGCCGGATCATATTCATCATCGTTGACAGTCTGAGAAATTGGGGCGAAGCCAGGGAGAAAATCACAATCAAAGCTATGATAATTCCCAGCAGGACCATATACCGCAATCCGTTTGCACGCAGTTTCTTTTGTTCTCCTCGCCTCATGGATGGATTCCTCCCGTCATTTCTTTTCCCCCACATACATTTTCCGCTATTTGCCCAATGTGCCGGCAGAAGCCGGCACATTGGGCTGTATCAAAGAGAGAGTTTGCGCTGTGTTTTATCGTACTGCCGGACGCATCAGTCCGCGTCAGGCCCCAGGTCGGCGCGGTAGCCGTCGAACATATCCCGGCCCGCCGCAGGCGCAAGGATGCGGTCCGCCTCCACGATGTTTTTCTCGACCATCATCTGCTGGGCCGCGTCGCCCATGACAAAATAGGTGGGCATATAGTTTTTCTGGGGCAGGTCCTCGCCTCTGGCCAGCTGTGCGCCGATCTTGACGCTCCAGTAGCCCACCCGCTTCGAGCCGGTCAGCAGCGTCATTTCGATGTCCCCGCTGTTGACCAGATCGCTGGCCTCCTGCTCGCCGTCGTAGGAGGTGAGCATGATGCTGCCGGCCTTACCGGCGGACTGCATCGCCTGCAGGATGCCGTAGCTGACGCCGTCGGAGACGCTGTGGATCGCCTTCAGGTCCGGATACGCATTCATCAGGTCCGCAGCTACCGTCATACCCTTGGTGGCGTCAAAGTCCGCAGGCTGGGAGATCAGCTTGATATCGGGATACTCCGCCATGGCCGCCTCAAAGCCCGCCTGCCGCTGGTCGGATACGTAGTTGCCGGAGTTTCCGTAGATCAGCGCAACATCGCCTGCGCCGCCGATTTTCTCCGCCACATATTTGCCAATCTTGTAGGTATCGTCGTAGTCGTTATAGAGCACGTTGTAATTAAACTCCGTGTCCACAAAGTTGCCGATGCTCACAATGGGAATACCCGCCTCATAAGCCTCCTGGAATACGGGGACGACGCCGGCGGCATCAATGGGATCGACCAGAATGCAGTCCACGCCCTGCTCGATGAAATTCTCAATAATGGAAATCTCGCTGTCCAGAGAGCCCTCCGCGCTCTTGAAAATGACCTCCACGCCGAAGTCCTCTGCCGCCTCTTCACCGGCGGTCATCATGTTTACATAGAAGTTGTTCGTCAGGTCGTAGTAGGCCGCGCCGATGACAATTTTGCCGTCTCCATCGTCCTTGCCGCTGTCCGGCTGCTCCGCAGGCCCGTTCTGTACGGCGTTTCCCGAATCCTTCCCGCCATTGCTTCCGGACTTGTCGTTTCCGCCGCAGGCTGTCAGCGCCGCCAGAAGCATTGCGCAGGCCAGAAGCACGCTTACTGTTTTTTTCATCTGTAAAATCCTCCATTTTTTATTTTATTTCACAAGGCTGCCCTTGGGAAATACCCGGTTTTGCGCCGCCTCACACCGCGCTCCTCTCCTTGTTCATCGCAAAGTCCAGCAGCAGCGCGAGAATAATCACCACGCCCTTGACCACATTGCGCAGCAGCGTATCCACATTCAGATAAGTCAACGCCGCCGAGATCAGCCCCATAATCAGCACGCCGGCGATAGTGCCGGAGACAGTCCCCTTGCCGCCGCTGACGCTGGTGCCGCCGATCACCACCGCCGAAATCGCGTCCATCAGGATATCCCCCGATACGCTGGCTGAAATAAGGGCAATCCGGGTGGTGGTAATCACAGAGGCCACGCCCGTACAGAATCCGGCAAAGACATACACCAACAGTTTATAGCGGTTCACCTGCACGCCCGCATATACCGCGGCCTCTTCATTGCCCCCCATGGCGTAGATGTATACGCCCATCTTCGTCCGGTTCAGCAGCAGGTATCCCGCGCCGCATATCAGCAGGAATATGACAAAGGGTACGGGGACAATGCCGAACAGATATCCCTGCCCCACCCACAGGGCCGCTTTGTCAGTGATCAGGTACTGCCGTCCCTCTGAGATCAGCAGCGCCAGGCCCTGGAGGACGGACATCATGGCAAAGGTGGCGATAAACGGCGGGAGCTTCAATTTTGTAATCAGCAGTCCGCTGCAAAGCCCAATCAGAAGCCCCATGGCCACGCCTGCCGCCAGCAGGACCGCTATATTGTTCCCGGAGCGCACATACAGTACGCCCGCTGTCACCGAGGCCGTCGCCAGGCCGAAGCCCGTTGTAAAATCAATCCCGCCGGTAATGATTACGCACATCGCGCCAATCGCCACAATCCCGGTAGCCGCCTGGCTCTGGAGCAGGTTCTGAAAGGTGGACAGCTGGAGAAAATGCTCGTTATACAGCGATAAAGCCACAACCAGAACCAGCAGCGAGATATACGGCGCCGCTCTCTGTATATCGAAATTCCAGGCCGGACGGCGTGCGCCGCCCTCCGTTGTTGATTTGCTCATGTACTCTTATCCTTTCGTCTCAAGCTCTGCCTCCATTCCCCATGCGTTGTCTCAGAGCGTCACCGGCAGACCTGTTTTGATCGACTCCATAGCGGCCTCCACAATCCGGACCGCCGCAATCGCGTTGTCCGTATCCACCAGATAGTCCTGACCGCTGAGGGTGGCGCGGGCAAAGTGGTTCAGCTCCTCTTTCAGATCCCCCTGCAGCTGTCCGTTGTACACCGGCCAGTGGAGGGCGTCGGGCAGCTCCACGCTGGCCTCGTCCGCAATCAGGAGCCCCTGGTTGTCCACATGCAGCATCGCCGCCGCCTTTGTCCCAACGGCCTCCACCGCCGTCATGAAGCCGCAGACGCCGTTTTCCGGGAAGGCCCAGTTCAGCTCTATCGTACCCACGGAGCCGTTGTCAAAGGTCACTGTCAGGAAAGCGGCGTCCGTGTCCAGACCCTTGAGGGCCACCGTGCTGGCCTGGCAGTAGACCCGTACGGGCTTTGCGCCGCTGTTATAATCCAGCATCCACTCGATATCATGGATGCCCATATAGTAGAAGAAGGATACCTTGCCCTTCAGCCGCTTAGGCGTCCCCTGGGAGTTGGTCCGCTTCAGGGCCAGTGTGGAGATTTCGCCCAGCCGTCCGGACTTGATGGCCTCGTTGAGCTGGACATACCGCGGGTCGAATTTCAGAATGTGGGCGATCATGAGCCGCACGCCGTTGTCCGCCGCCGCCTTTTTGATCTCCTCCGCCTCCGCCGCAGTTTTGGCGATGGGCTTTTCCAGAAGGATTGCCTTTTTCGCTGCAGCTGCCGCCACCGCCGGGGCTACATGGAAATCCTCCGGCACGCAGATGTCCACCGCGTCGATGTCCGCGTCCCGAAGCATCTCATGATAGTCCGAATAGCCTTTGCAGCCGTACTGGGCCGCAGCGCCGTCCGCGGCCTCGCCGTTCACATCCGCTACTGCCGCAAGCTCTGCGATATCGCTTTCCGCCCAAATGCGGGCATGAAGTCCGCCGATAAAGCCCAAGCCGATGACGCCTACCTTCAGTTTCTTCATGTTCCATTCCTCCTGTGTTCTGCAGTGTTTGGTGTTTTTTGTCCATATTCAACCGATCGTATCTGTCTGATGATGTGCATTATAACATGTCTTTCTTTTCCTTGCAATAGGAATTTTGTATTTTTTATACCAACTATGTACTAAAATTATATTTTTTGTAGAACTGCACAATTTTTCTCTAAAATTTTTTCTATTATGACGATATGTACTGTTTTGGTAAAATTCAGCCCAGAACATTTGAATTTTTCAGTAGTTTTTACTGTTTTTGGGGAATCATTCATGCAGAAATTGACAATGCAATTTCGATATGATAGAATGTTGCCGAAAACTAATCGGCAGGGAGAGATGACACTTTGAACTTCAATCTAAAAGACATCCAGCTGCTCTGTGACAGCATCGCAAACCAATTCGGTCCGTCCTGCGAGGTTGTCTTCCACGACCTGACACAGGATTATGACCACACCATCGTTGCCATCGCCAACGGACACATTACAAACCGCACCGTGGGCGGGCCGGGAACCAACGCCGGGCTGAAAGCCCTGAAGGAGCTGTCCCCAGACAGCAACTCCAGCACATACATGACCCACACCAAGGACGGGCGCACGCTTAAAACCACCTCCGCGTATTTCCGGGATGAACAGGGGAATATTGTCTCCTCCCTTTGCATCAATCTGGACATCAGCGATATGCTCTGTATGCGCAATATGCTGGACGCCCAGCTGAACATAGGCAAAGAGGAAAACGAGTGCTTTTCCAATGATATCAGCGATGTGCTGGAATCCATTATTAACGATACGATCTCCCATATCGGCAAGCCCGGCTTCCGCATGTCCCGCCGGGAAAAAATTGAGGCGATCCGCTACTTGGACAGCCACGGGGCCTTTTTGGTCAAGCGGTCTGTAGAGCGGGTCTGCGCCGCCTTGGATGTGTCCAGAAATTCTTTTTACGCCTATCTGGACGACGCCAGAAAAAACAGCGACTCCTGAACCGCCGCCGCAAACAGGCCGGAACCTGGCATGTGCCGCCAGGGTTCCGGCCTGTTTTTTTGCGACTGGACCTCCCTCTCTGGATGTTTAATATATTTTTTACCAATAAAAATATATTGGTTTATTTTGTACTAAAATAAATTTTTTGTTTGACATACCGCCTGGGGGATGGTATACTGTCCTCCAGTGAGCGATATCTCACACCATCTTTTTTGAGGAGGAACCCACCATGAAAGTCCTTTATGCCGGCGACGCCTGTACCAAAATCGGTCCTGTTTTCGTTGCATCGCCCTTTAATCTGGAGGTAAAAGGAGTGTCCCATCATATCTGGGGACAACCCCTGATCGACGCGCTGACCGGCGCGGGGATCGAAGTCAAGCACCTCACCAACGACCAGGCTATTGGCGAGTTCCCCCGCACGGAGGAGGAGCTTGCGGAGTACGACGCTGTGATTATCAGCGACTGCGAAGCCGAGGTTCTGTCTCTCCACCCCTTCTGGATTGCCGGAACGCCCCTGCCCCGCACAGACCGGCTCCGGGCTATCCGCAACTACTGCCGGAACGGCGGCGGCCTGCTGATGATCGGCGGATGGTCGTCCTTCAGCGGCCGCTTCGGTACCGCCGCCTACTACGACACCCCCGTGGAGGAGGCTTTGCCCATCAACTGCCTGAAGGGCGCGGACGACCGCGTAGAAGTTCCGGCGGGCGTAAAGGCCAAGGTCTCTGACCCCAACCACCCCATCCTCAAGGGGATCCCCTGGGACGAGTGTCCCGTATTCGAGGGGTTCAATAAAATTCTGCCGAAGGAGGGGGCGCAGGTGCTGGCGACCATTGGCGATGAGGAGATTGAGGCTCCGCTGCTCGTCACCTGGGAGTATGGTCAGGGCCGCTCCGCCGCCTTTGCCACCGACTGCTCGCCTCACTGGGCAGAGTATTTCCAGCCTTGGGAATACTACGGGCAGTTCTGGGTCCAGCTTATCCGCTGGCTGGGAAAACAGTCCTGATATATACATGAAAAACGGCAGGGAGGACGTTCTGTCCCCCCTGCCGCTTTTGTGCGCTATTAAGATAAAACTGACGCTGCGAACGCTCGGATGCGCCTCAACGCCTCCGTGAGCGCGTCCTCAGAGTTGGAGTAGGCAATGCGCACATACCCCTCCCCGCAGCTGCCGAAGCTGCTGCCGGGGATGACTGCCACATGCTGCTCCGTCAGAAGACGGTCGCAGAATTCCAACGAAGTCAGACCGGTCTCCCTGATGCTGGGAAAGGCATAGAAAGCCCCGTCCGGTTTGCGGCAGGAGATGCCGGGGATTGCGTTCAAACCGTCTGTCAGCAAATCCCGCCGGGCCTCGTAGACCGCCCGCATCTGCCGGACGCCGGGCATATGGCGGAACGCATATGCCGCCGCCATCTGTCCCGCCGCAGGCGCGCAGGAGACCATGTTTTCCTGTAAAACCACCATCTTCCGGATGATTTCCTTTGGCCCCGCCGCGAAACCCACCCGCCAGCCGGTCATGGCAAAGGTTTTGGATGCGCTGTTGATTATCAGGGTACGCTCCGCCATTTCCGGGAGTGCGCCAATGCTGTGGAACTTCGCCCCGCCGTAGAGCAGTTCACAGTACACCTCGTCGGAAAGAACCAGCAGGTCCCTGCGGCAGACTACCTCGCTGATTGCCCGCAGCTCCGCTTCTGTCAGGACCATCCCGGTGGGATTGTTCGGGGAATTGAGAATCAGCAGCTTTGTCCTGTCTGTGATGGATTTCTCCAAATCTTCCGGCTGCAGGCGGAACCCCCGGTCCTCGTACACCGGTACCCGCACGGGAACGCCTCCGGCCAGCCGAATCTGGGCGGCGTAGTTGACCCATTGGGGATTTTGGACAAGAACCTCGCTGCCGGGATCAATGAGACACTGTAACGCCTCAAAAATTGCGCCCATGCCGCCGCAGGTGATGATGATCTCCTCCCTGGGGTCCCGCTGCACCCCGTACCGCGCCAGATAGTCCGCTACCGACTCCCTGGCTTCCATCAAGCCCGCATTGGGTGTATAATGGGTGAACCCCGCCTGCAATGCCCGCTCCGCTGCCGCAATGATTGCAGGCGGTGTGGGGAAGTCCGGCTCGCCGATTCCCAGGTGGATTGCATCCCGATATTGCCCTGCCCTGTCGAAAAATGCACGGATTCCGCCTTGTGTCAGCTCCATCGCCCGTGCGCTTAATCTCTGCTCCATGTCTGCTCCTCCACAATTTTTGTTCGCTTTTTGAATTGTAAACTTTTTATAACAGCACGGGAATAATTGTACCACTTTTCTCTTTTTAATGCAAGTGGTTTTGCCGTATATACCGTGTGGCTGCTGTGCATATTGCGCAGCAGTAGCATACATATAGGCCGAAAAAGCATAGCATAAAGCCGCTGACAGCTTTGAACGTAAAATTATACATAGATACAGGTAATATAAAATTCAGCTTATGGTTGACAAAAGGTATTGCTGTCAAAAGCACAAGGAATGACATGAGTATTGGCAGAAGCAGCTTTGCAAGCATCTGTGTACAGAGCAGCAATTTCAGTTCACCTTGGCTTTTCCCCATTTGAAACAATATCCGGATGTTTCTTGCCCCTCTTTTCAGATCAATCATTTGCAGCAAGGAGAGGATCGAGAAATAGACAATCAGGAAAAGGACGCAAATACTAATTTGCAAAAACCCCATCCATTGTTGAGCTGCTTGTGCATAGATCGGAATATCCGGGTGAAGCAGCAGCGAGCCAAACACAAACGAACCCGCTGAAAGGAGCAGGCAGCTGCAAAAAACCGTATTTATATTTGCACCTGTCTTCGCTCCTGTTGTCAGTTCAGCAAGCTGGTACAGCAGGCAGCCTTGATACAGGATGTCCTTTTGCGACAAACGAATTGACGCAATAAAAGCATACAGGTATTTATAAAACGAGAAAACGCACAGCGTTATTGGAATTGAAATGAATGAAACAGAAACGAAGACCATCCTGTCGGGCATAGAGGAAATGCCAAGTAACAGCATCAAATAACTACAAAAGCTAAGAAGCAATACCCAGCCCCAAAACGGCTTTCTATTTTCTTTAAGCGGCTGATTGCGCTGTTTTTCGTGCATAAGCTGCACAATCTGCAATTTATATATTTTCTGTTTCAACAAGAGTATTGACGAAATTTCTACGCAGCAAAAACAAGCGAACGTCTGTAAAATGCTTTTCAGAATAATTCCAGGCATGGACGGGTGTTGGGCCTCTCGCAATACCGCACAACAGTATATGGAAAATATCCCTGTGCCTAAAGCTGCGCCCAAAAGGAAGCAAATCGTTCCCACTATAAGCAATTCGCACAGAAACACTGACGCCAGCCTGCCTTTTTCCATTCCAAGCAGCATATAAATGGCAAATTCTTTCGCTCTCTGTTTGACGATGAATGTATGGATATAGTCCGTCAAGACCAGCATAACCAGCGCAGTCAGCAGCGGTAATGCCATCGTCTGAAAGCCTGCTTGCATATCCCCCCAATTGGCAATATAGTTTGAAAAGCAGCTAACGGAAATGAGCATAACCATCGAAAGGATATAAAGGATATAATCAAATATAGAACGCCCTGCGCTGCGGATGGATAATTTAAGATACATAATGGCCGCCTCCTGTCATTTTTGCCATCGTGTCTAAAATTCTGGTAAAGAACTCGTGTGTTCCATCCTGCCCCCGCTCCAGCGACGTTTGAATCGTACCGTCCTGCATAAACAGAATTTTATCACAGCAGCTGGCGGATAGAGCATCGTGCGTAACCATTAAAACAGCAGCTCCGTATGTTTGGGACAGCATGACAAAAGTATCTAATAGCCGTTTTGCAGAGCGGCTGTCCAAAGCCCCGGTCGGCTCGTCCGCGAGAATGAGACTCGGATTTGCCGCAATGGCCCGGACACATGCGCACCGTTGTCGTTGACCCCCTGAGATTTCATAAGGAAATTTACTTAAAACATCCGATATATCTAATCTTTCTGCCAAATCAGCGACCGTTCTTTTTATACGCTCTCGCGGCATCCGTTTAATTGTCAACGCCAATGCGATATTTTCATAAACGGTCAAAGTATCTAACAAATTGTATTCCTGAAAAACAAAGCCCAAATGATCCCGGCGAAAAGATGCCAGCTCGTTCTCTGACAATTCCGAAATGTCCTGACCGTCAATTTCTATTTGTCCGCGGTCAGCTCTGTCTATGGCCGCAATCAAATTGAGCAATGTAGTTTTTCCCGAACCGGATGCGCCCATGATACCAACAAAACTTCCCTTTGCCATTTCAAAGCTGACATCATGAACGGCTGCGGTTGAAACGCCGCCCGTTTTGTATACCTTTCCAACATGGTTTATTCTCAAAACGATTTTCTTTTGATCCATATAGCAAACGCCTCCCTTTGGCGTTTTATTATACAGCGGCCCCGATAAAACGAACACCTACCAGTGGTAGAGTTACGAAAACTCTCTCTGTTTTCGACCTTTCCGCCTGGTCGTTCTGGAGCGCTGCATCAAAAAAAGCTCCCCTGAAAGGGGAGCTGGCACGCGAAGCGCGACGGAGGGGTTGTTCTGCTTTCCGGCAGAAAAAATTTTTATCAGAAGAAGAAACTACTTGTCAAAGCGAGGAAAACGTGGTATGATAGCAACATCGAGGCAAATAATAAGGCAGGACATGGGAGATCACGACTCTCCCATGCCCCTATGCAGGAGCAAGGACCTCCTACACAATAGCATTTGCTACGCCAGCCCCTATTATAACAGTCTTTCCGCCGTTTTTCAATAGCTATTTCTCTCATCTCCTACTACGGAGGACTGTCTGTTTCGCAATACGGGGTTTGTGTCTGTACATATGCGGTGTGGGGTAATTATATCCTGCACCGCTTTTTGTTTGTCTCGGCGGGAATCGGTCCGGCGGGACGCGGGCGTAAACGCCCGCTCCCGTCCGGGGCCAACCCGGCGAGATTTTGTGTCCATACGGAAAAAGCCGTAGGGAAGGAGAAGTATGGTAGACTACAAAAAAATGTATCTGACACTGTTCAACGCCACGGAGGATGCAATCAATACCCTGGAGAATGTCAGACAGTCTCTCATCCAGGCCCAGCGGGAATGCGAGGAGCTGTATGTATCCGAACCGGCGCAGGAAAAAGAGTCGGAGAGCGGCGGAATGGCCGCGCCAGCTGCTACGTGAATACAGACCAAAAGGGAGGGTACCGGTTTTTCGCCGGTATCCTCCTTCTCTATCGGGTCTGCCCGCACATCCGCTCAGGCAGCAAGTTTCTCAGCCGGGCAAAAAATTGTCAGCGTACACAGCAAAAAGAGCTTGCGTTTCCCCCGAAAACAAGTTATGATATACTAAAAGATTTTTAGGTCTAAAAATTTTTTGTGAACGCAAAAAGAAATACAGACGGCTGCAGAAAGGAGCCCAAGACATGGCTGCATTTACGGTGAACGGCAAGGCCGTTTCTACGGAGAAAAATCAGAAGCTGATCCGTTTCCTGCGGGACGAACTGCGCCTCACCTCTGTCAAGGACGGATGCAGCGAGGGAGCCTGCGGTACCTGCACGGTCCTCATTGACGGCAAAGCCGTCCGGGCCTGCGTCTTTACCACAGACAAGGTGGACGGCAAGAACATTCTGACCGTGGAGGGCCTCAGCGCATTTGAGAAGGATGCCTATACCTACGGTTTTGGAGAAGCCGGAGCAGTCCAGTGCGGCTTCTGCATTCCGGGGATGGTCATGGCCTCCAAAGCGCTGCTGGACCAGAATCCGGACCCCACGGAGGATGAAATCAAAAACGCCCTGCGGACCAACGTCTGCCGCTGTACGGGATATGTAAAAATCATTGAGGGCGTGCGCCTGACGGCAAAAATTCTCCGGGAGGGCCGCCTGCCGGAGGATGCGGGCCAACGGGAGTGGAAGCTGGGGGCCAAGGTCCACCGGGTGGATACGGCAGAGAAGGTCCAGGGGACGGGGCTGTATCCAGACGACGTGTATATGGAGGGGATGCTCTACGCCTCCGCTGTCCGTTCCGCCCACCCGCGGGCGATTGTCCGAGCTATTCACACCGGCGAGGCCCTGTCCCTGCCGGGCGTGGCGGGCGTGTTCACGGCGGCGGATATCCCCGGCGAAAATAAGGTGGGCCACCTGGTAAAAGATTGGGATACCATGATCCCTGTGGGCGGTATGACCCACTACCTGGGCGACGCCATCTGCATTGTGGCCGCTGAGTCGCCGGAAATTCTGGAAAAAGCCAAGCGTATGGTTCAGGTGGAGTACGAGGCGCTCCAGCCGGTCCGTTCGCCGCAGGAGGCCATGGCCTACGACGCGCCCCTTGTCCACCGCTCCGGCAACCTGCTGGCGCACAAGCACATCCAGCGCGGCAACGCTGCCCTGGCCATTGCCCGGTCGAAGCATGTGCTCACACGGCAGTTCACCACCCCGTACACAGAACACGCCTTTCTGGAGCCGGAGTGCGCCGTGGCCTATCCGGACGGGGACGGGGTGATGATTCTGTCCACGGACCAGGGCGCCTACGATACCCAGCATGAGACGGCCCCTATGCTGGGACTGCCTCCGGAGAAGGTGCGCGTAAAAAATATGCTGGTGGGCGGCGGCTTCGGCGGCAAGGAGGATGTGACGGTCCAGCATCATGCCGCTCTGGTGGCATACCTCACCCAGCGGCCTGTCAAGTGCAAGCTCAGCCGTGCCGAGAGCCTGCTCATCCACCCCAAACGGCACCCCATGGAGATGGAGTTTTCCATCGGCTGCGATGAGAACGGCCTCATCCAGGGCGTGGCGGCCAATGTCATTGCGGATACCGGAGCCTATGCGTCTCTGGGCGGACCGGTGCTGGAGCGGGCCTGCACCCACGCATCAGGACCCTATCACTACGAAAATTTCCAGATCGACGGCTACGCCTACTACACCAACAATCCCCCTGCCGGAGCCTTCCGGGGGTTCGGCGTGACCCAGACCTGCTTCTGTATTGAGACCCTGCTCAACGAGATGGCGGATATCGTGGGCATCTCCCCCTGGGAAATCCGCTACCGCAACGCCATCCGTCCTGGCGAGGCGCTGCCCAACGGCCAGATTGTTGGTCCGGAGACGGGACTGGCGGAGACCCTGGAGGCGGTGAAGCCCTACTATGACGCGGCCAAATACGCTGGCTTGGCCTGCGCCATGAAGAATGCCGGGGTTGGGGTGGGCATCCCGGACACCGGGCGGTGCCGTCTGGTGGTGGAGGACGGAAAGGTCCATATCCAGGCGGGCGCGTCCTGCATCGGCCAGGGGCTGGGGACCGTGCTGACGCAGATGTGCTGCGGCCAGCTGCATCTGTCCAGGGAGGATGTGGTCTATGAGCGGGCCAACACCTTTGAGGCTCCGGATTCCGGTACCACCTCCGGCTCCCGGCAGACCCTGATTACCGGCGAAGCCTGCCGCCGGGCCTGCGAGGCGCTGAAAAAGGCGTTGGAGGGGAAACGGCTGTCCGAGCTCAACGGCACAGAATACTATGGCGAGTATTTAGCCAAGACCGACCCCCTGGGCGCACCGGTACCCAACCCTGTCAGCCATGTAGCCTACGGCTACGCCACGCATTTGTGCGTGGTGGGGGAGGACGGAAAAATTGAGCTTCTGGCGGCGGCCCACGATGTGGGCAAGGCGGTCAACCCAACCTCCTGCGAGGGCCAGATCGAGGGCGGCGTGGTCATGGGCATGGGATTCGCCCTGACGGAGAATTACCCGCTGACGGATTGCAGGCCAACGGCAAAATTCGGGACGCTGGGGCTGTTCAAGGCCAACCAAATCCCGGAGATCAAGGCTATCATTGTAGAGAAGCCGGGCCTGGACGTGGCCTGCGGAGCCATCGGCATCGGGGAGATCACCTCCATCCCCACCGCCCCCGCCATCGCGGACGCCTACTACCGCTACGACGGCAAGCGGCGGTACAGTCTGCCCCTGGAGGGGACGCCCTACAGCAGAAAGAAATGAGGAAAACTGTGACCCACACCTTGATTACCGGTCCCCGCGGCGTGGGGAAGAGCTTCCTGATCCGGCGGGTCCTGGAACAGCTGGGACGCCCTGTCTACGGCTTTGAAACAAAAAAGGAGGGCGCGGCCAGTCCGGCAGCGCCGGGTGCGCCCCTCTATCTCTACCCCCTGGGAGGCCGTCAGACAGAAAAATTCCTGCTGGGCTGCTGTGGAGAATGCGGGGTACGCCCCGGCTCTTTTGACCGCTTTGCGCCTCTGCTCCTGCGTCCGGTCCCGGAGAACGGGGTGATCGTCTTTGATGAGCTGGGATTCATGGAGGCCCAGGAGAAGCAGTTCTGCGCGGCGGTCCTGTCCCGGCTGGACGGCGATATCCCGGTGATTGCCGCTGTGAAGGACAGGGCGGTCCCTTTCCTGGAACGTGTGCGGTCCCATCCCCGCTGCCGCTGCTTTTCGGTCACGGCGGAAAACCGTGACGCGCTCTTTCAAGAAGTCCTGCGCTTTGTGCGGGAACAGGCGGGGGAGGACCGCAGAACGCTTTGAGCCCCCGCTCGATCCATATGTTTGTCCTGCCCGCCGCATGTCCGGATTGCCCCATCGCAGGGCAGGAAAAAGATCTTCTGAAAAATTTCTCCAAAGCCTGCATAAAACCCCTCCCGGCGGCGCACAATGTGGCTAGAGACGAAACTCGTCTCTGCTCAAACAACAGCCGCCTGCAGGCGGCAGGATGATGAAAGGAAGAATCGTATGGACAACAGAGGTAAGCGGCAGGCTTCCTCCATTTTCGGCGGCATGGGCTTCTACATAGCCCTGCTCGTCTGCGTACTCGCAGCCGGAGTGGTTGGCTATTTCGCCCTGCTGAACGACAACGAAGCGACTCCCGAACCGGAAGACACCCATCTGGTAGTGGACCAGCCGGTCCAAGGCCCTGTACAGAGCGTATCCAAGCCGGCGGCGGAGCCGGCAAAGCCCGTCATCTCACAGGAACCCGTGGCAGTGGACAAGCCCTTGCCCACGAAGGCGCAGGCCGTGCCTGACGCCCACGATGAAGCTGCCGCTCCGGCCCCTGCCGCAGCGGCGGAACCCCAGCCTGTACAGGCCCCGGTGGTAGGCGAGACCGTAGCGGTATTCTCTGCGGACCAGCTGGCCTACGACCCCACCTTAGGGGACTGGCGCATCCATGACGGTATTGACATCAAGGCCGCTGCAGGCGACGCTGTCACTGCCGCAGCCGCCGGGACGGTCCTCACGGTTGAAAACGACGGACGGCTGGGTACCACCGTGACGGTGGACCACAACAACGGCTATGTGACCACCTACGCCAGTTTGCAGGAGGACGTACCGGTGCTGGCTGGGGACGAGGTGGAGGCAGGCACAGTGCTGGGCACGGTGGGCAACACATCCCTGTCCGAAGCGGGGATCGGCGCACACCTCCACTTCAGCGTCACCAAGGACGGACTGCCGGTTGATCCCGCAGAATATCTCAGCGAATAATCCAGCGCGGCCCTCCCGCCCTTCACCGGCGGAGAGGGCCGCTTTTCTGCCGCAATGGGACCGTCATGTTCGTCCGGAATAGCGCATATGTATGGAGCAAGGCAAGTAAAAAGCAAAGGAAGGATTGCGGTATGAAACGGTTGCTCTCATGGCTCCTGGCCCTGCTGGCCGCGCTCTCCATCGCCCCTGCCGCCCGTGCGGAGGAGCTGGCTGTATCGGCTCAGGCGTGTATGCTGATGGAAAAGACCACGGGGCAGGTGCTGTACGCGGTAAACGAACACCAGCAGCTGGAACCGGCCAGCGTGACGAAGGTGATGACCATGCTGCTGGTGATGGAGGCCATCGACTCCGGGGCGCTGGCCTACGAGGATACGGTCACAGCGTCCGCCTACGCCTGTTCGATGGGCGGGAGCCAGATCTGGCTGAAGGAGAACGAGCAGATGACGGTGGAGGATATGCTCAAGGCAGTGTGCGTGGTTTCAGCCAATGACTGCAGCGTAGCGTTGGCGGAGCATGTGGCGGGCAGCGCGGAAGCATTTGTGGAGCGGATGAACCAGCGGGCGGAGGAGCTGGGCATGGCGGACACCCACTTTGAAAATCCCACGGGCTTACCGGCTCCTGGGCATATCACCAGCGCCCATGACATTGCGGTGATGAGCCGGGAGCTAATTCTCCGCCATCCGGATATCCGCCGCTTCACCACCATCTGGATGGACACCCTGCGGGGCGGTGAGTCGGGGCTGAGCAACACCAACAAGCTGATTCGGTTTTATGAAGGCGCAACCGGTTTGAAGACCGGCAGTACCAATGCGGCGCAATACTGTCTCTCCGCCACGGCGGAGCGGAACGGCATGGAGCTGATTGCGGTGATTTTGAAGTCCCCCACGTCTCCCCAACGGTTTGAGAGCGCGAAGGTACTGCTTAACTACGGCTTTGCCGCCTACACGCTGGTGACGGCGGACCCGCCGGAACCGCTGCGGGAGATTCCGGTGACGCTGGGCGACGCCCCGGCGGTAGCGCCCCGCCTGGAGGGAGAGAACACGTTCCTGACCACCAAGAGCAAGGCGGCGGGAATCGAGGTACAGGTGGAGCTGGAGGAGGAGCTGGCCGCGCCGGTGGAGGCCGGGCAGCCGGTGGGACGGATGACGGTGGCCTCCGGCGGCGAGACGCTGGCGTCGATTCCCATTGTGGCGGACCAGGCTGTGGCGCGGCTGACGTACTGGCAGATTTTTCAGCGATGCCTGCGCCTTGCCTTTTGCGGCGGGGACTGATTGCAGCAATCTGAAACAGCGGCAGAAAAAATACGCCCTGCTTCCATCTTGCGACACTTTCACAGGATGGAAGCAGGGCGTAGGCTGCTTACGGACGGCTCCGCGCGTTTGGCCCTGTTACTTCACAGGCTCAAACGCAATCTGCGGGGAGAGCAGCTGCAGCGTTTTATACCGCAGGAAATCCTCCTCCGTACCGCCAGCCGCCACCAGCAGCAGGGGTTTATACAGCGCGGACTGCGCCGCCTGGCTCAGTTTCCGGTAGACGTAGGGTACGCCGGGGGTCTCCGTCTGCTTGAGGGTCATCCGCCCATTCTCCAAAACCAGCTTCAAAATCCGCACACAGGGCGTCTCCACAAAATCAAGGCGGATATAGAATACCGGGCGGTCCTCCTCGTCGTGGGTGAAACGGCCCAGAGCCGCCACCTGATAGGCGTCCCCCTGGAAATCCAGAGCGCTGATCCGCGGCGCCCCCAGTCCCACCGGCAGGCGGTAGACCGCCCCTTTTTCCCGGTAGATCAGCTCCGGCAGTCCGTCCCGCACGCTCACCGCCACCGACTCCACCCCCTGGGTGTAATCGTTGTGCAGCGCCTGCAGTACCATTGGGAGCAATCCCACAGACGCGGCCCGCGGGTCCTCCGTGGCAAAGGAGCGGTTCAAAAACAGCTTCGCTTTCTCCGCCACCCCGGCCTGGTCCACGCGCTCCGGCTGGCGGCTGTAGGCGGACAGCGTCCGGACCGTCTCCGCCAGACGGGCCGCGCCCCCAGGGTCCGGGGACAGTCTGTCCGGGAACGCGCCGCCGAAATAGCGGCTTACAATCTCAAAATACCGGCTCTCCTGGAAATCCGTGTCCTCTCCGGCGTTGGTGACGACCAGAACGCCGCTGTCCCGGAACCCCAGCACATTCTGGCCCAGCATACCGTTGAACAGGAAGGTATTCTCCCTCCGGCCCACCCAGATCTGATAGCCATAGTTGAAATCCCCTGTAGATGCGGGGGGGATGGCGTGGGGCGCGAGGGCGGCGTCGAGGTATTCCCTGCTGAGCAGCCGCTCCCCCTGCCAGACCCCGCCGTCCAGCACCAGCTGACCCAGCTTTGCGGCGTCCTCCGGGCGGATATACAGCCCCCAGCCACCCTTTTCCACACCCATGGGACACTTTTCCCACAGCACGTCTGTAATACCCATGGGGGCAAACAGCCGCTCCTGCAGGAAATCCGTCAAGCTCCCGCCGGTCCTGCGGCAGACGATGGCGGAGAGCAGATAGGTATTCAGGCTGTTGTAGAAGAAGCCTGGTTCAGATTTCTGCGCTGCGCTGAGGAACCGGCGCACCCAGTCTGTCTCTGTCAAAGCCTCCGCCTCGGTGAACAGCAGTCCGGCCCGCATGGTCAGCAGGTCCTCCACCGTCAGGTCCTTCATCCGCCGCCGCAGGCCGGGGATATCGTCAAAAATATCCGCAATCCTGTCTGTCACTGCCAGCGTTCCGCTGTCAACCAGCAGGCCCACCGCCAGGGAGACCACGCTCTTACAGGCAGAAAAGGTGTAGGCCGGGGCCAGCAGGGTCTGTGAGCCGAAGGCGGCCTCGCAGAGCGCCTGCCCCCGGCGCAGGATCAGCACGGTCTGCATATGCAGCGCGGGGTCGGACAGCTCCTCCAGGAATTTGCGGATGTGGCGGGATGCGATCCCGGCCTCCTCCGGCACGGCGCGGGGGAAGGGCTGGGCGGAAGGCCGCAGAGGCAGGGCGCGTTTATCCCCCGCGCCGGGGACAAAGGGCTCGGTGGAGGACCGGGGGTCCAGCAGGCGGCTGAGCAGCTGAAACGTCCGGCTGGCGGAGGAGAGATTCATAGCGCGGCTCCTTTAGAATTTCTGGATGTCGTCCAGGTCCATGATGAACACCACCACGCCTCCCACGTCCATTTGCACAGGCATCATGGGGATGGAGGGGTTGGGACCTCCCGCCGACATCGACAGGTTTGAGTAGGTCATCTGCTTGCGCCGGCCTGCGCACTGCTTCAGGATATCCAGCGCGGACTGCACCTTCGGCTCTTCCACACCGATCATGAGCGTCATGCTGCGCTTTTTCAGGAAGCCCCCCGTAGAGCTGAGAATGGTGGCAAAAAATCCAGCGCGGTTTAAGTCGTCCACTGTATCGGGGTAATCGTCGCTTTGAATCACTGCCAGCAGCAGTTTCTTTTTCGTCGTCTCTTTCTCCATGCGGTTCACCTCATCTTTCCCAGTTTAGACCCATGGATGGTCTGTCTCTATTATACGCCATATTGACACATTTGCCAAGGAAAAATTTAGTTAAGGCTTTTCCCGTCTTTTTGCAAAGCCCCCGGCTGCGCGCAAAACGCCGCCGGGGGACCAAAATCTGCAAAAATCGCTTATTTCGCGGCAGCTCTTCTCTTATAGGGCTTGCCGTCCATATCCTTCAGCGTGAAGCCGACGGCGGCGAAGATCAGCGCGGCCAGAGGCATCATCCAGTTGAAGAATGCGAAGGGGATATACTGTGCGACGCTGATGTCCAGGGTGGTGGCAATGAACACGCCGCAGGTATTCCAGGGAATCAGCGCGGAGGTAACGGTACCGGAGTTCTCCAGAGTGGAGGACAGCACGGTGGGATGCAGGCCCAGCTTCCGGTATTCCTCGGCGTACATACGGCCAGGAACCACGATGGAGATGTACTGCTCCGGCATGGTGGCGTTGGAGACCACGCAGGTGACTTCGGTAAGGGCAACCAGGCCAACGGGACCGCGAATCAGCTTCTTCAGCTGGTCCACAATGACCTCCAGCTGGTGTGTCGTCTCCATGATACCGCCGAACATCATGGCGATGATGGTCATGGACACGGAGAACATCATACCCAGGATACCGCCGCTCTCCAGCAGGCGGGTCATGGTGTAATGGGTCTCCTCAGACAGGGTGGAGGCCAGCATCTCCGACACCTCGTCGGCGAAATAGTAGCCGTTCATACCGTAATCAAAGATGGTACCCAGGTTGCAGTCCGGCTGGAAGACCATACCCAGCACGCCGCCGGCAATGATGCCCAGGAAAATGCCGGGGATGGCGGGTATTTTCATAGCAACCGCCACAATGACGATGACCGGCGGCAGCAGCAGGGCGGGATTGATGTTGAACACGCCGCCGTTTGCCGCGTTCAGGGCGTTGGCGAACTCATCCACACGGCTCATATCCGCGTCGCCGCCGCTGTACTGGGCCGCGCCCAGCACGCCGAAGATCACCAGCACGATGGCATACACGGTCACGGTGGGGACCAGCATGGCCTTGACGTGGCTCATGACGTCGGTACCGGCCATAGCGGGAGCCAGGTTCGTGGTATCGGACAGGGGAGACATCTTGTCGCCGAAGTACGCGCCGGACAGGATTGCGCCGGCGGTCATGGCCGGATTCATGCCCAGGCCGAAGCCAATGCCCATCAGAGCCACGCCCATGGTGCCCATGGTGCCCCAGGAGGTACCGGTAGCAAGGGAGGTGATGGAGCAGATAAGAACGGTAGCGATGAAGAAGATTGCGGGATGCAGAATCTTCAGGCCATAGTAGATCATGGAGGGAACCACGCCGGCGTTGATCCACACGCCGATGAGGATACCGACAATAATCAGGATGCAGCAGGACTGGAGGGCCTTATAGATGCCGTCCATCATGGATTTTTCAATCTCATCCCACTTGTACCCCAGACGCATTGCCATCAGGGCTGCGGCCACGACGCCGATAAACATGGGCACATGGGGGTCCACGCCGTACTTGATGATACCGACAGCCAGCGAGGCCACCAGGATCAGCAGCGTAATCAGAGCCTCCCATACCTTTGGCATCCGATGGTTTGTTTTCTTTTCTTCGCTCATGAAATTGTACCAACCTTTCTCCTAATACACACACCATCCGCCCCGGAAGACACAGTCCGGGCCAAACAGTGCAGTTCGATTGCGGAACTGAACAGGATATTTGCGTGTGTCTGGGATTCGTCGTACGCCATGGTCTGCCGCAACACCTCTCTCTCCCTCCGATACGTTCCGCCGCGCCTCTTACCCAAGCGCGGGAAACAGTTGAATTCCATACTACTTATGGGAATTATACTACAACCAGCACAACAAAGCAATAGAATAATTGAGATTTTTTGGATAAAATTTACAATATTTTTCAGCTGGACGCCGTCTCTCCGGACGCGCCGGGCAGTTGGGCCAGCACCACCGCCGCCATCATCAGCGCACAGCCCAGCAGTTCCCGCACACCCATGCGCTCGCCCAGCAGCAGCGCGCCGCCGATCACGGCAAACACCGACTCCAGGCTCAGCAGGATGGACACCACCGTTGGGTCCGCGTCCTTCTGGGCGAGGATTTGCAGCGTATAGCCCGCCGCGCTGGAGAAGAGGCCCGCGTACAGCAGGGGCAGCAGGCACATGGCGATGCCCGGCAGGGTGGACCGCTCCGCGGCGAACATACCCGCGCCGGAGATGACCGCCGCCGCCAGGAACTGGATACAGGACATGTGGATGCCGTCCAAATGGGGGGAGAAGCGGTCGATGACCAGGATATGCCCGGCGTAGAGCAGGGCGCAGAGCATGATAATCAGGTCCCCGGCGGCAATGGTAAACGCCTCCGTCACGCTCAGGAAGTACAGCCCCGCCACCGCCAGCGCAACGCTCCCCGCCAGCAGCAGGGTGGGCTTGCGGCGGAACAGCAGGAGGCTGAGCAGCGGCACGAGGACGATGTACATGGCGGTGATAAACCCGGCCTTGCCCGCCGAAATCCCCACGGTGATGCCCAGCTGCTGGGCAAAGGACGCCAGCGCCAGCATTGCGCCGCAGGCGCAGCCCCCCAGCAGCAGGAATTTCTTTCCCGCCCCGTCCAGCTGGAACATGTTCCGCCGTCCCGGTATGAAGCGGGAAGCCGCCAGGTCAATCAGCAGCAACGCCAGGAAGGCGATGATATTACGCACACAGTTAAAAGTAAACGGGCCGATATACTCCGCGCTCATGCTCTGGGCGGAAAAACCAAAGCCCCAGATCAATGCGGCCAGCAGGGCCAGGGAGTTTTGTTTCATTCTGCTTTTCACGGGACGTCTCCTCTCTGTCTTGACAGTCTCTTAACGGCCTATACGCTCGTAAGAGCGGCCCACATAGCCGCTGGTAAAGCCCCGCAGCAGTCCGCCGTAGGTCATGGTAAAGGAGAGGGCATCCCCCACCTCCACCGGTTTCTCACAATCGGTCACATCTAAAATCAGATGGTCGGAACTGGATCCCACAACCGTCACCCCGGCCAGCGCCGGGCGCAGGCTGTCGCAGTCCATATCCTGCCGGCCAATGGCGGCAATGGCACGGCGGCGGGGGCCGATATCCGTATAGCTGCCCCGCTCGCCAAAGGCGTTGACGCCAATCTCGCCGATGGGATAGGAGGGCTTGACCTGCACCTCCACCACCTCTGCCTCCAGCCGCACTGCGTCGCCGTACATGCCGTCCAGATCCGCGCCATAGGCGGTCTCCCGGCCCAGGACCAGAGCTTCGCCCAGCCGCAGGTTGTTGACCCGGCCCGGCATCTTCCCCGCCAGCAGCAGGGGAATGGAGCTGGAGTTGCCGCCGGAGATAAAGGGCAGCCGCCGTCCGATCTGTTTTTCAATCTTCTCCGTCATTTCCAGGAACGCGGCCAGATTCTCCTCCGACGGCAGCACAGAGCCGTAACAGGTCAGGTTGAAGGCCGTCCCGAAGAGCTCCAGGTTGGGATCAGCCTCCGCCATCGCCGCCGTCTCCAAGAGCAGCGCCTCGTTCTGGAAGAAGATCCCTTCCCGCAGGTCGCCCAGGTCGATCATCAATACCGCCTTATGGACCAGCCCTGCCTCCCTGGCCGCCTGGCTGAGAGCGCGGAGCGCAGCCTGTTCCGAGTTGAAGCTGATCTCCGCCGCCCGGACCACCTCCGCCGCCTGGGAGGGCATGGGCAGGCGCAGCAAAATACGCTCCTTGCCCATGCCGCCGCTGCGGGCCAGGTTCTCCACACGGGAGTCCGCCAGATACCGGCAGGGGGACGCGGCGATGGTCCGCACCATCTCCGTGTCCGCGCAGAAAACTTTTGTGACAAAGGCCAGCTCTGTTACGCCCCGTTCCGCCGCCATGCGGCTGAGCTGGTGGGCATTGTGAGAGAGCTTTTCCAAATCGATTACCACTTGGGGATACATATTCGTCACCTCAAAGACAGATTCTGCCGCAGCAGGCGGACCGCCGCGTCCGGATAGGCCCGGCTCAGCGCGCCCAGGGAAGCCATACAATACCAGCGGTCCTCCAGGGCCTCCAGCTTGCCGGCTTTGGGGAAGAGCAGCTTGCCAGAGCTGTTGATGCCGCACAGCTGGTCCATGATGGCCTTCCGGCCCGGCAGACGGGTCAGGGCGCCGCCAGTGGCCACCAAATACCGCACTTTGGTCAGGTCCTTGCCGTCGGCGTATGTGACCCGGCCATTGGAGCCGTAGGTATAGCGGAATTTTCCGCAGTGACGCTCCAGAGCCATAGAGGCGGCATACCAGGTCAGTTTTTCCGTTAAGGCAAACTGCTCCGGCGTGGCGGGGATGGGCCGGTAGTCCACAAACAGCGTCGGGACGTCCAGCCCCAGCTCCTTGGACAGCTTTTCCATGCCCACCTGTCCAGCCAGGCTCTTCGCGTTGACATACACCCCCAGGTCCCCCTCCACCGTCCGCTTCGCCATTGGCTCAGGGGTGATCTGGATGAGGGCGATCTCCTCGCTGCCCTCGGTTACGGAGTGGATGTCCGTGGTCGCGCCGCCCACGTCCAGCACCAGCAGGTCGCCGATCTGGCTGTGGAGCAGCTTGGCGCACTCCATCACCGCGCCGGGGGTGGGCAGGATGGAGCCTGTAACCATATCCCGGATGCCCTCCATGCCGGGAGCTTTAATAATGTGCTCCTCAAAAACCTGGTGGATAATCCGGCGGGTCGGCTCGATGTTCAGCTCATCCAGACGGGGATAGACATTCTCCGTTATATAGAGCTGCGCCCGCGCCCCCTCGAAAATCCGGCGGACCCGGTTCTGGTTCTGCACATTGCCCGCGTAAATCACCGGCACGTCCAGGTCCATCCCCCGCAGGCGTTTGGCGTTCTCCAACGCCGTCTGCCGCTCGCCGTAGTCGGTGCCGCCGGCCAGAAGGATCAGGTTGGGACGGATGTCCCGGATATCCTCCAGGTCGTCCTCCTCCAGAACGCCCGCCGTGGTCAGGTGGAGGTTGGCCCCCGCGCCCAGAGCCGCCTCCTTCGCGGCCTTCACCGTCATATCATAGACCAGGCCGTGGACCGTCATGCGCAGCCCTCCGGCGGCGCTGGAGGAGGCCAGCATGGTCTCATACTGCACATCCTCCGCCCCCAGATTGCGGCACAGATCGTCCACAGCCCCCTGCAGGCCCACCCGCACATCTCCGGCCAGCACAGAAGTCGGGGCCTGTCCCTGTCCCAGGAATACAGGCTCCGCCTCGTTGATCCGGTCAAAGGCGTTGACAACGGTGGTGGTGGAGCCGATCTCCGCCACCAGGACGTCTATTTTCATCCCAATCCTCCCCTTTCCTTATGCGGCTGCCGGCGGCAGAGCGGACCCCTGCCGCCGGCAAATTTCCAGACCGCACCGCTAACATTTCATTTTATTAAAATTCGCCGCGCTGCTCCCGCCTGCGTTACCGGGCGGCTGTCCCGGCGTTTCGCCGGAGGAGGGAGCGCTCTGGCGGCGCGCCTAGCGCGGCCATTTGCCAGCAGCTTCCAGCTCCCGGCGGCGTTTGACCATAAAGGTGGCGTCGTGGATGCCCTTGCTGCCGCGGCCAAAGCCCGCGTCCGCGCCGTTCTCCACCGCCAGCTCCGGTGTGATCTGGGTGCCGCCCGCAATGAAAATCACGCGGTCGCGTACGCCCATCTCGCGGGCCAGACGGTCGATGTTGGCGATGTTCTTGTAGTGGATATCGTCGTGGCTGATGATGGTGGACGCCATAATCACGTCCGCATCCAGCTCCACGGCGGCGTTGACCAGCTTCTCCACCGGCACGGAGGTCCCCAGGTAGTGGACCTTAATGCCGTACTTCTCGATACCGCCGTGCTTGATGTCAATGATCTCCCGCAGGCCCACGGAGTGCTCGTCGTCGCCCACCGTGCCGCACACCACGACCATGGGTTTGCGCTCGATGTCCGCGCGAATCTCCTCGTCGCTCATCACGTCCGGCTCTTCGGGAATCTCCAGCTTATCCAGGTCGATGTCCTGGCAGAACTTGCCCTTGACCTCCACGCGGGTACCCTCGGCCTGCTGCATGATCTCCCGGCTGATGACCTCCGGCTCAGCCAGACCCATGCGCCGGGCCACCTCCAGGGCGGCGGCTTCCGCCACCCGCTTGGACGTGGGGAAGAACATGTTCAGCATCACCGTGCCGTCGGCCAGCCACTCCATCTCCGGACGGATTGTGTGGCAGTCCTTACCCCGGTACTGGGCGGTCTCCTTCATGCGGACGTTGACGTTGTCCTCCTCGTCCAGCTCGTCGATATAGACGATTTTCTCCGGCTGCTCCAGGGTGCAGCCGCCGATGAGGCTGGCCGGGTCATTGACCGCATTGGCATCGTACTGGGCCACGTTGTTATAGCCGTAGTGGGCGGTAACGGGGGCCATATAGTCGTCCTCCCGCTTAAAGACAGTGCCTGCGCCTACGCCGCCGGCGGCCTCGCGGCAGATGCCGTCGCCGCCCCGCTCAGGATAGAAGCCGGAGTCCACAAAAAAGCCCTGCTCCACGGCGTTGAAGTAGCCGCCTACCGCCAGAATCTCCTCGAAGAACAACGCCGCGCGCTCCTTCAGCTCCCGGACCTTCTCCGGCAGGGGGCCGTCCTTGCGCAGCTCCACCATATCCATCAAGCCGTCCAAGCCCAGCAGGGTCTGCTTGGCGGTGTCGCACGCCTCGATGTTGTAGATGTGCCAGGGTACATTCCGGCCCTCGTCGGGGGTGATGGTGGACTGAATGTCCGCGCTGGTCAGCTTGGAGATGAGCATATTGAGCACGTGGGTCACTGTGGCGTCCCGTGTGGAGGACTCAATATACTTGGTGTTCATCTGGGCGCGCATCCGGTACTCCGTGAACAGGTCCCGCAGCGCCACCGCATAGGGCAGGTCCATGAACACGCAGGGGGCCGGGGTGGCCGTGGGGGGAACGGTGGACAGGCAGACATTCTTCTTGTCAATGCCCACGCTGGCGGAGAACGCCGCGTTGATGGCGTGCTGCACCATCAGCTCCGGCATCACCTTCCACGCCTCCCGCGCAGTGGCGTTGGCGTTGTGTGCGCCGTCGATCTGGGCCATGCCCGCCCAAGCTATGAGCTTTTTCGACTCGCAGGCGTCCACAAAGGAGCGGATCATATTGATATTGCGGTAAATGACATTGTACTGGGGGTCCTGGTGGACGCCGTTGACGCCCTCCTCGGCAAACATCACCGCCACCTCCGGTCCGGCCACGCCGGAGACATAGGAGTGGTAGTTGATGGGACGGCCCACTTCATCTTCAATCAGGTCCAGGGCCTTCCGCTGGGCGCGGACCTGCTTGCGGGTGATGGGCACGCCGCCGATCCCCTGGGGGGTACCCTCAATCAGACCGTCGAAGTGGGACTGTCCGGCGGTGCGGATGACCATGATGTGGTCCGCGCCGTGGTGGGCGGCCATGCGCATACGGCGGATGTCGTCCTCAAAGCGGCCAGAGGCAATCTCGGTGGTGATGGAGGGAATGGGCTGGGGGTCGATGTTGTCGAAGTAGTGGGCCGTCATCAGGCCCACGCTCTCCCCGCCCATGGGCTCGGAAATCTCCCGGTAGACGAAGGGACCCGCGTGCTGGTCCTCCGCCGGTTTGCGCCAGACCCAGTTTCTCCGCCGGGGGCGGTACTGGTCCAGGTCCTGCAAAATTTCCTCCACGTCAATGCGCTGGTCCATCTGCAATTTCTTTTCACTCATGCCTTGGCGCCTCCTTCAAAGAGACCGGCGGCCCGGTCCCACAGCTTTCCTTCTGCCAGGGCCGCGCCTGCGTCCCGGATGGACATGTTCTCCGCCTTGGACAGACGGTAGACCACGTTCCCCACGCCGTGGCCGATGAGATCGTGCTCAATGGCCTGATCCACCATGGGCTTGGCCTCCAGGGAGGAGAAGCCCATGCGCAGCAGCACGGAGCGTTCAATGGAGGGCGTGGTGTGGGTGCGTCCATACTCCAGCAGGGGGTCCACCACCTGCTGGGCCAGCTGCCAGAAATAATTTTTCAGTTCCTCGTCGCTCATCTTCCGCAGGTGTTCCCGGCGGCTCTCAAAATCGTCTGCTCTCTTCATCTCATTCCCCTCTCTTCTCAGGCGAGCTGATAGCCCAGTTCTGTCAATACGCCCTTGACAAAGGCGTCGCTGCTGTTGGTCTCCTCCGCCAGATAGGCGATCTCCGCGGCGGTCACGGGACCTGTGGCGCGGGTGGCCTGGCGGCGGATGAGGGATTTGCGCATATGGTCCAGATCAGCCTCCCGCGCTTTCAGCAGCGAGGGACGGGCGGGCAGGATAATATTGGAACCGGGAATCTCCTCCGCCGGGTCGCCGAACAGAATCTCAATGCCGTTTTTCCGGGCAAAGGCCAGCTGGGGCTGGATGTGCTTGCCCGCGCCGGTATACTCGGTCTCCTGGGCGACGATGATCTGGTCCTGGTCCATCTCCTGGGCCAGGGCGAAGGCGGCGGCCAGGCTGGTATTGCCGGCGGGCCCCTTCTCCATGCCCTCCAGGGTGGCCAGGGCTTCTGTAATATAGAATACCTCGCCCTGCTTTACCGTCACGTAGCGGTCCATGTACCGCAGGGGACGGGCGGCGCTGCGGGGTACGTCGCTGTGGTCGGGATCGGTGGCGTAGGGGACGCCAAAGCCGGTGTGGGCGGTGGTGAAGGACTTGCGGTTGAACTGCTGGTCAGAGGCCATGCTCAGGCCCTTCAGGTCCACGGACGCGGCGATAATCTTCGCCTTGCTGCCCGCCTTGCGCAGGCCGCGGGCGGTACCGGTGAGGTTGCCGCCGCCGGCGTTGGCGCACACCACCACGTCGGCGTCTCTGCCGCAGCGGTCGCGGAACTGGTGGGCCAGCTCCCAGCCCAGGGTCTCCACGCCGCCCACGCCAAAGGCGGAGTACAGGGAGGCATTGAAAAAGCCGGTCTCTTCCAGCATCATCAGCACCTCATAGAACAGCTCAGGACCCACAGACAGCTGGAGCACTTCCGCGCCCAGGGCCTCGCACTTGCGGGCCTTCTCCACGATCTCCGGCTGGCCGCTGCCCTTGGAGTCGTAGCACTCCTGGACAATGATGCACTTCAGGCCCTGCATCGCGGCCTGGGAAGCCACTGCCGCGCCATAGTTGCCGCTGGTGGCGGCGATGACGCCCTTGTAGCCCATCTTTTTGGCCTGGTAGACGGAGGCCACCGCCCGGCGTTCCTTAAAGCTTCCGGCGGGGTTGGACGCCTCGTCCTTGACGAAAATACGCGCGCCCTTGCCGGGAGCGGCGCACTTGCGGGCCAGTTCGGTCAGGTTCTTCAGCTCGAAGATGGGGGTGTTGCCCACGTTGAACTGCTGCTGCAGGCGGATGTGATCCTCCAGGGTGTAGCCGGTGTCGTTCATCATGTCCTCGTAGCGGAAAGCGATGGAACCGGTCTCGTAGCGGCTGTAATCCACGCCCATGGCCTTGTTGATGATCTCACCCTTGCGGCCTGTGACGGCCTGATAGCTCTTATCTACGATCATACCTGTTCACCTCCGAATAACGCGCCCCGCAGCTGCTCTTCCATCTCCAGAATCTCCGGCACAAAACAGCCGTAGTTCAGCTCATAGCAGGGGTCCACTTCAATCATGCGTCCGTGCTCCTCGCGGCCCGCGCGGGTCAGCACGGTGACATCGTCGCCAATCTCTGCGCTCTCGTTGAGCAGCCGGCCCTTCACCCACATCTCCAGGGGGACCAGCTTGGTGTCCTCCGGCAGCTTGCCGGTTCTCTGCTCCGGCTCCAGCACACTGCGGTGGACCCGGACCCAATCGTTTTTCTTGGCCATAGTCTCCTCCCAATTATATAAAAATCCAGACCCGGCGGCAGGGCGGACCCCACCGCCAGGTCTTTAGTCAGCTCACAATATGAAAGAACGAATTACTTGACGATCTTGCGGCTGGGGTCGATGCGGTTGCGCATGTCGCCCATGATGGCACGGGGTACGGGCAGGGTCAGCATGGTGTGCAGGCCCGGCTCGGCGTTGATGATCTGGGGAATCATGTTCACGCACATAGCGATGGTGCCGATGCCGCCGTCAATCTCCGGGGAGTTGAGCATATTCACAGCGGGGGTGCCGTTGATAATCACGTAGTCGCCGGTCTGGACGCCCACCTGCTCCGGCTCGATCTGCTGGGGGTGATCCATCTCAATGAGGCACTTGCCGTCCTTATAGCCCCAGGCCTTCATAGCCACGCCCGCCACGCTGCCGGCAGCGGCGAAGCCGTAGGGACTCTTGCGGTCCACGTCGGTGACGATGGGCTCCATGTCCTGCTTGAAGTCGTCCAGGTCCCAGCCGATGCCATCGGCAATCATGCCCACGCTCTCGGCAAAACCCACGTGGCCGGACAGGTGGCCGGAGCCCTTGCCTTCTTTGCGCAGGTAGAACTCCTCCTTGCTGATGCCGATGCCCTGCTCCTCCATGACGGCGGGGCCGAAGGGGGAGAGGCTGTTGACGCGGCGGGAGACGATGTGCTCCACATCCTCCATGCAACCGGTCCAGATGAGCACCAGCAAGTCCATAATCAGGCCCGGATTGATGCCGGTACCCAGCACGGACACGCCGTTGGCCTTGGCGATGCGGTCCAGCTCCTCGGTCAGCTCCGGCTCCTGGGCCTTGGGATAGGCCATTTCCTCAGCGGAGGTGATGACGTTGATGCCCTGCTCCAAAATAAACTTGATCCGGGGGAAAGCCTGCTTGGTGAAGGAATCCGTGCACAACAGCACCACGTCCGCTGCGCCGGGCTTGATGACGTCCTGCTCCGCCTGAATGATGACGTCGGGACGGTCGCCCCGCTCGGTCTTGATATAGTCGTACATGCTGGTACCGATCTTCTTGCCGCGGCCAGCCACGCCGACGATATCCACGCCCTTCTTCTTCAGCAGCATGTCGGCCATACCGCCGCCCATAGCGCCCAGACCCCAGATAATTACCTTTACGTTTTCCATAGTGTACCTCCATCACAAAAATTTGGTTGCGTTTTCCATATTTTTATTATATACTGCCAAATAGTATTACACAAGCAAATATTCCTCATGTTATACATTCCAATTCAGAATGGAGGGTGGAAAAACTTACCATGAGTTTGCAGAAATATACTGCTCTGCTGAAGACGGTGGAACTGGGGAGCATCAGCCGGGCGGCGGAGGAAATGGGGTATACCCAGTCGGCGGTGAGCCGGATGATCGCGGATCTGGAGGAGCAGTGGGGCCTGGACCTGCTGCGGAGGAGCCGGGCGGGGGTGTCGCTGACCTCTTCCGGAAAGCGGCTCCTGCCCATTCTCCGCTCCATCAACGCCGACTGCTCGGAGCTGGAGTATACCATCGGAGAACTCCACGGCCTGCGCCGGGGCCTGATCCGGGTGGGGACGTTTACCAGCGTGGCGGACATGTGGCTGCCCAGACTGCTGCAATCCTTCCAGCGGTCCTTTCCCAACATTGAGTTTGAGCTGAAAAACAGCGAGAACTATTCGGAAATCGAGTCCTGGATCATTCACGGACAGGTGGACTGCGGCTTTGTCAGTATGCCCACTGCCAACGATCTGGATACGGTCTTTCTCCAACGGGACATGCTGGTGGCGGTACTGCCGCCGGACCACCCTATGGCGGACGAGGCGGTGTTTCCCGCCCGGCAGCTGACAGAGGAGCCGTTCATCAAATTGAACGAGGTGGACTATGAGATCGCGCGGTTCATGGACCGGACCGGCATCCATCCCCACGTCCGCTACGAGGTCAGCGGGGACCACACTATCCTGTCCATGGTGGAAATGGGGCTGGGCGTCAGCGTGATGCACTCCCTCCTCGCCGGATGCGGGCGGTACAACGTGGTGTGGAAAAATCTTGACGTGCGGCAGTACCGGGACATCGGGTTGGCCACGGCAAAAAATGTGCGGATTTCCAGTCTGGTCAAGCTCTTTGTGGAGCAGGCGGCGGGAAGAAGCCGTCTGCTGTAACCCTTCCCTTTTCCGGCTGGATATGGTATACTGAAATAAAAGGAGGAATGCGCTATGGATTTGAACAGAATACTGGGGGCGGTGGACCACACGCTGCTGAACCCGGCGGCCACCTGGGGGCAGGTCCGGACGGTCTGCGATGACGGCGTGCGGTACCGCACCGCTTCCGTCTGCATCCCGCCCAGCTTTGTCAGGCAGGCGAGAGACTACCTGGGGGACCGCCTCCCCGTCTGCACGGTCATCGGCTTCCCCAACGGCTACAGCTCCACGGCGGCAAAGTGTTTCGAGGCGGGGGACGCTGTGGACAGCGGCGCGGACGAGATCGACATGGTCATCAATATTGGCTGGGCGAAAGATAACAGATGGGACGATTTGCTGCATGAAATACAGGCCGTAAAAAATGTCTGCCGCGGCAGAATCCTGAAAGTAATTGTTGAAACGTGCCTGCTGACGGAGACAGAAAAAATCCAGCTCTGCCGGATTGTGTCGGACGCCGGGGCGGACTTCATCAAGACCTCCACCGGCTTTGCCGGGGGCGGAGCCACCCGCGAGGACGTGGCGCTGTTCGCCAGGTATGTCCAGCCGCATGTGAAGATTAAAGCCGCCGGAGGCATCTCCGGCCTGGAGGACGCGGAGGCGTTCTTACAGCTGGGCGCGTCCCGTCTGGGGACCAGCCGGATTGTCAAGGCGGTCAAGGAACTGGAACAACCGTAACAGAGAAAGGAAGGTACCAATATGTCAACACCTCACAATGGAGCAAAGCCCGGCGATTTCGCCAAAACGGTACTGATGCCCGGCGACCCCCTCCGCGCCGCTTTTATCGCGGAGACCTTTTTGGACAGCCCCCGGCTGGTGAACAACGTCCGGGGGATTCAGGGCTACACCGGCACGTACCGGGGCGTACCGGTATCTGTGATGGCCTCCGGTATGGGAATGCCGTCTATGGGTATTTATTGTCATGAATTATACAAAGAGTACGAAGTAGAGAATATTTTGCGCATCGGCTCCGCAGGGGCGATCAGCAGGCGGCTGCAGCTGCGGGACGTCGTCGCCGCCCAGGGCGTGTGTACCAACTCCAACTTTGCCCACCAGTTCCAGCTGCCTGGGACCTTCGCGCCCATTGCCGACTTCACCCTGCTGGAGACGGCGGTGGGGGCCGCCAGGGAGATGGGGGTGGAGATGCCGGTGGGGAACCTTCTTTCCTCCGACACCTTCTATGACGCCTCCAACAGTACCATGAAATGGGCGGAGATGGGGGTGCTGGCGGTGGAGATGGAAGCCGCCGCGCTGTATATGACCGCCGCCTGTCTGGGGAAACGGGCGCTGGCGATCTGCTCCATTTCCGACAGCATCGTCACCGGGGAGGCCCTGTCCGCCGAAGACCGGCAGACCACATTTACCACCATGATGAAAATCGCACTGGAAACTGCCGTCAAAATGGCAGAGAAAGAATGAGGAGACGACTATGAAACAGTCGCGGGTATGCCCCAAGTGCGGCGGTACGGACATCCTGATTTTCGAGGGCTATGCGGGCGCGTATGGCAGTGGAAACCACATTATGACCGGGCACTCTATCTTCTCCGCCGTCCCCATAGACCGGCATATCTGCTGCGGGTGCGGTTTTGTGGAGGAGTGGGTCCGTGAGGAAGATATGGAAAAGCTGAGAAAATCAAAAAAAGGGTACCGCTAAGTGCGGGTACAGTCCAGGAAAAAGCCCTCTCAGTCCGCCTGCAGCTGACTGAGAAAGCTGATCCCAAGGGCAGCGGCCCGCTCTCAACCGTCCCCATCTATGTCTCCCGGCCCTCCCGTGGAACGCGGTCCAGGTCAATACAGGCAAAGTCCGCCGCCAGCCGCGTCCGCATCTCCGGCAGAATCTTCCGGGCCAGCTCCAGCTGCTCCCGCCGCACTTGCAGCAGACCGTCCCCGCCCCGCAAACGCAGGCGGAAATCTATCAACCCCGCCGCTGCAAACGCCGCCTCGCCGCGGGCCACCCGGCCCAGAGCTGAGGCGGTGATTTTTGTCCCCGCAGGGACCCTGGTGGCCAGACACGCATAGGACGGCTTGTCCCATACCGGCAGCGACGCCGCCTCTGCCAGACGCCGGATCTCCGCCTTTGCCACGCCGCACTCCCGCAGGGGCGAACGCACCCCCAGTTCCCGCAGCGCACGCATTCCAGGGCGGTCCCCGGCGTCGTCCGAGGCGTTGCTGCCGTCCGCAGTCACCGGGAAGCCGTCCGCCCGCGCCGCCGCCATCAGCCGGGTGAACAACGCATGTTTGCAGTAATAACAGCGGTCCGGCGGGTTTTCTGCCACCGCCGGAACCGTCAGAATATCGAAATCTATGACCGTCAGCTTCGCACCCAGATGCCGGGCGGTTTCCGCCGCGTCCTCCAGCTCGAAGTCCGGCTGAAAGGGCGTGCGCACAAAATACGCCGCTGTCCGCCCGGCGAACCGCACCGCCTCGTGGAGCAGCCACGCCGAATCCACCCCGCCGGAAAAAGCGATGCCTACCGCCGGATTCTCCCGGAAAAATTCCCCGACCGTCATCATATACCCCCTTTCAGCGTCCGCTCCAAGCGTTTCACCAGCTTCTGGCCGGAGCACTCCTCCTCCACATTGAACCGCCCCATCACCCGTATGCTCTCCGGCTGTCCGGGGCGCAGCAGATTGCCGCAGCTGACGGTAGTAAAGGTGAAGTCAATGCCCTCCTGCCGGAGCAGCGCGTCCAGTTCATCGGTCCAAAAGCCGAAGGGGAAGGACACCGCCATCAAGTCCGTGGGGACGCGGCCCTCCCGCCGCGCCCGGAACTGCTCCAGATCCGCCCGGACCGCCGCGGCGTAGTCCTCCGCAGACTCCCCCGCTTCCCGGAGCATCCCGTCCCGCTGGCCGATACCCTCCTCAATCAGGCGGTGCATGTCGAAGCTGTGGGACTGGAGGTCCAGCACCCCCTTCTCCACCCAGGGGAGAGCCTGTTCATAGGAAAACCGCTCCTCCCAGATATAGTTCCCGCTTCGGAAATCCAGGATTTCCCCCTCGTAACAGCCGATCATAAACACGGTGGCACAGAAGCCCAGCTCCTCCAGAACCGGCGCGGCGATGGTCAGATTGCTGGTATACCCGTCGTCCATGGTGATGAGCACCGGCTTGGCGGGCAGCGGCACGCCGTCCAGCACATAGTCCCGTACCTCCTCCAAGGTCACGGCTGTAAAGCCTGCGTCCTTTAATGCGGTCATCTGCTCCCGGAACCGCGCCCCGGAGATCATCGTACCCGGACCCGCTTCGTCGGTAAAATGGTGGTACATCAGCGCCGGCAGACGGCAGCCCGGTCTGCGGAACAGTCCAAAACGGATGTCCAGGCCCAGCAGCAGCAAAACAACTGCCAGCGCGGCAGTCATAACCTGCCTCCAATACTTTCTCACTGTAAGCACCTCCGGGCCTATTTCGTCTGCATGGTCATCATTAAATCGAGGAACTTCCCGTTCCGGTACACACGGATCGGCACCTCGTCCCCCTCGGACAGCCACCGGCGGATCGCATAAATATCCTCCGATGTGGACACCTCCTGCCCGTTGAAGGACACAATATAGTCCCCCCTGCGGACCCCGGCCAGATCGGCGCTCTTGCCTGTCTGCACGTCTTCCACCCGCAGCAGGCCCCGGAAGCCGTCCGGAAACAGCTTGTTGGCTGGCTCCACGCTCACGCCCAACGCCACCGGCGGCTCTATATGCCCGTACATCACCAGCTCGTTGACCCACCGCTCCGCCTGGCTGGTGGGGATGGCAAAGCCCAGACCCTCAATGGTGTCATATTCGCTCATCATTTTAATGGTGTTGATGCCCACTACCTGGCCGTACTGGTTAATCAGCGGGCCGCCGGAGTTGCCGCTGTTGAGGGCGGTGTTGGTCTGAATGAGAATCATTTCCACGCCGTCCACATTTACCGTGCGGCTGGCGGCGGAGACGATGCCGTTGGTAAAGGTATTGCGCAGCTGGGTCCCCAGGGGGTTGCCGATGGCGTAACAGGGGTCCCCGATGCGCAGGTCATCGGAAACGCCGAACTCCGCCGGCTGGAGGCCAGAGGCGTCCGTCTTCAGCACCGCCAGGTCCTGCTCCGCGTCATAGCCCGCCAGCTGCGCCTCAGCCCGGTACTCCCCGCCGGAGGGCCATTTGATATAAACCCAGCAGTAGCTGCATCCGGCAATAACGTGGTAGTTGGTCAGAATATACCCGTCCTCGCTGAAAATCACGCCAGTACCGGCAGTGAGGTAATCTTGGCGGCTTCTGCCCACCACCGTCACCACCGACGGGTTCACCTTCTCGTAAACGTCCCCCGGCTCCAGAGGCGTAAGCCCGCCACCGCCGGACAGGGTCAAGCGCGCCTCGCCTCCCGCCGGATAGCGGGCGATGGTGGTGGCTCCCTCGCCGACCTCGCCCCGGTCCCAGTAGTAGTCCTCCCCGTCCGCCGGTTCGCCGCTGTCCTGGGCAGGGGGCAGCGCCCAGCCGTACTGTCCCACGTACCACACCCCCGCGCCCAGACACATCAGTCCGATCAGCAGCGACAGCCCCACAAAAAGCCGTACGCCCCACCGGTTTTCCCGCCGGATCCTCTCCGGCGGCGCAATGGCGCTGCGCCAGGGGGCCAGGTAGTCCTCCTCTTCCTCTTCGCTGCTGTCAAAGACCGGCAGCGGTTCCCGCCGCTGCATACAGGGGGGCAGGTCCCGCTCATACCGCAGCTGTACCGGCTCGATCTGGTCGGCCTGCCGGTAGGTGAATACAATCTCTTTCTGCTGTCCCTCCATAGGTTTGTCCCCCTCACACACAACATTGCCGCCATTTATACGGTTTTAGCCAGTCCCTTCTCCTCCGCCAGCTGCACGGTAAAGGAAAAGGTGGTGATGCCGTTTTCACTGGCGGCGGTGATTTTCTCCCGGTGCTGCTCCAGGATGGTCCGCACAATATACAGCCCCAGCCCCACGCCGTCCTTGTCCTCACTGCGGGATTTGTCGGTCTTGTGGAACCGCTCGAACAGCAGCGGGAGCTCTTCCGCCGGAATGGTCTCGCCGGTATTGCGCACCGTGACCACCGCCTTCTCCCCCTGCTTCTCCAGGCCCAGGAACAGGGCGCTGCCCTGGGCGGCGAACTTGCACGCATTCTCCAGCAGGTTGTATACCACCTGGGTCAAAAGGTCATTGTCCCCCATGACCATGATGGGGTCCTCCGGGATTTCCACGTCCACATCCAGCCCGCGGCCTGTAATCTTCTTCTCCATGGACACCAGCACCCGGCGCATGGACTCCGACAGGTCAAAGGGCCGCTTCTGCTTAATCAGGTCTATGCTCTGCAGCTGGCTCACATCCAGCATCCGCCGCACCAGCCGGCTCAGCCGCCGGCTCTCGGCGGAGATGATGGACAGATACTGCCGCTCCTCCTCCGGGGAGATGACGCCGTCCAGAATACCGTCGGCGTAACCGGCGATGGTGGTCATGGGGGTTTTCAGCTCGTGGGAGATGTTGGCGATGAACTCCCGCCGCTGCTGCTCCGTCTTCTGGATGGAGTCAGCCATGGCGTTAAACGCCTCCGTGAGCTCCCCGATCTCGTCGTCCCGCCCGGTGTCGTAAACCCGTGCGTCGAAATTGCCGTCGGCAAAATTGCGGGCGGCGGTAGCCATGTCCTTAATGGGCTTGGTCTGCTGCATGGTGGTGGTGGCCGTGACCACGAAGGCAATGAGCAGCACCGTGACGGCGGTCATGGCGAAGATGCCCAGAAAAGCCCGCCACATCTCGGTCATGGCATTCGGCTCCGCCACCGCCAGCACTGGCCCCACCACCGTGCCGTCCGCCGCCGTGCGGGCGGGTACGGCCACCACAAACCGGGCCTTTTCATACAGGCCCAGCCTGCTGTTTCCGGCGTAGGACTCCCCCTTCTCCAGCTTCTCCCCCATCTCGGCGGGGAGGGTCAGCTCCCGGTTGCCAATGCTGCCGTCCGTGCTGATAAACCCCCGCAGGCTGGGAATCCAAATCAGGAAATCGGTGTTGCTCATGCGCTTGGCCACGCTGACGATCTCCTTCAAATCCTCGCTCCAGGGGCTGTTCAGGATGCCCGGCTTGCTGTAGGCGGACACGGCCATCTGGGCGATGACCTCCGCCTTGTCCTGCAGCTCCCCCCGTTTTTCCGACACAATATAGCTGTAAGTCAGGGAGAAGAAGGACGCGCCCAGCAGCACCAGGGTCAACGCCACCATGCCCACGGTCACGGTGAATGTCCTCCAATAAATCCCCTTAAACCGGCTCACCGGCGGCCTCCCTTACTTCTTGGGCGCGGTCTCAAACTTATACCCCACGCCCCACACGGTCTTCAGTGCCCACTGCTCCGATACGTCCTCCACCTTCTCCCGCAGACGCTTGATGTGCACGTCCACCGTCCGGCTGTCGCCGAAGTAGTCGAACCCCCACACCTCGTCCAGCAGCTGGTTCCGGGTGTACACCCGGTTGGGGGTGGAGGCCAGGTGGTAGAGCAGCTCCAGCTCCTTGGGCGGCGTGTCCACTTTTTTCCCGTCCACGGTCAGCTCGTAGGAGTCCAGATTGATCTCCAGCTTATCGAAGACCAGCCGCTTCCGGGTGTCCGCGGGAATCTCCGTGCGCCGCAGCACGGCGTTGATCCGGGCAATCAGCTCCTTCATCTCGAAGGGCTTGACGATGTAGTCATCCGCGCCCATCTCCAGGCCCTGGATGCGGTCGAAGACCTCGCTTTTGGCGGTAATCATGATAATGGGCGTCCGGCTGGTCTCGCGAATTTTTGCGCATACGGCCCAGCCGTCCATGACCGGCAGCATGATGTCCAGCAGCACCATGTCCGGCTCCATGGACCGGAACATATCCACCGCCGAACCGCCGTCAAACACAGCCTGGACCTCAAAGCCCTCTTTTTCCAGATACATCCGGATCAGGTCAGAGATATTGTGGTCGTCCTCCACCACTAAAATCTTTCTAGCCATAGGCATCCTCCTGAATTTTCTCCGCAAATATGCCAAAAGAATACAATTATGATATCCAAATTATACCCAACAGGGCGGAGATTGCTTGAACTTTTTGTAAATTACCGCGGCTCCGCTAAGCCCGGTAGGGACATATCCGGTAGCCCGCCTCTGACAGAGACCCCACCAGGGTTCCCAGTCCGCCGGTGCAGTCCCCTGCGCGGCCCAGATACACCGCCAGGTCCTCCCGGCGCTGGCCCGCCGCCCACAGCAGGCTCTCCGCCTGGACGCTGCCCCGCAGACCGGTATTCCGCCAGTCCAGCCCGGCCCTGACCCGCAGGCACCCCTGGTCCTCCAGAATGCCGTCTATATCCTCCCGGCCCTCGTACCACACCAGCTCCAGCCAGGTGCAGCTCCCCTGCCACAGCAGATCCCGCGCCTGCTCCAGCTCCTCTGCGCCGCCCTCCAGCCGCAGGCCCACGCTGTGCCCGCCCGCCGTCAACGCCCGCACCAGGTCGCCGTCCGCCAGCTCCGCCAGCCCCAGCAGGAACGTACCCTGTACGCTCCCCAGCTGCTCCGCTGCCGCCAGCGCATCCGCCCGGTCATCCACGCTGAACAGCAGATACACCTGCTGTCCCTCCGCCGCCTGCACCACAGGAGGCGGCGCGGTTCCGGAACCCGGCTGGCTGGGCAGTCCGCCGCCGCTCTCCGGCGCGCCGCCCAGCGATTTCTCATAGGCGGCGTAACGGGAGGCCATCTGGGTGGAGGCCGCGTCGATAAACCCTGCGTCGTCCAGTATGCCGCCGGAGCTCTTGATGCGGATTAAAGGCGCCGTATTGGTCTGACTGTAGCTCCAGGTCAGCCTGAAGTACCGGCACACCAGGTCCAGGGGGAAGAATACGCCGCCGCCGCGCTCAATGGCGTGGCCGTTGTATACGTTCCCCCGCTTATCATAGGCCGTCTGGTCCTCCAGGTCAAAGCGCAGGTCCACACGGTTGGTATAGAGCATCACCAGACCCATGGTATTGTTGCGCACATAGCTTACGCCCAGGTCGGTCCCCTCGAACACCCGGCTGGACACGTAGAGCACCCCGTCGGACCAGAAGGGCATGGTCTCGCTGCTCAGGTCCAGCAGCTGCTCGTTGACCGCCGTGAAATACACGTCCGACAAAACCGCCCTGCCCGCCGCTGGCAGCAGGGCCAGAGCCAGCAGCGACGCCAGCAGAAAGGCGTATGCTCTCATTATCCACCATTTTTTCTTCACGCTGTCTGCCTCCTGCTTTCTGCGGCGGTCAGGCCGGGGTTTTGCCAAGCTGCTGATAGTTTACCACAAATTATGCGCGGTTACAAGAAAAACCGGAAAAGAACAGATACAGATACATATATAAAATGAAAGAAGCCGCTCAGCGCGGCCTCTTCCATTTTTCTCCCTCTTACAACGCCCGCCTATCTTCTCTGTTCTTTGGACGAGCGGTCATAAGCTACAATGACGCGGCGGTTAGGCTCCGTACCCATAGAGTAGGTACTCACGCCCTCCACATCCTGCAGGGCTGTATGGATGACGTGACGTTCATAGGCGTTCATCGGCTCCAGCGTCACGTTGCGCCGGTTGCGCACTACCTTCGCGGCCACCTTCCGGGCCAGGCTCTGGAGGCTCTGCTCCCGTTTGGCCCGGTAGTTCTCCGCGTCCACATGAATCCGCACCCGCTTCTCGCCGCTGCGGTTCACACAGTAGCTGGTCAGCTGCTGGATGGCGTCCAGCGTCTCGCCCCGGCGTCCAATCAGCTGCCCCAGCTTCTCGCCCTCAAGAATGACCTTATACCGGCCCTCCTCCGGCTTATAGACCTTCACACGGGCCTGGCTCTCCATATGCTCCAGCAGTCCGGTGAGGAAAGCGGTGATTTTCTGGGCCTTCTCATCGTCGCACACCGGTCCCAGGTCCTCCCTGGGTACGGGCGCCGGTTCGGACGCCGCGGCCTGCGCAGCCGGTTCCGGACGGACTTTCTTCCGCTCCGGATGCTCCGCGCGTTCCACACGCTCCGCAGCCGGCCTGGGGACGCTCTGGGGCTCCTGCGCTTTCGGCTTGGCCGCTGCCGGTCGTACGGGCGGCGCGGCAGGTACTGCCGGCTCCTCCTCCAGACCGTAGCTGACCCGGACCCTGGCGGGGCTTGCGCCGAACAGTCCGAACAGCCCCGTCTTTCCCCGGTCCAGCACCTCCATGGACACCTCATCCTCGCCCAGTCCCAGCTGGGCCAGGGCGTTGCGCTTTGCTTCTTCTATCGTCTTACCAGTCGCCTCAATGGATTTGATAGCCATATGGGATCTTACTCCTTCTCGTCGTACCGGTCCGCCCGGTAGCTGCGGCCACGGGCATAGGGCCGTTCTCCCACCCGGCCGGCCTCCGTGGTGGGCGGTTTCTTATCGCCGCTCTTCTGCGGCTGCTTTTTCGGACGCTTTGCGTCCTGCTCACGCTGCTCCGCCGCCCGCTTCTTAGCCTCCTCCATGCGCAGCTTCCGCTCCGCATCCCGCTTTGCCGCCCGCTCGTCCTCCTCGGCATTGAGCTTGTCGGTGTAGAACTTGCCCAGAACCGGCTCCTGAATCATCAGGAACACGCTGTTGGCAATCCAGTACACGCCCAGCGCGGCGGGCATAACGAAGCAGAACCACAGGCTCATCAGCGGCATCGTCAGGTTCAGCATCTTCATGCTCGCCTGCTGCTGGCTCTGGCCGTTGCTCTTGTTCATAAGGATGGTCTGGAAGTATTGCAGTCCGGCGGCCAGCACGGGGATCAGAATCAGGCCGATCAGCCCCCATTCCAGCTTGAAGTTGGAAAAGGCCGCGGTGGGCTGGACGCTCAGGTCCACGCCCAGGAAGTTATAGTGCATCTGGATCAGCCGGTCCCCCACGCCCTCAATGCCGTGCCAGTCGGTTCCGGACCAGTGCTGGGAGATAAAGTTGGACAGATAAATCTGTTCATACGCGCCATACGCGCCGTTCTTCAGCTGCTCAGGCATGTAGCCCAGGGTGATAGCCGCTTCCCGCAGGGCTTCGCAGGCCTGATCGCTCAGGCCCATGAAGTAGGTAATGGGCTGGCGGATGACGGAGTACAGCGGCACCAGGATAAACAGAGGCAGCAGGGACCACATACAGCCGCCCATGGGGTTGATGCCCTCCTCCATATAGAGCTTCTGCAGCTCCTCCTGATACTTCTGCTGGTTTTTGGCGTACTGCTTCTGCAATTCCGCCTGGCGGCCCGACAGCCGCCCCATCCGGACCATACTCCGCTTTGACTTCATCTGGAACGGCAGCATCACCAGCTTCACCACCAGGCTGAAGAGGATGATGGCCAGTCCATAGGACCCGGTGGCGGCATAGAGCCAGCGGAGCAGGGCGGCAAAGGGAATGGATACGAGTTTGCCCATGGGCGTTTTTTCCTCCGAATTTGATACGTTTACGGCCTGTTACGGCACAGGGTCATACAGGTCCCCCTTATAAAAGGGGTGGCATCGCAAAACACGCCGCGCGGCCAGCCAGCCCCCCTTCCAGGGACCGTACTTTTCAATAGCCTCCAGGGCGTATTGGGAACAGGTGGGAACAAACCGGCACCGGGGGGGCAGGCCCGGAGAGATGGCTCTTTGATAGAACCGGATGGCCCCGATCAGGAGTCTCCCCATCATTTCGGACGGTTCTCCAGCAGCCCCAGCTCCCGGCAGGCCCGGTAGAACGCGCCGGTCAGCCGGTCGTAAGGCCCGTCCACCGCCCGGCCACGGGCCACGGCGACAATGTCGAAGCCCTGGACCAGTTCGCTCTGGGCCAGACGGTAGACCTCCCGCAGACGGCGGCGGGCGCGGTTGCGCACCACAGCCCCCCCCAGCTTCGTGCTCACGGTGATCCCCAGCCGGTTGCGCCCCAGCCGGTTTGGCCGGCAGTAGAGCACCAGAAAGGGCGTCACCGCAGAGCGGCCCCGGCGGTAGATTTGCCGGAAGGTACGGTTTTCCTTAATCGTTTCGGTCTTCTTCATAGCGTTTCACGTGTTCCCATACGAATGCAAAAGGACGGCAAAATCGAACCATTGCCGTCCCCTTGAAGATCTATTTGCGATGCAAGCTCCGCAAGCCTCAATGGGTCAGGCGGTTGCGGCCCTTGGCGCGGCGGCGGGAGAGCACCTTGCGGCCATTGGCCGTCCGCATACGTTTGCGGAAGCCGTGCTCCTTGGAGCGCTGGCGCTTTTTGGGCTGATAGGTACGGAACATTTGCATACACCTCCTAATCTGATCTGCTGCAGGGGACATGCAGTCTCCTGCTACTCGACGGCGGGCGGGCTGTCTGGGGTCCGCCCCGCAGTTGACATGTTTAGGCTTGTCACTCTTTTCCCCTTTGATGACAAGCAACAGATATTATACATAAAAAAGTGTTTCGTGTCAACCGGAAATTAGCAGATTTGGGGGAATTTCATTTTATAGAATCAAAAAGCCGCTGGCAATATGCCAGAGGGTACTTTTATACACTTTATCCGTCCTGTCCCGCCTGCAGCTTTTCCACCTCGTCAGTAATAAACGCAACACAATTCCGGTGTTTTTTCAAGCTTGCCGGGCAAAAAGAAACCAGAATCGCCGCGCCGTTCACCCGCAGGCCAACGAATAGTATGACAAAAAGGGAAACAAGTTGGAAAAAAGTGATGGGAGGGTCTTTTCGTCATAACAGACAAGGAACCAGTCCGAACCGCCGCCCAGCACGGGTTTTACACATTATCCACATTGTTTTCCACATCGTTATGTCAACATGTGGATTCTCTAATCCGGCTCCGAATTGCAGAATCCGCCGATGGGGATGCGTCCGGCAGGGGCGCGGGCTTTTGATGGTTGATTTTTTGATAAATTATGGTACAATGACCCTATACAGATTTTCCCGCCGCCGTGACCGGATGCGGGGCAATTGCTATCAATCCTGGAGGAAAACATGGAAAAGAAACGATTTTATATTACTACGCCTATCTATTATCCCTCAGACAAGCTCCACATCGGCCACACCTACTGCACTGTGGCCACCGATGCTATGGCCCGCTATAAACGACTGACCGGCTGCGACGTCATGTTCCTCACCGGTACTGATGAGCACGGCCAGAAGATCGAGGACAAGGCCAAGGAGTCCGGCGTCACCCCACAGCAGTTTGTGGACAAGATCGTTACCGCGCCCGGCGGTATTTTGGATTTGTGGAAACTGATGAATATCTCCAACGACCGCTTTATTCGCACCACTGACAGCTATCACGTGGCCGCAATCCAGAAGATTTTCCGCAGGATGTACGACAACGGCGACATTTACAAAGGCGCCTACAAGGGCAAATACTGCAAGCCCTGCGAGAGCTTCTGGACCGAGAGCCAGCTCAAGGACGGCAAGTGTCCCGACTGCGGCAGGGAGGTCCAGGACGCGGAGGAGGAAGCCTATTTCTTCCGCCTGAGCAAATACGCGGACCGGGTCCGGGACCTGCTGGAAAATACCGATTTCCTGGAACCCCGCAGCAGAGTCCATGAGATGGTCAACAACTTCATTAAACCCGGCCTGGAGGACCTGTGCGTGTCCCGTACCAGCTTTACCTGGGGCGTGCCGGTGGATTTCGACCCCGGTCATGTGGTCTATGTGTGGATTGACGCCCTCTTTAACTATATGACCGCTTTGGGCTATATGAACGAGGAATATGGGGACCTCGAACAATATTGGCCCGCTGACGTCCACTTTGTGGGAAAAGAAATTGTCCGGTTCCACTCCATCATCTGGCCGGCTATGCTGATGAGTATGGATTTGCCCCTGCCGAAAAAGGTCTACGGCCACGGCTGGCTGCTGCTGGACGGCGGCAAAATGAGCAAATCCAAGGGCAACGTGGTGGACCCGGTGATCCTGGCCGGACGCTACGGCGCGGATGCCCTGCGGTTCTTCCTTCTGCGGACATTCCCCTTCGGCAGCGACGGCAATTTCTCCAATGAGCTGCTGATTCAGACCATCAATACCGACCTGGCAAATGATTTGGGCAATCTGGTCAGCCGGACCACCGCTATGGCGGAGAAATATTTCGGCGGTAAACTGCCGCCGGTCCACCAGGCGGCAGAGCTGGACGGACAGCTGCTGGAACTGGCGCGCTCGCTGCGGGGCCGGTACGAGGAGCAGATGGAGAAATTCCAGTTCCAGAACGCCCTGGAGGAGATTTTCAAAACCATCCAGCGGGCCAACAAGTATATTGACGAAACCAGTCCCTGGACCCTGGCGAAAGATATGGGCGCCAATGGCGGGCGGCTGGCGGCGGCGCTGTACAACCTGTTGGAGACGGTGCGAATCTCTGCCGTGCTGCTGACGCCCTTTATGCCGGACAGCTGTGAAAAAATTTTTGACCAGATCGGCGCGGCGGCAGAGCTGCGTACCTGGGACAGCGCCGCACAGTGGGGAATGCTTCCCGCAGACGTGCAGGTGCATAAGGGCGAGGCTCTGTTCCCGCGGATTGATGTGGCAAAGGAATTGGAGGAGCTGGAGAAAGCTGCCGCAGAGGCGAAAAAAGCCGCTCTGCCTGCTGTTGAGATTGAACCGCAAACCGCAGAGACAGTGGATTTTGATACGTTCTGTAAGTCCGATTTCCGGGCGGTGAAGGTCAAGGACTGCCAGAGGGTGAAAAAGTCCGACAAACTGCTGCGGTTTATCTTGGACGACGGTTCTGGTACGGACCGGCAGATTTTGTCTGGTATCGCCAAGTGGTACCAGCCGGAGGAGCTGGTTGGTAAAACGCTGGTGGCTATTGTCAACCTGCCGCCCAGAAAGATGATGGGACTGGAGAGCTGCGGTATGCTTATTTCTGCTGTGCATAAGGAGAAGGGGGAGGAATGTCTGCATCTGATTATGGTGGACGACGCAATCCCCGCCGGCGCTAAGCTCTGCTGAGCAGAAGACCAGGCTGTTAATTCGGTAAGAAATACAAAAATGGAGGTTCCGGAACTTTTGGCGTTTCGGAACCTCCTGATCTATATATAAATAGGTCCAGGGCAAAAAGACAGCTCCTGAAGCTTGGCAGCTTCAGGAGCATAGAACTGGTGACCCGTCGGGGATTCGAACCCCGGACCCACTGCTTAAAAGGCAGTTGCTCTGCCGACTGAGCTAACGAGTCAAATGGCTGGGATGGCTGGACTCGAACCAGCGGATGCGGGAGTCAAAGTCCCGTGCCTTACCACTTGGCTACACCCCAGTATTGGGCGTTTGGAGTGGGAAGACAAGGGATTGGAAGCTTCTCCCAATCCCTTGTCCTGTTTGGGGTGGGTAAAGGGACTCGAACCCTCGACACCCGGAACCACAATCCGGTGCTCTAACCAACTGAGCTATACCCACCACATCAACGTTTACAGATGGCAAGCCGCCAGGACGAAATTGGCACGCCAGAAGGGATTCGAACCCCTGGCCTACTGCTTAGAAGGCAGTTGCTCTATCCAACTGAGCTACTGGCGCGTATTTGGAGCGGGTGACGAGAATCGAACTCGCATCCCCAGCTTGGAAGGCTGGTGCCCTGGCCATTGTGCTACACCCGCGTATGGGCCAACTGTCCGCGCTTGTCGTTCCCCAGCAGCAAATTATCAGCTTGCCTATCATAGCACACCGCTCCCCGTTTGTCAATATCTTTTTTACAAAATTTTCTCCCCCTCGATTTTTAGCAGAAAAACACTTGCATTCTTTCTCAAAGTAAGGTACTATAGGAAGAAGACGCAAAATTGCGCTGCCCGCATTTTGTGTCTTCGGCGGCAGCACGGGGCGGCGGTACTCCTTCCTTCCATCCTGTTTCCGTTCCGGAACCGCGATACTTATTTTTTAATTTAGGAGGTTAAAAGGAAGGTATGAAAAAAAGATTTTTGGCAGTTCTCCTGGCGCTCTGCTTGACGCTGACGCTGCTGCCCGGTTTGGCTCTGGCCGCAGAAGGAGACGACTCCACCACTCCCCCCGCAGAGGACCACTACCATTCTTTTGTATGGAAAGACGGCAAGTATGAGCGCACCTGCGAGCACACTGATGTGACGGCCCCCGACCCCGATTTGAAGGCCGCTTGCGACAATGTCCTGGCGAAACTCCCTGACTATGCAGACCGGGAAGTGTCTGCGGTAATTCTGCCGGAATATCTTCGGGACCTGATTGAAGAGTATGCAGGCGCAAACGTTGCGGTAAGTCTTCCTGTCACTGAACATGTATCCGGCGATATATATAAGTATACGGTTAAGATCGTTTATAACGGTCAGTATGTGGAGTTTACCCAGAGCATCCGGCTGAATCAGTACGATCCAGATACCTACTATATCGCTGTGGAGAAGGCCGACAACGGCGAAGTGATTCCCAACACCCGCTATGCCGCGGCTGGCGAGCGTGTGACTCTCACTGTCCACCCCGCCGACGGTTACAAGGTCGAAACCGTTACCGTTACGGACGTCCGCGACCGTGAAGTGACTGTGAAGGATTTGAACGACAGCCGCTTTACCTTCTCTATGCCCAGCCGCAAGGTCACTGTTTCCGCTACCTTCGCTGTGGTCGAAACCCCCAGCGTCTCCCTCCCCGGCACGGAGCATACGGCGCAGCGGCCTGACGGCGAGGTCTTTACCGGCCTCGGTACCCCCGGTATCTCCGGCATCGTGCTCAATCCCGCCGCAATGCCCTTTACCGATGTGAAAGGCCCCGACTGGTTCTATAACAATGTCGAGTACGTCTGGAAGCACTACCTGATGAGCGGCGTGTCCGACTCCCAGTTCGCTCCCAATACCACCACCAGCCGCGGCATGATCTGGACCATCCTCGCCCGTATGAACAATGTCCGTACCGATATCAACCCCGGCTCTACCTGGTATGAAAAGGGTATGCTGTGGTGCAAGGAGCAGGGCGTGACAGACGGCAGCAACCCCATGGGCGATATCACCCGCGAGCAGTTGGCTACCATGCTTTGGCGTAATGCCGGCAAGCCCACCGGAAACGGTGATTTGGACAAGTTCAGCGATAGCGCGGCTGTCAGTGAGTACGCTGTGACCGCCGTCCGCTGGGCTGTCGGCAACGGCATCCTCAACGGTATCAACGGTCAGATCGATCCCCAGGGTACCGCTACCCGTGCTCAGGTCGCCGCTATGGTCGCTCGCTACGGCGATAAGGTCGTGCGGTAAATCCCTCTCCTCTTTGGACAAGCTTACCCCCGGCAGGCTTTAGGCCCGCCGGGGGTTTTGTTGTGCTTGGACGGGTCCGCCGGTATATCGCGTCCGTCAGTTATACCTGCAAACAGTAAGATTTTTCATCAGCCGGGGAACCTCTCCACCGCAAGCGGTCCCCCCTCCCCTTTCAGGGGAGGCTTTTGGAGTGCAGTGTCCCCCAAAGGCTCCCCTGAAAGGGGAGCTGGCGCGCGAAGCGTGACTGAGGGGTCGCTTCCCGGCAGCAACAAAATTCTTGACAAACTGCGGTGCAGGCCCTCTCAGTCAGGCTGCGGCTGACAGCTTCCCCTAAAGGGGGAGCCAAGAACTACTGCTGAGCAGTTCTGGAAACACTGCCGCAGTGCATCACAGCTTGCCTCCCACTTTAGGGGGAGGTGGCACGGCGTCAGCCGTGACGGAGAGGGCCTATTCCTGGCAATGTTGAGGTTTGCTTTAGAATTTTTATTGATAAAATAGGCCGTTAAGCAGTCGTCAAAACAGCTTCTGTTTATATTATTATAAATATACTATATAATCTTGTCAATACCCAAAATATTAAAATTCTCCGGACTGTCATATCAGTCCAGAGAATCTTGCTGCGTAATCTCATAGTAAATATTGACAATTCCACCATCGCCAGCAGACACTGCTTTGAACTCATATTCTCTGTCATAGCCAAGCCAGTTCTGCGTCACTTCTACATAAATATGATCCTTTTCGCCCGGCGCAAAGGTTTTGGGACTCTCACCATTGATGGTTGCAGTAACATAAATATCCCCTTGGTTTTCAACATGCAAATTAACGTATTTCCCATTACTTATATTCAGTTTTTTAGATATTTCAAGTCCAATATTGTTTTTGCTGCTGCCACGGTCAATCGACAAACCCACCGGTATACTCTCTAAAGATTCTGCCACATCTACGTGATAATTGTCTTCTTTCGCTTTTGCTGCAAAAGCCAGCGCCACAAGAATTGTACAGGACATGGCGGTTACGAACAGCATAGTAATTACTCGATTCTTCATATCATTTTCTCCATTGAAATATAGTGGCTGGGGGAGACTATGAAACGCTTAACCGTTATGCGCTTCAGCTTCCTCCAAGGTTGAACAAAGTCTTGCCGCAGCGCTACCATACATGCCAGCACCATTGGAAAAGCTAACAGTATGGGATTCATTAGACCACCGATTCGTAGACCAAATATAATATTTACCCTTGGGCATCTCATGATAATTCCTTGTCTGCGTTTCTTCATCGTTTCCAATTGTCACAATAATATCATTTGAGCCAGTATTATTAACCCAAATAAACCAATACCTATACGTGGAGGTCAGGGAAAGGGTTTTATCAAGGCTTTGGTTTCCAGCAAAACTGGATACCTGAAATCCTTCCGTAGTCTGCCCGGAGACAGAATCGGACGGGCCTTCATCATCATCAGCCGCACGTTCAATGGCACTATCGCCAATATACACAATATCGCCGGCCTCCATATGAGCCAGGCCAGCAACTGACCCACTTGCAGCAGCAGGCTCCTCCGCCACTAACCCAATAATGGCCAGCATGGACACCATCACCACCGCAGCAAACACCCCCGCCAAAAAACGCTTTTTCATAACATTTGCTCCTTTTGTATAAACCTCACCCCAAGATGACTTGCCACGTATCAGTTTATATCATTATAAATCCACTGTCTAATCGTGTCAATACCCGAAAATGCTAGATTCCCCGAACTACCACAACGGCAGTCCAGGGAATCTAATGCGACACATTTTCATTCTCCGTATGTGCGCCTCATCACAAGTTTACCTACTGTACCAAATACCAGGAATCCCAGCATTGCTCCCACATAATTCAGCAATATATCATCCATGTCAAATGAACCGCAGGCCGTCAATACTTGCAATATCTCTATGCAGGTGATAAACACCAGCATCCAAAGCGCATAAACGCTGAATTTGTGGAACCGCTTAAAAACAATCGGTAAGAACAGCCCCGCCGGGAGCATAATCAAAATGTTCCCGATAATGTTGATCGCCGCTAAGACTCTTGCGTTCACAGACGCCTCGCTGTTTATCATCAGAGCGGTCATCTCTTTGACTGTATGAAATGGTATCAGCTGAATATTGCGTTTGACATAATCCCAGTAGGAGAACGCATTCGTTGGCCTATACCCTGTTCGATAAAACAAAATGTAGCCTAAAGCAGCCATATAACAGCATAGTCCCAAAATTCCCAGCTGTCTGAGGCTCGGTTGTGTCCTTTTCTGCATTGCCAGCTGCCCCCCTCTTCTCCTGATTGCACATGGGAAAAATTTCTCGAATAAGGCAATCTATCAGATGGTTAAAACTTATTCTGTCTATATAATTATAAATCCACTATTTCCCTGTGTCAATACCTGAAAATGCGAAAATCCCCGGACTGACGACAGTCCGGGGATTTCTTGACAAACTGCGGTGCAGGCCCTCTCAGTCAGGCTGCGGCTGACAGCTTCCCCTACATAAACTGCTGGTACTCGATGAGCATATATTTTGCATCCGCTCTGACTTGCACCCCGATCCGGTCTGATTCGGATACCTCAGTAATCGCTGCAATAAAATCCTGCTTCTTCAGCATATCACGGGAACCATAGAACTCAAACCCATATGGAGTCACTGCACTGGTGGTATTGCTGAACCTCCCCAGCCTTACCAGATGTCCATATAACGCCGACATTTCCGCGTACGAGGCATTCCGCGGGTCGATGTCATTGATATGACATGTAAAGTCAAACGGTCCGCCGTCCGCTTCTCCGCTGATCCGTACAATGGGATCGTCCTCTGTTGACTCCTCCGTGTACTCTGCATAGACATTTTGGTTGACACAGTTTCGCAGTCCACCGGTATAGACGCAATTCTGGTGCGGCAGCCGCATGGTTATCATTTCTGCTGCCGTAGAGCCAGCTCTGCTGCGCTGGGTCAAATCTCTCCGCTGTATGAGCTGTTTACCAAAGTCACTGCTGTTCTGTATCTTGCTTGCCACATTATCGAAGTCCAGTGTACCGCCCGGCTTTGCGCAGCTCCGCCTGAGCATTCCCAGAAAAGGCTCCATGTTTATGAACAATCTAATCTCCCTCCTTCTGAACGGTTAAAAAACCTTCGGTTTATATGATTATAAATCTAATGCTTTATCGTGTCAATACCCGAAAATGCCAAATTCTCCGGACCGACATATCAGTCCGGAGAATCTTTGATTCGATGGAACCTCGCAGCGGCTGGAGGGAAAGACATTCTTTCTGTTTCGTTTATCTCCCTTGCATGAACTGCTGGTACACGCCCAGCATATATTTTGCATCCGCTCTTACATTCGCATCAATCCGGTTTGATTCGGATACCGCAGAGATACCAGCAATGAAATCCTGCTTCTTCAGCATATCACGGGAACCATAGAACTCATACCCATATGGGGTCACTGCACTGTTGGCATTGCCGAACTTCCCCGTTTTTACCAGATGTCCATATAACGCCGACATTTCCGCGTACGAGGCATTCCGCGGGTCGATGTCATTGATATGACACGTAAAGTCAAATGGCCCGCTGTCCGCTTCCCCGCTAATCCGTACAATGGGATCTTCTTCTGTTGAATCCTCCGTGTACTCTGCATAGACATTTTGAGGGATACGGTTTTTCAGTCCGCCGGTATAGACGCAATTCTGGCGCGGCAGACGCATTCGTATCGTTTCTGTTGCCGTATATCCAGGTCTGCTATTGCGCTGTGACAAGTCTCTCATCTGTACGAGCTGTTTACCAAAGTCACTGCTGTTCTGTATCTTGCTTGCCACATTATCGAAGTCCAGTGTACCGCCCGGCTTTGCGCAGCTCTGCCTGAGCAATCCCAGAAAAGTCTCCATGTTTATAAACAATCTAATCGGCCTCCTTACTTGTTAAAAAACAACTCTATTACGCGCGGCGCATTTTCAAATCCCAGTAAAGTCGTTCCGGCTGATGGTAGGAAGACGGAGCCGAAGACGAGGCTGGAGATGGAGCGGGAGACCCGCCGTCGATCTGTTCCAGCGCACTATGCACCTTGCTGAATGCAAGAGCCTGCCGTCCCAGATAATACGTCCCGGTATCCTCATCGTATTTCTGGAAGAGCGATTCAAACTTTGTCCACCGCAAAGCATCTCCATTGCTGTCCGCAAGGCTCATTGGCTCGCCCATAAATTTCAGTCCACCACAGTTCGTCCCGCTGATTCCAACAGAGTGAAATATGCTCACACCCACCAGCTCAAAGCCGTTGGCTTGCAGATATGGCACATGGTCGTTCGTTAATACGCCAAACTTCACCAGATCGTGAACAAAATCCGAATACTCCTCCTGGGTCATGCGGCGGGGGTTATATTTTTCTTTGAGATACCTGATCTGTTCCGGCGTGAGGTCTGCGCGGTCTGCGCCTGGTTCTCTTGCCGCACGCATTTCCGCTTCTTTGCCCTCTTTCGCATACTCCGCGTATACAGCCTTGAATTCTTCCCAACGGTCATCGGGTATTGTGGCTACGCCTATAGAATCCGGGGTGCATTCCTTTTCCGTTACAAGAAAGTCAGCCAGCGATTTCCTTTGGGGCTTCTGCGCGGCAGGCACATAGGGGCTGGAGTATTGCGGGATAGATGAAATTGTGTTCATTTCAATGCTCCTTTATATGGGTTTTATCCCGATTTATTGCTTTATGAAAACTTCTTCCTGGTTATTGTTTTTTGCGGCTACCCCCTCCTTTTTCAATTTTCTTTGAAAGAATTGCCATAATAAAACCTTATTGAATTGTCAAAACAAGTTCAGCAGATATTATTATAAATCTATAGACTAATCTTGTCAATACCCGAAAATACTAAATTCCCCGGACTGACGACAGTCCGGAGAATTTTTTATTGACTGGAAATTCGTAGCGGTTGAGTGAACGACATTTTATCCCCTGCGGTCCCACACCAGGCGGCTTGCCAGATAATCTTTCCGCATCTGTTCCTGCCGTATAGGTGCAGGTGCATTTTGGCTCATTTGCTGCAATACGTTATATGTCTTCTCATATACACGCTCCCGTTTGCTCCGGAACCATGTGCCGCTTTCCCCGTCAAAGGCGCGAAAGGCCGCTTGATAACCATGCCAGTTCAAAATATTTCCATGGCTGTCTTCATAGCGCATAGGAACATCCCAGCCATCGTATTGGTCGGGGTTAGGGACTGCGCTGGTGTCCAGCAAACGCGAACCAAAGCAACCCAGGCCAAAAAGCGGTGTGAGGCCCGGAACCAGAAAATGCTTATCCTCTTCCTTGACCACGCCCATATCCACCATATCCTGGATAAAGGCGTAATACTCCTCTTTGGACATCTGGCGCGGGTCATATTTCTCTGTCAGATAGTTCAGCTGATCTGGCGTCAGCACAACAGGCTTCATGGGTTCCTGTTTTGATGCCGCAAAATCTGCCGCCCGTGCTGCTTTCTCCTGCTGCGCACAGAAAGCAAGAAATTCCTCCTCCATGCCTTCTTTGAATGCAATTCGCCTGTGCTGTGGGATTCCATCGTTGTAGGGTTCTTTCCAAACGAAAAAATCCGCCATGCTTCTGGTTGTGCCTACTGAAGTCATTGAAAATACCTCCTAAAATATTGTTTGGCCGCCGCTTTTACCAAGCTCGACGCGCTCTGCCTCAAAATTTCATTTGCTGTAAAATATTGTGCAGGCGGGCATACAGGAGTGCGGTACTGCTGTGATAAAACTGTTTGGCCTGCGGGTCAAAGTGTTCAATTGCGGACTGGTATTTTGTCCAGGCCAGGACATTTCCGTCGCAGTCGCTTAGCGTATTATAATTCCTTCCAGGCACATGGGGGGCTACTGAGCAGACCGTCCGGAAGCACCGCAAGTCATCGTCGCCATAGCCTAAATTGGATTTATCCTTATCTGACAGAATGCCAAATTTATACAGGTCCTCTACAAACGCCCCAAACTCCTCTTTCGTCATGTTTTCCGTATCGTACCGTTCCGACAGATATTTCATTTGTTCATCCGTCAGCCTAACATTGGTCGAGGTGGGATTTGTCAGCTGGGACAAGTATTCCTTATGGGCCTGCTCGTTTGCTTTTTGCACCGCTTCCTCCATCATTTTCCGGAATGCGGCTAAATTTGCTTCCCGCCGCGCGGCGGGTTCCTCCACGGGGTTGGTATGCTGGACTGTCTGGATAGATATCGTGTTCATATTCCTTATCGCCTTTCCTAATTTTTTGTTTATAAAATCTATTCCCTTAAAATAATTCTTGACGAAATGCGGTGTAAGCCCTCTCAGTCAGCCTGCGGCTGACAGCTCCCCCTAAAGGGGGGAGCCAAGAACAACCGCTCAGCAGCTCTGGAAACGCTGCCGCAGTGCATCACGGCTTGCCTCCCACTTTAGGGGGAGGTGGCACGGCGTCAGCCGTGACGGAGAGGGCCTATTCCTGTGTCTAATCGTGTCAATACCAATTTCTTATAAATGGCCGCGCCTAACAGGGAGCAGGCGCGGCCATACTGAATTATTTCAAAAGCTCTCTCACAAGTTCAGAGACCGTAACAAGCGCGGTTCTCTGGGGACTGATGCTGCGGCGCATTATAAAACCATCGAACAGGTGATTTTTATTACTTGCATAGCAATCAAATCCGCAAGCCTTTAAGCACATCAGACACTACGCGCAATGCCGCCATCCGCTGGCGGTCTTCTTTGAGAGGCGGGGTCCTTTCCGCAAGGGCCGATTCATGCGCAAGCATAGCCTTCACAAACAGACTGGCGTTGCCGTCGTACTCTTGCAGGGATTTCAGTTGCATGAGAGCATCGTCTTCAATATACGCCCTCCCTGGGCTAATCCCGTGTGGTTCAAATGCCTCCCCGAAACGCATTTCTGGGTTTTTTACAAGCATTTTGTCTTCCTTTGACAATATACCTTTTGATTCCAGTTCATCCAAAAACGCATCATATTGTTCCTGCGTCATATGGTCCGGGTCGTATTTCTCAGAAAGTACAGCAAGTTCTTCTGCGGACAGTTTCCCATCTGACAAACGTGTTTCCACCCTGTCCCTCGCAGCACGGCTACTTTGTAGACTTTCCTGAAAACTTACCGGTTTACTTGAGCTGCCCACAGCCCTTTTAGTGCAGTTCTGGGCAACTGGAGATAAATGAGTGATGCTGCTAATCATGCGGCCCAGTATCCTCCCGTATTTGCAATATTGCTATTTAGGCTGAACATTCCAGAAACGTTCATAGAAAGGGTATTTCTATCGGTTATGAAGGTATACAATCCACCGATTTCAATATTGTACCGCTCTGCGTTCAGATCAACGCCAGAAGGGAATCCAAATCCGCAAGGAATGGTTGCCCGCAAACTGGTCCCGTGGTTTTTCAGCGAAAGAGTATTAGTCGGAGAAGACGGGAGATTTGTTCCTGTCGCACTCCATTCGAAGCTCTGCGGACTGGGAGCTTCAAACAGGAATGTTACCTCAAGACGCCAACCTGCCAGTTGATAGGTTGCACCATTCCGAATCAGAGCAGCCCTCAAATCCTGGAGCAGCTTTTGTGTGGAGCTAGGTGTCAGCGATGCTCTGGCGTTCTGATAATAGGATGTAAACTGGAATGTCCTTTTAACGTTGCTGAAATAAACATAATTGCTATGGCCTTCAACAAACGCAATGGGGTATACTGTCATGGCATACACAGCACCATGTACAGAAACATCGTGGGGGGAGAGTGCTGAATCTAAAGAGTCGCCGCTCTCCGCCATCACAGCGGAACCATTATTGTCCGCCGAAAATGCAGCCATCTCCGCATCGCTCATTTCGAGCATTTCACCAAAATCTTTGGTAGCGGAAACCTCAGCAGCATAGGCTGGTGCCATATTGACAAACATAAGCATCAGCGTAAGAAAAACACAAGATAATCTTTTCTTCATGATATATTTCCTCTCTTGAAAATAGTAGTAGATGTAACCCCATACCGAGACGCTTTGCCAGGCAACTGTCCCCCTTTCTTTGTTAATTGCTCCCGGATGGAATTTCCCAAACAAGGCAACCCATCATCGGTTCATTAAAGCTTGTTTGATTTATGCTATTATAATCAGAAAATATAAACCTGTCAAGACTAATTCCAAAAAAATATTATAGCATTCCCAAGTGGGGAACCTCTCCACCGCAAGCGGTCCCCCTCCCCTTTCAGGGGAGCTGGCGCGCGAAGCGTGACTGAGGGGTCACTTCCCGGCAGAATTCATTCCAGCAGGGGGAATGTCAGAATAAATTTCAAATACCTCTTGACATTTTGCAAAAAATCAATATAATTGGATAATATAATCATAAACAGAAGGAGGTGATATCATGAACCTGACCAAAAGCGAACTGGAGGTAATGGAAACGCTGTGGCTGGCGGACCGTCCACTGCCGCGCAACGAAATCATCGAGCTGTCCCCGAAACGCAGTTGGAGCGCAAACACGATCCATATCCTGCTCAATGGTCTGCTGGGTAAGGGCGCAATTAAGGAAGTGGGATTTATTAAAAGAGGCAAAACCTATGGACGCCTGTACGCACCCTTGATATCCGGCGAAGATTACTATGCAAAGTCCGTATTTACTAAAAAGCCCGTGTTTCCCATGTACTTTTCTGCTCTGCTGAAAAGCGAGAACATGACGGCGGAGATGGTTACAGAGCTGGAGGAAATGCTGGAAAAGAGAAAGAGGGAGCTGCAGGAAAAGGATGATTAGTTGGCATTCATTTTTCATCACCTGGTATTCTTTTTTTACTGCGGCGACATTTTGCAGCATTGCCTTAGCCGCTGTGATCGCCCTGCGAAGCCGTACTAAATTTCTGGAGAAATATGGAGTTTCCAGTCTCTTGTTTCTCTCTGTGCTGGTGCTGCTCCGGATGATTCTGCCGCTGGATTCCCCATATGCTTATATAGTTCGATCTTGGTCTATTTTGCCTGCTGTGCGACATTTTTTTCGAGCATTCCCGTGGATTTGGCGGCTTTTGATGATCGTCTGGGGAGCCGGTATCGCGTTTGTAATCATACGCGACCTCTACGGAATTTTGTGCGCTTATAGAATTTGCAGAAGCTACATAACTGTTGACGACAGGCGCATACAGCGGCTTGCAAAGAGCCTGTCAGTCCGTTGTCCGGTCCTGGTCTCCCCGGATGTGTCAGCTCCCTTTGTCTCCGGTCTGTTCCTGCATAAAATTTATTTCCCGACACTGGAAATGCCGGACAAAAAGATCAAAATGCTCCTACAGCACGAGGCACAGCATGTCCGTTCCCATGATTCACAGATCAAGCTGCTGTTTGGGTTGCTGTCGGCGGTCCTCTGGTGGAACCCGATTATCTACAAATTTCGCAGAGAGATTGACGTTATACTTGAAATTCGCTGCGACACAAAAGTGACAAGACATATGGACGATGCGGATCGGGAAGCTTACAAAAATTTACTGGTGGACATGGCAAAACATCTGGTGAACCAACAGGCTGCCGCAGCGTGGAGTGCCGCTGTGGGTTCAACCAACACACTAAAGCAGCGGATTGAGGTGCTGAATGCAAAACCGCGGCCTACGCATATAGCAGTAAAATGTTGTCTGGCTGCATTGTTTCTGGCGTCGTATCTCGTGATTTTTCATCCAGCTGGTAATCCACCGCCAGAAGAAGCAGGTTCTTTTACAACAGTTTCTCCCACGGGTATCAGAGAAGAGTTTCTTGATAAATCCGGAATTACTTGTGATAACTCGTTCATTTTTACATTTGATGAAAAGTATTATCTTATTGTGAATGGCAAAGTGCGTAAAACATTGTCACTTTCAAAAATAGACAATCCCCTCTACAAGGATTTAGAAATTGTGAAAGGAATCTGTAAACCATGAAAAGATATATTATTACAATAGCTGCACTTCTCTTGTGCTCTGTGTGTACAACGCCAGTGTCAGCGATATATGAGACAGAACCAGTAATCCCTGTAGTGGCTGCGGCAACCACGGAAATTTCACCTTATAACAATGAAACCGTTTGGCATTACCGCACCAATAACGGTGTTGTAGAAAAGCGTCTGTGGTCTGTTACTCATAATTGCTGGCTGACGGCTTGGATGCCCGCATAAAGTGCAAGAAAAACAGACAGCCGCTCCCCCAGAGGGGATGCGGTTGTCTGTTTTTTTGCGTGGGATTCCAAACAGATGTTGCATTTTCAGTTCGGGTATGCTATACTGAGCCCCAGATTCGGAACGCGCAGAAGAGGAGGACTGGAATATGCCGAAAAAGTCAACAATGACCGAACGGATTTATGAATATTTGCAGACTGCCATCCCGGAACAGGGCTACGCGCCGTCGGTGCGGGAAATCGGGCAGGCGGTGGGCCTGAAATCCCCGTCTACCGTTCACTTCCACCTGAAACGTTTGCAGGAACAGGGCCTCATTGAAAAGGGTGATTTCAAGGGGCGCGCTATTGCCCTCGCCCAGCAGCCGCAGAAAAATAAAGTGCCCGTTGTCGGCCACGTCGCCGCCGGTACACCCATCCTTGCCCAGGAGTGTATTGAGGATTACCTGACCTTCGATTGCGGCGGGCGCGAGGAGGAGTTCTTTGCCCTGCGCGTGCGCGGTGAGTCGATGCGCAACGCAGGAATCCTCCCCGATGACTTCGTCATTGTCCGCCAGCAAAAGAATGCCTCTTCCGGTGAGATTGTCGTCGCTTTGCTCGATGACGAGGCTACCGTGAAACGCTTCTCTATCCAGAACGGCAGGGTCTGGCTCCTCCCGGAAAATGAGGACTTCCAGCCCATTGATGGCGCCCACGCTCAGATTATCGGTAAGGTCGCTGCCGTCTTGCGGGTGTATTAGTGAGAAATGTGGTTTGCTGATGCCGAAAAAAGCGAGAGAATTGGAAAAAATAATCCAGGCGGATGGATGGCGGTTTAAGTCGCAGGAGGGTTCGCACAGACACTATGTCCATCCGGTTAAGCCTGGAAAGGTTACAATCCCCTTCCATAGCGGGGATATTCCGCGCAGTACGGAAAACTCGATTCTGAAGCAGGCCGGGCTGAAATAATCCCCTGCCGCTTCCCAGTATATCAGGAGGTATTGTTTATGCTGTCTGCTTATCCAGCCTGCTTTATCAAGGAAGAAGGCGGGTATTCGGTAATCTTTCCCGATTTGAATCACTTGGCAACCTGCGGGCGTACGCTGGATGAGGCGCAGAATATGGCTGTCGACTGCCTTGCGGGTTATCTCTTCTGGCTACAGGAGGACGGAGAGCCGATCCCGCCCCCATCCCCTGCGGACAAAATTCATCTCGCGGAAATCGTTGGAGAGACTGAGAGTTCGGACGCATTTGTGGATGTTGTTACCGTGGATGTCGCAGAATATGCGGAGACCTATTTCGGTAAATCAGTGAAGAAGGTGCTTACAATCCCCGCCTGGATGAATACCGCCGCACTGGAACAGGATATCAATTTTTCCCAGGTGCTCCAGGATGCCCTGCAATCCCAGCTGCAGCGCAGGCCGCCCGCATTCTCCGGCTGAGAAAGAACGTCAGTCCCCCTGCTCCAGCAAAAAGCCAGCTTGGGCCAACGCCTCCACTACCCGCCGGAAAGCCTCCTCCCCAGGACAGGACAGCGTATGCAGATGGACTCCCTCCGTCAGCAGCGAAAGAGGCTGGGCGGCGTTGGCGCGCAGAATGAACTGCTGCACATCGTAACGGCTCGCCAGTTGTAAGGCTCCGGTCAGCTGGCCGTAGACAGGGTGCTCCACGATGACATCCAGCACCGTGCAGCCGTTGTCTACCATGATATATAATTCCTGCTCCATGTCCTCCGCACGGTGCCGGCACGCCGCTTGACGCAGCAGCCCCGTACGCTCCCGACGCAGCAGGTAGCCTCGCGCCGCTGCCGTGATGGACGCGCCCCCGGCCCGCAGCAGCGCAACGTCGCCAACGATCAGCTGCCGACTTACGCCAAATCGGCCCGCCAACGCCGATGCGCTGACCGGTTGGGTGGATTGGGCGAGTATCTCTATTATGGCGGCCCGGCGTTCTTCTGCGGTCATGGGGGTTGCTCCTTTCTATGGACGGTTGTCCCGGACGGCTGGTCCTCCATAATTTTACACCAGCCGCGGAAATTTTTCCATAAAAATTTCCTACGATTTTCACTTGCATTTCTGCCCCGCAAGCGTGTATAATGTAGATACCGGCGTTCGCCGTGAGCCAGCCGGCTGGTTCCCAACTTATCCCATTTGTGCGGAGGTCCTTTGATTGAGCTTTCTGGAAATTACGCAGGACATCATAAGCCATCCCCTCTTTACAGAGCTGCAAACGGTGCAGCATCACGGCGGGGAAAATTCCCTGTACCTGCATTCTGTCGCTACGGCAAAATGCGCCTATCAGCTGGCCCGTAAATTCCATATGCGGGAAGATCGGGTACGCGCCGTTACCCGCGCGGCCCTGCTCCACGACTTCTTCGGATACAACTGGCAAAGCGAACGCCATCGCCGCTATACAAAACACTACTCCGGCTGGAAACGGGTGACCCACATGCACGCCTTTATCCACGGCGCACACGCCGCGCACCGCGCTAACCGTATTTTTGGTCTGGACGACCGGCAAAAGGCGGCTATCACCAGCCACATGTTCCCCCTGGCCCCTATGCCCCGCAATTCCGAGGGCTGGGTGCTGACCTTGGCCGATAAACTGGTGGCCTCCAAGGAGGTCGGGGAAACCGTGGGCTGGCATATGCGCAGAATGTATCAGAAGGTGCTGCCAAAAGCATGAGTATGGCTTGGATGGACGCAGCCCCCCGCTGTCGCAAGAACGGCGGGGGGCTGCGTTTTCTTATGACGGCGCAGGCCCTGCTGCCTTACACCCGCTCAATGGGGAAAAGCACCCCCGTTTCCAACGCTTCGGGGTCCGTCTGGTGGGGATCGTTCAGATAGCGGTCCATCGCCGGGGCGCAGGGCCGGTACTCCGTATGCTCCGCCAGCCAGCCGCACAGCGATTCGTATGCCAGGTGCAGGTTCTCATAGGCGCCCCTGTGCTGGACTGCCGCGCAGGTGAAACGGGGCTTGACTGTGACGCCGGGACCATCCTGGGCTACTACCATTTGCGCCTCTACGTCAGAATGCTCCGGACAGAAGCTCTGGTCGTGGTAGAGCATCTGGATGGGCCCCGCCTGTGTCAGCCCGCGGGCCGCAGCCTCCCGGCGCAGATCGCTGAACAGCGCGTGGTACTGCTCTACGCCTATGGTCCGGCGGATGGAAAATACCTTCTGCTCCGGGTCCTCCATGACAATCACTTGATACGTTTTTTCCATATTCGATGTTCCTTCCATACGGAGGATGTCGGCCTCCAGACGGCGCAGAAGAGCCTGCCGCTCCAACAGCTCCTGACAGAGTGTCAGACGCCGCTGGCGCAGGTATGGCAGCAGTTGGCTGTCCTCCAGAGCCAGCAGCGGCCCGATTTCCTGGAGACTGAAACCGCACCCCTTCAGCCACTGGATACGCACCAAGCTGGATAACTGCTCCTGCCGGTAGTAGCGGTACCCATTGCCGCCGACTGCGTCAGGGCGCAGCAGACCTATGGCGTCATAGTGGCGCAGCATCCGGGGCGTGACCCGGCTCAGACGGGAAAATTCGCCGATGGTGAGCATGACATCCCTCCTCGTTTTTTGTTCGGAACCGGTTCCTGTAGGTAGAATACACCTTGACATAGTGGGAATGTCAAGCGTTTTTTTCGTCTTTTTTCGTCTTTTTTCAGCCGATCCTTGCGCGGGGGAATTGAATGTGATATAATGTGGGCAGGCAAAATTTGGATGATGCGAAAGGCGGCGGGAAAATATGTGCAAAAAAGTAATGGCGTGCGTTCTGTTGTTCCTGATGCTGGCTGTCTTTACGGCGGCAGGAAATGTGCGGTCTGCAGTCCCCGAAGCACAGTATACGGAAGATGATTCCCAGTCGGCGTATGTTGACAGTTCGCCCAATCATGAAACTGTCAGACATGTAAAGTCGCCCGTGTATCCCAGCTCTGCGGAGGCCCCTGCAGCGCGAAAGAACACGGATAAGCTGGTGGGGTATTTGTCAGCAGCTACGATTCTGGCTCTGGGAATGCTGATGATTGCGAAACCCAGGCTCTTCTGGAAAATAGAGCATATTTTCTCCGTCAAAGGCGGCGAACCAACGGCATTCTATATCGCTTTCACACAGTTCTGCGGAGCGTCTTTTATCGTCGTGACGGTTATCGTGCTGCTTGCGGCGTTACTGCAATAACCGCACCGGATTATACCCGCTTTCAGGCGGTTGGAAAAATGATAAAACGTCCCCCGGACTGCTGCTGTGACAGTCCGGGGGATACGCTTTACACGCCAACAGCCTGGACGGGTTCGGTAACGCGGAAGGTCAGTCCCTCTGCGCCGCTGTCGATGACCACGCACTGTCCGTCGGATACCTCGCCGCGGATCAGCATCGCCGCCAGCTCTGTCTCTACATGCTTTTGCAGATACCGCTTGACAGGCCGCGCGCCAAATGAGGCGTTGTAGCCCGCGTGGGCTATGAACCGCTTGGCTTCCTCCGTCAGCTCCAGCGCGATGTCCCGGTCCGACAAACGCCGGACAATTGTCTCCATGGCTATACCCACGATACGGGCTACCTGGCTCTCTGTCAGCGGGGAGAACACGACAATGTCGTCCACACGGTTGATGAACTCAGGCCGGAAATACTTGCCCAGTTCGCCCTGTACCTGCTCCTTTACCGATGGATCAATCGTACCGTCCTGCCGGATGTTCTCCGTCAGATAGGCGCTGCCGATGTTGCTGGTCATGATGACGATGGTGTTCTTGAAATCTACCGTGCGCCCCTGGTTGTCCGTCAGCCGTCCGTCGTCCAGCAGCTGAAGCAGAATGTTGAATACGTCCGGATGGGCTTTCTCAATCTCGTCAAACAGTATCACACTGTAGGGCTTGCGGCGGACCGCCTCCGTCAGCTGTCCCCCCTCGTCGTAGCCCACATAGCCCGGAGGCGCGCCTACCAGCCGGGATACGGCGTGCTTCTCCATATACTCCGACATGTCTATACGGATCATGTTCCGCTCGTCGTCAAACAACGCCTGGGCCAGCGTCTTCGCCAGCTCCGTCTTGCCGACGCCGGTGGGGCCAAGGAATATAAAGGAACCAATGGGCCGGTTCTCATCCTTCAGTCCCGCCCGGCCACGGAGAATCGCCTCGCTGACCGCCGTGACCGCCTCGTCCTGCCCTACTACACGGCGGTGCAGAATCTCCGGCAGCCGAAGCAGCTTTTCCTTCTCCGATTCCACCAGCTTGCTTACAGGAATGCCCGTCCACTTGCTCACGACCCCTGCAATCTCTGCCTCCGTGACCTCCTCCTTCAGAAGATGCTCGTCCTTACCGCGCTCTACGCGCTGCCGCTCCTCCTCCAGCTGCTTCTCCAACGCGGGCAGTTCCCCAAATTTCAGCTGCGCCATCTTCTCCAGATCATAGCTCCGCTCCGCTTCCTCCATCTGGCGGCGGGTGTCCTCAATCTGCTGCTTGATGCGTTTGAGCCCTGCAATGGACTGCTTTTCTGTCTCCCACTGCGCCCGCATGGCGTCGTTCTTTCCCTTCAGCTCCGCCAGCTCGCTCTCTATATGGGCCAGCCGGTTCCGGGAACCGGCGTCCTCCTCCTTCCCCAACGCCTGCTTCTCTATCTCCAGCTGCATGATCTTGCGGCTGATGGCGTCCAGCTCCGCCGGCAGACTGTCAATCTCCATGCGGATTTTGCTGGCCGCTTCGTCCATCAGGTCGATGGCCTTGTCCGGAAGAAAACGGTCCGTTATATAGCGGTCCGACAGCGTGGCGCAGGCAATCAGTGCGCCGTCTGTGATCCGTACGCCGTGGTGTATGTCAAACCGCTCCTTCAGTCCGCGCAGTATCGAAATCGTATCCTCTACCGTGGGCTGGTCGATGAGCACCTTCTGAAACCGCCGCTCCAAAGCCGCGTCCTTCTCAATATATTTCCGGTACTCGTCCAGCGTCGTGGCCCCTATGCAGTGCAGCTCCCCGCGGGCCAGCATGGGCTTGAGCAGATTCCCCGCGTCCATGCTCCCCTCCGTGCGGCCCGCGCCGACAATGGTGTGCAGCTCGTCGATGAACAGCAGTATGCGCCCCTCGCTCTTCTCAATCTCCCCCAGCACCGCCTTCAGCCGCTCCTCAAACTCCCCGCGGTACTTGGCTCCCGCAATCAGCGCGCCCATGTCCAGAGCGAAGATGGTCTTGTCCTTCAGTCCCTCCGGCACGTCCCCGTTCAGTATCCGCTGGGCCAGACCCTCTACTACCGCCGTCTTCCCCACGCCGGGTTCGCCAATAAGAACAGGGTTGTTTTTCGTCTTCCGGCTGAGAATCTGTATCGTATGGCGGATTTCACTGTCCCGGCCTATGACCGGGTCCAGCTTGCCCTGACGCGCCATCTCCACCAGATCCCTGCCATACTTGGACAACGCTTCATAATTCTCCTCCGGGTTCTGGCTCGTCACCCGCTGGCTGCCCCGGACACGGGTGAGCGCCTGCAGAATCTTCTCCCGGTCTATGCCGTACTGCCGGAAAATCTTTGCACTAGGCGTCCCTGTCTCGTCCGCTAACGCCAGATACAAATGCTCTACAGAGACATATTCGTCCTTAAACTGCTGCGCGTTCTTCTCCGCCGCCAGCAGCAGCTGGGTAAACCGGCGGCTGGCATAGAGCTGCTCCGAGCCGCTGCCGGATACCTTGGGCAGACGGTCAATCTCCCGCTGTACCTCGCCGGCCAGCGTCTCTACGTCCAACCCCATATACGTCAGCAGACGGGGAACCAGTCCCTCCTGCTGGCGCAGCAACGCCAGATGCAGATGCTCTCCCTCCAGCTGCTGCTGTCCGTTTTCTATGGCGATGGTCTGGCAGTCCGATACCGCCCCCTGCGCGTTTTGGGTGTATTTTTCAAAGTTCATTTCCTGCGCCTCCTTTGGGCTAGTATGCCCGGTTCGGGCATGGTTTTTCTTTTCGTATGTTAGGATACACCCGATTCCCTAAATTGTAAAGAGGAAAATTAGCGCTCTTGTGGCAAGAGTGCTAATTTTCCGTGAACAGTCTGTAAACTCCAACGCAGAATTGTGGGGCGGCAGGAACGCGCCGCGCTCCGCTTTCTGTAAATGGACTACTTGAGCTGAATGACCGGCGTCAGTACCTGGCACGGACCGGGCTGGATGGTCAGCTCCCCATAACTGCCTGTGTCTGTCACCAGCACGACAACGCAGTCCGGATGGCCTGCGGCGGCAATCTTCCGACGGTCAAAGGCAATCAGTCTGTCGCCCGCCTTCACCTGCTGCCCCTCCTGGACAAAACACTGGAAGCCGTCGCCGTTCATCGCTACCGTGTCCACGCCAATATGAATCAGCAGCTCTATGCCGTCCGGCGAGGTCAGACCCACCGCGTGCATGGTGTCCGCCGCCGTCACAATCTCGCCGTCAAACGGGGCCACTACAACGCCTTCGCTGGGCTGTATGCCTACGCCCCGCCCCAGAACGCCAGCGGCAAAGGTCTCGTCAGGAATCTCCTCAGAAGGAATGACGCTGCCGGATACAGGCGCGCAGACTGTGCCGGGAATACACACAACGTCTGTTGTTTTCGCCGGTTCCTCCTCCTTCCAGACCAGCCACGTCAGGACAAAGGCAATGCCGCCGGAAATCAGGAGCAAAAGGGCATAGGGCAGAAGCTTGCCGCTGTCTACAATCAGAAAACCGGGTATGCCCGTCACACCGTACGCATTCGCGCCTATGCCCATCACAGCCCCGAACATGCCGCCGACGGCTCCGCCTGCCATGCCGCAGACCAGCGGCTTTACCATGCGGAGATTGACGCCGAATATCGCCGGCTCCGTGATCCCCAGAGCCGCGGACAAAGCGGAGGGTATGGCTACGGTCCTGGTCTTCGCGTTCCGGCTCTTCAGCGCAACCGCCAGACACGCGCCGCACTGGGCGAAGTTGGCGGCAGAGGCTATGGGCATCCAGATGTTCATTCCACCCTCCGCCAGCAGACCCGCTTCAATGATATTATACATGTGGTGCAGACCGCAGACCACAGTGAGAGGATAGATTGCAGCCATCAGCAGAGAGCCAATCCCAAAGCCAACCGTAATCAGCCACTGGGCAAAGTCCAAAACGTATGTCTCCGCCGTGGAGAATACCGGCCCGATGACAGTAAAGGTCAGAAAGACGGTGGACAGTACCGTCACCAGCGGCGTAACAAAGAGGTCGATGGCCTCCGGTACCAGCTTGTGCAGCCGCTTCTCAAGAAAGCACATCAGCCATATGGCGATGATGACCGGAATAACATGGCCCTGGTAGCCTACCTGCGGGACGTCGAAAAAGAGCAGATGCCACGTGGGAACCGTCTCCATCCCCGCCACCGCCCAGGCATTGATGAGATTGGAGTGGATCATGCACAGGCCGGTGACGCCGCCCAGAAAAATGTTGCCGCCGAATACCCGCGCCGCGCTGATGGCAATCAATACCGGCAGATAGGCAAACGCCGTGGCGGATACCAGGTCCAGAAAGCCATACCAGTCCGAGGCCGCAAAGCTGGGAATGGCGTGGCCCAGCGCCTCTACCAGCCCCATCATCAGTCCAGAGGCCACAATTGCGGGGAGGATGGGGACAAATACGTCCCCCAGCGCCTTCACCATCCGCTGGGGCAGCGGCTGGTTTTCGCGGCGGCGGCCTTGACCTCATCCTTGGTGGCGGCCGTCATGCCCGTTACAGCCAGAAATTCGTCGTACACCTTGTTGACCACGCCGGCGCCGAGTATCAGCTGTAACTGCCCGTTGGAGCTGAATACGCCCTTCACGCCGTCCACATTCTCCAGAGCCTTCTGGTCAATCTTGCTGTTGTCCACCGTGACCAGCCGCAGACGGGTGGCGCAGTGCGCCGCGCTGACCAGGTTCTCCCGGCCCCCAAGATGACTGTAAATCTCTTGGGCGCATTTTGCATAGTCCATTGCCATGTTGATATTCCTCCCCTGTGTTTTCTGATTTCACATCAGACCATGACACGAAAAGGCATGGTAAAGTCCGTCTTCCGACACGGAGGGACATACCTCGTCCGCCGCCAGACGCAGCGTCTCGCTCCCGTTGGCCATGCAGATGCCCAGTCCCGCTGTCTGGATCATCTCCAGGTCGTTCATGCTGTCGCCAAAGGCAATGGTGTCCTCTATCGGAATACCCGTGTGATCGCTCAGACGCCGGATCGCCGCGCCTTTATCAAACTTTTTGTTAATCAGCTCCCCATTCGTCAGGCCAAATTGGTTCGTATCCTGGATGCAGAAGCTGAATTCTTCCCCAAAGGCGGATTCTAAGTCCCGCAGCTGCTCCCGCTCCGGACACATGAAAACCAGCTTGTAAACAGGCTCCCCCTGGTACAACGCCAGAGGCAGAATGCCCAGACTGTTCTCCAGCTGCTCCCGCCAGCGTAAAAGCTCACTGCTGCCATGCCGCTGTCCCCGCAGAAAATCTTTGAAACCATCGTCCGTATAGGTCCGGTCCAGACACTCTACGGTGCAGAATACCCCGCTGTCCCGAAATCCAGCCAGCACGCGCCGCTGCTGCTCCGCCGTCATCGGACAGTCGTAGACCACCTGGCCCCCATACTCTATGTACCCGCCGGCGCTGCCGGCAAAACCGTCGAAGCCGTATTGCAGCAGCGGCGAGAGCATACCGCGGTTCCGCCCTGAGCAGAGCAGCACCTTGTGGCCCCGCGCACGCGCACGCTGGACTGCCTCCTGCGCTGAAGCAGGCGGCGCGTTTTTCCCAGGCTCGGTCAGCGTCCCGTCAATATCCAGGAAAATCATCTTTGTATTCATGGGTTCTTCACTCCTGATTTTGAAATTGATTTCATATTAGCACAGACCGCTATAAATAGCAAGAGGGCCTGCGCATATTTTTTCTATGAGGTCTGGAATCCGGAAGCATTGTGTGGTACAATATGAAAGTGATTTCAAACGGAGGTCTTATTCATGAATATTTCTGAAATTGCCAGACGGGCGGGCGTCTCCCCCTCCGCTGTCTCCCGATACCTTAATAACGGATACCTCTCCGAACAAAAACGCGCCGCTATTCAAAAAGTGATCGAGGAAACCGGATACCGCCCCCTGGCACAAGCCCAGGCCCTGCGGACCCGGAAAACCAGAACCATCGGCGTTATCCTCCCCAGAATCGACTCCTTTGCCGTCAGCAGCGTCACAACCGGTATTGCCTCCGTTCTGGAGGAAAATGGATTCCAGCTCCTGCTGGCCGATACCAGAAATACCCCTCAGAAAGAACTGGATTATCTGGACGCCTTCGACGAACAGCGGGTGGACGGCGTGATCCTTATCGCTACCGTGCTCTCCGACGCCCATACCAACGCCCTGAAAAACCGGCGGACCCCTACCGTGCTCATCGGACAGCGTCTGGCCGGTGTCTCCTGCGTGTATCACGACGATTACAACGCATTTTACGATGTCACCCGGCTGGTCATCAGCAAAGGCTGCAAAAAACTGGGCTACATCGGCGCGGTGGACCAGGACCGGGCGGTGGGGCAGGACCGGCGGAGGGCCTTCTGCGACGCGGTGAGGGAGGCCGGGCTGTCGGAGAACCACACCGTCGTCTCCGGCTTCTCCATCCGATCCGGACGGGAGATGGCAGAGGAACTGCTGGACGCCTGGGGGCCGCTGGACGCCGTGGTCTGCGCTACCGACGCAATGGCCGTGGGAACGCTGCAATGCCTCAAAAGCCGCGGTATTCAGGTCCCGCAGCAGGCGCTCCTCACCGGTCACGGACACTCGGATGTGGCCAGCGTGACAACCCCGCCTATCACTACCATCCGCTACTACTACGAGGAGAGCGGCGCAGACGGGGCTAACCTCTTGCTGGATCAAATCAGACACCCCGATACGCCGGTTAAAGAAATCCGGCTGGGTTACTGCCTGGTGGAGCGGGAATCTACCAGGAGATAACGCTGAAACGCTGTGCGCCAGGTCATCCCCGACGCACAGCGTCCCTTTGCTCCGCTTTTGCAGACATAAACGGAGACTATAAACTATCCATTATTGGGCTGCGTAATCTACTATAGCGTCCGGGAACACTGCATCAATCATGTCTTCGATCACTTCCTTTTCCTCTGGAGGAAGTAAATCAGCATCTGATAATACTATGTTCACTTGAATGGGATCCGCCTCTGTGTCAATGAAAGCATCCTGTATGCTGGCATAGTTCTTTAGAGTCAGACATATACGATATGCTTTACTGTTTTTTATTGCATCGGCCCTTGATATATCAGAAACAAAGGGGGCCTCGTCAGTATTCGCCCCGCTGCCAACCGCCCAGATCAGGATGACCAACAATATAGAAATAGAACATACCAGAATTTTTTTCATTTAGGTATCACCTCCTTGCATCTCCATCTATTATTATAACGTTGGCAGTCGCTCATTTTGGACATCAGAAGAAAATTTTGCTGCCTGAGCGGATGTATGGTCTGACCCGATAGAAAAGGCGGATACCGGCGAAAAACCGGTACCCTCCCTTTTAGCCTGTATTCAAGTAGCAGATAACACGGTCAATTCA
>Ga0137308_100307_pt1 | contig 87763 bp, 92 predicted proteins | sample Inofrocosms_June_FD_97181 | JGI IMG/M metagenome (GOLD analysis project Ga0137308, IMG submission 97181) | Mouse cecal microbial communities from Vienna, Austria - N-Acetylneuraminic and N-Acetylglucosamine D2O microcosms_June | ecosystem: Host-associated > Mammals > Digestive system > Large...
TTCCTTCCCTGCCCGCTGTATTGACCAAATCACTGCCTGCTCCGCAGAAATTCCAGAAATGCCGCCTCAGGAAGCGGCCTTGAGAAATAGTAGCCCTGAATATAATCAATCGAAAGCTCTTCCATCGCCCGGTACTGCTCTTCCGTCTCGATTCCCTCCGACACAATCTTAAGCTTCATGCCGTGAATCATCTGCATAGCCGCATTCAACACATATTTTGCCTTCTCATCCCGGAAAAAGGCCTGGCTCATCTCCCGGTCAAACTTGACAATGCTGACCGGCATATCCACAATATAATTCAGATTGGACTGGCCGGTGCCGAAATCATCCAGGGAAAAATGCACGCCATACTCCATCAGCCTGTGCATATTTTCCAGAAGGGTCTTCTTCGCCGCCAGAGACGCAGACTCTGTGATCTCCAGATTGATGTATTGGGGATTGATCTGGTACTTTTCCATAATCCCCATATACTCTTCCGCCAGTCCGGGGTATCCGCACTGGACAACGGAAAGATTGACTTCTACATAGTGCAGTCCGTACTGTTCCAACCGTTCCCTCGTAAAAAAGCGGCAGACTTTCTTAAACACGATTTCCCCCAGCTGCAGGATCTTGCCATTCGCCTCCGCCACGGAGACAAACACGCCCGGCGGCACCAGATTGCCGTCCCGGTCCCTCATACGCACGAGCGCTTCCGCGCTCACAAACTTTTTCTCCGCAGTGGAAAAAATCGGCTGATAGAATACCTCGATCCGATCCTCCTTCATGGCCTCCTCCAGCATCTGCTCCATTCTTTTTTCTTTCCGCATCTGCTCGACAAAATCCATATCCACCCGCTTAAAGTTGGATCCGCTGTGATCACTGCTTTTCCATCTGGCGTACTGCATCAGATGAACCATCTCCTGGTAGTCACCTACCAATGCGGCATCCGGCATGTAGGTGAAAGTCGCCTGCGCCATACCGCCAAGTTCTCTCCTGCCATACTCCACAAAGCTTTTGACCTTCTCGATGGTATCCTCCACATGCTCCTGATCCTCAAAGACCATCCACACCTCATCGTCAGCCATCTTAAATACTCTGGTATTGTCAAGTTTTGGCAGTCTTCTGGCAAAGGCAAGCATCACCGCCTGCTCTCTCTCCCCCTCGTCGGCCTGACTGACCCCCAGATTCCACCAGACGGAAAGCAGGGAAAAATTCTTTTCCCTGTTGTAAAGCTTTCTGGCATACAGCAGCAACCCCTCCTGGTTGTACAGGCCGGTTACCCGGTCCGTCAGATACTCCGGGTTTTCCAGCCGGAAAAAGATCACCAGAATGCCAAGCGCCCCCGCATACCCCATCAGCAGAAGTTCATTGTTCAAAAACTGCACAAACGCCGCACCAAACCATATGGCCATCCAGCACAGGATCACCTGGCTTCTTCTGGCATTGGCCTGTTTTCGGTGGGCTATGGTAAAGATAATATTAAAGACAACGAAGCCCCCCGCAAAGGCATAGGTCGAAAGCACCGCCGGCCCCGCTGTATACACCACGCGCCCCATCTTGTAAATGCCGATTGGCAGACAGGCAATCACAATGCTCTCCGCCAGCCAGATCCCGCATCCGGCTGCCGCCGCCCACAAAAATTTTTTCTGTCCCTCATACACATCCGAGCATTCATAGAGAAGTCCCAAAAGACCTACCAGAACCAGTGATATCAGATACAGCTTGCAGACCGCCAGCACCAGCCCTCTGTAGTCCAGCAGCAGTCTGACAATCGCCCAGATGGAAAGCATATCGCAGATCACGCAAAACAGCATGCCAAACAAGAGCACCTGAAACATAATCTGAGTGCCCAGCTTAAGTGACTGATATCTCTTATAGAAGAGAAACATCGTCACAAGTAGAATAATTCCACACATTTGTGCCTGTATGTTCATGTAAATCCGTCTCCTTTTGTCAATCACGGCAAACCGTCAATCCCTTTCTATACAGGAAGTTGCCCGGGCATGCGGCAGTTCTGAAACCGCCCGGTTCCGGCACGGATTTTGCCCCAGATATATCGGCAGCTCCACAGCTCCCCATTATAGCAGAAACGGAATCATCTCCCGCACCGATGAAAAAATCAGATGCGGTTTTACATCAGAGCTCTCTGCATCCGCAAGCGATGCCTCACCACTCAGGACGAGCACGCTCTTTAACCCGTGATTTCTGCCCGCAGCGATATCTGTGTACAGCCGGTCTCCCACCATAGCAATACGGTCTCTCTTCTCATTGACTCTTTTAGTCAAATATTCAATGATATCTTCGTTCGGTTTACCGATCACCCTGTCCGGGTAACGGAAGGCTGAAGCGTGGATAAACGCATGGATGGCCCCTGCGTCCGGGATAAAGCCATCTTCTGTGGGGCAGTTATAATCCGGGTGTGTCGCCAGATAGGGAAGACCCGCCCGCACGAAATCACATACCTTACACATTTTCTGATAGTCAAGCGACGTATCAAAAGCCGTTACCACCACGTCAGGGTTCTTCTCCTCCAAAAGAATGCCCGCCTGTGAAAACTCTTCCCGCAAAAGCGCATTGCCCAGCAGAAACACTCTTCTTCCGAAAAAATGTTGTTTCAGGTAATGAATCGTGGCCTGTCCCGAAGTGACGATTTTCTCCTCCCCCACGGACAGTCCCATGTGCTTCAGCTTCTCCACATAAACCGCTGCATTTTTAGAAGAATTGTTGGTCACGAACACATACCTTCTCCCGGACGCCTCTATGCGCTCCAAAAACGCCTTCGCGCCCTCAATCCACCTCTCTCCCAGGTAAATCGTGCCGTCCATGTCCAGGGCAAAGCATTTCACCTGCGAAAGGATGCCTTCCGAATCCTTGTTTATCTCAAAAAGATTTGATTTCATAACGATGTACTCCTCACTTTGTTTTCTCCGAGCTGCGCTTTCGCGTACATTATAACAAAAGACTGCTGTGCCGTCACCTATGTATTTGTCTGCTGTGCCGGCGCCCGCCCGTAGGCCCCCTGCGCGCTCTCTCAGACCACTCTTTTCATCTTCCCTCCGGGGTGCTATACTGGATGTGATAAGAAACAGGAATCCGTTGTCCGTGAAAGGAGCCATGCCATGAAAGAGAAACTCTACACCATCCCTCTAAACGACGCCATGAACGCGCAGGACGAATGCCCATTCTGCTTCATTGAACGGAATGTGGAACAGGATCTGCTTGATTTTGTCTTAGGCTCCGGCTCCTCCTACATGGAAAGTGATGTGCGGGAACAGACGGACCGGGAAGGTTTCTGCCGAAGTCATTTCAAAAAAATGTTTGATTACGGCAACACCCTGGGAAACGCATGGATTTTAAAGACACACTATCAGCGGATGAACCGGGAACTGCAGGAGAAAATTCGAACCTTTACTCCCGGAAGAACTTCTCTGAAAGACAAGTTCAAAAAGCAGACAGAGCGCACAAATCCCATCGGCATATGGATTGCCGAAAAAGAAGAGTCATGCTATATCTGCAAACGCTTCGCGGACACATATGAACGCTATCTGGACACCTTTTTCGTGATGTACAAAAAAGACGCTGCATTCCGCACGAAAGTATCGGAGAGCAAAGGCTTCTGTCTCCATCACTTCGGCGACCTGTGCGAGGCGGCGGACAGCCGTCTGAATGATAAGGAGAAAAAGGACTTCTACGATACGGTTTTCCCTCTGATGGAAAGCAATATGGCGCGTCTGTCAGAGGATGTCTCCTGGCTGGTGGAAAAATTCGACTACCGCAACAAGGACGCGGACTGGAAAAATTCAAAAGACGCCATCCAGCGCGGCATGCAGAAGCTGAAAGGCGGATATCCCGCCGATCCGCCGTATAAGGCGAATAAATAAAAAAGGACAGAGATTCTGTCCCGCTGTGAGAAAACAAACGCCTGCGAAACGCAGGCGTCTGTTTTGATATACTGTTTTTACATCGCATCCATAGAGCCGTCGCTCTCATCGTCATCGAAAAACTCTTCCACCTTCTTCACACTCCCGACAACCTTATCTGTCGCCTCAGTCTTCGCTGCCTGAATGCCTTCCTTAAACTCTTCTTTCAACTCTGCCGGCGCACTGCTCTCCTCTGTTTTTCCGAGATCGAGATCCACGTAATTCCTGTCTGCATCGCTTTCGTCGAGATCATCATCAAAATTGTCGAAGTCCTCATCGTCATCAAAATCGTCATCCAGCAGCGTGTCCCTGCCCTTCAGGTAATAGTACACACCACCCGCTACGGCGCCAAGAGCCGCTGTCACCATTAATAACTTACCGAATTTTTTTGCCATCAGTGTTCTCCTTTCACCGCATCAGTTCCTATTATTATTATATTAATACTATTTTGTGAAAATGAAAAGAGAATATGTATAAAAAAAGAGAAAACTTTGTTAATTTTGCATCCCAGATACAATATCTTGTGGCTCAAAATTTTCTTAAAACTAGTTTTTCACAGATCATTGAATCCCGCGCGGCGATATGCTATAGTTATAGTCGACCAAAAAGGTCAATTTATGTAGAATTGGGGAAGGTATGAACGAAAAATTTTTTGACTTGAAGAAAGAAAAACAGGATCGCATGATCAATGCCTCTTTGAAGGTATTTTCTATTGGAGGCTACAAGCATGCCAGTACAGACGATATTGTAGGGGAAGCAGGCATCAGCAAAGGACTCTTATTTCACTATTTCGGAAGTAAGCTGGGACTTTACGGTTTTCTTTTTGATTACAGTGTACGTTTTATGAAGCTTGAACTGACCGGAGGTGTTTCCTCATCAGAGCGGGATTATTTTGAGATCCGCCGCCAGATGGAGTATGCCAAAATGCAGGTACTCAAAAATTATCCTTACATGCAGCAATTCCTCGACCGCTGCCGTTTTGAGAACGTGAGCGAGGCTCTTATGGCCATAGAACGCCAGAAAAATGTTCTGAGCGATATGCAGGCTGTTCTGAAAAACCAGAGTGACCGCTCCCTGTTTAAAAGTGAAGTAGATTATGAAAAGCTGGATCTGATGGTGACCTACACGCTTGACGGGCTCATGGACGCCCACTTCCAGGACTCATCGTTCCACCCGGACATGCTATATGAAGAGATCTGCTCTTATCTGAATATGTTAAAAACGCTTTCTTACCGCTGATATAACCAGATCAGTAAACTGAAAGAGAATTGAACGCCAAAAAGCCCGATACTTAATGTATCGGACTTTTTTATGTCTGTTTGTATGCAAAATAAACGCTTCCTGCCCTGCCGCGCCATTATTTTCTGGAGGCGGCGTTCTTTTCCTTAATCTTTTTCACAATCATTTCCTTCACATCCCTCGCCTTATCTTTCATACGGGGATTCGCCGTTTTAGAAGTGATAAGCCCTGTGATCAGCCGACTTGCCACATCGTACTGCTCAAAGCGCATCGCCGTCACGGAAATCAGGAAATCTACCGTAGGCTCATCCATGCCGCACATGGGGAAACTCTCCGTCTGTCTCGCCGCCAGAAATCCTTCCAGCGCATTCCTCAAGAACTCTTCTTCCTCAGTCTGACACTGTTTCTTCTTCTCTTCGTATCCTTCCTCTTCAGGATCCAGATGTTCTGCCTGCCCTCTGAGGAGCCATGCTGTTTTCAAACAGATATATGCCTTCTCACTGGCCTTCGTCTGCTTGACAATGGCGTTTGCCAGAGCCATCTTATAACGCTCCAGTGCCTCATCATAAGTATAAGTCTCCGCCGCCTCTTTCTGCGGTTTAAAGTTTGCTGAAATTGCCTTCTGGATATTCTTCGCCTGGGGAGAAGTCAGATATTTAAAAAATCTGCTCAGTGACGCATAGCCACAAGACGGGCACATAATCACGTCATATTTTAAAAGATCAATCTGCTCATATCTGGGACGCAGATCCAGATCACTGCCTGCCAGCTTCGCCTTACCGATCTTTACGGTTCTCGCCTTAAACTCCCTGTCACAAAGCGGACAGGTGAAAGATTTGTCGAAAAGGAAATCCTGCTCCTGCACCGTATGTGCAGCCTGCCCTGCTACTCCTCCTTCGCCTCCCTCTTCCGCCTTTTTAGGCGTCTCGTAGAGATCCATACTCTCCAGATTACTCAGTCCAAACTGCTCTAACCCCGATAACAGTCCTGCCATTTGTTTTTCCTCCCCGAATTATTTTATATATGTTCTGCAGTGCATGCTCGGCTCACGGGCATTCGCCCTATGCATCCGCAATCTGAAAAAACTGTCAGCAAGCTGCCATTTTTTCATCTTACGTCTGCGCACTGCTCATTGCTTTCGTGTATATTTTACCCTAATTCTCCTGTTTCGGCAAGACGTAGGAACTCTTAAGAGACACAATTCTGTTAAAAACAAGTTTTTCAGGCTTAAAATCCCTGCAATCCACACAGAAAAACCCTTGCCGGACAAACTGAAAACTCTCGTATGCCTTCGCATCCTTTACAGACGGCTCGATCCTGCACTCCTTTAAGACAGTCAATGAATTGGGATTCAGGTTTAAACTCCCGTCCTCATTGTAAACGCCCTTCTCCTCGTCGATGATGTTCTCGTAAAGCCTTACCTCAGCTTTCACGGACTTCGCCGCAGATACCCAGTGAATTGTTCCCTTTACCTTGCGGCCATCCGGGCTGTTGCCTCCTCTGGACGCCGGATCGTAAGTACAGTGCACAACCGTCACATTTCCTGCTTCGTCCTTCTCATAGCTTTCACACTTAACGAAATATGCACCCATAAGCCGAACCTCATTTCCCGGGAACAGCCGGAAATATTTCTTCGGCGGCTCCTCCATGAAATCCTCTCTCTCAATATAAAGTTCTCTGCTAAAGGGCACCTCCCTGGAACCAAGCGACTCATTTTCCGGGTTATTTACCACAGGCAGCCACTCCGTTTCCCCTTCGGGATAGTTATCTATAATCAGCCTGATCGGATCGATTACTGCCATAATCCGAGGCCGTTTCATCTTCAGATCCTCTCTGATGCAGTATTCAAGCATCGAGTATTCTGCCGAGGAATTGGCCTTGGACACGCCACACAGCTCCACAAAGAGCCGGATTGACTCGGGTGTGAAACCGCGCCTGCGCAGCGCCGCAATAGACACCAGCCTGGGATCATCCCAGCCGTCTACGATCCCCTCCTCCACAAGCTTCTTGATATATCTCTTTCCAGTGACCACATTGGTCAAATACATTTTCGCAAATTCAATCTGTTTTGGCGGATGCGGGTATTCCAGCTCCGTTACAACCCAGTTATAAAGCGGCCTGTGATCTTCAAATTCCAGCGTACAGATAGAATGGGTAATTCCCTCAATCGCGTCTTCTATAGGATGCGCGTAATCGTACATCGGGTAAATACACCATTTGTCCCCCGTATTCTGATGAGACAAGTGCGCTACACGGTAAATAATCGGATCGCGCATGTTGATGTTCGGCGAGGACATGTCGATTTTCGCGCGCAGGGTTTTCTCCCCGTCTGCGTATTTCCCTTCCTTCATCTCCTCAAACAGCCGCAGATTCTCCTCCACGCTTCGGTTCCTGTTCGGATCATCCTTTCCCGGTTCCGTCAGCGTTCCGCGGTACTCCCGCATCTCGTCCGCCGTCAGATCCGACACATAGGCCTTTCCTTTTTTTATCAGTTTAACCGCACCCTCGTACATCTGCTCAAAATAGTCGGAGGCAAAGAAAAGCCGGTCTTCATAATCCGCTCCCAGCCACTTCACGTCTGCTTTGATTGACTCCACGAACTCACTCTTTTCCTTGGTGGGATTCGTGTCGTCAAAGCGCATATTAAACTTTCCGCCATACTCGGACGCCAGCCCGTAATTAAGCAATATGCTCTTGGCATGCCCGATATGCAGATACCCGTTGGGCTCGGGCGGAAATCTCGTATGCACGGTGTCATAAACACCCTCCGCAAGATCCTTGTCTATGATCTGCTCGATGAAATTTTTGGATTCCACTTCCGTTCCCTCCTCTGTCTCAAAAGGGCAAAATCCCACACCGTGGAATCTTGCCCTATCCCTAAATCTGTGTTCCCTGTCCTTTTCACCGTCTATATGCTTTTCCAATCATGCCGCAGACGTGCTTCTATCCGCTTTTGCCCGCGAAACTCAGTCCTCTTCATCGTCCACTGCGGCCGCAATCCCCGATACCACTGCAGATACCACAGAAATCACCACCGGGATAATCACTACCACAAGAAAACCACCCAATAACAAAATGCCCATAATCGAATTCCTCCTCAGCCGAAGTATGCCATCGACCACACATTAATAATTATACACATTTTTCCTAAAACTGCAAGAGCCCGGTCATGCAATTTTCCCTCGATCGCAACACCACCATTTTTTAAGGAATAGCTGTCACCGTCTTCCACGTTTACCTGTTTACCGCATCATATTGCCCGGCAAAGCCATAAGACGCCAGCATCTCCCGGCAAAGTCCAGACTTTCATTTGTCTTAAGCGCATTTCCGAAAAGAATTCTGACCAGTTCCACCATATCATCGTAATACCCCGACTGGTATGCCTTATCGAGCGGCACATCGTACTCGTCGATCAGCATGATCACTTTCTTCCCATAGTGCTTTTCCAAAAGCCGCGACAGCACCTGTAAGCTGTCCTTCAGCAGCTCGTCGGACATCGTGCAGGCACCCGTCTGATCTATATTGACCACCGATTCATACAGACTCTGTTCCATCTTTGTCAAGCGGTCACTCTCCGGCAGGAACTGGAACCGCATCGCCTCGTTTCCGATTGTCCGCCGGAGCATGGTCCTGGCTTTCGCAAAGTTTGTCCCCTTTTAGCGTGAGGAATATGACCAGGAACTTCCCCATAAACTCTTCACAGAGATCTCTTTCCCTGGAAGTCTCGAGTCCCTCAAAGAGCGTGCTGTCCCTCTCTACTTCAAAAAAGTATTTCAGTGCGCCTATTTTCTGTCCGGCTCCCCCGCATTCATATCCGTATACATGTCTAAAAGCCCAACCGTCTCCGAGGCCGGTCTGCCGTACATATGGCAGCATTCATGGGATACGTTCTTGGCCTCCTCGCTTTCGTCATCAAAGCTGACGCTCATGCGGTACACGCCATGTTCCGATTCCGCATCCAGGTGCCGCATAATCTCCTCAATCATTTCCTTGTCATTTCCTTCCATAACGCCTGCCCCTTTCATGCTGCACGGCATTTTACCACCACATGCCGTACATCGCCCCCATCAGATTTTCGTAATCCCTGTACACCCTGTCTAAAATGGCATTCCATTCTCTCTCCGACAACTCAAAAAATGCCGTCTTCGCTTTCACGTTCTGCCTGACCCTCCTCTGCAGCGGTGACAGGCCGACATCTCCTCTGACCAGCGCAAGCTCCTCATTGTTTACGCTAAGCAGCATCTCATCAAGCTCCAGATCAAAGCTTTCCCCTTTGTTGATATGGGAAAAGTCTCCCGATGCCTCCAAAACCATCTCCAGATCTTCCATCGCGTTCTCTATGGAAAATTCCCCGTCAAAGCTGTTCTTTCTCCCATCACACTCCAGCTCGCAGCCAAGCCTCACTTTCTGCGTCTCCCCGTTCGCTGTATAATTGCACTTGACATCGGACTCCATCAGATAATTGTCAAGTTCCAGGCTCTGCACCGTCTGCCAGATAATTTCCGTTTCCTGCTTCTCCTCCTGCTCCTTTTTCACGGTAAGCATTCCCTGCATTTTCTCTATGCTGCGCTTTTCGCCAAGAAAATGAATGTCTCCGTCAACCCTTATCTTGCCGTCACAGAGGAAAAGAGGCTCCTCCAGACGAATGCTCTCGATTCGGTTCGCATCGTTTATCTCCAAAATGAAGCTGATTGCATGCGCGCTGGTAACCACATCATAATAACTCAAAATTCCCATTGCGTCTTCCCGGCCCACCTTGGAGAAATCCACATAATCATATAAGAACTGTCTGACCAGATCATCGAAATACAGTTCGTCGAAGCTGACCCGGTAAAGGTCTTTTCCCGCTTTCTCCATACGCATATGTCGTCTGCACTCCGCGATTTCATCGGCATACTCTTTGAAAAAGGCTCTTCCCACGCCCTCCTCATCCTCAAACAGCCACGCGTCCGGGAACAGATCAATGGAAAAATCGTCTCCAGACGCCTTCCCGAAAACCTCCGCCCACAGAGAATGGTTATACTGCCTGCACACATTTTCATTCTCAATATAGACGTCTTTCAGATAAAGTTCCGGAATGGAAAAACACAGTTTCTCCTGATCCCCATACATCTGCATGCTGGCCAGCTCATAATTCATCACGCTGACGTTCGTGGACAACGCCATCTCCTTTTGTCGCCTGTCGGTCTCACATTCCGTGTCCACGCCAAGTGTGACCTCCCCGAAAACGGTTCCTGTCGTGACATTCAGTCTGCTGTTCAGATGAGCTCCGTCCTCCACAAGCATATGCTTGATTTCCCCTGCCCCAATCTTCTCTGCAAGCGGATTTTTCATTTCCTCCGCCTCCCGCATCAGATTCAGAAAGCCCTTCTTCACCTTATAAGATGCCGAATGGGTATAAGTAACCCATCCGCCCAGAGCGGCAGCAAGAATCACTGCTGCCACGCACAGGATGACGGTAAAAACCTTCTTTTTATGATCCTTCGGAGGCAGGTAAAGCTGCGCGGGCGGCCCAAACGTGTTTCTGTTCTGATTTTGCGGTTGTAACCCAAAACTGTCCATACACAATCCCCTTTTATATACAAATCCTGCAGTCCCTGGTTCTATATCTATTATGATATCCCTGTTTTTCTGCCTGTTTTTATATCTTATTTATCATCTTACCATATCCGCGTAAAAAAAGAAACGCCCCGGCAAAAACCGGGGCGTACATTATGTTGAAATTATACCAGATTGAGCCTGCGTCAGCAGCGATCTTTATCAGATATCTCTCAGCCTGCCGAGGCTGCTTGCAGCCTCGCAATCGAACGAAGTTCGATTTGTTATTTAGCCGCAGCGATCTCTGCTTTCAGAGCCTCTGTCAGCTTCGGAACGATCTTGTTGAGATCGCCGACTACACCGTAATCAGCCACATCGAAGATCGGTGCATCCGCATCCTTGTTGATCGCAACGATAATGTCGGACTCCTCCATACCTGCCACGTGCTGGATCGCACCGGAGATACCGATTGCGAAGTACACGTTCGGGCGGACAGTCTTACCGGTCTGGCCTACCTGCAGATCCTTGGGCTTCCAGCCGGAGTCTACAACTGCACGGGAGCAGCTGACAGTACCGCCAAGCACCTCTGCCAGATCCTCAAGAATCTTGAAGTTCTCCGGGCTGCCTACGCCACGGCCGCCGGATACAAGAATCTTAGCGTCCATGATGTCCACTGTCTCGGCAACAGACTTCACAATGTCAAGGATCTCCACATACTTGTTGTCGGGAGTAAATCCAGGATTGAACTCTTCCACATTTGCCTTTGCACCCTTGATGGGCTCAATCTTCTGCATAACGCCCGCGCGAACCGTAGCCATCTGAGGACGGTTGTAAGGACATGCGATGGTAGCGATGGTGTTGCCGCCGAATGCCGGACGGGTCATCAGCAGCTGGTTGTGAAGCTGCTCCTGACCGGGAACTGCCTGCAGCGGGAAATCACCGATCTCGAGAACGGTACAGTCAGCCGTCAGACCGGTAGCCACTCTCGCTGAAACTCTCGGGCCTAAGTCTCTGCCGATAGCCGTAGCGCCTACCAGCATGATCTCGGGCTTATACTGATTAATCACGGATGACAGCGCATGTGCGTAAGGCTCCGTTCTGTAATCTTTTAACTCGGGATCGTCCACAATGATCACCTTGTCAGCGCCGTACTCAGCGAGCTGATCTGCCAGTCCTTTGATCCCTGCGCCAAGCAGCACTGCCGTCACTTCCGTATTTAAGTCCTTCGCCAGGTCTTTCGCCTTGCCAAGCAGCTCAAAAGCAATGCTGCTGATCTCGTTATCTACCTGCTGCGCAAAGACATATACACCCTTGTATTCTTCTAAATTCATTTTATACCTCTTTCTGCGCACTCGTTTTACGCGTATTCTTTGTTAGATGACATGTTTTACCTTTAACTTGTCAACGATGTAGCTTACGGACTCATCGGGATCAAGGGAAACCTTCTCGCCGGCACCCTTTCTCACCTTGTCGGAAGCCTTCGCGATCTTGGTCGGGGAACCCTTAAGACCTAAGTTCGCATCGTCAACATCCTTAAGATCCGCTCTGCCCCAAACGGTGATCTCCTGCTTATAAGCATCGAAGATGCCGCCGGGTGTCATATAACGAGGCTCATTCAACTCGGAAAGAGCGGTGATCAGGCAAGGCATTTTAGCCTTAACCACATGATATCTGTCCTCATACTGGCGCTCAACAACTACGCTGTCGCCTTCGATCTTGATATCCTGCGCATAAGAAATGACAGGAATGTCAAGATGCTCGGAAATCTGCGGACCAACCTGTGCGGTATCACCGTCGATTGCCTGACGGCCGGTAATGATCAGATCGTACTCCAGATTTCTGATCGCGCCTGCAAGCGTGGTAGAAGTTGCCCATGTGTCAGCGCCGCCAAGCACTCTGTCTGTCACAAGCACGCCCTTGTCTGCGCCCATAGCCATCGCCTCGCGCAGAACCTCTTCTGCCTTGGGAAGACCCATCGTTACAACCGTTACCTCTGCACCGTACTGATCCTTTAATCTGAGGGCCGCCTCCAGACCTGCTTTATCATCAGGGTTCATGATGGTAAGCATAGCGCCTCTGTCAAGAGTTCCGTCAGGATTAAACTTAACGCCGCCTGCGGTATCCGGAACCTGTTTTACACAAACCACAATTTTCATTGTATTTTTCTCCTTCTAAATTTTTTATGAGTCTTAGAACTTCTTTCCACGCGCTTACTTAAGCAGAGCCCCGGAGATAACCATTCTCTGCACTTCGCTTGTGCCTTCGTAGATCTCCGTGATCTTAGCGTCACGCATCATGCGCTCAACATCGTACTCTCTGATATAGCCGTAACCGCCGTGCAGCTGAACTGCCTTTGTGGTCACTTCCATAGCCACTTCTGCCGCGTACAGTTTTGCCTTTGCCGCTTCTACGGAGTACACCTTCTGGGTAGCCTTCGCCATAGCAGCCTTGTAAACAAGGAGCTGTGCCGCCTCAACCTTGGTTGCCATGTCAGCAAGCTGGAACTGCGTATTCTGGAATGCGCCGATCGCTCTGCCGAACTGCTTTCTCTCCTTCACATAAGCGACGGTGTTGTCGAGAGCGCCCTCTGCCAGACCAAGCGCCTGGGAAGCGATACCGATACGGCCGCCGTCCAGCGTGTGCATAGCGATGTTGAAGCCCTTGCCCTGCTGTCCTAACAGATTCTCCTTCGGGATACGGCAGTCTGTAAAGATCAGCTCGTAAGTGGAAGAACCGCGGATACCCATCTTTTTCTCCTTCGTACCGAAGGTGAAGCCGGGCGTTCCTTTCTCCACGATAAATGCGGAAATCTCTTTCTGCAGGCGGCCGCGCTTCTCAACCGTGCCTGTAATCGCAAAAATGACATAAACGTCAGCTTCTTTACCGTTGGTGATGAAGCACTTGGATCCGTTGAGCACCCACTCTTCTCCATCAAGTACAGCCTTGGTCTGCTGTCCCTGCGCATCGGTACCTGCACCGGGCTCCGTCAGGCCGAATGCACCCAGCTTCTCACCCTTTGCAAGGGGAACCAGATATTTCTGCTTCTGCTCTTCCGTGCCGTAGGTCATAATCGGGTCACAGCACAGAGAGGTATGTGCGGATACAATAACACCTGTTGTTCCGCATACTTTAGAGAGCTCCTCTACACACATAGCGTATGTAAGCGGATCACAGCCCTGTCCGCCGTACTCCTTGGGAACAGGAATGCCGAGAAAGCCTAACTTTGCCATCTTCTCAACAGTCTCTCTCGGGAAAACCTCTGTCTCGTCCACTTCCTGGGCAAGAGGTTTTACTTCTTTTTCAGCGAACTCTTTGAACAGAGCTCTCGCCATTTCATGTTCTTTGCTTAAAGTAAAATCCATGATTTTTTATTCCTCCATGTTTTATTTTATACTTCTTTTCCATGAGATAGGCAGACTCGAAATGCTACGCATTTCTCGTGCGCGTTGCTCCCTCAAACAGCACAAAGAATCGATTCATGTCTGCAGGCAGCCAGAATCTTATCTTTGGCTGTTCTCAGTCTGCTTATCTCGACTATTTCGAATAATCAAAGAAACCAGCGCCGGTCTTTCTGCCGAGTTTCTTCTCCTCCACCATCTTCTTAAGAAGAGGCTGGGGCGCATACTTCTCGTCCTTGGTCTCATTGTAAAGCACTTCCATGATTGCCAGGCAGATGTCCAGACCGATCAGATCGCCAAGGTGCAGCGGACCCATAGGATGAGACGCGCCGAGCTGCATAGCCACATCGATATCCTCTGCAGAAGCGGTGCCTGCATCGAGAACGCCGATTGCCTCGTTGATCATCGGAATCAGAATTCTGTTTACCACGAAGCCGGGAGCTTCCTTTACCTGTACAGGTGTCTTGCCGATCTCAGTTGCAATGGCTGTGATCTTGTCCACCATCTCCTGAGGGGTGTTCTCGCCTCTGATTACCTCAACCAGCTTCATTCTGTCAGCGGGATTGAAGAAGTGCATGCCGATCATAGGTCTGTCAAGTCCCTCACCGATCTTGGTGATGGAAAGAGAAGAAGTGTTGCTTGCAAACATACACTCTTTCTTCACGATACCCTGCAGCTCTTTGAAGATCGCCTGCTTGATCTCCATCTTCTCCAGAGCAACCTCAACAATCAGATCGCACTCGCCGCAGATATTGTTTAAACCTGTGGTGATCTTGCCCATGATCTCGTCAGCCTTCTCCTGGGTGATCTTCTCCTTGCTTACAAGGAAATTCATATTTTTCTGGATCTTCGCCTTGCCGCCCTCAGCGTACTCTTCCTTAATATCGCAAAGGCAGACCTCGTAGCCGTCTGTCATAGCGAATGCCTGCGCAATACCGGAACCCATAGTTCCCGCACCGATAATACCTACTTTCATTGTAGTTCCTCCTTATAAATTTAATATTTTAATTTTGTTTATCCTTCAAAGCGCGGCGCAGGATTAAATTTCACCTGAGCGGCCGCCTTCCATGAATAAATACTCTAGCAATTCTTAAACGGCTCCTTCACCTTCTCCTTGTTCTTGTCAAGGAAGAAAGCCATGCCGTATTTCTGATCCTCCGTCTCGAAGCAGTCGCCAAAGAGTTTCTCCTCAATCACGATCGCCTCATCCATATTTACCTCAAGGCCGTCGTTGATTGCCTTCTTGCAGTTGCGGACCGCGATAGGTGCGTTCTTTGCAATGCCTGCCGCCATCTTCTCCGCAGCCGCCATCAGCTCCGCCTGCGGATAAACCGCATTTACCAGGCCGATTCTGAGAGCTTCATCCGCCTTGATATTTCTCGCCGTGTAAATCATCTGCTTCGCCATGCCGGGACCGACGATTCTCGCCAGTCTCTGCGTGCCGCCAAAACCGGGCGTAATGCCAAGCCCCACCTCGGGCTGTCCGAACACCGCATTCTCAGAACAGATTCTGATATCGCAGCTCATGGAAATCTCGCAGCCGCCGCCAAGCGCAAAGCCGTTCACCGCTGCAATCACAGGGAGCGGGAATGTCTCCAGCTTACGGAACACATCGTTGCCCTTCTTGCCGAAAGCCTCGCCCTCCGCCTTGGTGAGCGTGCTCATCTCGCCGATATCTGCTCCCGCCACAAAAGACTTCTCGCCTGCGCCGGTCAGAATCAGACATCTCACCTCATTTAAATCCACACCGTCAAGGACTTCATTCAGCTCGTCAAGTACAGCGGAATTTAACGCGTTTAACGCTTTCTCACGGTTGATCGTAATGGTTCCGACCTGCCCCTTCACCTCATACAGTACAAATTCCATGGTTTGTATCTCCTTCTTAAATTATTTTCACAGTCACGAAGAATGCCCGCTTTTGGGCATTCTCCCAAACGAGACTTAGAACATCTTGACATCCCGTCCTATGGCGGGATGTCTTTAGATGTTCTTCTCGTTTTCGAGACTTTAGAACATCTTGGCATCCCGTCCTATGGCGGGATGTCTTTAGATGTTCTTCTCGTTTTGTTACATTTCTACGATGGTTGCGCAGCCCATGCCGCCGCCGATACACAGCGTAGCCAGACCCTTCTTCGCGCCCTTCGCCTGCATCTCGTGAAGCAGGGTTACAAGGATACGCGCGCCGGAAGCGCCTACCGGGTGGCCGAGTGCAATCGCGCCGCCATTGGGGTTAAGCTGCTTGTCTACGTCGATGCCAAGCTCCTTGCCAACTGCAACGGACTGAGCAGCAAACGCCTCGTTTGCCTCGATGATGTCGAAGTCCTCAATCTTGTAGCCGGCCTTCTCCATAACCTTCTTTGTAGCCGGAACAGGACCGATACCCATAACCTCGGGTCTGCAGCCTGCAAGTGCGCCCGCTACGAAGGTAGCCATAGGCGTTACGCCAAGTTCTTTCGCCTTCTCCTCGCTCATCACAACGATGGCAGCCGCACCGTCGTTGATGCCGGAAGCGTTTCCTGCCGTCACGAAGCCGTCAGGATTGATAGGACGGAGTTTCTGCAGGCCCTCGATGGTAGATCCCGGTCTCGGCCCCTCGTCAACCTTGAACTCAACCATCTCTTTTTTCTTCTTGACCATAACAGGAACGATCTCTTTGTCGAATGCGCCGCTCTTCTGTGCCGCCTCAGCCTTCGTCTGGCTCTTTAATGCAAACTCATCCAGCTCCTCGCGGGTAAGACCCCACTCTCTGCAGATATTATCCGCAGTCATAATCATATGGTAATTATTGAAAGCATCCCACAGCGCATCGTTCACCATAGTGTCAACCAGCGTGCCATTGTTCATTCTGTAACCGTAACGTCCCTGCATAACCGCATAAGGAGCCATAGACATATTCTCCATACCGCCTGCAACAACGATGTCCGCGTCGCCCGCCTGAATCATCTGTGCAGCCATGTTCACACAGTTTAAGCCGGAACCGCAGACCACGTTGATAGTAACTGCCGGAACCTCATTGGGAAGCCCTGCTTTAATGGAGGCCTGGCGAGCCACGTTCTGGCCCTGTCCCGCCTGGATAACACAACCCATGTACACCTGATCCACCTGGTCAGGAGACACTCCTGCCCTGTTCAAAGCCTCTTTAATTACGACTGCTCCAAGATCTGCTGCCGGTGTGGTGCTCAAGCCCCCGCCCATCGTGCCGATTGCCGTACGGCAGGCGCCTGCCAAAACAACTTTTTTTGCCATTTTTTTCTCCTCCATTTTTGTAATATTTTTTTAGTGAAAAGCCCTGTATTCAAGGCTCGCCGACGATTGTTATTTTTTTGTCATTGTTCGCCGTTACTATTGTATCATAGGGTTTTCGTTTTTGCAATCCACTTTCCGGCAGACAGGCACCCCCTTATTCAATAGAAAGAAATGCTCTCATTCCCGCCACGCAGACTGTCAGGCCTGCGTCTTTTTATATCTCAAACCGATCCATCATTTCTACCATCGTCTCCACCTGCGACTTCTGTTCCGTGCTGACAGCCGCCGTCTCCTCCGAGGTAGCCGAATTGTTGTCGACTGCGGAAGAAACCTGCGTTACATTTACATTCAGTTCCTGCATCCGCTGGGTGTCTCGCTTCAGGATCTGTTCGATCTGTCCCATCTTCTCGGTGGCCTCTTTTGCGTCAGACATAACCTGATTCATGTTGGCCTCCGTCTCCTCCGCAATGGCAATACTCTTGTCCATCACCGAAACCGTGGTTTCAATCAGCTCTGTCGTCCTGCCTGCCGCGTTCGCTGATTCATTGGCCAGATTTTTCACCTGCTCCGCCACAACGGCAAATCCTCTTCCGGCCTCTCCCGCTCTCGCCGCCTCAATCGCTGCATTCAGGGCCAGCAGGTTTGTCTGGGATGCAATGTCTTCAATCGCCTCAATGATCGTACCGATCTGCTCGGAGCACCGGCCGATTTCCTGGATAGACCCCTTTAACTCCTGCAGCTTTTTATTGCCCTTCGCAAGCGTTTCGCCGGCCGATGAAGCCATGCTGGCAGACGCTTCCGCCTCGCGTGCGTTCACTTCCATACTCTTTGTCATGGCATCAAAGGCTGTCATCAGCTCCGATACCTGGGCTGCCTGCAGCGTGCAGTTTTCAGCCAGATCCTGCGCCGCAAAGGCAAGCTGCTCCGAACCGCTGTCGATCTGTCCCGAAACGCTGCGGATTGTCCTGAGCGTTTCTCTCATCTTCTCCGCAATCTGCAGAAGCGACTCCTTGATCGACACAAACTCGCCTACATAGTCCTGTTTGATCTCAATCCGATAGTTTCCGTTCCCCATCTGTTCAAGCGTCTGGGTAATCTCCTGTATCATGCCAAGCAGGTTTTTCTTCATAAAAGCGATGGCCGCCACCATTTTCCCTACCTCGCTCTCATCCGCCTCCATGTCAAGTTCCACATGAAATTCTCCGCCTGCAAGCACCGTCATCTGATCCGACACCTTCATAATCGGCTCCAGCAGTTCTTTTTCCGAAAATTTGATCGTCCTGATGAATTCCTTCACAAGATACAAAAACGACAGGGCGAACAGGATCTCAAACAGATACTGGAATATTTTCAGTCCTGTCTGCCTGTTTTCTTTCCTGTCCAGAATTGCCCGGATTGTCTCATCCGTCTGCCCGTTGATCTGATCTACCGAATTTCCGTACTGTGCGCTGAACACACATGCCTGCGCCGCCTCAAGGTCGCCTGCCTGCACATGCGCGATCGCCTGCTCCTCCAGCGGTACAAGCTCATTGGACATGGCTGCGATCTGGTTTAAGCTCGTCCATTCCGACTCTTTGAGTCCGCAGTCCTCCAGCGCGGCAATCGCCTGCTCCCTGTTTTTGTCCTCGTTCAGTTCTTTCATGTAACCGTCATAATATCTCTGATCCCCCGTAACAGCATAGGACTGTATATTGTAGGTCAGCGTCTTGGAAGCAGTCCTGTACTGGTTCAGAGCCACGGTTGTGTTCACCTGCGCACTGAATATATTGGACATGCAGATGTTAAAAAAGATAAATCCGAGCAGCAGAACCCCTCCCACTGCCACCGAAACCAGCGCCTGATGCACCAGCCCTTTCAACTGCGCTGCCTGACTTCTTTTTTCTAATGCCCCGTTTTCCTTTTTCCCCATAATCCTTCTCCTATAACCCGTCTCCAGTTACCCAAAGCATATGTATAAAATAAATAGCTTTACAAAAAGTATATCTGAATTTTTACCAACTTTCAACAATTTGTTTTGCTATTTCGGGTTATTTTTCGTGCATTTTGCTAACACCCCTATGGAGCGGGCGATTTTATTTTCTCCCTGTATGCATCCGCTGCCGGATCTGTCATGGGTACAGCCCTTCTCCACTCTCTGGTATCCCCCACTTTCTCCACCTCACACCGATTGCGGTACAGAAACTTGGAAAGCGCATAGCAGTCCACCCAGATCTCGTTACTGCCCTCCTTCTGGGATTCGTCAAAAATAAGCTGCAGTCCCCAGTGCAGATGCACGGTCTTGATATTGTTCACATTTTCCTTCGTGCTGTAGCCCGTATGCCCCATATAACCGATCACATCCCCGGCCGTCACAACGCTGCCCTCCTTCAGTCCTTCCGCGTAAGGATAATTCTGGCGCAGGTGGGCATAATAGTAGTAGCGTTTCCCATCGAAGCTTCGAATACCGATGCGCCATCCACCATACTGGTTCCAGCCAAGCGCCTCCACATAGCCGGATTCCACCGCGATGATGGGCGTGCCGATCAGCCCCATCATGTCATGGCCCAGATGGGGTCTGGCATAGCCGTAGCTGCGTGAAGACCCGAAATCATCATAGTGGCTGTAATCAAATCCTTTAGCGATGGGCGAGAAGGCTTTCAGCCCGTAAACGGGCCGGCCATCCAGCTTAAATTCCCCCATCATGCCGCCGAGCACCGCCGTGTAAGCCTCCAGATAATAATCGTAATACTCCATGCTCTCTGTCAGCTCCTCCATCGTTGTGTCACCGCTTTTGAGCTTTTCCGCCGCCTCCTGGATTTTGCGGACACTGCCCTTTTCAAATTTTCCACCGGTCTTTGCCGCCACATAGGAGAGAAGTTCGATCCAGTTTAGGTGAACCTCATCCCTGTAGGTTTCCACATCCAGGTCATAGGCCGCCGCAAGGGCCTCGTCGGTCACATGGAACTCCACCCACTTGATATAGTTTCCGTCGGCTGTCACCTCCACCGCCTGCCCCTTTGTCTGCTCACCGCCGATTCCCTGCCAGACGGGTGTCTGCCATTTCCCTGTCAGTTCCCCCGCGATGCAGACGCAGCCGAGAACAAGCAGCAAAAGCGCCCCGATCCTCACGGCCGTCCCTCTGCGTCCCCACCCCCTGTTATATTCCCCGTTTTGTTTCATAAAGCCTCCGCCGCCGCGCTTTAGCAGTTCTTTTCACTCTAAATATATGTATGTTAAAATCCTGTTATGTCAGAAGCCTGCTGACGGAATCGCGGCAAAAGGCAAAGATCACATTGTCCCCCGCCGCATATCTTGTTATGATAGAAATATATTGCAATGCACTTGCAGGAGGATCTGCCTATGACTGAAAAAATCCGAAACGCTCTGGAAGGAAAAGAGATGTACGCCTTCAGCGCCGCAACAGCCCTGCTCCTGTTTCTGACGGCCTTTCTTCTGGCTTCGCCGGACGAACTCCTGCGCGGCATAGTTACCATTGTGCTTACCAGGGACGCCCTTGTGACAGATTATTTCGAGCTGGCCGGCTTCGGCGCGGCTTTCTTCAATGCGGGGCTGGTAATGAGTATGGCCATCCTTCTGATCCGCCTGCAGAAAATTCCTTTCACAGGCCTTACGATGGCTGTCCTTTTTATCAACGCCGGGTTCGCCCTTTTCGGCAAAAATCCCATAAATGTACTCCCCATGCTGCTGGGAACATGGCTCTATGCAAAATTCCACCGCTCGGGCATGAACCGCTATATCTATACAGCTCTTTTCGGCTCCTGTCTGGCCCCTATGGTGACGGAGCTTGTTTACCTTCTGCCGTTCTCTTTTGCGGCCAATCTGGGAATTGCCGTCGCCGTTGGCATTTTTTCCGGCTTTGTTCTGCCGCCGCTCTCCGTACATACCGCCTCCATGCACATGGGCTACAATCTTTTTAACATGGGGTTTGCCGGAGGTCTTTTCGCCTTTGTGATGATGTGTGTCCTGCAGTCTTTCAGCCTGGAAAGCAGCAGCGTATTTATCTGGAGCTATGGAAGGCCCCTCTGGCTGCTCGCCGGCCTTTACCTGTATTTTGCGGCCGCCATGCTTTTCGGTCTGTTCCTGAGCAAAAACTGCCTGCGCTCCCTGCTCAAACTGATGCAGCATCCCGGCCGCGCGGTAGCGGACTTCGTACTGATGGACGGCGTGCCTGTCACACTGGTTAACATGGGAATCATCGGTCTGCTGTGCACCACCTATATCCTGCTGATCGGCGGCGATCTGTCCGGCCCCGTTGTGGGCGCGGTTCTGACCGCCTTCGGCTTTGCCGCTTTCGGCGTCCACGCCAGAAATTACCTGCCGGTATTGGCAGGCGTCCTTCTCTCCACCTTTGTGACGCACATGCAGCCCACCACGCCAGGCATCCAGATGGGCGCCGTATCCGCTGTCGGTCTGGCTCCCGTTGCCGGACAGTTCGGTATTCGAGCCGGAATCATCGCCGGTATGCTGCATGCCGCAGTGACGGTATGCTCGTCCTCCCTCTACGGCGGGCTGAATTTGTACAACAACGGTTTTTCCACCGGTCTGGTTGCCATCGTGCTTGTACCGGCTCTCGAAAGTTTTATCAAAGGATATCAGACCAAAAAGGAACAAAAAAGAATGCGCTGATTCTGCGCGGAATGGAGATTGCCATGACACATGAAGAAAAAAAGACCGCTAAAATCGTTGAGGAACTGACCATGTTTTTCTTTGCGCTGGAGGCATCTTATATCGACACCCGGATCGAACGGAAAAAGCAGCATGTCACAATCCGTCTGGAAGCGGATTTCCATCCATCCTTTGCCGAAAAACTTGCCCATCTGGATCACTATCTGAACGGCCAGAAGAACGACGGTATGGGCGATATCTACTGGGAGCTGGCCGGCAGCGGCGATCCCGGCGAAAGCAGCCAGCTTCTCTTAGTCGGCATGATGATAGACTGCGCAGACATCGAGCTGGGCGCAGACCGTGTAAAACTCACGCTGCACAGGCAGACCTGACTTCCTGTCAAAAGCAATGGCAGGGTAGATCGCTCTGCCCTGCCGTAGTCTGTTCCTGTATAACGGTTGCTCAATTCTCAGGCTCAATCAGCCCGTAGGTATTTCCTTTTCTCTTATAAACCACGTTCACCTGATCCGTCTCTGCGTTGCAGAATACGAAAAAGCTGTGGCCGAGAAGCTCCATCTGCACGCAGGCATCCTCCGGATACATGGGTTTGATGTCAAACTTCTTCGTGCGGATAATCTGCACATCCTCTTCATCCATGTAGTCCTTCTCAATAAACTCCTGCCGGAAAAAGCCCGACCCCTGTTTCTTATCTACCAGCTTGTTCTTATACTTCTTAAGCTGTCGCTCGATAATCTCCTCAACCAGATCAATCGACACATACATATCACTGCTGACCTGCTCGGAACGGATGATATTTCCCTTCACAGGAATCGTCACTTCGATCTTCTGACGATCCTTCTCCACACTGAGCGTAACATGCACTTCCGTATCCTCGGTAAAAAACTTCTCCAGCTTACCGATCTTGTCCTCCACTGCTGCCCGTAATCCCTCTGTAACCTCGATATTTTTTCCGACAATATTAAACTTCATCTCACTCATCCCCTTCCAATTGGAGTAATAAGCTGCAATGTTCAAGCTTTGTGAACAGTATAGCATATCCGCCTCCTTCATTGCAACAATTTGCTCCCAATTATAGGAAATTCACAAAACGTACGTTCCTTCGGTTTCCATAAATGAAATGATCGACCCGGTCAAAAAGTTGTGGATACTGTGGATAAATCCGTGCATAACACCATTTTATGCCTAACCCATGCGTTTTTTATGTGTATAACCCGCTTTTCAATTACATTTGTCATTCTTTATTTCCCAATATCTTTGTGCAATGTAGATAAAACCGGGTTTCTGCCATCTCTCAAAATGACATGCAAAAGCCTCGCTGGCAAAGGCGCTGTGCCCTTCCTGCCGCCGCAAATAGAAACGGGAGGCGGTTTTTGTCTGAACCGTCTCCCTATACTGCCTGGTTTCTGTTTCCGTGCCGCTCCTCTTATTACAGGATTCTTCTGATAGAAAGAATGGAACGGTAGGTTGCACTGGATACAATGATACCCGTTTTGGATGTGGATGCGTGCACGATCTGACCGTTGCCCGCATAAATTCCCACATGACCCGAATAGCAGATGATATCGCCGGGCTGTGCATTTTCCAGACCGTTAACTGCCGCGCCTACGCTTCTGTCCGCCGCTGAAGAGTGAGGCAGATTGACGCCAAAATTCTTATATACACTCATAACAAACCCGGAACAGTCCGCACCGTTTGTCAGACTGGTGCCGCCGTACACATAGGGATTACCCACAAACTGCTTCGCAAACTGTACCACATCGGCTCCCGTACTTCCGGTCGGGTTCGCGTATGTCTTGCCGCCCTCCTCGGTCTTGCCGCCGGATGCTGCGTTTTCTGATGTCTTCTTTCTGGCCGCAGCCTGCGCTGCCTTTCTCGCCTCTTCTTCCTTGGCAAGTCTCGCCTTCTCCTCGGCTGCAGACTCTGCTTTTACAAACTCAGTGGAAAGGGTAACGTAATCCATGGAAACATAGCCGTCACCTTCCTCGATATTTACCTTAACCCAGCCGTCCATTTCCTCTGTGACGATCAGTTCATCCTCAATCGGAACGAGACCGAGAACCGCCTCATCCAGACCGGGCTTCTCACGAACCTTCAGTGTCGTGGTCGTAACGGTCGCGATACGGGTTCCCACTTCCTTCGCATAATCAACGGCTGCGTCACCTGTCACGCAGTACTCGCCCTTCACATATCCCTCAACGGAGCCGGAACTGATCTTATACCAGCCGTCCTCCTCCTCGATGAAACTGCCGACGGATTTGTTGTAAAGTTTACCGACAATCTCACCGTCTTCGCTCGGAATGTCACGCACATTTACATAATCATTTACTTTCGCGATAACCAGATTCTTAAAACTTTCCTCTTCCTCAGACAGGCCGCTTCCCGCCGCCGCCTTCAGATCCCTGGTGTAGCCCTCGCTGACTACAATCGTATCTTCTATCTTTTTTTCGGGAGCCTTGCTCACCTTATCGGAAGTGCTGGCAAGATCGGAAAACCCGCCCACCTGAACGCTGCCAACGCTGATGCCTTCGTTTTCGATTTCAGAGGAAGCATTTGCACCACTGTCTTCTCCCTGCTGTGCCGCTTCTTTATCCGACTCTTCTTTTAAACTCGATAATGCGGTGGATTTCTCTTCATCCTGAAGGGAAAACTCGATACCTGCCGAGGGAAGAACACTTCCCACATTTCCTGTGGCTTCCGCCTCAAGTCCCGTACTTGTAAATCCGACTACTGCCGCCAGTGCACATGCTGTCCATTTAAGTTTGTTTTTGTTCATAAAAAACACCTCATTTGTTACAGAATTGTTACATCTGGCTCTAATATAGCATTGAATTAACGCTTTGTCAACCACATCATCTACCATCAAAGCGCAAACTCGTACGCAAGTTATTGTGCTATTCTTTCAAAAAGCCCGGTTTTTCAGTGGTTTAGGCGAAATATTTCAGTCAAATCATGGCACAATTTACCTATTACAAATTCGTAATATTTTTGTAATCATTGCCTCAGGGAGAGCAGATATTTCTCCACCGAGGACACCGCGCACGCCCCATCGGACACCGCAGTTACGATCTGGCGGAGCGCCTTTGTGCGGATATCCCCTGCGGCAAAAATACCCGGAACGCTGGTTGCGCAGTCCTCCCCCGCCAGGAGATAACCGCTCTCATCACAGGCCACCGTCCTGCGGTAGATCTCTGTATTAGGACGCATACCCACCGCAAGAAAGACACCCTCCACCGCAAGTTCCCGCTCTGTGTCCTCCCCGTTTTGCCGGATACCTATTCCCTCCACCAGATCGGTCCCTTTGATTCTCTGCAGGGTACTGTTCCAGATCACCTCCGCATTTTCACAGGAAAACAGTTTTTCCTGTAAACTTTTTGCCGCCCGGAGACTGTCCCGCCTGTGGATCAGATACACCTTGTTACAGAATCGTGACAGATAGACGGCGTCCTCCACCGCCACATCGCCTCCGCCCACGACCGCCACGTCTCTCTTCTTAAAGAAAGCGCCGTCACAGGTCGCACAGTAAGACACGCCCTGTCCTCTGTACTCCTCTTCTCCCGGCACGCCAAGCTTCGCATGCTCCGCGCCGCCTGCAAGGATCAGCGTCCGCGCCTCATAGGACGCGCCGTCTGCCGTTTCCACCACTTTACACGCTCCCTCGTCCCGGACCGCCGTAACCCTGCCGTTCCTAAATAACACACCAAGCCCATCTGCATGACTGCGGAATTTCTGCCCAAGTTCGAAACCGTTGACCCCCGGCATTCCCAGATAATTATCCACCTCATAAGTATCCACCACCTGGCCGCCGCCCATCGGCGTCTGTTCTATCACAATCAGATCCAGACCCGCACGCCTGCCATAGACCGCCGCCGACAGTCCCGCCGGACCCGCGCCGACAATAATAAGATCATACATAACTGCCGCACTCCTTTCCCATTTCCTGCTTAAAACTCCAGACCCCGGATGCCGGGTCTCCATTTAAATGACATTCCCTGTCATCTGTAGTATACTCTTTTTATGATATTATTTTTAATAAATTTGAAAATTTAAAAGATTGGACTGCAATGTATATGAAAAAACTGGATGACAAGCCCGCCGCAAATCAATATGAAAACACATCTGCTGCCACTCCGAAGCCCGTGCTTCGGTCCGCCCTCGTCACCGGCGCCTCCCGGGGCATCGGCCGCGCCATCGCCCAGGCTCTGGCAGAAGAAGGTTACCGCCTGTACCTCACCTGCCACCGCTCCGAAAAAGAACTGACAGATCTGTCAAATCATCTGTCAGAAGCCTACAACATCGTGTGTACGCCCATTATAGCGGATATGGGTGACATGCATGCTGTCAATGATGTGTTTGCGCAGATAGATGATCTGACTCTATTGGTCAACAATGCCGGCATCTCTCATATCGGTCTGCTCCATGAAATGACAGCGGAAGAATGGCAGACACTTATGAACGTCAACCTGAACGCACTGTTCTATACGTGCCGTCTGGCCATACCCATGATGCTCAGGCATCACGCAGGAAAGATCGTCAATATCTCCTCTGTCTGGGGCAATACAGGCGCCTCCATGGAAGTGGCTTACTCAGCTTCCAAAGGCGGTGTAAACGCATTCACGAAAGCGCTGGCAAGGGAACTGGCTCCCAGCGGCATTCAGGTCAATGCCATCGCCTGCGGCGTCATCGACACAGACATGAGCCGCTGCTTTTCTGAGGAAGAGCGTTCCGCTCTGCAGGCCGAAATACCCGCTGACCGATTTGGTCAAGTATCGGAAGTCGCTTCCCTTCTGCTCTCTATTGTCAATGCGCCCACTTATCTGACCGGCCAGGTCATCACACTGGATGGGGGGTGGCAAACGTGAGAAACGCGAAAAGTACTCTCCACTGTGGTATTCTCCGCCTCTTTATCCCTGCAGTTTCCTCATCTGGATAAAGTAGCTGATCACCAGCACCACGTCCGCACCGAGCCATGCCGCGATCTCCGCGAAGAAAATCCCGGTTTCCCCAAGAAGCATGGGGAGAAAAATCACCGACAAGGTGCGCATCACAAATTCCGCTATGCCGGACAGCATCGGCAGAATCGTATTTCCCATGCCCTGCAGTGCCGACCGGGTCACATGCAGTACATAGAGAACCGGCAGGCAGACGCTCATAACCGCCAGATAGAAGTAGGCGATCCGCATGGTCTGTTCCACCACTTCCGGCGTCCCGGAAATAAATAATCCCAAAAGATATTTCCCGAAAACGAGCATACACGCCGCTATGAAAGCAGATGTTGCCATAGCTATCCCCATGGCCGCACGCATCCCGCTTTTGATACGGTCATTTCTGCCTGCTCCCAGGTTCTGCCCCACATAAGTCACCATCGCGTAGCCGTATGAAGTGCCCGCGATTTCCAACAGACCGTAGAGCTTGTTTGTCGCCGTAAATCCCGCAATAAAAATCACACCATACCCGTTCACCACAAACTGCACGATCATACCGCCAATGGCGATAATTCCATTCTGAAAGGCCATAGGCAGTCCCAGCATAAACAATCTGGCAGAAAGCTCCTTGCGCAGGCGAAAATCCGTTCGCGCTAGCTTTAGGAAGGTTATCCTTCTAATATGGAAGAAACAGAACACGCTCGAAACTGCCTGCGCGATCAAGGTGGCTGCCGCCGCGCCCGCAATGCCCCAATCAAAGCCAAGCACAAAGAGATAATCCAGCGCAATGTTTGTCACAGAAGCGACAATCATGGCATTTAGCGGCGTCCTGCTGTCTCCCAGGGAGCGCAGGATACAAGCCAGCAGGTTATAGAGCATCACAATCGGCACACCCGCGAACATAATCCGCAGATAGAGAAGCGTGTAGGAAATGATCTCCTGGGGCGTCTGCAAAAGCGCCAGCACGGGCCTGGCAAAAAGCTGCCCTGCCGCCACCAGTACAACGGCCGAAACCATCGAAAGCACAGCCGCGTTTCCCACGCTCCTCTTCAGATCTTCCGTCCGTCCCGCACCGAACTCCTGCGCCATCCTGATGCCGAATCCCTGCGTCAGACCTTGTATCACCCCTAGCATCAGCCAGTTCAGCCAGTCCGAGGCGCCAAGCGCCGCCAGCGCGCTTACCCCGAGATATTTTCCAACCACCATAGTATCTACTACCGTGTATAACTGCTGAAAAACATTGCCCGCCACAAGGGAAAGAGAAAAGCCCAGAATCAGCTTTCCCGGTTTCCCGGTAGTCATATTCTTTACATGTACCGCCATCGTCAGATATACCTCTTAAATCCCTTCCCCATAATCTCACTGCTCTTGGTCACCATGAGAAAAGCCTCCGGATCCACCGCCTGAATATGCCGTTCTAAAAGCACCGCCTGTTTCGGATCCATGACCGTAAGTATGACCACCCGGTCTTTGTGCGTGTAAGCGCCCTCCGCCTTGTAAACCGTCGCGCTCCGATGCAGATCCTTCATAATAAAATCGCAGATCGGTTCCGGCTTACTGCATATAATTGTAAAATATTTGCTCAGCTTCATGCGCTCAATGGCCTTATCAATCACAAGTGACTTCGCCATCAGTCCGCAGATGGAAAAAAGCCCCGTCCTCGTGTCAAAGGCAAAGCAGGCCACCACTACGATAATGGCGTCCACCGCCATAAGCGCCGCCGATATGTCCATGGTTGAATATTTCTTTAATACCATCGCTATGATATCCGTGCCTCCGCCGGAAGCATTCTCGTAAAACAAGAGCGCCGAGGCAAGCGCAGGAAGCGCAATGGCATAAAAAAGCTCCAGCGTCGTTTCATCGGTAAGCGGCGCGTTCATGGGAAACAGCGCTTCCATCAGATTCAGCAGCAAAGATGACACCACTGTCACATATGCCGTCTTCACACCGAAATTCTTTCCCAGAAACAGAAAGCCGAATACCAGCAGAATCATGTTGATAATAAGGTTGATCTGGGAAGCCGTAAAGGGTGTAAAGTGCGTCACTACCACCGCCAGACCCGAAACACCGCCAAAGGAGAAATTGTTTGGAAACTTAAAGACATAAACGCCGATGTCCATAAGAATCACCGCTACCGTAATAAGAATATATTCCTTTATGATCTTTTTCCGTTTTATCATAGCTATATTCCCCCTGTCAATTTCTGGCTCTGCTTATATGCATAAGCAGACTCGAAAGCTTCCGCATTTCTCGTCCGCGTTGCTCCGTGCTTCCATGCGCGGAAAAAAAAGCCGGAATGGCACCGTTTCATTCCGACTTCTCTTCATAAGATAATGGAAGCAATGGGGCTCGAACCCATGACCTCTCGCGTGTGAGGCGAACGCTCATCCCAGCTGAGCTATGCTTCCAAGGTGGAGATAGGGGGACTCGAACCCCTGACCTATACGTTGCGAACGTATCGCTCTCCCAACTGAGCTATATCCCCATATCCAAAATTATAGCATGGAATTTAAAAAAATCAATAAAAAAATATAATATGCCGCGCTCAATATCAAAATGCAGTTGATAAACCTTTTGGTATGACAAGATTTATACTGTCGTTTGTGTGCTATGTGTGTGCTGCGCTTCAAAATTCAGCACTTTTTACCACAATTCCAGAAAACTTTAGATTAAAGAAAACCCTTGAAAATACCGAGCTTTCAAGGGTTTTACTAATTTCATTATTCTTCTTGTAACTATCTCTTAGAGAACTGCGGTGCGCGTCTCGCCGCTTTGAGACCGTACTTCTTTCTCTCTTTCATACGAGGATCTCTGGTCAGATAGCCTGCCTTCTTTAAGGTAGGTCTGTAATCGGGATCTGCCTGAAGCAGCGCCCTTGCAATGCCGTGTCTCACTGCACCTGCCTGTCCTGTATAGCCGCCGCCCTTTACAGTAACAATCGCATCGAACTTATCTACCGTATCAGTTGCCGCCAGAGGCTGACGTACGATAACCTTCAAGGTCTCAAGCCCGAAATAATCATCAATGTTTCTCTTGTTGATCGTGATCTCACCCTTACCGGGCACTAAATATACTCTGGCGATAGATTTCTTTCTTCTACCGGTTCCGTAATATTTTGCTGATTTATCTGCTTTAGCCATGATTCTTTATCCCTTTCTTAAAATGTTAATACCTCAGGTTTCTGTGCCGCATGCTTATGCTCGGGTCCCACATATACAAAGAGCTTCTTGTACATTTCTCTGCCGAGCGGTCCCTTGGGAAGCATACCCTTAACCGCATGTTCCACAACTCGCTCCGGGTGTTTCTGTAACATCTCTTTCAGGGTCGTTTCTTTCATGCCGCCCACATAATCGGAGTGATGGTAATAGATTTTCTGATCCAGCTTCTTACCTGTTACCTTAACCTTCTCCGCATTGACAACGATCACATAATCCCCTGTATCCATATGGGGGGTAAAGATCGGCTTATTTTTCCCTCTCAGTACCTTGGCAATCTCGGATGCCAAGCGTCCCAGTGTCATATCTGTCGCATCAACTACGTACCACTTTCTCTCGATCGTAGCCGGGCTCGCCATAAAAGTTTTCATCAATATTACCTCCATAGTAACTGTCTGTACCGCTCCCGCAGACCCTCATGCAGATGTCCGGCCACACTTGGCATCCCTTCGCGGCAGTTTGTATTGCTTCTATTCCGAACAGGACAATTCTTCCCGTCCGCCGCACCACACGCATACTGCATCAGCAGCGATACTCTCTGTGCGGTGTGTGCATATAAAATGTCTTACCGGGGCTTTGGTCAGACATTTATAACCAATTCGTCACAGTTAAATATTATATTATACGTCACCGCGTGTGTCAACTGATTTTACCCGAATTTTCCTTTATTTCCCTAAGTCTGCATGTTCCTCCACCGCTTCGCAGCTGCCGGCTATAAAAATTCATACCCAATCAAGGTAAGACCGCAGGCCGGAGCCGTCGGTCCCGCAGCCTGTCTGTCACAGGCTGCCAGAATATCCTTCACGCACTCAGGCGGCAGCTTTCCCCTGCCGACTTCCATCAGTGTTCCTGCAATAATTCTTACCATATTATACAGGAAGCCTCTGCCCGCCACGCGGATCACAATCTCCCTTCCCGGCCGCCGTATCTCCCGGCCGGGCACAGCATCCTTTGCCACATCCGCCACGCCGAAAATGTTCTCCTCCCACACTTCCACGCTGTCCACCTGCCGCACCGTAGTCTGTGCCTGCGTGTCCACGCTGCAGAAGCTCTTAAAATCATGCTCGCCTACAAGAAAAGCTGCTCCCTGCCGCATTCGCTCCACATCCAGCGGCACATAAGTAAAATAGGAATATAGACGCTTCACAGGAAGCGCAAAAGGCGCGTTATAAATCCGATACTCATACGTCTTCCGGCTGCTGCAATGCCTCGGATGAAAATCCACCGCCACTTCTTCCGAATTCTGGATTCGAATATCCTCCGGCAGTCTCTGATTTAAAGCATAGGAAAACTTCTCCGCCGGGATCAGACTCTGCGTATCAAACACGGCCAGATTTCCCATCGCGTGCACACCGGAATCCGTCCGGCTTGCGCCGATCACTTCCACCGTTTCTCCGGTAAGTTCACCGATGCATCGGTTTAAAACCCCCTCTATGGTTTCCTGTCCCGCCTGTATCTGCCATCCACGGTAAGCTGTCCCGTCATACGCAACAGTCAACATAACTCGTCTCATTTTCGTTATCTCCATACCCGTATTGCCACACACCCCGCAAAATACAACAGCAATACGCAGTATGCCATCCTGTCCTCACCACGGTAGCGAAGCGGCTTCATCTTTGTACGATGCTCGCCGCCCCGGTAACACCTGGCCTCCATTGCCATCGCCAGATCGTTGGCCCGGCGAAAAGCCGAGATAAACAGCGGTACCAGAAGGGGCACCATCGCCTTCGCCTTCTTAATCAGATTGCCGCTTTCAAAGTCCGCCCCTCTCGCAATCTGCGCTTTCATAATCTTATCCGTCTCCTCCAGCAGAATCGGGATAAACCGCAGGGCAATGGACATCATCATCGACACCTCATGCACCGGCACCTTTACATACTTCAACGGTCCCATCAGCTTTTCCATACCGTCCGTCAGACTGTTCGGCGTAGTCGTCAGTGTCATCAGTGAAGAACCTACGATCAGAAAAGAGAGCCGTACCGCCATCATGACCGCAATCCTGAGCCCCTCCTTTGTAATCGTCAGTTTCCAAAAGGTGACGAGCGGTTCCCCCGGTGTCAGAAAAAGATTGAACACCACCGTAATCAGCAGAATAAAGACAATCGCCTTCATTCCCTTCACCATATAACTAAAAGGAACCTTCGACAGTTTGATCATACACGCCAGAAACAGGGCTGCCACTACATAACCAACCCAGCTGTCCACCACAAACAGGGAAATAATAAAACCTATTGTAGCCACCAGTTTTACCCGCGGGTCCAGTTTATGGATGACGGAATCCGCCTGATAATACTGGCCCAATGTAATATCTCGAATCATTCTTTCTCCATTCCGAAGCATCCATAGCAACTGCCTCCTGTAAGCCCGGACCGCTGCGTGGAATGCTGCTTTTCACACTTTTCTCAGTGGGACAGCGCCCTCAGAATCTCCTGTTCCGCTTCTTTAATTGTCGTGACGGCGGTGTCCACTTCCATGCCCTGTCTGGCCAGAGCCTGCATAATATACGTCACCTGGGGCGCCGCCAATCCTACCTGCTCCAGCTCCTTATAATGCTGAAAAACCTGCCGCGGCTCATCATCGTAAAGAACACTCCCCCGGTTCATAACAATGATGCGTTCCACATATTTCGCCACGTCCTCCATGCTGTGGGAAACCAGAATAACAGTGATTCCCGTCTCCTCTTTCAGTTTCGCAATCTGATCAAGTATCTCATCCCGCCCTTTGGGATCAAGTCCCGCCGTAGGCTCATCCAGAATCAGTATTTCCGGCTTCATGGCAAGCACACCTGCGATTGCGACACGGCGCTTCTGTCCGCCGGAAAGATCAAAGGGAGACTGATAAAAATATTCATCACCTAGCCCCACCTGCTTCAGCGCCGCATAAGCGCGAAGCTCCGCCTCCTTCTGGGAAAGTCCCAGATTCTTCGGCCCGAAGCACACATCCTTAAACACATCAATCTCAAAGAGCTGATGTTCTGGATACTGAAATACCAGACCCACCTTGCTGCGCAGCTTCTTCTTTTCATAATCCTTGTCGTGGATATCCTCACCATTATAATAAATTGCCCCGCTCGTCGGCCTCATCAGCCCGTTTAAGTGCTGCACCAGCGTAGATTTGCCCGAACCGGTATGTCCGATCAGCCCGATAAACTGCCCATCTGGAATCACAAGATTGATATCCTTCAGGGCATGCACCGCAAGCGCTGTGTCTTCTCCATATACATAATTTACATGATCCAAAATCAGCGACATGATTTTCGTTTCCTCTTTATCCCTATTCTCGATGTCAGACGCACAGACTGCCTGTTACTCTTTTCCTGTCCCCTTGATCTGCCTGATCTTACTTGTTCCCTGAGACAGCCATGAGCGCCCCCGTAAATTCCTCTATGGTCAGAATCCCTTCCGGCAGATTGACACCCTTCTGCCTCAACTCATGCGCCAGGAGCGTCACCTGGGGTACATCCAGACGCAGCTCCTTCAGTTCGTCCACCCTGGAGAAAATTTCCCTTGGTGTCCCCTCCATGGCAACATGCCCCTGATCCATGACAAAAACCATATCCGCATGAATAATTTCTTCCATATAATGGGTAATCAATACAACCGTAATTCCTTCCACGTCATTTAAGGCACGCACGGCCCGCACCACCTCTTTGCGTCCGTTCGGGTCAAGCATAGCCGTAGGTTCGTCCAGAATAATGCACTTCGGATGCATGGCGATAACGCCCGCGATAGATACCCGCTGCTTCTGTCCGCCGGAAAGTTTGTTGGGCGAATGCTTGCGGAACTCATACATACCAACTGCCTTCAGACTCTCCTCCACACGCTCCCAGATTTCTTCCGTGGGCACGCCCATATTCTCGGGACCGAATCCCACGTCTTCCTCCACCACCTGGCCGATGATCTGGTTATCCGGGTTCTGGAATACCATCCCGGCCTCCTGACGGATATCCCAGAGATGATTTTCATCCTGTGTGTTCATCCCGTCCACCCAGACTGTCCCTTCCGTCGGATAGAGAATCGCGTTGATATGCTTGGCAAGCGTAGACTTCCCGGAACCGTTATGCCCCAGTATCGCAATAAAATCGCCCTGCCTGATATCCATGTCTACCTCATCCACGGCGCGGGTAATGCCTTCCACATTGCCCTCCTCGTCCCGCCGTATATATTCAAATGTCAACTTATCCGTCTTTATGATTCCCATCGCATTTCCTCTGTCTGTCTGCAAACCGTTCCTCCTGATGGCCGGATACGGCGTTTCACCACCGCCTATTTTACTGGATTGCCGGGAAAAAAGCAAGTACAGGCATTCCCTCCCTCTTAAAATGTGCTATACTATTCGTGTGGAAAGGAGTCATTCCTATGTCTGATATAAAAATCTTGTTGCGGCAGGCTGCAAAACCCATGCTGTTCCTGCTGACTTTTATTTTCATATGCGCCTTTCTTGCGCACTACCTGACAGGAGATGAAACCCTGTTAGAATATGCCCAAAAGAACCCCGAGCAGGCCTACGGCACACAGACCGATGCCGGGGACATGCCGATTTCCGGCGAACTGTCCGATAACGGGGACAAACTGCCCGAAAAAGAGCCGACCAATACAGTCGATTCCTCCCTGTCAGAAACGACATCTATGTCATCTACAGGCAAAGCAGCGGATTCTTCCATTGCTGCGGAAAACGGCGGCTCTGTCACATCGAACGAATCTGATGCATATACTGGCACAAAGAGCCGTATCCCGGACACCTCCGCCGAAACATCCGCCGGAAACGACCAGGATACCGCCCAGCCTGTGGAGGAATCTGACACAATGGAGCACAGCCCGGATCGCATCACCTACGAGGATGGATTCTACTATGAACCGCTGACTGAATCAGTAAAAGAAAGAATCACCGGCATTTCCTACCCGGAGAGCGGCTGTACCGTTCCCTATGAAGATTTAAATTATGTGGGACTTAAGTACATTGACTTTAATGGTCAAGAGCAGACCGGCGAACTGATCTGCAACAAAGCCATTGCGCAAGATATGACAGAAATTTTCTACGAGCTTTACCGCAATGAATACCGGCTCGAGAGCGTCCGCCTGATCGACGAGTATGGCGGAGATGATACCGCCTCCATGGCGGAAAATAATACTTCCTGCTTTAACTACAGGGTCGTTGACGGCACAACCAGTCTGTCCAAACACGCCTACGGACTTGCCATCGATGTCAACCCCTACTATAATCCCTATGTGGTTTTTAACAGGAACGCTGACGGAAGTGACTATATCTCCCCACCCGGCAGTGAAATCTATGCCGACCGCAGTCAGAATTTCGCTTATAAGATCGACGAGAATGATCTGTGCTACCGCCTTTTTACCGAGCGCGGCTTCACATGGGGCGGTAATTGGAATTCCTCTAAGGACTACCAGCATTTTCAGAAAGTAATAAACTAAAAATATTGCAGAGACAGCCGCCCTCCCCATAAAAATAAGGGATGGCGGCTGATTCCACACAATATTACATATCTGCCAGCTATTCTCACCTCACGCGATATTAACCGAGTAAGGACAGTGCCAGCTGGTTGCCCTGATTTGCCTGAGACAGCATGGATGTACCTGCCTGTTGTAAGATATTGTTGTTGGAGTACTGAACCATCTCCGTAGCAATATCTGTATCGCGGATCGCAGCCTCTGCGGACTGGGTATTCTCCACAATATTGTTCAGGTTGTTGATGGTGTGCTCCAGACGGTTCTGGATTGCACCGAGATCGGATCTCTGGGAAGATACAATCTGCAGAGCGCCCTTGATGAATGCGTTCAGGGAGTTGAAGTCCTTGGTCGTAGCAACGGTCTTCGCCTTACCGCCTTCAAGGTTCTGGAAGGTGCTGACCACCTTATTCGCCATTTCTCTTGTCAGAGCCTTTAAATTATACTTTTTCGTATCCGGGTTTACAGTCGAATAGGTAGTGGTAGTCGCCTTATCATTGATGCTGCCCTGCAAGGTATTTGTAGCGGTATCCTTCGTACCATCGGCTTTAATTCCTGTATAACCGCTCGCAGATTTCAGCGTGTAAGTGGTAGCCGTGTAACTTACATTCTTCGACTCCACTAATGCATTAAAGGTAATTGCGCCGTACAGTTTGCTGTTCTCACTGCTTCCCTTTTCCCAGCCGGTTCCAATATAGTGTGCAAGGCCTGCCATACTCATATTGGCAATGGAGATATCGATGTGCTGGCCTGCCTCCGCTCCTACCTGGATGCCCTTGATAAATGCACCGTCTAACAGGTTCATCTCGTTGAAGGTCGTGGTACTCTGTACACGGTCAACCTCGCTCATCAGCTGGCCGATCTCAGCCTGGATGGAAGCACGGTCGGAAGTGGTCAGGGTTCCGTTCTCACCCTTAACTGCCAGCTCGTTCATTCTCTGGAGCATATCCTCAACTTCGTTGAGAGCGCCCTCAGCGGTCTGTACTACGCTGATACCATCCTGTGCGTTAGCGGAAGCCTGTGTAAGACCTCTAACCTGCCTTCTCATCTTCTCGGAAATGGAGAGACCTGCTGCATCATCTGCCGCACGGTTGATCTTGTACCCGGAAGATAGCTTCTCTGTGGACTTAGCCTGAGAAGAAGTGGTCAGTCCTAACATTCTGTTAGAGTTCATCGCTGTGATATTGTGTTTAACGATCATAAAACTTACCTCCTTGTGGTTGCCGACGGTAAATCCTTTTACCGCCGTTTGCTTGTTGACAGTTTCCGAGACTGCAAAGCAGCTCTCATGAGGTAAATCTCTTCGAGATTAACCCCGGTTATTGAATAATCCCGAAGCCCCTAGGATAGCCCCGGGTTATTACCGTTTACCTTGAAGAAGCTTTTGCCCCGTCGTTCATGACGACCTTTTTTCTGCGGTACTTTTCCTCCAGCTCCGGCACGGCGTAATAGTGAGAAATCCTTTCCCTGTCCTCCGCTGTTTTCGCATGATTTTCCAGCGCGCGGCTTCTCACCACGTTGATCTCCTTCGGCACATCCAGCATCACCCGTGTATGATTTCTGCTTCCTCCCAGAAAAACAATTCGGATATCGTCGCCGATCTGGATGTACTCCTCTGTGTTTACCGTCATTCTAAGCATTTCAGACCTCCCTGCCTCCTCCTCTTTCGAGGATGCCGCCTTGCATTTTCCAATGCAACTTTTTGTAATAGAATGTTGCATGTAGGGACACGTTGCGAAACGAAACATTCAAGATCAAGCAAAAGGAGGAAATTTTATGAGTGAGACATATCCGATCAAAGACAAAGAGGCTCTGCATTCTTTCCGGGATTACTATAAGGATGCGAATCCAAATCCACGCAATTACTCTCTGATTGTCACGGGACTGAACACAGCGTTCCGCGTCGGCGATTTGCTAAAATTGCAATGGCAGGATGTATGTCATGCGGATGGCGTTCTGCGAAAGCATATCTGTATCGCCGAGCAAAAAACCGGGAAAAACCGAACGGTTCCCATTAACACAGTTCTGCGTCAGACGCTGGACACCTATAGAAGCTACTGTCCCGGAACCGCTCCGCAGGATTTTCTGTTTCCTAGCACCCGCGACAAATCCTGCCCTCTTTCCCGCTCCCAGGCTTACCGCATTGTCAAAAGAGCGGCGGAAAACTGCGGCCTCTCCGAGCATGTCGGCTGTCATTCCTTACGAAAAACCTTCGGCTACTACGCCTGGAAACAGGGGACGCCTCCGGCCATGTTGATGGATTTGTACAATCACTCTTCCTACCAGATCACAAAGCGCTACCTTGGTATCGGTCAGGACGAACGGGATCAGGTCTATCTACAAATAAATTTATAATTTTTCAAAAAGGGGGTTAAGTATTCTGATTGTTTTCCGATATATATTTTGAACAGAGAAGGATGCAACATTTTATTACAAAATGTTGTATCTTTTTTTGTGTGCCAGACAGGGAACATGCCGCTCATTCGAACTGACACATTCCCTATTATTATTTCATAGTCCAAGGATTTTCAATCGCATTAAAATATGCTGTCAGAATTTTCTACAATAAAAAAGGCCGGGTTTTTATTCACCCGACCTTTCCTGTTTTGTCTTAAATTAAACAAGCTCCAGAACTACTTCCATCGCTGCATCACCCTTACGGGGACCGATCTTGATGATTCTGGTATAGCCGCCCTTGCGGTTCGCATACTTAGGGCCATACTCGTCAAAGAGCTTATCTGAAAGATTGATCTCTTTCGTGTTCTTCTTACGGCCTGCAGGTGTGTTAGGCACTTCTTTGACAGGATAAAGCACCCTCATCATCTGTCTTCTCGCATGAAGTCTGGAAGGCAGATCTTTCTTGATTTCCTTCTCCACCTCATCATACACCGTAACGGTCATGCCGTTCTCGATCTTGAGGATCTTGCCATCCTTATCGCGGTGTGTCTCGGAGAGCACTGCCTTCGTGTTCTTATCCACGATCTGCTTCACTCTCTTGCCATCCTTATCCTTACGCGCCACCTTTGCAGTCACTTTAACGGTCTCGAAGTTGTCCTTTTCCTTAACCGCAAGCGTGATCAGCGGCTCGACAATCTTACGCACTTCCTTTGCTCTCGCCTCAGTGGTCACGATCTTTCCGTTATATAAAAGAGCGGTAACCTGGTTTCTGAGTAACGCTTTTCTCTGGTCAGATGTTCTGCCGAGTTTCCTGTATTTTGCCATGATTGGCTCCTTTCCGAGTGCTCTTCGGGCTTACCTCTAAATTACGCTTCATCACTGGGATTCAGCTGTAATCCTAATTCTTTTAATTTCGCAAGTACTTCTTCCAGAGATTTCCGGCCCAGATTTCTGACCTTCATCATATCTTCAGAAGTCTTGTTTGTCAGTTCTTCCACTGTATTGATGCCTGCCCGCTTCAGACAGTTGTATGAGCGCACCGAAAGCTCCAGTTCATCAATACTCATCTCAAGCACTTTCTCCTTCTCGTCATCTTCCTTCTCCACCATGACCTCTGCGGTCTTAGCGTTCTCAGACAGATCAATGAAAAGGCTCAGATGCTCGCTGAGCACCTTTGCTGCCAGACTGACAGCCTCGTCGGGCACAAGCGTACCGTTTGTGAATACATCCAGCGTCAGCTTATCGTAGTCCGTGATCTGGCCCACACGGGTATTCTCAACAGTAACATTGACTCTTTCCACAGGCGTGTAGATCGAATCAATAGCGATCACACCAATCGGCAGATCCTCCGTCTTGTTCTTATCCGCTCCAACATAGCCCCGGCCTCTTGTGATGGTCAGCTCCATGTAAAGCTTTGTATCCTTACCACTCAGGGTAGCAATCACCAGATCGGGATTTAAAATCTCGATATCCTGATCTACCTGAATATCAGAAGCGCGCACAACACCCTCGCCCTCATATTCGATGTAAGCGGTTTTCACCTCGTTCGCATCGCTGTTGCTTCTGATAGCAAGGCTCTTAACGTTCATGATGATCTCCGTCACGTCCTCCTTCACACCAGGAATTGAACTGAACTCATGGAGGACGCCCTCAATCTTAACCTGACTTACTGCCACACCGGGCAAGGAAGACAGCATAATCCTTCTAAGTGAATTGCCGAGGGTAATACCGTAACCTCTCTCTAAAGGTTCCACTACGAATCTGCCGTATTTCTTATCTTCGGAGATCTCTACTACTTCTATATTCGGTCTCTCAAATTCAAACACTCAAGCACCCTCCTTTTGAGAACACATTTTACTTAGAATATAACTCGACGATAAGCATCTCATTTACCGGAACGTCAATCATCTCTCTGGTTGGAAGGTATTTCACGGTTGCCTTCATTGCCTCCTGATCCACCTCAAGCCATTCGGGAACAAGTCTGCCTCCGGTCACCTCAAGAATATCCTTGTATCTCTGCAGGGATTTTGCTTTCTCTCTTACCTCGACTACATCGCCCGCCTTAAGCAGGTAGGAGGGAATCTGTACAGGCTTTCCATTCACGAGGAAATGCTTGTGGCCTACAACCTGTCTCGCTTCTCTTCTCGTTCTCGCAAATCCCATTCTGAACACAACGCTGTCCAGTCTGCTCTCCAGCATAACCATCAGGTTTTCACCTGTCTGGCCTTTCATTCTGTCGGCTTTCTCATAATAATTTCTAAAAGGCTTCTCCAGCACACCATAGATGAACTTAGCCTTCTGTTTCTCTCTCAACTGCAGACCATACTCGCTGATCTTCTTACCCGCTCTTGCGGATGTTCTGTTGGATTTCTTGTCATACCCTAAAAAAGTAGGGTCAAGATCAAGGGATCTGCATCTTTTTAATACCGGGACTCTGTTTACTGCCATGATTCTGGCTCCTTTCTGTTTTTGTTTACAATACCACTTTCTTAAGCGGCACCTTCTTCCAAACGGTTATCACACTTTACACGGAGAACCGCCTGCGGTTCTCCCAATCGAAACATAGAAATTCTTGGCGGCGTCTTCTGATGCCTTAGAATTTCTTTTCGATTTGTTATACGCGACGTCTCTTAGGCGGACGGCATCCATTGTGAGGCACGGGCGTCACGTCGCGGATGCTGGTCACTTCCAGACCGCATGCCTGCAGCGCGCGGATCGCAGCCTCACGGCCCGAACCGGGACCCTTAACCATAACGTCCACAGTCTTCAGACCGTGGATGAGAGCAGCCTTTGTCGCTGTCTCTGCAGCCATCTGAGCCGCATAGGGAGTAGATTTCCTTGAACCTCTAAAACCAAGACCGCCGGCACTAGCCCAGCTTAACGCATTACCTTCGTTGTCTGTCAGTGTAACGATGGTATTGTTAAAGGAAGACTGAATATGTGCCTGTCCATGTTCAACGTTTTTCTTGACACGCTTTTTTGTCACTTTTTTGGTAACTTTCTTTGCCATAATAAACTAACCTACTTTCTCAACTATTTACCTATGTTTTCTCTAATTCTGATCTTACTTCTTCTTGTTTGCAACAGTTCTCTTAGGACCTTTTCTTGTCCTTGCATTGGTCTTTGTCTTCTGACCACGAACCGGAAGACCTTTCCTGTGACGGATTCCTCTATAGCAGCCGATCTCCTGAAGTCTCTTGATATTGAGAGCAATCTCTCTTCTCAGGTCACCTTCCACCATATAATCCTTTTCGATTACCTCTGCCAGTCTCTTCACCTCATCATCGGTCAATTCTCTGACACGGGTATCAGGATTTACGTTTGCCGCCTCCAGAATCTTGTTGGAGCTTGCTCTTCCTATCCCATAAATATAGGTCAAGCCGATCTCCACACGCTTCTCTCTCGGTAAGTCAACACCTGCAATACGAGCCATTTACATTTCCTCCATTTCCTTTGCATTTTCATGCGCTTCGCGTGCATCCTGCACGCGTGACACTAATTGATTGAGGCAAAATGCTTTGCCCAACCGGATCAGATATCCGATCTTTCCAAACATATAAGTTGGTATCAAAAAGTGGGCTCTCTATCTATTAACCCTGTACCTGCTTATGTTTCGGATTTTCACAAATAACTCTGATCTTTCCTTTTCTCTTGATGATCTTGCACTTTTCGCAAATCGGTTTTACTGATGATCTAACCTTCATCTCAAACCCTCCTTTCAAAAAAGACCGTTTTACATTATAACACCAAATCCTGCCAGTGGCAAGACCTTTTACTATTTTTCTGCTAACTTAAATCGAGCCTGCCCGACTATTTATCTCTCCAGATGATTCTCCCTTTGGATAAATCGTAAGGGGAAAGCTCCAGCGTTACCCTGTCGCCGGGCAGAATACGGATGAAGTTCTGGCGCAGCTTTCCGCTGATATGCGCCAACACCACATGACCGTTTTCCAGTTCCACCTGAAACATGGTATTGGGTAGCTTCTCAATTACAGTTCCTTCGATCTCAATTACATCAGCCTTTGACATTTCCTTCCTCTCTTTCCCTCAGATATTCCTTGATGATTCTTTTCATTTCCAAATCGGTGAAACCGTTCTCCGATTCCGCCGCCCTTTTCTTTTTTATAAGCTGTACATGTTTTTTGTTTTTCCGCTTCGGGCGTTCCACGGTTCTGCTTTTGCCGTCAGCTACATATATATATTCGCCGTCCTCCCGTATGATGACATACACGGAGTCCTTATCATGCCCTGCCTTGGAAGCGGCGAGCATTCCCACGATATTTTCTTCCATATTCTATCCCGTTTCTTCCATTACTATGGCAGTGTTAATATCTCCGGCTCCCCGTCTGTAATCAGCACCGTGTTCTCATAGTGTGCGGAGAGCGACCGGTCTGCCGATACCACCGTCCATTCATCATCAAGCCACTCTACCTCGCCGGTTCCGATATTGATCATCGGCTCAATCGCCAGGGTCATACCGGCTTTTAACCGTATTCCCCTTCTCCTCTGGGGAAAATTCGGTATATTCGGCGGCTCATGGAGTTTCGTCCCGATCCCGTGTCCTACCAGATCATGTACAATCCCGTAACCATGAGGTATCACATAATCTGCTATGGCATTGGAGATATCGTGCAGATGTTTTCCGGCGCTGGCCTTCGCAACTCCCTGAAAGAAACTCTTCCTTGTCACCTCGATCAGTTTCTCCGCCTCTGGGCTGATCTGTCCCACGCCGTAAGTCCTGGCTGCGTCCGAATGATATCCCTCATAAATCAGCCCCGTATCCAGGCTCACAATATCTCCCTCACGCAAAATACGGTCTGTCCGGGGAATCCCGTGCACAACCTCCTCATTTACGGAGACACAGACGCTTGCCGGATATCCCTGATAGTGCAGGAAGTTTGGTGTACAGCCATATCCCCGGATCAGTTCCTCACAGACCGTATCAATCTCCTTCGTTGACACACCAGGATGTATCACCTTCGCAAGCTCCTCATGTACCCGGGCTAGCAGTATACCCGCCTGCCGCATTTTTTCTATTTCCCACGCCGATTTGATCGTGACCGCCATAGCTCTGCCTCTATTTCAAAATCTCTGTAATCGCTTTAAATACATCCTGCATGTCCTGTGTGCCGTCTACACTTCTCAGCACACCCTTTGCCGAATAAAAGTCAAGCAGAGGCTGTGTCTGCTCCTGATATACCCGCAGGCGGTTCTTCACCGTCTCCGGCTTATCGTCGTCACGCAGCACAAGTTCCTGACCGCATGTATCGCAGATTCCCTCCTTCTTCGGGGGAACATGTTCGATATGATAAGTCGCGCCACAGGATGTGCAGGCGCGTCTGCCGCCCATTCTGCGGATGATATTCTCATCCGGCACCTCCACGTCAATGGCGTAATCAATTTTGTCTCCAAGCTTATCAAGCGCTTCCTCCAGCACCTCTGCCTGGGGAATCGTTCTTGGAAATCCGTCCAGTACATAGCCGTTTTTGCAGTCATCCTTCGCCACCCGGTCAAGGAAGATGCGCACCGTCAGTTCATCAGGCACCAGAAGTCCCTGATCCATGTATTTCTTCGCCTCCATGCCAAGCTCTGTCCCGTTCTTGATGTTCAGACGAAACATGTCTCCTGTCGAAATATGGGGAATCTGATAGTTTTCGGCAATCATTTTCGCCTGTGTGCCTTTTCCGGCGCCGGGTGCGCCCAGCATTACAATCTTCATTTTTATATCTCTCCCATCGCATATAACACAGACGCAAGGCTAGGGACGTGCCGATATCCGCCGTCCCTACCTGTCTTGTCTATCCATTAGTCGTTTAAAAATCCCTTATAATTCCGGACAAGCATCTGTGATTCGATCTGCTTAACCGTCTCCAACACCACGCTGACAATAATGATCAGGCTGGTCCCGCCGAATGATACCTGTGCACCAAACACGCCGTTAAAGAAGTATGGCACCACACATACGATCGTGAGACCAATAGCTCCGATAAACACGATATAGTTTAAGAGCTTTGCCAGATAATCGCTGGTAGGCTTGCCCGGTCTGATACCCGGAATAAATCCGCCCTGCCGCTTCATGTTATCCGCAATCTCCATCGGGTTAAAAGTGATGGAAGTATAGAAGTAGGCGAAAAACACCACCAGCACAATATACACCACCAGACCGATGGAATAAACCAGATGCTCCGGATTACACCAGTAATTGGAGTTAAGTCCCTTGAGGATCTCTCCCCAGAAACCGGCCCCGTTCACATTAAACAGAGAACAGATCACCACCGGCAGCTGCATCAGGGACGATGCGAAGATGACGGGAATCACGCCCGAAGTATTGACCTTCAGCGGAATATTCGTTGTCTGTCCGCCCACCATCTTTCTGCCCTGCACCTTCTTCGCATACTGTACCGGGATTTTGCGCACACCGTCATTCAGAACGATTACAAGCACTACCATCAGCACGATAATTGCAATGATAATGATCGCTGCCACCACGCCCTTGGCAATGGATCTGCCGATCACAAACTGTTCAAAGAGTTGTGCAATATCCTGCGGCATACGGGAAAGAATGTTGATCGTCAGTACGATGGAAATACCATTGCCGACTCCGTTCTCCGTAATCCGCTCTCCTATCCACATCAGAAATGCGCTGCCCGCCGTGAGCGCCGCGATAACCGTAATAATGTTCATCACGTTGTAGGTTTCAAGCAGGCCCTGTCGACCAAAGCCGATTGCCATGACACCGGCCTCAATCAGCGCAAGCGCAACTGTCACATATCTCGTAATAGATGCGATCTTCTTTCGTCCGTCCGCGCCGTCCTTCTGCATCTCCTCCAGCTTCGGAATCGCTATCGTCATAAGCTGCATGATGATAGACGATGTAATGTACGGCGTAATGTTAAGCGCCAGAACAGACATATTCAAAAAAGATCCACCCGTAAAAGCATCAAAGAAATTAAATGCGTCGCCGGTCTGGCTTTCGAACCATCTTGCAAAATAGGTCCTGTCAACGCCTGGCACGGGAAGCTGTGATCCGAGACGGATCACAACCAGCATGAGAAATGTGAAGAAAATCTTATTTCTGATCTCCTTGATCTTAAATGCATTTTTTAGGGTTGTAAACATTAAATCACCTCTGCTGTTCCACCAAGTGCCTCGATTTTCTCCTTCGCGGATGCGCTGAAGGCATTTACCTTCACGTCGAGTTTCTTAGTAAGTTCTCCGTTTCCAAGGATCTTTACGCCATCACGGGGATTTTTTACGATTCCCTTTTCAATCAATGCATCTACATCAACTGTTGCACCGTTGTCGAACACCTCCAGAACGCTCAGGTTAAGAGCAACGATCTCTTTGGTATTTCTGTTGGTAAAGCCCCTCTTGGGGAGACGTCTGTACAAGGGCATCTGACCACCCTCAAAGCCCGGTCTGGGCGCGCCGGAACGAGCCTTCTGACCCTTGTGTCCCTTACCTGCCGTCTTACCGTTTCCAGAACCATGTCCGCGGCCCCTTCTAAAGTTATCGCTATGCACAGAGCCCTTAGCAGGTCTTAAATTCGATAATTCCATCTATCACACCTCCTTTATGCCTCTTCCACTTTGACCATATGTCTTACTCTCTGAATCTGACCCCTGGTCGCCGCATTGTCAGGCAGTTCCACTGTCTGATTGAGCTTGCGAAGTCCCATAGCCGCCACCGTAGCGCGAGCCTTAGGAACCTGGCCGATTGTAGATCTGACTAAAGTGATCTTTAATTTTTTAGCTGCCTCTTTCGCTGCCATTTTATTACCTCCTGATCTGAAATCTGTACAGAGAATGCCTGCTCTGAGGCATTCTCTCGTACGAAACTTAGATATTCTTTGCGAATCAGCCCTTGCTGCGAGCATTAGAATATCTTTTCGTACTGGTTATGCGCGGATTTCCTCCACGGATTTCCCACGATTTTTAGCCACTTCCTCAGGAGTCTTTAACTGGCTTAAGCCCATGATCGTAGCTAACACTACGTTCTGCTTATTGTTGGACCCCAGGGACTTTGTCCGAATATTCTTGATGCCTGCAAGCTCGCATACCACACGCGCAGGGCCTCCGGCGATAATACCGGTACCGTCTGCAGCTCTCTTCAGCAGAACAGATGCAGAGCCGAATTTTCCGACAAAATCATGTGTAATACTGTTCTTCTCATCCAGTGCAACGCATACCAGGTTCTTGATCGCGTCTTCCTTGCCTTTGCGGATCGCTTCAGGGATTTCAGTCGCTTTACCCAAGCCCGCGCCAACATGGCCGTTACCGTCGCCGACTACCACAAGCGCTGTGAAACGCATGTTACGACCACCCTTGACAACCTTGGTTACACGCTTGATTGTCACAACTTTCTCAGTGAGTTCTAACTGACTTACGTCAATGATTGTACGTCTCATGTGATCTTCTTTCTCCCTTCCTAGAATTCCAGGCCAGCTTCTCTGGCCGCGTCCGCTAATGCTGCAATCTTACCCTGGTAAATGAAGCCGCCCCTGTCAAAAACAACGGCCTTGATGCCCTTCTCAATTGCTCTCTTAGCGATCACTGTTCCTACATATGCTGCCGCCTCAACGTCATTGGTCTTCTTAAGCTCGCCTCCCACGCTCTTCTCGAGAGTAGATGCGGAGACTAAGGTATTTCCCACCGTATCGTCAATAATTTGAGCATACATATGATTATTGCTTCTGAACACAGCCAGACGCGGTCTCTCAGCGGTGCCGCTGAAACGGTTACGCATTCTGTTATGTTTCTTTACGCGAACTTTTTGTCTCGATTCCTTCTTAACCATTTCCACACTCTCCTTATCTGTTATTTCTTACCGGTCTTACCGACTTTACGTCTGATTGTCTCATCAGCATACTTGATACCCTTGCCCTTATAAGGCTCAGGACGTCTCTGGTCTCTGATTTCAGCCGCAAACTGACCTACTTTTTCTTTATCGATTCCCTTGACGATGATCAGATTCTGCCCTTCCACAACGGTCTCGATACCCTCAGGGTCTGTCATCTCTACGGGGTGGGAGTATCCTAAGTTGAGTGTCAGCTTCTTGCCGGACTTAGCGGCTCTGTAACCAACGCCGTTTACCTCCAGCTTCTTCTCAAAGCCGTCTGTCACACCGACCACCATATTGTGGATCAGTGTCCTTGTCAAACCGTGGAAGGATTTCATCTTCTTCAAATCGTTCGGTCTGGAAACCAGAATCTGATCGCCTTCCACCTTAATTTCCATCTCTGCCGGGAGCGTTCTCTCAAGCGTTCCCTTGGGACCTTTTACAGTCACTTTATTATTTTCTGCAATTTCCACAGTCACACCTGCGGGGATCGCGATTGGCATTCTTCCTATACGTGACATGCCCGTACCTCCTGTTTTATTTGTCAAAAATTCTTTTCGCTCTACCGAGGCTACTTGCCGCCTCGCAAACCAAACATAAATTTTCTTAGGCGGCGCTTTTGACGCCTTGGAAATTCTATATGGTTCTCTCACCTGCGAAGAATGACATAGTCATTCTTCAGACCGGGCTTGCTCGGTCAGTTACCAGACAAATGCTAAAACTTCGCCGCCTACCTGAAGCTCTCTTGCCTTCTTATCGGTCACGACGCCCTGGTTTGTGGAAATGATTGCCACACCTAAGCCCCCGAGTACTCTGGGCAGCTCTTCCTTGCCCGCATACACACGAAGACCGGGCTTGGAAATTCTCTTGATGCCGGAAATGATCTTGTCGTTCTTGTCCTCTCCATACTTTAAGGTGATATGGATGGTCTTGAAGCTGCCGTTCTCGATCACATCAAATTTTCTGATATAGCCTTCCTCTAAGAGAATCTGCGCAATAGCCAGCTTCATCTTGGATGAGGGCACATCTACTGTATCATGCTTTGCAGTATTCGCGTTACGGATTCTCGTAAGCATATCTGCAATCGGATCGCTCATTGTCATGATTTTTCCTCCTAATCCTAATTTTCCAAAAATTCTTTTCGCCACCGAGGTTGCTTGCAACCTCGCAAGCCAAACATAGTATTTCTTAGGCGGCGTTTTCCAGACGCCATAGAAAATCTTTTGGCTTTGTTACCAGCTGGCTTTCTTAACGCCGGGAATCTGTCCCTTATATGCTAACTCACGGAAGCAGATTCTGCAGATTCCGTATTTTCTCAAATAAGCATGTGGACGACCACAGATTTTGCAGCGGTTGTACGCTCTCACGGAGAACTTCGGTTTGCGCTGCTGTTTGATCTTCATTGCTGTCTTAGCCATGAATTTACCTCCTTCTATTTGGCGAATGGCATATTAAATAATCTCAACAACTCACGGGCTTCTTCATCCGTCTTGGCCGTGGTGACGAAGATAACATCCATACCTCTCACCTTATCAACCTTATCGTACTCGATCTCAGGGAAAATAATCTGCTCCTTGATACCAAGTGCATAGTTGCCTCTGCCATCGAAGGAATTGGCACTCACGCCTCTGAAGTCACGCACACGGGGCAGAGCCAGGTTTACGAGCCTGTCTAAAAACTCATACATCTTGTCGCCGCGAAGCGTCGTCTTACAGCCGATCGACTGTCCCTCTCTGATCTTGAAGTTTGCGATGGAGTGTTTTGCCTTCGTGATGACGGCTTTCTGACCGGTAATGGTCTCCATATCACCAACAGCCGACTCCAGCACCTTCGCGTTCTCCTTCGCTTCACCGACGCCCATGTTAATCACGATCTTGTCAAGCTTCGGAACTTCCATGACATTTTTATATCCAAACTTTTTGATCATAGCATCTACGATCTCGTTTTTATACATATCTTTAAGTCTGCTACTCACGCTTATGGATCTCCTTTCTCAGATTTAATCAATGATGTCACCAGTGGACTTGGCGAAACGTACTTTCTTATCCTTCTCAATCTTGAAACCGATTCTGGTCGCCTTTCCCTTGTGTACATACATCACGTTGGAAGCGTCGATGGGAGCTTCCTTCTGAACGATACCACCGTTCTGGTTTGCTATAGAAGGCTTCTCATGCTTGGTAATCTTGTTGATTCCTTCCACAAGAACCTTGTTTTTCTTCCTGTCTACGGAAATAACCTTGCCTTCTTTGTCTTTATCCTTGCCGGCGATCACCTTGACGGTATCACCTTTCTTAATCTTAGCCATTGACATACCGGCACCTCCTATAATACTTCCGGAGCCAGTGAAACAATTTTCATAAACTGTTTATCACGCAGCTCTCTTGCTACTGGTCCAAAAATACGGGTTCCTCTGGGAGTCTTATCATCTTTGATGATAACAGCAGCATTTTCGTCAAATCTGATGTAAGATCCATCCTTACGTCTTGCGCCCTTCACAGTGCGCACAACGACAGCCTTCACGACATCGCCTTTTTTTACAACGCCGCCTGGTGTTGCATCTTTGACCGTAGCGACAATCGTATCACCTATACGCGCATATCTTCTTGTAGATCCGCCCATAACCCTGATGCACAGGAGTTCTTTTGCACCGGTATTATCAGCAACCTTCAATCTGCTTTCCTGTTGAATCATGCTATTTTCTCCTTCTTTCCTATTTCAATGCCGAGTTTGCGAAGCAAATCTCGCAACTGAAGTTATCGTTTTTCTCAGGCGGCGTCCTCTGACGCCTTAGAAAATCTCTTCAGTTTGTTATTTAACCTTTTCAACGATCTCCACAAGTCTCCATCTCTTATCCTTAGATAAAGGCCTGGTCTCCATCACCTTAACGGTATCGCCAATGCTGCACTCATTGTTCTCGTCATGCGCTTTTAACTTGTAGGTCTTCTTCACGATCTTCTTGTAAAGTGGATGCTTTACGTGATCTTCTATCGCTACCACAATGGTCTTATCCATCTTATTGCTTGTAACCTTGCCGGTACGAGTTTTTCTCAGATTTCTTTCCACGATTGATATCTCTCCTTCCTCTGATTTCGCTGCCGCGAAACTGATTTCACTGCCGCAAAACTGATTTCACTGCCGTGAAATCAGTAAAAATCACTTCGCAATTCTTACGCTTTCGCCATGTTATACAGTTTTTGCCTTCTGCGTGATCACCGTCTGGATTCTGGCGATATTTCTTCTCACTTCTTTGATCCTGGCCGTATTGTCCAACTGGTTCGTTGCGTTCTGGAATCTCAAATTGAAAAGCTCTTTCTTAGCGTCTACCAGCTCCTGTGCTAATTCAGCATCTGATTTTTTATTTAAATCTTCCACATATTTATTAGTTTTCATTTGCCACACCGCCTTCCAAGTCTGCTTTAGAAACGATTTTACACTTGCAGGGAAGTTTATGGGTTGCGAGACGCAGCGCCTCTTTTGCCACATCCTCAGCCACTCCGGCGATCTCGAACATCACGCGGCCGGGCTTAACCACTGCTACCCAGTACTCCAAAGTTCCCTTACCGGAACCCATACGTGTCTCTGCCGGTTTTGCAGTAACGGGCTTATCCGGGAAAATCTTGATCCATACCTTACCGCCACGCTTAATGTGCCTTGTCATAGCGATACGGGCTGCCTCTATCTGATTGGACTTGATCCAACAGGGCTCCATAGCTACAATACCGTACTCACCGTAGGTAATTGTGTTGCCGCGGGTCGCTTTACCCGCCATGGAACCACGGAACTGTTTACGACGTTTTACTCTTTTTGGCATTAACATTATTTATCGCTCCCTTCCTTGTTAGATTTAGTCGGAAGTACCTCGCCTTTGTAAATCCAAACCTTTACGCCGAGCTTACCGTAAGTGGTATCCGCCTCAGCGAAACCATAGTCAATATCTGCTCTCAAAGTCTGCAGCGGAATGGTACCCTCGCTGTAGAACTCGGTGCGGGCGATGTCCGCGCCGCCAAGACGCCCGGAAACGGCTGCCTTGATACCTTCTGCGCCTGCCTTCATGGTGCGGCCCATGCAGGACTTCATTGCACGTCTGAAGGACACACGGTTCTCAAGCTGCTGCGCGATGTTCTCCGCAACAAGCTGCGCATCCTTATCGGGACGCTTGATCTCCTTGATGTCCACAAGAACCTTCTTGCCTGTCATCTTGGAAAGTTCCTTCTTGGTTACCTCGATCTCTGCCCCGCCCTTACCGATTACGACACCAGGCTTAGCCGTGTAGATGATAACTTTCACTCTGTCGGAAGCTCTCTCGATCTCAATCTTAGAGATGCCTGCGCTGTATAACTTCTTCTTCAAATATTCTCTGATATTGTAATCTTCTACTAAAAAGTCAGCAAACTCTCCGTCAGCATACCACTTGGAATCCCAATCCTTGATGATGCCGACTCTCAATCCGTGCGGATTTACTTTCTGTCCCATGTTGTTCTCCTTCCTAATCTGATCCTATCTTGCATCGAGAACGATCGTGATGTGACTCATTCTCTTCTCAATCCTGTAAGCCCTGCCCTGTGCCCTGGGCTGAATCCGCTTCATGGTAGGCCCTTTGTTTGCGTAGCACTCAGCAATATAAAGGTTTTCCGGATTCGGGTACTTCGTGGGATCCTGACTGTATTTGTACTCAGCGTTTGCGATAGCCGACTCCAGCAGCTTCTTGATGATGCTGGACGCATATCTGGGATTATACGCAAGGATTCCGAGCGCTGTCTCGACATCCTTCCCCCTGATCGCATCTAACACGAAACAAGCTTTCTGTACAGACACTCGTGCGTAAGACAGCTTCGCCGAAGGTCTGACATCCTTGTTCGCATTTCTCTCTCTCTTTATCTGGGATCTATGTCCTTTAGCCATAGATTGAAGCCTCCTTTCAAATTAGCGAACTTTGGACTTTCTCTCGTCCTTATCATGTCCTCTATAAGTTCTGGTAGCCACGAACTCGCCGAGCTTGTGTCCAACCATATCCTCTGTAACATATACCGGTACGTGCTTTCTTCCGTCATGCACCGCAAAGGTGTGTCCCACGAAAGAAGGGAAAATCGTAGACCGGCGGGACCAGGTCTTGATAACCTGCTTCTGTCCCGACGCATTCATAGCATCTACTTTTTTCAGTAAGCTCGCATCTGCAAACGGTCCTTTTTTCAATGATCTTGCCATGATCTATCTATCCTCCTACTCTACTTAATAGCTCTGCCGTCTCTTCTTCTCACAATCAGCTTATTGGAAGCTTTCTTTTTCTTACGGGTCTTAAGACCGAGTGCCGGTTTACCCCAAGGTGTACACGGGCCCGGGCGTCCAATCGGAGCGCGGCCCTCACCGCCGCCGTGCGGGTGGTCATTGGGGTTCATAACGGAACCGCGGACAGTAGGACGAATGCCCATGTGACGCTTACGTCCGGCCTTACCGATCTTAATCAGGTTGTGGTCTGTGTTGCCCACCGTGCCAATGGATGCTCTGCATACCATCGGAACCATTCTCATCTCACCGGAAGGAAGTCTTAAGGTCGCATACTTGCCTTCCTTAGCCATCAGCTGAGCGCTGTTGCCTGCGGAACGAACCATCTGGCCGCCCTTGCCGGGATATAATTCGATGTTGTGTACCAGTGTACCTACCGGGATCTCAGACAGAGGCAAGCAGTTACCTACTCTGATTTCGGCCTCGGGTCCGTTCATAACCTTCATGCCGTCCTTTAATCCCTCCGGTGCAAGGATGTATGCCTTCTCACCGTCCTCGTAGCAGATCAGCGCGATGTTAGCCGTTCTGTTGGGATCGTACTCGATACCGATTACCTTAGCGCTGATGCCGTCTTTGTTTCTCTTGAAATCAATGTTTCTGTATAATCTTCTGTTTCCGCCGCCGTGATGTCTCACCGTGATCTTACCCTGATTGTTGCGGCCCGCATTCTTCTTTAAGGAAGTGCAAAGCGCCTTCTCAGGAGTCTTCTTCGTGATCTCGCTGAAATCAGAGCCGGTCATGTTACGTCTTGACGGTGTATATGGGTTATATGTCTTGATTGCCATGATCTCTTATCTCCTTTATTTCAATATTTATTTCGCAACCCGAAAGAACCGCTTGAGATTCTCCTATTCAGACCTACAGCGAATCGCTTGCGCTTCTCTCAACCGAAGCTATAGATTTTCTTAGGCGGTCCTCAGACGCCTTAGAAAATCTCTTCGGTTTGTTAGAGTCCTGCAAAAATCTCAATATCTTTGCTGTCCTCGGTAAGCTGTACAACCGCTTTCTTGGTCTTGGCAGTCTTGCCGTAAACCATGCCGCGTCTCTTGGTCTTACCTACCTGGTTCATGGTGTTTACCTTTGCCACCTTCGCACCCTCGAACATCTTTTCCACAGCCTCTTTGATCTGCGTCTTGTTTGCCTCGGGATGAACCAAGAAGGTGTACTTCTTATCGCCCATGCCTGCCATACTCTTCTCTGTAATCACAGGTTTGAGGATCACATCATAATACTGAATCGCTGCCATTATGCAAACACCTCCTCGATCTTAGCTACAGCATCCTTGGTGAGCACCAGTGTGTCTCCCTTAAGAATGTCATACACGTTGATATTCTCAGCCATTGCCGTGTTGACTGTGGGAAGGTTTCTCGCGGAAAGAATCACGTTCTCATCCTGTCCGTCAATTACTACCATCGCCTTGCCAACTTTCAAGTTATCCATAACCTTCTTGAACTCTTTGGTCTTGATCGCATCAAGCTTCAGCTCGTCGAGCACGATCAGCTTGTTGTCCTGCACTCTGCTTGTCAGCACCGACTTGAGCGCCGCTCTCTTCTCCTTCTTGTTTAACTTGAAGGAATAATCTCTGGGGGTGGGAGCAAATACAACGCCACCGCCTTTCCACTGGGGTGATCTGGTCGAACCCTGTCTTGCATGACCTGTCCCCTTCTGTCTCCAGGGCTTTCTGCCGCCGCCGGAAACCTCCGCGCGGGTCTTGGCTTTCTGTGTGCCCTGACGCTTATTGGCAAGGTTCTGGACTACAGCCATGTGTACCAGGTGTTCATTGATCTCGACGCCAAACACCGCATCATTTAAGTCCATCTTGCCGACTTCTTTACCTTCCATATTATAAACAGATACGTTTGCCATCTGAATGGTCCTCCTTTCATCTGTGACCCAAGCCACTATTTCGCATCAACCTTAGTTGTCTCTTTGATGGTTACTAAGGCCTTTCTGGGACCGGGCACCGCGCCCTTTACCAGAATGAGGTTCTTGTCTGCGTCAACCCGCACTACTTTGAGGTTCTTCACCGTAACTTTCACGCAGCCCATGTGTCCCGGCATACCCTTACCCTTAAACACCTTACTCGGTGAAGAGCACGCGCCGTTGGAACCCTGATGACGATGGAATTTAGAACCGTGTGTCATAGGTCCTCTGTGCTGGCCATGTCTCTTGATCGCACCCTGGAATCCCTTACCTTTGGAGATTGCCGTCGCGTCCACTCTGTCGCCAGCCTCAAAGATATCCGCCTTGATCTCGCTGCCAAGTGTGTACTCGTCCGCGTTCTCAAGCTTAAACTCTCTGATAAATCTCTTGCAGGAAACACCTGCCTTATCGAAGTGTCCCTTCTGTGCCTTGTTCGCACCGTGACGATGGATCACTTCCTTCTTACCGCCCTTGTCCTTATTGACGATTCTTTCCTTCTTGTCCACAAAGCCTACCTGCACCGCACTGTAACCGTCATTCTCCACGGTCTTGATCTGCGTCACTGCACAGGGTCCTGCCTGAAGCACGGTAACCGGTGTCAGTGTGCCGTCTTCGTTGAAGATCTGGGTCATTCCGACCTTTGTTGCCAAGATTGCTTTTTTCATTTTCTTTTTTACCTCCTGTTATTCTACAGCGGACCCTCAATCATAAACTATCACATCGAGCCAGTTCCATAGGAATTTGCTCGGGGAGTTAATCGCACAGCAGTTTACTCCGGGTCTTTCTAGTAGGGGTTTTATTTGTTCTTCATCTTAATGTCGATATACACACCTGCAGGCATCTCCAGTCTCTGGAGCGCGTCCACCGTCTTGGGGGTGGGGGTGATGATATCAATGAGCCTCTTGTGGGTTCTCTGCTCGAACTGCTCTCTGCTGTCCTTATACTTGTGAACTGCACGCAGGATCGTGATAACTTCCTTCTTGGTAGGAAGGGGCACCGGGCCGCTCACCTGGGATCCGTTTTTCTTAACAGTTTCGATGATTTTCTTCGCCGATGCATCCACCAGCTGATGGTCATAGGCTTTCAGGGTGATTCTCATTACTTGACTTGCCATAAAAAAAGTCGCCTCCTTTTCGCACTTTTTAAAGAATAAGTACGACAAGCGGTGACTGTACACTCTCCCGTGTGTGTCCTAAATGTTCTCATATCGAACTACAACACGTCGTTTCCGGCTGACCGGACATTTTGTCTGTACAGTGACTTGTCGTCAGTTTCCTAACTTGACATTCGCTCCACGGAAAACCTGCCACGTGGGCAGCAACCTCACGCTTCATAGCTATCATGCCACAGCACAAACTAGTATATATGAAGTTTTTGGGAATTGCAAGAAAAAACTCTCGAATTGGATTGTTCTTTTTTTAATACAATGGCATATGGTCTCTGATTTTATAGGCACGCTTGCAAAATCAGCTTAGTCATTATATCATAGTTACCAGAAAAACAACAATAATCTTTTCGTATACTTGTACGGCAAAAGAATTTTTGCGTTTATTATAGCACAAGGATGGTTTAAAACATGTGGATCGCAGACAACTGGAAAGACTATGAAGTGATAGACTGTTCAAAGGGAGAAAAGCTGGAACGCTGGGGCCGGTTTATTTTAGTGCGGCCCGATCCTCAGGTCATTTGGGACACGCCGCAGACAGAGGAACGCTGGAAAAAGAAAAACGGCCACTATCACCGCAGCCAGAAAGGCGGGGGCGAATGGGAATTTTTTGATCTGCCTGATGAGTGGAGCATCCGTTACCAGGATCTGACCTTCCGCCTGAAGCCGTTCAGCTTCAAGCACACGGGACTTTTTCCGGAGCAGGCCGTCAACTGGGATTGGTTTTCTTCTATAATAAAGAAGGCGAAGGCGAAGGAACCCGGCCGGCCTCTCAAAGTCCTGAATCTTTTCGCCTACACTGGCGGCGCCACGCTGGCCGCTGCCGCAGCGGGCGCTGCTGTCACTCATGTGGATGCCTCCAAGGGCATGGTCACATGGGCGAAGGAGAACGCTGCCGCCTCAGGGCTTTCCGATGCGCCCATCCGCTGGCTGGTGGACGACTGTGTAAAATTCGTGGAGCGGGAAATCCGCCGCGGAAACACCTACGACGGCATCATCATGGATCCGCCCTCCTACGGGCGAGGCCCAAAAGGCGAAATCTGGAAGATTGAGGAAAATGTATTTCCACTGATCCGGCTTGCTGCCGGGCTGCTGTCAGAGAATGCCTTGTTTTTCCTTGTCAATTCCTACACCACCGGGCTCCAGCCCGCTGTGCTCACCTATATGATGCACACCGCCCTCGTTTCGAAATATGGCGGCCAGGTGGAATCCTCGGAAATCGGACTGCCCGTCTCATCGAACGGACTCGTGCTTCCGTGCGGAGCTTCCGGTCGATGGTTTGCATAATATATAATAAATCCCGGGATATTGACTCATCCCGGGATTCTCTTACCTTTTCCATATGTTTACATAACTCCTGTCATCCTCGCAATCCCAAACAGGATCAGCAGATGCACCGGGTAAAATCCATAATAAAACGGTTTGGGCATCTGTCTCCCCTTCTCCCCGTTATACAGAAAAATAAACACAAACGCCAGCAGTCCGTACATCTCCCGCATAGAAAACTGAAACAGGTAAGCCGCTGAAAAAGTTCCCGCATAGCGGATCAGATTAGAGCCCCATGTACCGAACAGCATGACCAGCCCGGCCGCCATAAACTGCACACCCGCGTTCTTTTCTCTCGTCCGATACATGGCAAATATAAGAAGGATCCCCATAAACCGATAATCCATTGAGAAGAGAAACGCAACCGTGCATCCTGCCAGCAGCGAAGCCAAACGTCCCGCTGTTGCAAAAACATTCCCGTAATGAGAGAGATAGTCCCACAGCGTCAGCACCAGCACTCCCAGAAACAAAGTCCAAAATACATTCTGGCCTCCCCAGTCAAACGCGGCTCCCGACATGGCCAGATCAAAAGGAATCTCCGAGATCAGCGCAAATAGAAAAAGGCGCAGCAGTAACCGCACTCTGCTCCTTGTATAAAAGAACCCCTCCACAATTAAAAATGTGAAAAGCACAAAGGAGATTCTTCCCACCGCCCTGCCTGCACGATAAACCGATTCAAGCTGTGGATCCCACCTGCCGTCCACCGTATACATCTGCATATAATTCAAGAAGACTACCGCAAAAAAATGATCGATCAACATTGTGATATACGCTGTATTTTTCAACACGGCTCCGGTTAATCCGTATTTCTTTTCGGTTTTCAGAAAATCCGCCATTTCATTCTCCTGAAATCTGCACCCTACGCGTGCCTTTCCGCCGCACGGCCTGTACCCCGCTTTGACTGCTGACCCTCCGATGCAAAATGTATGCATAAAAAAGCCTCTGCTATCCTACATAGCAAAGGCTCCCTGCTCTTCTCTCTACGCCATCGCATCCACATTGGCGCCCTGCACCAGTTCTGCCCCCGACTGTCCGGTATCCGGGGAAACCGGAATATCCACACCTTGCAGTTCCAGCGATACCGCAGGATTCGTTTCCTGCTGGAACGCCTGCTGACTTACCGCCTGCTTCTCTCTCTCCAGCTTATTGAACATCGCCTTCAGATATTTCATATCCGCCTCCACGATGTCCTTCATCTCATCGGCGCGGTGTTTCTTTCGGAGCTTGTCAACCTGTTCCGGCGACATTTCCTGCTCTGACGCGCCCATATACTCCTTCATAAGATCGTTGACCCCGCTGGTGTCCTCAAGCTCCTGCATAAGCCGCTCGTACTCCTCCATCAGCTCCTGCATCTGCTCCAGTTCCTCTTCCTTCAGATTCTCCATGGACTCCTCGAGCTTTTTCATCCGCTCGTCCTCGTTCGACGCAGCCCCCTGCTCAACAAGACCCTTGCCCGTAGCAGCAGCCTTCTCTTCCTCCTCCAGATGTTTCTTTTTCCTGCGCGCAACCCGCTCCATCTTTCTGGCATGGATGATCGCATGACGAAGATCTGTCTCGTCATATTTTCCGCTCATCTGCTTTCTGAGAAGGGAGACCACCTCCTCTCGGGCTTTCGTAATAACCCTGCGTGCACCCGTCGAGGTGTTATTCATGGTAATCTGTCTCGAGATCTTTTTATAGTTATAATTCAGCTTTTTCTTCTTTTGACTCGCTCTCTGTTTTTGAATCCTGATGGCATTCGCCGTCTGCCTCGCCGCAATGCCGGCGCACTCATTCTTAATGTCCTGCTTCGTCCTCTGCTTAAAGGGTTCCGTCTCCGCAGCCGCAGGCTGGCTCTGACTCGGATTCGTACCTACTTTTATGCCCATACATGTATCCTCCATGACGCTGTCAGCGCGGCAAATCCGTTTGCCACAATTCTGTTGTTATAGTATATATCGACCAGATGTGCCCGAATGTTTAGGATTTACAGCCGTCTCATCCAACTCTTTTTTCGGAAGACAGCCAGAGAAATAAAAAAACGGAAAACCTCCATTTTTCTTCCATTCTTTCTTCTATTTTTCCGCCGGCTTTGCCTTTCTCATCTTTTCCACACTGTGCTCCCAGGTATCCGGCTCCTGTCTCTTCTGCTCGGGAATCCACTTCTTCAGAGTCTCATTGAGCGCCTTTTTGTCCAGCGGCTTGGTGATAAAGTCCTGAAAGCCGTTTTCCAGAAACATCTCCCGCACGCCCTCCATAGCGTTTGCCGTCAGTGCAATGATAACCGGCAGTGTACCGTTTTCCCCGCACTCCCTGCGGATCCGCTGTACTGCCTCTATGCCGTCCATCTCCGGCATCATATGATCCATGAAAATAATATCATACCTTGTCTCTCTGACACATTCGATCGACTTCTGGCCGCTGTCCGCCTCGTCAATCATCAGTCCGTAAGGCCGCAGAAAACCTTTCGCCACCTTCCTGTTAACCAGATTGTCGTCCACCACCAGCACCCGGCAGTCTTCCGCCTGAAACGTTTTGATCTCATCTTCTTCACTGACAATCTCCTTGGGCACCTCATTCAGTGTTCTGCGGTCCACAATGGTCTGCGGTAACTCCAGAATAAAAGTCGTTCCCTCTCCATACACGCTCTCCACCCGGATTGTTCCGCCCATCAGCGCCACCAGATGCCTGGTGATAGACAGGCCGAGCCCGGTGCCTTCCACGGTGCGGTTGCGCTTCGCATCCACCTGGCTGAAATTCTCAAATATTTTTCCAAGATCCTCTTCCTTAATCCCACAGCCGGTGTCTCGCACCTCGATGTGCAACAGCTCCGTGTCCGCCTTCTCTCCAGGTCCGCCGCCCACAGAGAGTTTCACATAGCCCTCCCTGGTGAATTTCAGGCCGTTGTTCAGAAGATTGATCAAAATCTGTCTGATCCTTCCCTCATCGCCGTGATACCGGCACGGTATGGACATATCGAACTCGCATTTGAGCAGGATCCCCCGCTTTGATGCCGCACCGTCCATCATATTAATCACCTCGTCCACAATGTTCTTAATATGATAATCCGTGCACACCAGCTCCATCTTTCCGGCTTCCACCTTGGACAGATCCAGGATATCGTTGATGAGCGCCAGGAGATTTCTGGAAGCCGACTTGATGTCACAGGCATAATCGTGCACCTTCCTGCCCTTGCTCTCCTCCATAATGATATCGCTCAATCCCACAATGGCATTCATGGGCGTGCGTATCTCGTGGGACATATTCGCCAGAAACTCGCTCTTCGCCTCATTGGCCTGCTCCGCCTGTATTCTGATCTGCTTGATCTCCTCGATGTAGTTTCTCACTTCCGTCATGTCCAGGATCCGTACCACATAGCCCTTTACCACCCCGAACCGGTCCGTGATCTGCTCCACATGGCTCTGGTAATACCGCTCCCCCAGAAAAAACTCGTTCTGCACATCCTCCCCGAGAACAATTTCCGGAAAATCCGCGATCTCCCCGACCCTCCTGCCGACGGCCCGGCTGTTCAATCCAGCGAAAATGGCGGCCGACGCCGGATTATAGTTGACAACCCGTCCCCGCTCATCCAGTGCAATCACGCCGTCACTCATTCTGTTGAGCAGCGTACCCGATGCCAGACTCCCGAAATCGTAAACCTTTCTGCTCCACACAAGAATCACCACACTCGAAAGCACAAGCCCAAGGACAACCGGCGTAAAGTCAAAGGCGCGCGTCAGTTTCGTGACATAGGCATACAGGGCAATGACCGGCAGAAAAGACAACGTCAGAATCAGCCCGTACTTGCGGTCCACTGCATCCTCACCTCTTCTGGATTTGGCACGGATCAGCACACGCAGGGACATCACATAGGGGATAAGCGTTGCACATATGATAAAGACCGCATACCCCGGCCCATACTCCAGAAACAGATAAGAGTGTCCATCCGCCGTTGTCTCCCAGTCCAGATATCTGTAGAAAAGGCTGTGGTAATCACAGGTCAGAATTAACAGGAGCAGCACCGCGTCAATCAATCCCAACAGCTTCAACGCCTTAAGCGGCGCCTCCTCAAAGCAGTAAATATAAATAAAGTAGCAGTAACAGACAGGTATGATCATCGTTCCCAGATGCTGCACCTTCACCGCCACCATAGCCGCCTCCATCGTAGGCGCCGTCAGCTCCAGCAGATATCCAATGTTCTGTATCAGGGCTCCCATCAGGAAGTATTCCATCATCTTCTGTTCCCTGGATCCATCCCCGTTCAGCAGAAGCGCCAACGCAAAAAAGACAGCGCATATTCCCAAAATCTGAAGTCCGATAAACGCAATACTCATGTTACTCTCTCCTACCGTGCCCCCTTGTCATAGATCACGCCAAGCGCCCTCGGCGAGTGGTTCTTTCTACCAAAAAATACAAGCATCAGAAGCGTCAGCACATAGGGCAGCACCATTACCAGATCCTGGTAACTGCTTGGCATTTCCAGAATCTTTACCAGCTCATACCCGCCCGATCTCGCAAAGCCAAACAACAGGCATGCCCCCAGCGTAGGCAGAATCTTCCAATTGCCAAAAATCAGCGCCGCAATGGCCAGATACCCGTACCCCGAATAGATATTGGATGAGAAATTCGCGGAAATGGAGTAGGCAAAGCAGATGCCTCCAAGTCCCGACAAAGCCCCGGAAACCAGAACCGCAATCAGACGCACCTTTCCCACCTCAATGCCTGCCGCGTCCACCGCGTGCGGGTTATCGCCGCATGCTCTCAGATGCAGGCCGAAAGGCGTCCTGTAAAGCACATACCAGGCGATCACCGCTATCAGCGCAATCACCGGCTCAAAAGGATACAGATTGGTGAAGACCGCCCCCAGCACAGGAACAGATGAGATCCCCGGCACGGTCACGCGGGCCGACACGCCCAGCACAAACTTGTTGGAAGCCGCCTTAAAGATGCTGGCATTGATCTGCTTCGTCATAAATTCCGTCAGTGACATGGCCAGTATGTTGATCACCACACCGCTTATGACCTGGTTCGCCTTAAAGCGGATGCAGAGCATCGCGTGAAGCAGGGAAAAGAGCGTACCTCCCAAAAAGGCAAATACCATTGCCAGATAAAAAGGCACCGGCGAATCGCCTGCAAAATATGGCGCAATGCAGACCGCGAACAGCGCGCCGCAGAAAGCCCCGAATCCCTGCAGGCCCTCTATCGCCAGATTGGTCACGCCGCTCCGCTCACAGTAAATACCGCCTATTGCCATGATAAACAGGGGAAGCGCAAAGGATAAGCCGTCAATTATGATCGTATTCATATCATCTGTTCTCCTTCCATCTGTCTAATCTTTCTCTCACATAAGCGCCGCATGCGCTGATTAACAGGATGATTCCCGTAAGGGCGGAAGCCATCTCCGCCTGCACCCCAGCCGTGGAACTCATATAGGTACTCCCCTTGGAAATCACGGTGATCAGGAAAGAGGAGAAAATAATGCCGATCGGGGAGCTGTTTCCAAGCAGCGCCACCGCAATGGCATCATATCCTGTACTGGCCAGCACTCTTGGCTGCATGGAACAGAAGTACCCGAGATAATAGGTCACGCCGGCAAGTCCGGCCGCGCCTCCCGAGAGCATCATGGCGAGCACTCTGGTGCGTCCCACGCGGATGCCCGCATACTCCGCCGCCCGGCTGCTGTTGCCCACCGCCTTGATCTCAAAGCCAAGCGTGGTTTTCCCGAGCAGGAAAACCGTGGCCGCAACCGCTGCCGCCGCTACAAGGATCCCAAGCGGAATGTCCATCTTATAATCGCCCACCACCGTGTCCACAAGCGTCAGCCTGCTGGCTGCGCCTATGTTTTTGGACTGTCTCGAAACCGGGTCCACAAAGAACACATTGATAAAAAAGCTGGCTACAAACTGCACTATGTAGTTGCACATGATGGTGGAGACCACCTCATTGATGTTGAAGCGGTGCCGCAGATATCCGACCAGACCGCCCACAAGCGCACCTACCGCCAAGCCAATCAGAATCACAAGCGGCTTCGCCAGCACAGCGGGCAGCTCCGAGTAGCCCACCAGAACCGTTGCCACAAAGGCCGCCGCCAGCATCTGTCCCGAAACACCGATGTTAAACAGCCCGGCCTTCAGGGCGATCAGCACAGAAAGCGACGCCAGAAGCATCGGAGTCAGCGCATTCAGAAAGCTGGTAAAGTCCGTAATCATTCCCTTATGGCCCGCATAGGACGCCTTCGGCGCAAGCCCCGATCCCTGCAGCAGATTGTAGTATGCCAGAAACGGGTTCTTCCCCAGCAGCGCTATCACCACGATTCCCAGAACCAGGCTTAAGAGAACCGTAAAAAACGGTATCAGATCATGCTTTTTCATGGCGTCCCCCCACTCCCATCATAAATTCCCCGACTTCGCCCGGGGTCAGCGTTCCCGCATCCGCAATCTTTTCGATTCTGCCGTTATAAATGACGCCGATCGTGTCCGCAAGGTTCATCACTTCATCCAGCTCCAGCGAAATCAAAAGAACCGCCTTGCCTTTGTTTCGCTGCTCCACAATCTGCCTGTGGATGTTCTCAATCGCCCCGATATCCAGTCCCCTGGTCGGCTGTACAAAAATCAGAAGAGAGGAATCCAGTTCAATTTCCCTTGCAATGATCGCTTTCTGCTGGTTGCCTCCGCTCATCGAACGCACAATCGTTTCGCTTCCCTGTCCGCTTCTGATGTCGTATTTCTCTATCAGCTCGTCGCTGTATCTGGTAAACGCCTCACCCGCTATCACCGATCCTTTGGAAAAGGGCGGTCTGAAATAACTCTTCAAAGCCAGATTATCCGACAGCGAAAGATCCATCACCAGTCCCACATTCTGCCGGTCCTCCGGGATATAGGAGATGCCTTCCAGATTGCGGCTTCGGATCTCCGCGCGGGTGATATCTTTTCCGTTTAAGGTAATGCTGCCGCCCGAGGGTCTTAATAGTCCGGCCACTGCATCGGCCAGCTCCACCTGCCCGTTGCCGGAAACGCCCGCAACTGCAAAGATTTCACCGCCGCGCACAGAAAAGCTGACGTCCTTCACCACCTCGAACTTGTCCTCATTCTGTACTGTCAGATGCTCCACCTTAAGGATCTCCCTGCCATATTCCGGCTCCGGCTTATCCACGGAAAAGTTTACTTCCCTGCCGACCATCAGATTAGCCATCGTCTTCGTGTCCGTCTCCTTCACGTCAAGCACATCAATCAGCTTACCCCGGCAGAGGATGGCACAGCGGTCCGCAATCTTTTTGATTTCCTCCAGCTTGTGGGTAATCAGGATGATCGTCTTGCCGTCACGCCTCAGACTCTCAATAATCTCCAAAAGAAACTCGATCTCCTGCGGCGTCAGCACCGCCGTCGGCTCATCGAAAATCAAAATCTCCGCCTCCCGGTACAGCATCTTTAATATTTCCACCCTCTGCTGCATGGAGACATTGATATTTTCAATCACCTTGGTGGGATCCACCTCCAGACCGAATTTTTCCGACAAGGCCCTGATCTCTTCATTGGCCCGTTTCTGATCCAGCGTCTTAAAAATGCCAAGGTGTTTCCTGACCGGCTCCATCCCCATAACAATGTTTTCCGCTATGGTATAATTGCTCACCAGCTTAAAATGCTGATGCACCATGCCGATATTCAGCCGGGTGGCATGGTTGGGGGAGGCGATCTTTACCTTTTCTCCCCGGATGATGATCTCCCCCTCGTCCGGCTCATACATGCCAAACAGCATACTCATCAAAGTGGACTTCCCCGCTCCATTCTCCCCCAAAAGAGCGTATATCTCACCCTTTTTAACCTGAATGGAAACATCATCATTTGCAACAATGCCCGGGAAACGCTTCGTGATATGATTCATCTCAATAATATAATCAGACATATGCGGTCTCCTGCCCTTCTCTGCAACCTAACGCGTATCTGTTTATAGTATAAGGCAAAGCGGCACATCCCGCAAGATATATACTTCCGCCTGCTTCTGTCGTTTTTCTGACTCTGCGGATAAAAAATCGAGCGTCGGCACGCTCGATTCAGAGAATGCTTCGCATTCTCCTTGAATGGTTTGCACTGTCGCAATTTCCTATGAAACAAGAAGAAGGACTGCGGGAAAAATACTCCCGCAGTCCAATCCATTGTTATATGCTGTTTTTTCGTGTGCCGGTCTGCTCACAGGACTCCGTTTCCTACCAGCTGAAATCCTCCGGGGTCACACCGTTAAAGTTTGCTGCCGGAACAATCGCGCCGCTCTTGATCTGCTCATACGCCGCATCCAGCTTTGTGATAGAGTCGGCGGAGAGCTGATTTCTGCCGTCCGCATTGATATATCCCGTGGAATCCGTATCCGCATGCAGCGTAACGTTTCCACCCTTAAAGCTGCCGTCCACAACTGCGTTCAGCGCACGCTCCACATTCAGATGCATCACCTTTACCGCAGAGGTCAGAACCACATTGGCATCCCCGTTTGTCCCGTCATCGTACTGGTCTACGTCACAGCCGATAAAGTAAACGCCGTCAGCTTCCTTCACCGCAGTAAGGACACCGTTGCCGGATGCACCCGCTGCCACGAAGATGATATCCACACCTTCTGCGATCAGCGCGTTGCCGACTACCTTGCCTGTCGCTTCGTCAGCAAAGGAACCTACATAGTTGCCGCCCACATCTGCGCCGGTCACATCCGTGCCCGCGTAGGAGGGAAGCTCCACGAGCTCAACAGACTTTCCTTCCGTCTCATTGATATATTTCACGCCGCACTCAAAACCATACTGGTAATTCACGTTAGAGGGATAAGCGATACCGTTCACCACAGACACCTTATTGGACTTCGTCTCGAGCGCTGCCGCCATACCCGCAAAGAAGCCGGACTCCTGCTCTGCAAACTGCATCGCGTAGATGTTGTCCACTTCCACATCGCTTCCATCTTCCCCGGAAGGAAAAGCGTCCACCAGCACAAACTTCACATCAGGGTTCTCCTGTGCAATCGTCGTGATGCCCGCAAACTGGAATCCGCAGCACACAATCACATCATAGTCAGCCACAATGTCAGCCACCGCCTGTACGGCTGCCGCCACGTCACCCGTCGTCTCCTGCACAGGTGTCACCGTGCTGTCGGGATGGCTCTCAATAAAGGTAAGAATACCATTATAGTTGTCCTGGTTAAAGGAACCGTCATCCACGCCGGAGGGGCTTGATACAATCGCGATCTTCAGTCCAGCCGCCGTCTCGCCTTCCGCTGCCGGAGCTTCCTCACCGGCCGTTTCCGTCTCTGCCGCATCCGCCGCAGGAGCCGCTTCCTCTGTGCTCTCCGGCGCAGCCTCGGGCGCTGCTGCTTCCTCACCGCCGCCGCAGGCCGCAAGGGAACATACCATTGCCGTCGCAAGCATAACTGCTACTACTTTCTTTTTCATAAATCTCCTCCATTCCGTACTGTATCGCCTACTTTTTGTAACGAATCTATATTAGCATTACAGCGACGGAAATGCAATGGTCTGTTTGCATTCCGCACTGGATCTCAGAAAATTAATGAACTCCGGCTTCGGAAGCGGCTTGGAAAAGAAGTACCCCTGGATAAAATCACATTGCAGCTCCGTAAAGAAATCCAGCATTTCCTGGGTTTCAATACCTTCCACCACAATCTCCATATCCATATCCTTGAGCATGGCCACCGTATTCTTAAGAACGACCCGCATTTTCGGATTGTCCTGTTCATCCACGAAAGTTTTATCCAGTTTAATGATTTTGAGCGGCAGCTGGATGACCCGCTTGATGTTGGAGTAGCCTGTCCCATAATCATCCAGCGAAAAGGAAACGCCCGCCCGCGTCAGCTTGTCCAGGTTTTCCGCCATAATCTCCTGCGTATGGCTGGCCGCAGTCTCCGTGATCTCCAGATTGATCAGCTCTGAAGAAACCTGATGTTTTTCCATAATTGACATCACTTTTTCCGCCAGATTGACACGCATGCACTGTGTCACCGACAGATTCACCTCAATATACTCCAGACCCAGCGAACGAAATTCCCCGCTGGCAATAAACTTACAGACCTCTTCGAGAACATAATCCCCGATTTTGTGAATGGCGCCGCTTCTCTCCGCCGCCGTGACGAGGATTTCCGGTGAAATAAAACCGTAGACCGGGTCAAACAGGCGAAGCAGAGCTTCCGCAGAGATAAACTTCCCTTTTTCAATGGAATAAATGGGCTGATAATATACCTGAAACCGATGAAATTCCAGTGCCTCCTCAATGATCTGGTCGATGTTTTTGTGTATCTCAAAGAGGCCCTTATGATAGACCTCGTCCACATGCATCACACGCCCTTCGTACTTGAGTTTCTCATGGAAATCTGTTCCGAAAATCATAAGCGTCTTAAAATCGGGAATCTCCTCCGGGCAGCGCGCCAGTATCACAAAGGGATTCAGACTTACGTCCAGATTGTTGAAATCCGATTTTTCTTTCAGACTCTCCACCAAAAGCTCCGCCGCCTCAGCCGCCTTTTCCCGGTTCTTCTCCTCAAACACCATGCGGAACCGTCCCCGGTCCAGATAGTACAGTTCCCCCTTGTTATCCAGAAGCTTATTGACCCTGCGTATCCTGTCCACCACATCGTTCAGCACAAGCATGGAAAAGTCATACCCCATCATTGCGCCGATGGAGGAAAAACTGCCCAGATTGAGCATGACCACATCCACATTCTTTGCATTGCGGTAATTTCGCTTCATGTCCGAAGCATAAGCGCTGTATTTCATAAACTGTGTGTCGGAATCCACGATCTCCTCCGGCTTCTGCACACCGACACTCATAAGGAGCAGACTGATCGCAGAACTGAACATCTCCACCAGTGTGGAGGGAGACACGAGCTGGATCAGCAGGGCTGTTATGCCGATGGGAATATAGGACATAACCGCAATGATTTTGGAACGCTCCACCAGCCTACGATAACGAAGCATATATCCAACCACAAAGACAAGATAAACCGCAACCGCAGCATAAATCAGGAAGAACCAGGATCCGCGCTGATAACCGCCTTCCACCAGAAACATTTTCCCGGTAAGCGGATTGGTAAGCAGCGCCGCAAATACCGTCGAGCAGGGCGCCCACAGCACAAACTGGATCCAAAAGCTCTTCCTGATCTTATGCCAGGTGTCCGTGAGGCTGATGACAAACAGCACATACACAGGCACCGTGAAATTATGAATGAATAAATATCCCGAATGTGCCACATGCAGTGCAAACAGATTCGTACTGGACGCATTGTCAAGCGCCACCGCCCAGATATCAAAAACCGTTGCAAGCAGATTAAAGGAAATGAATGCCAGAAACAGCCGGTTAGGCGTACCGCTGGTCATCTTCCTCACAATGCATGAAACCAGAAGCAGTGTCAGAATTAAGAGCGCTGCAATGTCAAAGCTTAGACTTTTTCCCATATATTCCCCTTATATGCCGCTTTCCCTGTTTCTGCGGCTGTTATATTTAAATTATATCAGATCTGGGAAAAAGTGGAAAGTCTTTCTTTCATTAACGCGCTGTCCTGCTGCTGGTCCGCACTTACTCAGCCAGATAAATGCCAAGCCTCGTCTCAATCGCGTTCATGGCCTCCTTCAGGCTCCTGTCTCCCCGGATATAACCCTCTCCTTCCTCATAGACAACATTCTCAAAAGTTTTGTCTTCCACATAGGCGGTGTCCACAGATCCAATCCAGTTAATCAGTTCACTGACCTTCTTCTCATCCGGCACCCGGATCGGCATGAGGATCTCCTCTCCATTCAAATCTGTCGTTCCCACCTGCCCGGAAACATAGTCGTTATCCTTGTATACTCTCCATTGATCTTTATAGTTATCCAGGAGCGCTTTCGGCGTTACCGGGAAGCCGTTCAGAACTTCCGACTGTATCTCACTCCCAAGTACTGTTTTCAGAAAATCCTGCGACTGCTGTGTGTTGGTCGAGGATGCATTGATCCCCAGGAGCGTCCTTGCCCAGAACATGTTGTCACACTGTCCATTCATAGGGACGCTCACACAGTCTCCAAACCCTTCCATCTTCGAGACGGATGTCTGAATATTGTAGTGCCAGACATCTTCTGTCGCGCCTGCCACAAACTGCCGTCTGGCACCCAGCAGATGCGTCTCCTCGTGGCGTGTCCGCACCCCGTCCGCATCCTCTAACGCTTCCCCGTTCGGGCTTTCAAATTCCTGATAGTATGACGCATCTGCCTCCCAGCTCTGCATTCCTTCTTCGGGAAGACCGTTCACCTGCGCATCGTACATCCGCTTTGTCTGGGTCAGGAAATCGGCGACGGCATCCTTGTCCAGCGAGCCATCTTCGGTCCGCCACGCCGGAACACACGACGGTGAGAAAATGCGCATAATTCCCTTTGCCGACGGAACGCACATGAGGTAGGCGTCCGGGTCGTTCTCCCGCATCAGTTCCATCTCATCCGCTATAGATGACAGGTCTGTCATTTTCTCAAGATCGCTCTTTTTCCCGCAGATATAGGGAAGCTGAATCCTGCCGGGCACCGCATAGACATGTCCGTCATCTCTAAAAGCATCCACCACATTGGAAAAAACAGCTTCCTTGCCGCTCACACCGTCTAAAATCGGCGCGATGTCCATGAGTATGCCTTTCTCTATATAGGAGTCCATCGGTAAATTATCCAGAACAAGCACATCCGGCCCTTTCCCTGCCATAGTGCGTGTATTCAGATTTTTGATGGCATCCTCCCTGGTCATGGAATTTCCCGCAAGGCCGATTTCATACTCCACATAAACCGCCGGATTATCTTTCTGATACTTGCTGATCGCCTGTCGGATCACCGCCTCATCCTCCAGGCTCCACACCTGCAGTTTCTCTTCGGGTCTGGAAGGCACGGCCGGGTCATAGACGAAGCGGGTCATCTTTTCTCCTGTGAGCACCACCAGAAACTCATTGTTCTCGGCAACAAGCATATCCATAATCCGATAAGCCGGATTTCCCAGAATATTCAGACTCCCGTCAATCACCTGTTCCATAGCGCTGCCGCCCAGCACATGCCGGTACACCCCGCTGTTCCCTGCCAGGTAAATGGCATCCTCGCCGCCCGATACGAGAAACAGGTCATGGCTTTTTCCCGCATAGCCATCCCTGTCCTGAAAATTCTCCTTTACAAACTCCGCCAGTACCTCATCCTCTATGTATTCCTTCGCCTCCATATCATAGAGCAGCGGCGCATCGAACGGAAAGCCGTCCAGCAGCATGATATTTCCGTGGAACTGCAGCAAGTCGATACTGTAACCGTCTATTGTCAGATACTTCTCGCTGCTGCCGTCCTCCTTCACCTCATACAGATTCGGCCCGGACGCGGTGGCAAAGATTCTGCCGTCATCCGATATGTACACGGCATTTATCCACCACTCACCCTCCCCCAGCTTCATTTCCACCGGAGTTTCCGTACCATCGGGCTTAACAAGCGTAAGCTGCATATCCATCTTGAGCTGCACCCCGCTGCCACTGTCCTCAGTGCCCTCCTCCGGCTCCGTCCATATCACGGCCGCTGTGCCGTCCTGCCCGATCGCCATGCTTAAGATATATTTGTTCTCCGCCTTCATTTGGGCAAGCCAGGGCAGATTCTCTTTCGTCCAGCTTGCCCCGTTATCTGTAGACCGCAGCACAAACCCACTATTATCTGCCAGAAGATAGCTGCCGTCAGCCTGCTTAAACAGGCGGCTGTTCCAGTCGGTAAGGGCACTGCCGTTCAGTTCCACATCCTTTTCCACATAGCGTCCCATCGCAGTTCCCTGCTCGTCTGTGCCCGCATCGGTTCCATCCTTACTCTCGCCAATGCCGGCCTCTGTACTGCCTTTGCCGCCGCAACCGGCAAGCATGCCTGCCGCCAGTGCCACCGACAGCAGGCATGCCGCCAGCCTCTTTCCTATCGTTCTCCCTCTCATGTCGACCTCCATTCCGAAGCACCTTTTACAGGCTATCCTCTACACAAATAAAAAACATATACTTCCACTTATTCAGCATACCATCCTTATCTCTAAATTATCTCTAAAAAATCGTCGCTCGGCAGCGACGATTCAGAGAATGCTTCACATTCTCCTTGAATGGTTTGCACTGTCGCAATTTCTTTTAAGCAAAAAATCGAGTGCCTGCGCACTCGACTTTCATAAGTAATGTATGTTGATAAATTTTATAACAATCACCTTTATTGTCTGTGAAATACTCACTCCTCATCGTGGTACATGTCCAGCAGATGCTCGAAGCTCGGCTTCACCTCCGTAAATGCCTTGAGAAGTTTTGGCGAAAACATGCCGCTGTGTCCGTTCAGGATCATCTGGTATGCCTTATCCGATTCATATGCCGTTTTGTAAACCCGTTTTGAGGTAAGTGCATCGTACACATCCACGAGGGAAACAATCTGGGCCGCTATGCTGATCTCGTCCCCCTTAAGCCCGTCGGGATAGCCTTTCCCGTCATATTTCTCATGGTGATGTCTCGCAATATCATAGGCATAATCGTAAATTGCCCGGTCGTTCAGACGCACCCGCTGCTGGATGATCTCCGCGCCCTTTGTCGTATGCGACTTGATAAGCTCAAATTCATCCGCCGTCAGCTTGGCCGGCTTCAGAATAATGGAGTCAGGAATGGCAATCTTTCCGATATCATGGAGGGATGACGCCCATCCGATCTGCATCAGCTTCTCCGGCGTCAGTTCATACTCCGGGTAAAGCTTCATCACGCTCTTGCCCAGACACATGGAATACTCCCGTATCCTTTTGATATGCCGTTTTGATTCCATATTTCTGAACTCCACAAGGTTGCTCAGGGAATCAATCAGAATTTCATTTACATGGTTCAGTTTCTTCGTCTGCTGGCGGAGCACACTGTTCTGCTGCTGTATGCTGATATTCTGCTTTTTGACCATCATCTCCAGCTGCATTTTGTACTGGAACCAGCCGATGGCATTCTGCACCACCTGTTTTACCACGTCAGACTGATAGGGCTTTTTGACATAGCTTACGATACCGTACTCGTAACCCTTTCTCTCCATCTCCGGTGAGCTTTCCCCGGTAATCATAATAAAAGGGATCTTGTTGAGTACGTTCTTTTCCTTCAGGTTTTCCAGCACGGTGAAGCCGTCCATCAGCGGCATCAGATTGTCAAGCAGCACAATGGCGATCGACGCAAAATGGGAATTCAAAAGCGCAATCCCCTCCTTGCCGTTAGATGCCTCCAGTATCTTGTAATCTGACTGCAGTAATCCGACCAGAATTGCACGGTCAATTTCGTTGTCCTCAAAAATTAAAATGGTATCACGTTTCATAATTTACCTGTACCTTCTCATTTATTATTTGGAGAATGCGCTGTGCTGCCCCTGTCATGTCCCGTCTGCCATGCAGTCCGCACACATTACAAAGCTACCATCACTACCTGTTTGTTGCGAAGTTTAAAGAGAACCCTGCGCACCTCCGCCGACAGTGTATATTTGATCCCGTTTATGATCACCACACTGCCTTCATAGGCCCTGCCCCTGACACAGACAGGTTCTTTGGCCGCCTGCCCAGTCAGATTGGCTAGTTTTGACTCCTCGCCGTCAATCTCCGCCAGTTTCTGTCCCTGTACCTCGATTGCCGCATAAATTTTACGCTGTATCTCCTCCGGTACCTCTTTCCCTGCTTCCTCAAGCTGTACGATTTTTCCCCACTCCCGCTCCAGCGCTTTCAGGTCATCCAAAAGCTTTTCCCGCTTTTTCTCATATTCCGCATGTGCCTTGTCATAAAGCTCGTTCCGGCCGATGTCAAGCACTGTCTTCAAGTGCAGTCGGTTGCCCAGATTATAGGTCTCCACACCTCTGACCGCGCTGATAGTGCCGCCCAGAAGCATGCCCTTGCTTCCCGATACGATCACCCTGCCCATCGTCTTAATGCTGCTGTTCATAATATAATTGGCCTTGACATTACCGCCTGCATGGATATTGGCAGCCTCAAAAAAGCTTCCGGAAACTTCGCCGCCTGCATCGATAAAGCAGTCGTTCTTGGAACAGCTTCCCGTTTTTATCATAACGTTTCCGCCGGCTATGAGCCTGCATGTCTCCACGTTATGTTCGACAATAATGTCCCCGGTTGCCTTGACATAGCCCCCGGAAGAAACACTGCCTACCACATAGACGGAACCGTCCACCTCCAGCTTGCCCGTCACAGCGGTTACGTCCTCCCGGACAATCAGCATATTGGTAATCAGAATGCGTCCGGCCGTAAACTCAAATTTCCCGTTCATTTTAGACCGATAAGTACACCCGTCCGGCTCGATCGTAAATCCGATTCCTCTTATCGGTTTCAGCTCCATGCCATTCTCGGCGTGAATCATTTCCCCATATATATTTTTGCCGCTGACGCCCGTTTCCGCCCGGTGATAAAAGGCAATTTTCTCGTCCTCCTCCACCATCTCAAAGGCTTCTATATTGACATAGTCAACTCCGCCGTCCGGCAGCGGCGCCGGAATACGCGGCAGATCAAGTCTGACAAACCATTCAAACCAGCCGTCTTTTCCTTTTTGGGCCGGGATTCCCTCGGCAATCAGTATTTTTTCATTCAGCCGCCTGCGGTCAATCATATCGGCAATCGCATCTTCCTTGATGCCAAAAACAATCTCCCGCCTCTCCAGATCTTTGTAAATATCCTCTTTGGTCACTATATTGCCCGGAATCCAAGGGATATAGGCATACGCCTTGTTTCCGTTTTCTTCTATAGATATAGAAAATTCTTTCTTTTGGAGGGAAGCTGCCCGGGAGCTTTTCTCTTTCTTGTCCTGCGAAGCAGCCGCGTTTCCTTTGTCCGTATTCTGCGCCGGTTCCCTCTCTGCGGTCTTTTGCGGCTCCACGATGTACTGCGGCTCCGGGGATGCCGTGCCGCTTGACCGTTTACGGTTGATAATAGCCTGCCGCTTCTCCTTCATGTCTGTGGCCGAGTAAACCAGACTGCAGTAGGAAGTGACATCAAGCCCCGCCTCCAGTCCAAGACGGATCTCTCTCATCTGCGCATGGTTGAACAGATGGTTGGTATAAAGCGACACATTCAGCTTTTTCTCAAGCCCGAGACGAATCTCCTTCATCTGCAGCCAGTTATATTTGATGTTGGCATAAGGCGTGATATCGATATCCTCACACAGGCCAATTCTGATTTCATGGATCTGCGGCGCACACATCATATCCTGCAGCCACTTATCAATCGGCAGCCGGTTCATCAGCGCAAAACGGATTTCCTCCAGGTCGTCATCCGCAAATCCCCTTTTCAGATAGGGGATCAGATCTATGGCCGAGTAGAGGGACAGCCTGATCTGCCGCATGGTCTCGTAATTGTAAGCAGGATCGGCATACACAGAGGCATCCACCTTATCCTTGAGCCCCATTCGGATCTGCTCCATCTGCAGCCAGTTAAATTCGGGGTTGGAGTAAATAGATACATCCAGCCCTTCCTCCTTCCCGAGTTTGATTTCCTGTCGCTGCGCTTTCTGATACTCGTCATTTTCCATCATGGGAAAATGCAGTTTCTGCTGTTTTTCCCCGCCCAAATCACTCATAACCGTTACCAATCTTTCCTGATTCATAATGAAATGCATATATCCTGGGATAGCCTAAAAATCGCAAGATATATGCCGCTTTCTTTCTGGGATCAATATGTTATTTTATTTTATCAGAATCATGGATGAAAGTCTACTGCTTTATCAGAAAACCCAGGTGCGTAAAACAGGCCCAAATCTGCGCACAAAAAACCTCCTGTTTTCGGCCAGTTCCCCGACTGAAAACAAGAGGTTTCCAAAACACACCATTTATCCTTTCACCGCACCCGCTACCAGGCTGTTCTGCACCTGATCGCTCAGCAGCAGATAGATGACAACGGTCGGCACCGTGGCAATCATAAGCCCCGCGCCGATCTCGCCCCACTTGGTCGTGTAAGCGCCCACCATAGACATAATGCCTACGGTCAATGTCTTATACTGCTGTTTGTTGATAAACGTCACCGCAAACATCAGCTCATTCCAGGAAGAAATAAAGGTAAAGATACTGACCGTCGCGATAGCCGGCCGGATCAGGGGCAGCATGACACGGAAGAACAGCTTATAAATATCACAGCCGTCAATCGCTGCCGCTTCCTCCATCTCTTTCGGGATCGATACCATGAAGCTGCTGAACAGATAAACCGCCAGGGGCAGCCCGAACGCCACATAAGGAATAATAAGCGCCCAGTATGTATTGAGCAGTTTCATCTTGCTCAGTACGAGGAAAAGCGGAAGCAGAACGGCATGGATCGGAACCATCATTCCCACAAGGATGCCCTTCATGGCAGCGCCTCTCCCTTTCCATATCATTCGCTGGATCGCGTAAGACGCCGTCGCTGCAAACAAAATCGTAATCACAATGGTTGCCGCAGTAACCAGAATACTGTTCAGTAAATATTGTAACACGTTCGCCTGGTTAAAGGCAGACACATAGTTGGAGAATCTCCAGTTCTGCGGAAGTCCCGCTATATTCCCGCCAAAAATCTCACTGTTGTCCTTTAAGGAAAAGCCAAACAGCCAGAACAGAGGAAACACCTGCATAAAAGCAATCGCCATCAGACAGATATGCAGAACACCGCTTTTTACATTTTTCATTGTTCTCATGCCTGCTCCTCCTTATTTCGGAAAAATAGTTTTAAAAGCATGGTAAAGACAAAGCACTCCAGAATAATAAATATAGAAATCGCGCTTCCATATCCATAGTGGAAGGAATCAAAAATCGTCTTATACATATAAATCGTCGGCACCTCTGTGGTGAAGAAAGGACCGCCTCCCGTCAGCACATAGATCAGGTCGAAGATCTTAAGCGCACCGATCAGGGAAAATGTCACGCACACCTCCAGCACCGGTTTCAGCAGAGGAATGGTCACCTTAAAGGCAATCTGTCTGCTGTCTGCCCCGTCAATGGTCGCCGCCTCATAAATTTCCGGCGAAATGGATTTGATGCCTGCGTACATAATCAGCATATGATACCCCACATACTGCCATAAATTGGGAATAAATGCGGCAATAAGGGCTGTGGTCTCCTGTCCAAGCCAGTCCTGCTGCAAATGTTCCAGATGCAGACTCCCCAACACGGCATTTAGCAGGCCGTAATCTCCATTGTAGATTTTCTGCCAGAGCTGGCCGATCACCACGCCTGAGATGATAACAGGAATAAAATATGTCGTCCGGTAGAATTTCTCGCCCCGTTTTATGTTTGCCACAATCAACGCCAGAAGAAGGGATACCGGAAGCTGGATAAACAGGGAAAAGGCCACATACAGCAAGGAGTTTTTGATAGAATTTACAAAGCGTTCATCTCCCGCCAGTTCCATGTAATTTCGAAGTCCGACAAATGTCCCTCTGCCGAGTCCGTCCCAGTCCAGCAGACTATAATAAACGGATATGAAAATCGGCACAACGACAATGACCAGCATGATGAGTATTGTCGGACATACAAACAGCGTAATCGCTTTTTTATCAGATAATATTTTTTTCATCGTCCCACCTATCTCATAAACAAGTTGTGGGCCGCCGCCAAACACGGCCGCCCACAACGGTGTCTGTAACTATTTAATAAAATTCTGAAGGCTGTAACTTGGACATCGCTTCCGCGAATTCTTCCGGGGTAATCTTGAGCGCCATCACCTGTGCAACCAGATCCTTGTATGTCTCGGAATCTTCCGCAGACAAAATATTATCCCACCAGCTGATATAAGAAGTTCCCGTCTCCATCAGCGCTGCCGATTCCATGTCAAGCGGCGTCAGCGTTGAAGTATCCACGCCGGTCGTATCCCAACAGGGAAGTCCTGCGCCCTGCTGATAACCAACGACACCAATCTTCTCGCTCAAATACTCCAGATACTCAACCGCTTCCTTCGGATGCTCACAGTTTGCATTGATATAGTAACCGTCGGAGCTGCCGCCCGAGAACTCGGTAATGCTTCCTGCGCCGCCGTCAATAACCGGGAACGGCACACATGTCACTTTGCCTTTTGTCGCTGCCGTGTCAGCCCAGAAAGAAGGATGCACCCAGTTTGCCTGGAAAACCATCGCGCCCTGTCCTGCCGCAAATCCCTCAATCATCTCATCGTAGCTCATGCTCATCATATTGTCGTTAAACGCATTTGCCTTCACCAGCTCCTGCAGCTTCTCCGCACCCATGACAAAGCCTTCTGAATTAAACTTGGACGGATCGCCGAACGCTTCCACGATCGCTGCGTTGCTGGCTGTTCTCGCAGAGATAATATCATACCAGTACATGCCGGGCCATCTGTCTTTCTCACCCATAAGGATCGGCGTATATCCGGCTGCATTCAGCTTATCTACCGCGTCTAAAAGCTCATCCCAGTTGGTCGGAATCTTTGCCCCTGCCGCGTCGAACATCTCGGTGTTGCAGTAAAGGTTCGCAAGGAACGTAATGGTAGGCAGCGTATATACCTTGCCGTCAAACGTACATCCGTCCAGCGTACCGGGCAGCACTTTACTCTTAGTATCCTGGCTTAAATACTCATCTATGGGCAGTAAATATCCCGCATCGATATAAGGTTTTACGAAACTTCCGCCGCTGAACATATAAGAAATATCCGGCGCCTCTCCCGCCACGAAAGCGGTCTTGATCTTCGTCTTGTACTGCTCTCCCGTAACACCGTCCTGTACGATTGTCACATTCGGGTGGAGCTCATGGTACTCTGTCACAGACTCTTCGATAATTTTCTTGACGGGATCCGTGTCTGCCACAGACTGGTGCCAGATCGTGATTGTAATTTCCTCTTCGGAAGACGGTGCAGCCTCTTCCTCTTTTGCCGGCGTCTCCTCCGCCTGATCCTGCGCTTCGACAGATGTATCCGCATTTGTTTCGCCGGCCGTAGCATTTCCTGCACCGCCTCCGCATCCCACAAGCTGCACCATCATGGATGCCGCTGCAAATAACGCAAGTAACTTTTTCATCCTGTTCTTCATTTTATCCTCCTTATCAAATCGGCACATGTACACATTGCATATACCTTTTTATGTCTCTCATTGTAAAACGCCTGTGTTCAAAAAAAAATTCATAAACATATCTATTTATTTCACTTTTCCTTATTTTTCATGTCACAGTTTCACTTTTTTAACATCACTTTCACTAATTCGGAATGACTGGCTGAAATCAATGCGTAAAAAACCGCAGACACACTGCCTGCGGCTTTTCATTTTCCCGTTATTCTATAGACTCATCTTCCGATATTCCGTAACAGAATATCCTGTCATTTTTCTAAACCAGATGCTCAGATAATGAGGATCATTGATCCCAATCCGATTGCCGATATCCCGGTCCAGCATCTCTGCATCCGTGGCAAGCAGTTCCAGCATCTTCCAGAACCGCAGTTCGGACAGCAGCTCACTGTAAGACCTCCCCGTAAACCGCTTGAACATCCGGCTTAAAAGACTGCCACTAATGGCATATCTGGATGCCAGGTAATTCATGTTGATATCCGCGTTGTCCAGATTCTCCTGCAAAAACGCCATCAGTGCTCTCATTGTGCTGCCCTTTTGCTGTTCAGCCTGCACCGCTCTGTTCATAGCGAGCACTGCTGTTGTCCGCTCCAGACACCGCACCAAGTCACTGCCGCAGCGGCACCATGTGAGGGCTTTTTCCACATGAACCAGTTCCTCCCGCTGTCCCGTTCTGATACAAATACGCTCTAAAATCTGTTCCGCACCCTGCCTGGAACATACCGCGTCTGCACACGCACCTCCCAGACAATCCAGAAAACGCGGCAGTGCGGCAAGCGCCTCCTCCGTATTCCCCCCGCTGATATGATCCACCAGCGTCTGAAACTCATCATTCTCGTAGACTTCAAGGAGTCCTGTCCCATAAACAGTCTGTTTCTTATCATATCTCCTGTACATATCTTCCAGCGCCAGCACATACAGGGCGCGTACGCCACCTATACCGACTTTTCCCGTGCCTGTCCCGTATCGGAAGTGATATTGATATTTTTCCCGCAAAAGCTCCAGCAGCAGATCAAAGCACTCCCAGAAAGAGTCGTTTTCGCCGATTCCCAGAAAAATAATCCTGCCCCAGGGATCCGCAACCACATGAATTTCCTGTTCGTCCTTAAAAAACTGCTGCGCCTCCTCATAAATGTGCATCAAACATTCATGGTCACTCAGACTCTCCTGTACCATGACCACGCCAAGCTGGACCCGCTCTTCCTCCTGCGCAAAGCTTACACCGTATTCAGCCAGTTTCTGTATGATATCCTCCCCGATCTCATCGCTCAAAAGCAGTCTGCTGATATAAGTATTTCTGAGCAGCGGAATATTATTCTGCCGTTCTTCCAGCATTTTACGGTGCGCCTCTTTCTTCCGCTTCTCCTCCCTGATCTGTTTCGCCAGCCGCTCCACGGACGCATTAAGTTCTTCCGTCTGCACCGGTTTCATCAGATAATCATTGACTCCCGCCTTCACGCTCCTTCTCGCATACTCAAAATCATTATATCCTGTCAGTATGATAATCTTGATATCGGGCAGGATTCCCGTACACTGTTCACTAAAACTGATCCCGTCCACGCCCGGCATACAGATATCGCTTATGATAATATCCGGTTTCAGCTCCTCCAGTTTCTCTACTGCCATGCCGGCGCTGGAAAACTCCCCCACAATCTCCAAATGAAGCGCTTCCGTATTCAGTTTCATCCGAACCAGTTTTCTGATCAGTACTTCGTCGTCAAGCAGTACCACTCTCAGTCTGTCCATCCTCTTGCTCCTTTAATTTACAAAGCCCAATCTGCAGATGTATCTCTGTATATGCTCCATTGCTGATTGTAAAGATAAAATTTTCACCGTACAATAACCGCAGTCTCTCGATCGTCCCGCGAAGCCCCAGACTTTTGCCCCGCTTCGGTTCCTCGCTTCGGTTCAAATCCCGGATCACCTCATCCGGCACGCCCGCGCCATTGTCTCTTACCACAATATGTAGATTTTCCTCCCTCGCATAGGCCGTAAGACCGATAATGCCATATCGCTCCTCTCCTCTGATCCCATGCTGGAATGAGTTTTCAATGAGAGGCTGTATGGTCAGCTTCGGCAGCAAATATTTTTTGCAGGACTCTTCCATCTGAATCTCACATTCAAAAGAATCTTCAAACCGAATTTTCATAATATCCACATAGTCCTTCGCGATCTGAAATTCTTCCCCCAAAGACAGCATCTCCCGCCCGCCGCTGACCGACTTGCGGTAAAATTTCCCAAGCGCCTCCACCAGTTCACACACCTTCTGGCTCTCTCCCATCATGGCGAGTGCTTGAATGGAATCTAATGTATTATACAGAAAATGCGGCTTCATCTGCTCCTGCATCTCGTTCATCTCTACCTGCCGGATTCTTCTCTGCTTGTCGATCGTGCTCTGGATCAACCGTTCAATCTGCTCCACCATGCGGTTATACCCCTTGAACAGTATCTGAAATTCATCTAGCAGCGGTTTGCTCGTAATCCGGCTGAATCTTCCATGCTCCGTTTCCTCCATCACCTGCACCATATCCTGAATCGGCCGGGTAAGCATGGTGGAAATGGCCGCTGCACCGATCAGAATCAGAATGCCAATGGCCGCGATAAGGCCGATGTTAAACCTGACGATCTCGCTGACGTCACGGTTCGGCGGTACCTGCGTATATCGGATGATCTTCCACCCGCTGTAAGGAGCCAGAACCCCCGCCGCCATATATTCCCTGCCGTGTATTACCGTCTTATGCAGATACTCCGTATTCTCTTCCGACAGTTCTGCGGCAATATACCTCCCCTCACTCTCCTCCGAAATGTTTCCTCTGACCAGAAGTACTTCGTCCTTTTCATCCAATACCACAATTTGCTCCAATTCCGGGTCAATGACGTCCGCCAGAATCTGGTTCAAAAACTCGCATCTTAAGTCCACGCCAATCACGCCAAGGCTTTCAAAATTGTCCAGACTGTTGTAAGACCTGACTAACGAGATGCTGTTGTCATCCGCTGACTTGCTTGTCCGTATCTCATACTTTCCATATGGTTTTCTCAGCTCATCGTAACCCCTGCCGGCATCCTCCATATGAAAATTGGCGCTTCCCCCGACAGTCAGTTTCTGCCCTTTCCCGTCAATCAGCCAGATAGATTCCACATAATCGGAAAATTGAAAAATAGAATATATTTTCTTAATCACATTTGACTGCCCGGATACACTGAAAAGCAGATCCCCTCCCGCCATCTGTGACTGTACGATGTTATCTGCAATGAGCATCTTGGAATAGTCATCCGCATTTTTTAAAATAGAGTTTAACGAGGTCTCCAGTGAATGAAGTACCTTAATATTTTCCTCTCCCAGAATCTTTTCTTCATATTTATTATAGTGGAAATTGAACACAATTGTATATATAATGATAATCGTAAAGATTACCAATCCAAGCGCTACAATAATTTTCCGGCTTAACTTGTGTTTCATTTTTGGTTCCCACGTTTCCCTTCATATATGTAAATCCGCCGCGCTGACACCTCCTGTCTGTTGTGCGGGATTCCTTTTGTCTTCTTACAATTCATCATACTTCTTCGCATTTCCTCTCGCTTTTTCAACCGGGTATTTCACCTCGTTCTTATCCATTTTATGATTCACAATTTCATTGATATCCAATCCCAGATTGTCCAGCATATCATAACAGTAAATCAAAACATCCGCCAATTCCTCTTTCACATGCTCTATGTCATAATCTTTCTCACTCCACTGAAAACATTCCAAAAGCTCCCCCGCCTCTATCATAATAGACTTGGCCAGATTGGCCGGGGAATGAAATTGGTTCCAGTCGCGCTCCTTTGTGAATTGCCTGATTCTGTCGATTGTCGTTTGATTCATAGCTGCTCCTTATCTTTGTGCTTGATGCATCTCTTTCTCACATATTTTACCACACACAGCCGCTTCACAGGTAGTCAAAAGCAGATAAAAAGAATACATCGACATTATTCATTGCCGTTAAGCAGACATTAATTACAAGATTACTCAATGATAGTAGCCACACGTCCAGAACCAACTGTACGACCACCCTCATGGTATTTGAATAGCGTTTTTTGTAGTATTTTCTATGCTTTTTATTACGGAAAACAGCGCAAATGATTTTCTCATTATCTACTCGTATTACATGATGCCAGCACCATGTATAAATAACATTAACAAAGAAAGTATTAATGCGTTGTTCTCCTCCCCTCTAATTCACAGATTTACGCTCATCGTTCTGTTTGTTCAGTCATAATTCCCCAACGAATTCCAAACCTATCAACAAAAACAACGCGACAGGAACTGTAGGGCGTTGCTTCCAGTTGATATATTGTCTTACTTCCTTCTTTCATGATTTCATATGCTCTTTGCACTTCTTCTTTCGTATCATACATAATAGTGAGGAAATTGGAATAACACGTTTGAAATTCAATATCCACATGGTCACTCATAATAATTCTTAGATTTTCCAATACAAGCTCTGAATGATATATATAATCTTTTTGATTTTCCTTAAGTAACGGAATATATGCTGGGTCATTCGCCTCACCATATGTAATCATACAACTAATCTTTCCCTTAAATGCCTTTTCATACATTTGAATTGCTTCCCGACAGTTTCCTCCAAAATTTAGTGTAGGTACAATCTGCATTTTTGTTCTCCTTTTCCATCAAATTATTAAGTATCAAGTTCACTACAGTTCTTACAAAATAAGGCTTCGTTGATACAGATTCTAACGAAGCAGTATGGTTATTTAGAATTGTTGCGCACGTTGAGACGGCAATTCCATTAATTTCAGCCATATAAATATTTATATTATTGCTTTCTACTCATATAAAGTAATGTTCTGCATCAATCATATCCCAACCATGCAATGCCGTATTAACCACATCTATCCACAATTTAAAATCTTTCTTTGTACTTATTTTTCTGCAAATGACAGGACTGTCTATTTCTTCATATAATGTGGGAAGTTTGAGTTAATAATTCCACAGGATCCATTTGCCGGATAATTACTTCCATCATCCTGTCAATCCTATAGTAAACCTTTTTAAGATAAGACTCCGCACTGTCATTTATATGTAAATCTGAAATCATCAGCATTTTCATTTATCAAAACACCTCACAAACTCGATTTCTCTATTTTTTTCTAGCTGTTGCTTTAACTCTTTAAAGCTCTCCAATGCATTTTCGGATTTTGTTCCGAGTAAGTTTCTTTGCGCTCGTAACGATTTTTGGGATTATAGCATAATATAAAATCTTCTAAATCCTGATCCGTCATTGGATTCTGCTTTAAAGTAAAGTGCATATTCGTCCGAAAATCATATATCCAAACATCTTTTGTCTACGTATCCGCACTTGCAGGGCGCTTATCAAAAAATATAACATTCGCCTTTACGCCCTGCTTATAAAAAATCCCCGTTGGGAGCCGCAAAATGGTATGTAAATCAGTAGTCTTCAATAAATTTCTACGGATACTTCCCCGCCCCACCTTCAAACAATACATTATCAGGAACTACTACCACTGCCTTTCCTGTCGCATTTAAAATGTAAGGGTCAAATCCACCGCCTTGGATAGTTAGCACTTTTATGCCATACTCTAAAGAACCCGAAAAAACTAGTAGTTTTTTAGAGGAGGTAGAACTATCATGGATCAGACAACCCACAACGTTCGCCGTGCAAACCGGCTGACCATCATCACCCAGTGTCAGGAAAGACCGAAAGGTATTTCTGTCAAACAATGACTTTCCGATAACGGTGTAAAAGAAAAGGCGTATTATTACTGGCTCCGAAAATTTCGTGAAGAAGCCTATGCGCAAATGCAGTCTCCGGGTTCAAAGGAAAATCCGGGTAATGAAATTGCATTTACAGAGATACTTATCCCTGCAAAAACAGCACCGTCCTGCATTTCACCACGGGTTGAATCATATGAAAACCCAGTGGCTGTTATCCGGTATAACGGCGTGTCAATCGGGATTTCCAATGAGATTTCCGACAGCCTGCTGTCAAGAATTCTCAGGGAGGTATCCCATGCTTTAGGATGCAGCAGGCATCCGCCGGGTGGTGCTTGCCTGTGGCACAGTGGATCTTCGCAAAGGCATAGGTGGGCCTGCCATGATCATTGGTGACAAATATAAGCAGAATCCTTTTGAAAAAGGCACGCTCTTTTTATTCTGCGGACAACGTTCAGACAGAATAAAAGGATTGTTGTGGCAGGGAACAGGCCTTCTTCTTTACAAACGCCTTGAAGATGGCCGTCTGTCATGGCCGCGGACTACGCAGGAAGCGGCGGAACTTACGGAAGAACAGTTCCATTACCTGATGCTTGGATTAAACCCATTAGAGCCGAAGGTCAAGGATGTGAAGCCCGGAAAAATTTATTAATGATTGTGCAAAACAGAGAATTTTTTCCTTTGTTTTTCACTGCAAAATGGTGGTTTTGTCAATAAAATCCAGGGAGTTCGGCTAAGTGTGGCGAAAATTCATCATCATGTTTTCGAGAATCCGGGTTATATGTCTGCCTTTTGCAATCCTGAAATTTTATCATGCTTCCGGCAACTCTTGGACATCCGCTTTTCCAAAAATTGTAACATTGGATATGGCAATTGACTCACTTGGTCGATTTCCTAATGGTACGTTTGCTGTATACTTCCGTGCGCCCCCAAAACATACTGAAGAACACTTTTGCATCTGTTTCTGTAATCTCCCTTGGTATCATTCTTGCTCTCTGATTTGGATCATATTCGTGAACGTTCTCGATGATTTCTTTTTCAGAATAGGAAATCCCAGCGTCTGACAGAAGATGTTTCAAGTATTGGTTTTCCTGTTCCAAATACTGTATTCTTTTTTCCAGTTCTTCTGTGCTGCTCATCGTAATCTCCTTATTAAGAATGTTGCTCCTATTTTCTCTTCATATCAATCCAGCCATACTTCCTCATTTCTTCCCGAAATGCACTCCTTCGCGGGTACGCATCCTTATACGATGTCATAAGCATCTGTTTTGCACCCATCTCTCCCATAGATTCACGCACCTCGCCTAACGCGGCGATATACGCTGCGCATTCCCCATAATAGTTCCTGCGGTTTGCATCCATAATTCCCGCTGTCCGCTTTTCCAGCAGCACTGTGATTCTTTTTATGGCTCGGTTCCTTATATCAGATGACATCGGCACTATAGACTTCCATTGTGAAAACAGATGACAAAACAGGTCATTCTCTCCTATTCCCTCAAGTCCGCAGGTACCATTTCGATATTCTTCCGTGGAAAAGCTCATTGCACTTTTTGCCATCTCTGCCATAGCGGCGATTCCACTACCGTTCCATTGCCCCTCATAAAGACATAACAGAAATAGGGCAATTCCCTGTTTCATGAAAGATCCCGTCCAGCCCAGCGCTTCCGATTTATGCAATCCTTTGTCCAATACCTCCGCAAACTGCCCGTCTAAGAACCTGAGCATCAAAATCATATTGTTGTTTGGTTTATTTTCCTCTCTCTCAAAATACACACTTCCGCCATATCCGCGAAAATTCCCTTCATCCAGCAGATAGCTGTTGCTCTTGTACACTGGGAATGACGCTAACAGCTTTTGAAGTTCTTCCCTTCTCTTTCCGTTTCCATACCCATTTAATAATGCACGGAGATAGTTTTGTGCGGATGTATCCGATTCACATGCAGCAAAATAACACTTTTCCAATAAAGATTGTTCCTCATCTGCCGCAATAACATACTCCGCTGTTTTCAACGCTGCTTTACTGCGCATTACATATTTCTTTGGTATCGCCTTCATCGCTTCGAGTCCTATAGCTACCATATCATCCGCCGGCATATGTTTCCCGTTTTCCAATATATTCAGATATAATCCCGGATGGACAGCGGCATACTTTTCCGCACACTGCACCTCCAGCGAAAGATCATTTAACAGATCAACGGCTTCCAGCATAAGGCGGTCCGCATCATGCCCCGTCTTACCCCCAAGATAGGTAATCCATGACAAAAGAAACTCTTCCAATTCCGGCAAGTCTTCCTCGCCATGCTGCATAACGGCTTCTAATGTAGCTGTGTCCTCTCTTGCATTTAGAATAACTCCATACAATGCATCCGGGCGTTTGGCAGGCGGCGCTGATTGATATGCGCAATATGCTATATCAAGGATTACCCGTTTCAAATCGCAGTGCAAAAGCTCATAATGCACCATATCCCCCAGTGAAAGTTCTTCATCGCCATACTCATTATCGCACAGAATCTCCATTTCCAGCAGCTGCTCCCCAACTGCAAAGCCTTCTTTATATTTCTCCCTGTCCATGCAGATATGCACAAAATCACAGGCTTCTTCAAGCATATCCGAAATGTCGTCGTTATCCTCATAATAAAATTCTTCGCCGCTGTCGTCATACCAGTCGTCATATTCTTCGTTCAATACGGCGGTAATAGTGACCTCCTGAGAATCAATGCTCTTTAAATGATCTCTGACACGACTGTACATCTCGTCGAAATCAATATCTTTGTCCTCTTCTTTTTTTAATGCCCTTACCGCTCCATTCCCTGCAGATTTCAGCATTTCCAAAAAGTCCTCCCTGCGATGCTCCGGGCAGACTCTCCCGATATCATGAATAAAATCAATGAGCTGTTCCGTTGAATACTGTGACGTAATGGCATCTGTCTGTTTTAAAAAATGAGTCAGGTTCATAGCTGCTCTCCCTTTATCTGCGTGTTCTAAACCGATACTCTTTCTTTAGTCTCTCAAAAATCTCAAAAGCTGCCGGACATATTTCTATCGTATCCAATATGCTCAGCAAACTTGATAATCTTTCCGGCTGATTGGTGTATGGATATTTTTTCAGCTGTCCGATTTACAATCTCCCAACTTGCACTTCCCGTCCTCTTGCAAAAAATCACATGGTTTATGCCTGGTCTGATAGTTCATGCCATACTCTTCTTTTTCAGGTAAGTATCAATAAACTGTTTTCATTTTTGTTTATCTATATCTTAACCATATCCTGACCATCTTGGTTAAGATAACGTCTCTCTTTGTCAGTAGTTTCCTCGACTAAAACATCTTCAATATCTTTTTGCCCCATAATTCAATGAATTTTCAATTACTGGATGATAGTAGCACCCCTATCGGAACCTACTGTACGTCCACCCTCACGGTTTTCTGTGGTGGAAATCAGGGTGATTGCGTGTGATTTTCAGGGCTTTTTCGGTACCTTTTTCTTTTATATGCATCCTGTATCTGAGGTTTTGGGAATTTTTGTTATCATGGTGTTATCACGAAACTCTTTCTAATTCATTTGTGCAGACGGTCTGCACAATTTATTTTTTCATGTCAATCCTACTTCTAATCTCCTCCGGATCTGGTAAAGCACTTTTCAAGTCTAGCGGAAGATCTGTACACAAATGATATTCGCTTACACCAATAGGTTTCGACATATCTCTTAACGCATATTCTGCAATGGTTCTATTCTCATCTCTACATAATATTAATCCAACAGATGGATTATCGTCTGGGGATTTAACCAAATCGTCCAGCGCCGACAAATAGAAATTCATTTTCCCTGCCTGCTCCGGCTTAAACTCACCTGTCTTTAAATCAATCGCCACATAACATCTAAGCTTTGTATTATAGAAAAGAAGATCAATATAAAAATCTTTTCCGCCAACTTCAAGATGATACTGCTGTCCCATAAAAGCAAAACCGGTTCCTAATTCCATCAATAGCGAAGTAACATTCCTTACCAACTCATTTTCTATATCTGTTTCCAACATATCCTCTGCATAATTGATAAAATCAAACATATATGGATCTTTCATAGTACTTATAACAATATCCTTTTGTTCAATAGGCAATCTGTTTTCAAAATTTGAAATCTTATTTGCCACAACTTGCCTCTCATACAACTGGCCCTTCACTTGGGATGCCAATTCATCTACCGACCATCCATGCTCTAAAGTTTTTTCCAAATACCATACATATTCTTCTTGGCTTGACACCTTACTCATCAACACTTGATGATGGCTCCAAGTAATCCTTGCCAATCCATACTTATCCACATCATCCTCAGCGAAAATCTGTGCAAACTTCTTCATATACTTTAAATTTCGAACAGAATACCCTTTTGCACCGGGATATTTCATCCTCATATCCTTAGATAAATTATCAACGAATTTATTACCCCATTCGGAGTTACGAATAATCACACTTCCAATGAACAAGTTTGTTTTCAGCACTTCACTATTCACACTAACGGATGCTCTATATTTAGCCTGAT
>Ga0137308_100308_pt1 | contig 87737 bp, 80 predicted proteins | sample Inofrocosms_June_FD_97181 | JGI IMG/M metagenome (GOLD analysis project Ga0137308, IMG submission 97181) | Mouse cecal microbial communities from Vienna, Austria - N-Acetylneuraminic and N-Acetylglucosamine D2O microcosms_June | ecosystem: Host-associated > Mammals > Digestive system > Large...
AGCTGACGGCGGATTCCAGGTAAATCCTTGCGGTCAGCTCCCAGTAGGGGTCATGCCGGCTCTCAACGGGCACCATGCAGGCGGCAAGGGTCAGGATGTCCTGCTCACGGTAACGCCCCTCCCTGTCCGGCCTGATGCAGGCAAGGGGGTTGTAGCCGCAGGGGGATGAATCACAGTCGGCCAGGTTTATCTCCACAACCTTATAGCCTTCCTGTGCCAGGATCGGCCCGACTTCCGGGCAGATTGCCCCCTTGGTGTCCGCGATGACCATGCTCTCACTGCACTGTAAGATGTTCGGGATGACATAGCCCCTTGTCTTGCCCGCACCGGACGGGCCTATAATTAAGTCGTTGTTGTTGAGCCCGGTAAGCCATGTATCGTTGCTGATGGCATGGCCGTGTGCGAGGATTCTGTAAGTATCGTCCATGATGTTCCCGCCTCCTTATATCCCTGTGACGATGCGGTCGGCAAGGCGCCACGCAACCGCCTCTTCTGCATTGAAATAGCTGTCCTGCCTTGTCTTTTCGTATACCTCTTCGATGGTGTGGCCGGTATGATCTGCAAGGATTGAGGCGGTAATCTCCCTCGTCTCCATGAGCCGTCTGCTGGCCTGCTCAACGCTCAATGCGCTGCCGCTGATTCCCGTTGTGAGCGGGTCGTGTATCATCACGGCGGCATGGGGGAGCATATCCCGCTTATTCCCGGCAGCGAACAGCAGCGCCCCCATAGAGGCGACCATGCCGACACAGATGGTCCTTATCGGGCAAGAGATTCCTGCCATCACGTCATAGAGGGCAAGGCCGTCCGTGACCGAGCCGCCGGGGCTGTTGATGTACATGGTGATTTCTTTCTCCGGGTCTGCGGAATATAAGTAGCGCAGCTGCAGGACAAGGGAATAGACGGATTCCCTCGTTATCTCGCCGACAACCTCAATGGAGCGGTGCCTTGAAAAGAGTTCGTCCTGTATCGGGCAGTAGGTGGTGCCCTCCGAACTTTCTTTGATGATGCGTGGTGTCATAAGATACGGATTCATGTGCGTTTTCCTCCTTTTTTCCAGATGATGCTTTTGTCGCAGAAAGGCTCGATAAGGATGCGGTAGATTATCTCGTCACAGACAGGCTCCGGCAGTTCCCCGCGGTACGCCCATGAGAGGATTTCCGCAGCAAAACTGTCAGAAACATTCCCGTATGCCTCATCTGATGCCATGCAGTTATAGACTGTGGAATAATAAAAATCGCCGCGCATGTCGGAGAGCGCATAAAAATAGCAGAGGGTGTCAATCCAGCAGACAGCCGGATATGCGTTGTTTACCCCGTCCCCGCAGGCGGCAAGCCTTTCTTCAAGCCTCTTCTTTTTTTGCATCCTGCGCCTCCTTCCATGTCCGGTAAGCCTCACTCATGGGCGCCGCAAACAGGCGTAACAGTTCCCTGTGCGGCAGGACGCCCGGACCGGGCCTTTTGTGCCTGCTTATCAGGGCTGCCGTCTCACGGACGGTCATTTCTTCAAGCCGTTCCGGCGGGATGCCGAGCATCATTGCGAGCCTTGTGCGGCAGTTGTCGTTTTTCATGTAATCAGATAGCTGCATATTTCCAAACGCTTGGACTGCACAGGCATCATACTCTGGGTGTATGCGTTCCCGTCCTGCCTTTTCCAGCTGTTCTTCAAGCGGTATCTTTTTGTATGCCATGGAGCCTGCCCCTTTCGTATTTTTCCTGTTGGGGATGCGGTAAAGAATCCCTCATAAAAAAGACCGGCAGCGGAAGCTGCCAAGCCTCATAAGGAAAAGTTATTTTGTTGGGATATGGGGAAAGAATGTCCGTTTCATTTAGGCACATGGGAAAAGACAGGATGATATATATATATAGAAGAAACTGTCCATTTTCTCCGATATGCACATGGGAAAAGGGAGGGGGAACTACGCTGACTACGATAGGACTACGGTAAAAGATAAGGGCGTAGCGGCCATAAAGTCAGTATTTATGCGGGTTTTATGGATGATAACTACGCTACTACGATAAAAACAGAAAACTTTATAGGAATAATAAAAGACACACCTGTATGGTGTTAAATTAGATATATATATAATAAAAAAGTTTCTACCGTAGTAGCGTAGTTACCGTAGTTGGATTGCCTAAAAGCCGCATAAACACTGCACTTGTGCAGACTACGGTAAATTTCCCCGTGTAGTTTTTTTCTCCCTTTGCGTAGTTCCTTCTGTGCAGAAGAAAGAATCACCTTGTTTTCTGCCTGAACCAGTCACTCCACATATTCAAACATCGTCCAGATTTTTTCCGGCGCCGTGCCCAGAAGCAGGCATACAAAGGATAATGCTCCGGCATAATTATCTGTGCCCTCAAAATCCTTGAGCAGTTCAAGAATCTCGTCAGTGTTGTAGCTGTTATTATGGATATCCTTTAGCCTCAGTTTCCTTGTTGCTGTACAGTTCATCATTCATGCCTCCGTTTCCTAAAAGGGTAAACGGTCAGCCGTTCCCGGCTTTCCTCTGTAATTCAGTCGGCTTCTCCCCTGTGAGGGGCTGGATGCAGGCGATATGGTCAGCAGCATAAAATGCGTTTGCGGTCAGCTGCCTCTGCCACGCCCCGGCCTTGGGAGACCACTTGAAGCTGTTGCTTTTCAGTTCGGAGCGTACGGCTTCATCAGGTTTTTCATCAAAATATATCCTGAGCCGGTTATCCTCTTTGCAGGGCTCCGCATAGCCGCCGTCGAACTCCCAGCCGGCATAAACGGTCTCTGCTTTCCGTTCCAGTTCCCCAATCCGCTGTTTTACCCTGCGGATTTCAGCGCCGTTGTTGGAGAGCTGCCAGGGCAGGTAAGGCGATTTGCCGTAATGCCAGCTGGATTCCATGTCAGATTTTAATCTCTGAACCTGTTCCGGTGTCAGGAACGGGCAGCCGTCCAGTGTGCCTTTCTCCCGGAAATAGCTGTTGACGAGCTTCATCGCCTCCTGTGATTCTTCCAGATTTTCAAGCTTCTTTTTCAGCTTCTCCACCGCATCCGGGTCGTCAGAACTGATTCCCCCTGTGCCAACGCTCCTTATCTTATTAAGGATTTCCTGAATCTCTCTCCATTCCTCCATGTTGCGGTCACGAGCAGCATTCTGTTTCTCCTTCTTCCGTGTAGGGAAATTCGCAGGCCCGCAGATTAAGACAGAGGGAACTCTGGCATCAATGGCATATCCGTTGTTCATGTTCTGCGCGAGTTTGCGGGAATAAGAATCAAGAAGCCTGTCTATCTTCTCATGGTATATAGGGTCAACCTGCTTTTTCTGGTTTTCCGCAATCTCTGCCGCCCTGTCCACCATGGTCCGGTATTCCGCAGTGGCGCTCCCGGCCTTATAATCTGAAAAACTGTTCATCTCCTTTGCGCGGCGTGCCGCATCCTCATTGATTTTGTAATAGGTAACGTTATCCATCCGTTCTCTCCTTTCATCCGGGCCCGGAATCCTTCCATACGCTTGGAGGGGGGGCCGGGCCCATGGGTCTTCACACGATACTGATACAGCCGGTCTCCCGGTCATAATCTCGGTTCCCTCCTTTTTTGTTTCCGGTATTTCTCCAAACGCTTGGAGAAGAAACCGTAACGCATTGAAATATCACCCCGTTTTTCTGTTGGGCCTGTCCGGGGATGCAGCCAGCTCATAAGCCTCCGCCAGCTCTTTGGCCAGCGGCTTCCTGTAGGTCAGCTCCCCCCATGCGTGCAGGTTTCCTCCCGCAACCGGCCGCCTCCTGTCCTCGTCATAGTTGACAATCACAACCGGGGCGTTGCCATCAGGCTTGGGGTAAGCGCCGATGTCCACCGGCCTTTGCGTAGAGTAATAGCGGTAGTATCTGGCCGGATTCTGTCGTGGTCTTTGCCCTGCCTTGCAGAGGCATCTGTAATTGTCCGCCCTGCGGCGGTAATCCCTTTCAGCTTCGTCCATCAGCACAAAACTGCGCCCATGGTAAAAATCACGCCCGAAAGGCGTTTCCGTGAACTGCCAGACCATAAATCCCTTATCCCTGTCTTTTGCCTGTGCAAGTATGAATCCATGGCCTGTTTCAAATAACATTCTCTTTAGGATTTTATAGCCGTCTGTCGCTTCCATATAGAATCAATCCTCCTTTCGCAGGGATAACCGGCACAGGGGGACCTGTGCAAATGCGCAGGGAGAGGATTATGCGGAAAAGGACATAAAAAAAGCCCGGCATTCCGCCAGACCGTATGTGTGCAGCTGTTTGATAATCCGCCATCCTCCAAACGCTTGGAAAGAAAATTCATTTATAAAAATTCCCCTGCATGGTATGCAACCGCAGGGGAAAACATGCTTTTTGATATATAAATTTTGAAAGGGTTTAGAAACCTTGGACACTTGGCACATGCTTCCCTTTTGTGCCTGCCTTCGCCTGATGCCTCCGAATCCTATATATCCAGTTCAGAGGAATAGCGGTTAGAAGTGTCCATATCCTTAATCTCCCATGTGTCCCTGCTGATAAGGAAAAAAGTAATTTCCGCCTTTCCTGATGCCAGATTACTGCCGGGGGCTAAATCATTCTGGCTCCTGATGTCCTCATGGCAGTTGATGAACTGGTCATAGCATTCCTCATTGTCAAGCACAAAAGAATACCTGTCCTGTTTATTATCATAACTCTCATACTGGCTGACTATCTCTTTGACAGCAGAATCATCCGGCCTGCCGGAGAACTGGTAATAAATGAAATGCCATTTGCTCTGGCATTCGCCTTTTTCCCGCTTTAGGATTATATGCCGGATATCCGCGTCAATCTCCGTTCCATCATCTGATCCATTTGTTTCTTGGGATTTAATATCATCAGACAGTTCGTATGTCTGCTGGTATTGGCTGTATATGTAACGTTGCAACGCTTCCGGGAGGGGGAGTTGATAAATGGGGATTAAGGCAAGTTCCTCGACACGCTCCACTGCTTTTTTCTGGGCTTCATCAGACAGCCTGTCAAAAGCGGCAAGCAGCCTTTTGACACGGACCGGCCGCTTGTTGTCTGTTGTGTTATCCGCTGCTTCCTCTGCATAATTTCTTTCCTCAGCGGCCCCATACGCAAGCAATTCCGAAAGCGACGCCCCCAGTGTATCCGCTATTAAGTTCAGGACTGCATACTGCGGGCTGCGCTGGTTTCTTTCATAATTGGAGATGCTTGCCTTGGTCGTGCCGATGGCTGCCGCCAAATCATCCTGTGTCATCCCTTTTTCAATTCTTAGCTGCTTTATTTTTTCGCCTAGTTTCATCATATGATACCTCCTGTTATTAGGATATTTTAAAGTATGCGAAATGTCAAGTTATTTTCATTTAAAAGTAAATATATTGTTGACATCGGCGCTGAAATACATTATACTGGACATTGTAAACGATACGTTTATATATATTCACGTCTATATAAACAGTTTCCGGAGAAAGGAGGAAAATGCCATGATAATTGACAGGGAACGAATCGACACAATCCTTGCAGAGCAGGGCATCACCAAAGCCGTCTTGGCAGAACGCTGTGGAATATCCAGACAGAACATCAGCACAATCACCCGCCGGGGCACTTGTGAGCCCCGGACTGCCGGGAAGTTAGCCGCTGGTTTGAATGTTCCGGTATCAGAAATCATCAGACAGTAAAACGCTGTCTCCAAAATGATGCCGCCGCACGGCAGTGTGGATATTGTACCTTGACAACTAAATATGGGAAAAGAAAAAGATATAGGAAGGGAGAAGATGTTATGGCTTCGCAATCACGTAACCAGCTTATTATGGAAGCGGCAACAAGCTATCTTTCAACGCTCAATCCAGGTTCACTGCCATGTGCCGCTGATATGGAATCGGAACTTTTAGAGTATGCCAACGACCAGATTGAATTGGCTAATGCGAGCATTCTGAACAAAGACAGAAAATATAAGATGCTCAGCAGTCTGCCCGCAAGGACCATCGCCCAAATCATCCTACGGTTCTATCCTGTCGCAAACCTTAAATTAGAGGGCGGCACGAAAGCGCTTGCTGTCTATTGCGGTTCGGGAAAGAATAAAGGGCTTTATGATATGGATGAAGATGCGATAAAAAGGATAATCGAGCAGTATGGGGCAGACATGTCAGAAAAAGAGATTTCTGATGTATTCGCAAAACTTGAACGTAATGCGCCGTTCCTTGGCCTGACAAAAAATAAGGACTTAATCCCGGTCAATAACGGCGTTTTTGACTATGAAAAGAAGCTTTTGCTGGATTTTAGCCCGGATATGGTGTTTACCTCAAAATGCGGCGTTGATTACAATCCTTCCGCCCAAAACATCACTATACACAACCCGGAGGACGGGACCGACTGGGATGTGGAGAGCTGGATGCTGTCATTGTCTGATGATTTGGAAATCGTGAACCTCCTTTGGGAAATAACGGGCGCATGTATACGGCCAAATGTCGTATGGGGCAAGTCAGCCTGGCTTTTTGATGCAAACGGCAATAATGGCAAAGGAACGCTTTGCCGGATGATGCAGAATTTATGCGGCGAGGACTCCTGCGATTCTATTTCCGTGGAGGATTTCGGGACAGATGCCTTCCTGGAAAACCTTATGCGGAAAACCGCCATTATCTGTGATGAAAATAATGTCGGCACTTACCTCGATAAGGCAAAAAATTTTAAAAAAGCTGTCACGGGCGACCCCATCACAATCAACCGCAAATACCGTTCCACTGTGAAGTTCAGGTTCTGCGGGTTTATCGTGCAGTGTATGAATGCGCTCCCCAAAGTCAAAGACCGTTCTGAATCCTTTAACAGGCGGCTGATCATAATCCCAATGACCAAATGCTTTACCGGGATAGAACGGAAATATATCAAGGAAGATTACCTGGGACGCAGGGAAGTATTAGAGTATGTTCTCCATAAGGTGCTCCATATGAATTACCACAGCCTTAGTGAGCCTAAAATCTGTAGGGAGTTGGTTGCTGAATTTAAGGTATACAATGACCCTTTGGCCGAATTTTGGAACGATTTCCGCGGGCAGTTTGTCTGGGATTTGCTCCCATTTGCGTTTTTATATGATTTATTCCGTGAATGGTCACGGCGGTTCTGCCCCTCTGGCAAGATTATAGGCCACAACAGCTTCTGCCGTGAACTGCGGAAATTGGCCGCAAACGATATGGAATGGGAAGCGCCAGAGACCCCAAGCACCACTGGCCGGAAATTAGACCGGCCCGAACCTCTGATTGATGAGTATAACGTAAAAGGCTGGCAGAACCCTAACGTGTGTGCTGTTTATACACTCCAAAGGCAGCATACAAAAAGCTCATACAGGGGCTTGGTGAGGAAGCTGCCGCCAGTCTGCCCGTCTAACGCAGATGGCTGTGAAGAACATTAAAAATCCAGAAACAAAAGCGCCTCAGCCGGCAAGCAAAAAAGCGCATAGTGTTCTGGATCAGTAATTAGCTGCGTTTATTGTAACACAGAATATCTGTAAATGGAAGCATCTTTTTTTGCCACCCGTGCTGTCCTTTGACAGCGGCGGTGGCTATTCCAAACCGTCTGGAAAATTTTTAGGTTTTTATTATCCTTCCCAAACGGAAAACTGTTACAATGCAAGCACTTTTTAAACGATTTTGATTCTTAGGCATCGCTATGTATGATGCCTTATAACAAGGAGGAGATTATTATGAACGATACCACTACAGTTCCAATCAGTGAAAAATATGTCCTCACAATCAAAGAAGCTTCGTGCTTTTTTTGCATCGGTGAGAATAAACTCCGGCGTCTTGCGGCAGAGAGGCCCACAGCGAGATGGGTCGTCATGAACGGAAACCGAATCCTGATAAAGCGCTGCCAGTTTGAAAAATTCCTTGACAGCACGGACGTAATTTGATTAACTATCAATTTTTTCAGCCAGGATGGACCTGGCAGGAAAGGAGGCCATTATGCCATATGATTTTAGGCCTAATGAGATTTTTGGCATTGAGGATGCTGCGCCATCCAGTCTCACGGGCACGGAACTTTTGTACGAATCAGAGCTCGGAAAGCCTGGAGGTCCTGACTATCTTAGGGAAGAGGTAAGGCGCAACAAGGCTGGCAAGTATTACATGTATGTGAAACGTGGCGGGCGTGCCTGCTATTTCAACAACTTATCCTATGATTCTGCGGGTCAGGAATTTTCTTTCCCAGTTACGCCAAAAGCGCTTGCACTATGGGCTGGGAAGCGTTTATGCGGCAGCGATTTCTCCCGTGCCTTTAAGGGCTTTAACAGCAACGTTAAAATTAGAGAAACGGTCTGGGAATACCAGCAGGGCACAGATGAGACCCAGCCCGGATTCATCTATGAATACCTGAGGAAAACGGATACCGATACATATGCACTGTTTTCTACAGACTATGCCTACCCATGCTTTGGGTGCAATATCGCAGAAGCGAAACTGGGCAGACGTAAAGTGCGTTATGACCTGTATCTGTATTATATAACGGAAGACGCCGCACGCCGCTGGGCGGAAGCAAGGGGTATGGACCAGTATACCTTCAGGGAAGTCTTTGGCTGATGAAGCTGCTGGTTTAGTCTAAATCCTTGACGGCCAGGACAAAATCCAATGTGATTTATACGTAATACAAAATAATAACTTACCAAAATATGGTTGACAAAGAGCCCGGGATATGGTATAATATAAGTAGCATATCTGGGCCCTTTTCAATCAGGAAAGGGGCTAAATATGTCAGAGAAAAGACGTGATAATAAAAACAGGATATTGCACAAAGGGGAAAGCCAAAGAAAAGACGGTCGATATTGCTATAAATATGTAGACAACTGCGGGAAACCACAGTTTATTTATAGTTGCAAATTAGTGCCCACTGACCGTGCGCCCAAAGGCATGCGCGATGATATTTCGCTGCGGGAAAAGGAAAAAGGAATCCAGCGTGACCTTGAAGATGGGATTGATGCGTCGGGCAGAAAAATGACTGTGTGCGAGTTGTACGAGAAATATACACGTGTCAGGGGGAACGTCAAGCCAAAGACCGTGGATGCCCGTAACAGCCTCTTAAGGAAGCTTAAAGGCGATAAGCTGGGCAATGCACAGATAAGCGCCGTAAAGCCCTCTGACGCCAAAGAATGGGCTGTCAGGATGCGTGGCAAGGGGATTGCCTATACGTCCATCAGCTGTGATAAACGTTCGTTATCTGCCGCATTTCACATGGCTGTGCAGGACGATTTAATCCGAAAGAACCCTTTTGACTTCAAACTCAGCACAGTGATTGAGGACGACAGGGAGGCGAAAGCGCCGCTCACGCCGGAATTGGAAAAAAGCCTGATGGGATTCATTCAGGGGGATTCCATATACAGAAAGCATTATGATGAGTTTATTATCCTTTTGGGCACAGGGCTCAGGATTTCAGAGTTCTGCGGGCTTACGGCAGGAGACATTGACCTTGAGGGGCGCAGGATTACCATTGACCACCAGCTCCTTAAACACACCGGGAAAGGCTACTATGTGGATAAGCCGAAAACCCAGAGCGGGACAAGGGAAATCCCAATGGGCAAACCTGTGTATGAAGCGTTCAGGCGTGTACTCGAAAACCATAAGGACACGGGCATTGTGATTGACGGGTATAGCAATTTCCTGTTCTGCACCCGGAGGGGATACCCAAAGACGGCTATCAGCTTTGAAGACACTTTCCACGGCCTTAAAGAAAAGTATAACAGATACCATGAGGAAAAACTGCCTGAGAAGTTCACGCCGCATACATTAAGGCATACGTTCTGCACGAAAATGGCATGTGCCGGGATGAACCCGAAAGCATTGCAGTATATCATGGGGCACAACAGCATCAATATGACTCTGAACTACTATGCACACGCTACTTATACTTCCGCCCGCGAGGAAATGGAACGGCTGACGGCCTGATTTACGGAAGAATTTACTACTGCTTTTACTACTTTGGGGAGCAAAAAGATGTGATGAAAAGTGATGAAACGTGAAGTTATGCAGTAGGCTGAAATAGCGGAAACGCCCATAAACACTGGCAATTCCGCTATTGACGCGGCTTCCGGGGCAAGGGTAAAAAAAGTATAAACTATCCAAGAGATAGGCATATGAAATATCGGATATGGATTTCAATCTCCAAAGCACATGTGTTTTGGGGATTTGTTTGTTTTGCCAGACATGAATCCTGTTTTGAATGAATGAAATGGAGCAACATGAGAAAACCTAGGAAAAAGCCGGATTTTGGCGGAAAGGCGGGAGAGACCGTGTGTGGAAGATATTACGTGGACGAGGAAACGGCCAGAGAAATCAATGAGATTGTGGGACTTGCGGATGAAAGGGTGCGGAGGATGGCTGCGGCGAAAAAGACAGCCCGCGCACAAAAGACAGATCGGGCGGAAAAAGCCGTGCAAGAGAAGCTGCAGCTGCGGGCAGGGGACATACATCCGACGCAGGAAGCGCCGGTGCTTATTGCCTCGAACGCAGGTCTGAGATGGGGCCTGCTAAGATGGGGATTTCCGGGATTTCAAAAAAAGCAGGTAATCTTTAATGCCAGGAGCGAAACGGCACTGGAGAAAAGGATGTTTCGGGAGAGTACGCAGAACAGGCGCATTGTGGTTGTGGCCACGTGGTTCTATGAGTGGAACCGGAGGAAGGAGAAGAATATTTTTTACCGAAAGGATCAGGCGGCGCTGTTTATGGCCGGAATATACAGCCGTTATCAGGACGGGGAGCGGTTTGTGATTCTTACCACGCAGGCGAACGCTTCCATGCAGCCGGTCCATGACCGCATGCCGCTGCTGCTGGAGAAGGACGAAGTGATTCCCTGGATATCTGACGGGGAGCGTACGGGAGCCTTCCTTCGCAAAGTCCCGTATTTGTTGGAAAGAAGGGCTGATTTTGAGCAGATGAGCCTTTTTTGAGAGAAAAACAGACAGAAATTGGAAGAACAAATATTCGCAAAGCCATTTGCTACAAACAAATGTTCTGATACAATAAGGCTGTCATAGAGAGTACGGAAGAGAAAACAGACAGAGGCGGAATGCTTTTGTCTGTTTGTTTTTCTGAAGAGGCTTGCGGAAAAGAACCGGAACAGAAAGGAATATGACGGCATGAGTGGAAGAGTGATTTTTCATATTGATGTGAACAGCGCTTTTTTGTCATGGGAAGCGTCGTACAGGATCCGGCACCTGGGCGGAAAACTTGATCTGCGCAGAATACCGTCGGCAGTTGGCGGAGACAGATCCAAAAGGCACGGCATTATCCTTGCCAAATCCATACCCGCCGGCAAATACAATATTCACATGGGGGAAACGGTGGTGGCAGCCGTGGGAATTCGTTTTTATGACCTGAGCTATGCGTCGCATCAGAGAGTGCTGGAATCGCCCACCAATCTTACCGGGGAGATTTAGGATGCGGCCTGCGGCCTGTTTGAGGAATTGTGGGACGGCACGCCCATAAGGCATTTGGGAGTGCATACCGGCTGCGTTACAAGAGACGGGGATAACAGGCAGTTTACCTTGTTTGACCATACGGATTATGAGAAGCTGGAAAAACTGGACCGGGCGGTGGACAGCATCCGCACAAAATTTGGCACAGACGCCATTCAGAGAGCGGTCTTTTTAAAGAAGGATGGGATCAATCACATGAGCGGAGGGATTTCCGGAGAAAAAAGAACCGTGGATTACAGGAATGAGAAAGTGAGATAATGGGTTTTCGGCTGGGAGAAACCAGGGAGGAGACAGACCATGGGATTCTGCATGGGATCCAGAGAGAAATCGCCTGTGAGTACTGGTTTACCAGCCAGAGCAGGAGCATTCCCAAATTTATCAAGGTGATGGATCAGGAGGGAATGCTGCACACCATAAGAGAAATACAGGTGCTGATGTTACAGGAGAAGAACTACTGCGGCATCCACACGGTTGAGCATTTGTGCCGGATTAACCTGGGCGGGAGACTCGAGACGGTCAAGCTGATATTTACCAAGGAAACCTGCAAACGTATGTTTATCAGGGATCAATATAATTATTAAAGAAACTTTAATAATTATATTGATTTATTTCCCGAAATGGTATATGATGACATCAGGACAAAAAGTATAGAGACAGTGAGTGAAAGGAGGCTAAAATATACATATAGGCCAAACAAGAGGATAGGAGGAAAGGGAAATAATCAATGAATGCTAAAAAGAGAAGCAAATATGCATATTTTTATATTGCGCCATTTTTTATAGTTTTTTTAATATTTAGCCTGTTCCCGATTCTGTATTCCTTTGTGCTCAGTTTCTGCGACATGGATGTTCTGTCAGGGAAATTCACATTTGTCGGGATAACGAACTACAAAAGAATGGTGGAATCCGGATATTTTTTTCAGTCTATTGGCAATACGCTGCTGATCTGGATCATGTCCATTATTCCGCAGCTGACTATCGCTTTCGTGCTGTCGCTGATTCTGAGCAATAAATGGTTTCGGGGGAAGTTCCTTCTGCGCAACATTTATTACTTCCCGAACCTGGTCACTCCTGTTACCATCGGCCTGTTGTTCGGAGCGCTGTTTTCTTATCCGGGAGGAGCCGTCAATAACGTGATCAGCATGCTGGGGCTGGAAGCGGTGGATTTTCAGAATAACCAGATGCTGGCAAGAATGGTTATCGCCATAGCAATCTGCTGGAAAAACTTTGGTTACAATATTATCTATTTTACGGCCGGGATCAATTCCATTTCCGAGGAGGTCATGGAGGCGGCGCAGGTGGACGGGGCGAACGGATGGCAGAGGATCACCAAGATCACGATTCCTCTGATGAAGCCGATCCTGATCTATGTCATGGTCACCTCTATCATCGGCGGTCTGCAGATATTTGACGAATCCAAGCTGGTTTTCACTTCCGTTCCGGGGAATGCGACCACGACCATGGTGAAATATATGTATGATTCCGCCTTTGTGCGATTCCAGTTTGGCTACGGTGCGGCGGTGGCATATGGCATTTTCGTGATCATAGCGTTTTTCAGCCTGGTTTCGCTGAGAGTGACAGGAGATAAGAAGGACGATTACGGAAAGAAAAGGGAAGGGAGGAGATCAAAATTAACGAGAAAATGAAAAAGACACTGTGCCGCATTCTTGTATATCTGTTTGCCTTCTTCGTTGCGGCGGCTGCATTTTACCCTTTCTTTGTCATGATTATTTCTTCCACGCATGACAATTACAATATCGTGGCAAAGATCAATGTGCTGCCAGGGGATAAGCTGAAAGATAACTTTGATCGACTGACTCAGAATATTGACCTGACAAGAGGAATCCTGAACAGCCTTATGCTGGCGGTGGTGGTGACCGTGGTGCAGAACTATTTTACCATGATGGCGGCCTATGCCTTTTCAAAATTTCAGTTTAAGGGAAAGAATTTTCTCTTTTCCGTGGTGCTGGTGGCTATGATGCTTCCGGGACAGCTTGGGATTATCGGATTTTACAAGGAAATTCAGGCACTGAAACTTCTGAACAAGTATTTTACATTGATTATTCCCACCATCTCGAACTGCTTTGCCGTATTTTTCTATAAGCAGTTCCTGGACGGGGCATTGCCTAACGAGCTGATTGAGGCCGCAGTGGTGGATGGCTGTGCAGAGCTTCGGATTTTTCACAGGATAGCCATACCATTAGTGATACCTGCATTGGTGACGCAGGGGGTCATGACCTTTATCGGAACATGGAACAGTTATCTGACACCGCTGATTATCCTGAATGACAAGAAAAAGTTTACGCTGCCCCTGATGATAGCCACGGTGCGGGATGCGACCCATGCGGATTACGGCGCTCAGTATGTGGGAATGCTGGTGTCTGTCGTGCCTATGGTGATTGTATATGCTTTTGCGTCAAAGATTATTATGGAAAAGATTGCCATCGGTGCGGCGGTGAAAGGCTGACCTGTCCGAGCGGGAGGAAAGGAACGGGTTTTTATCAGTTAAACTGGTAAAGATAAATTACTTTAAAAATTTTAAGGAGGATGAGAGAATGAAAAAGAAGTTATTGGCAGTACTTTTGAGTGCGGCGATGACAGTCGGTATTCTGGCAGGCTGCGGAAATTCCAAAACCGAGCCGAAGCAGGAGGCTCCTGCTGCGGATCAGGCCGCAGAGCCGGAGGACACGGCGGCCGCTGACCAGGCGGAGAGTGAAGAGCCTGAGACACAGGAAGAGAATGCGGAGGTGGATCCTGCCTTGGTGACGGGCGAAATTACGTATTGGTCATTCACGGATTATGCAAATAACCTTGTAAAAGAGTTTAATGAGGTTTATCCTAATGTTACAATTGATTTACAAGTTTTTGGCGGTGACGAGTATAAGACCAAGATCTTGACGGCTCTGCAGAGTCAGGACGGCGTACCGGATCTGTTTGATCTGGAAGAAGGTTATATTTATGAATTCTTGGACAGCGATCTGATTGCGGATCTTTCCTACATGAATATCGATGAGCTGACAAAGGACTATTATGAGTTTCAACGCGCATCGATGAAAGACTCAAATGGGAATTTTAAGAGTTTGCTTTTTCAGTCTTCTCCTGTGGCGTTCTGGTATCTGAGAGACGCCTGTGAAGAGTGGCTTGGAACAAGTGATCCGGATGAAATCTCTGTAATGCTCACGGATTGGGATAAAATCATTGCAAAGGGCGAGGAGATTTATGAGAAGTCAAATGGAGAGGTTTATCTGTGGCCCGGTATGGGAGAGATGGTAAAAGTAAATGCCTTTTCTTATGATCCGCTTGTAAGGGACGGTAAACTGGAAATCACAGATGACTGGATGAGCCTGATTGATAATATGCGTAAAATGTATGATTCAAAGGCGAATGCAGAACTGGGCGCATGGAGTTCTGAATGGGCGGCGGCATGGAATGAAGGCAAGCTGCTTTTCAGAGTAATGCCCTCCTGGGATTTTTTTACGGACTGGGAGACAAATAAGGGAAATGTTGGTGTGGCGGCGCCTTTTGATGCTTCTTATGAAGGCGGAACGGGAGTGTGTGTTTACAACAATTCCGATAAAAAGGATCTGGCGGCATTGTTTTTGACTTATATCGCTTCGGATGATTTCCAGAAAGTGAATATGGAGAATTACAATCAGATACCGGCAAGTAAGCCAGTGTGTGACGAATTGGCGGAAAACTTTGCGGCGGAGGATTTCGGCGGGCAGAACCTCCTTGCCACATACAGTGTGATCTGTGACAAGATTGCAGGCATTACGCCGGACAAGTATACTCGTCCTACCCAGAATCTGTTTTCAAAAGTTGTATCCAATGGAATCAAAGAAGGTCAGGACAATGACACAATTATTGAAAACTTCAAGAAGGAGCTGAAGGATCAGTATCCGGAAGTGATCATGGACTAGGGAATAAGGAAACTGACCTGACTTTGACCGGGCAGAGGAGATTTTCCTTTGCCCGCCGCAGGGGACGTGCGCTGTGCGGACAGCGGTTTTATCAGTGCGCCCCCTGCGCACAAAAAGACGGAAGGCGGCGGGAAGACGTTCCGTCAAAGAAAAGGAGCAGGGCAGATGAGAGAAAAAAATAAGCAGGTTCAGCTGAAAAACTACAACCGGAGATCCGTTTTGAACTATATCCGGAAGAATAAGACAGCGACCAAGGCGGGGCTTTCGGCAGCGTCCGGGCTGACGTTCATGGCGATCAAAAAGATTCTGGAGGAACTGGAGGATCTGAATCTGATCCGCTGTGATGAGCTGGAAGGAATCGGCGTGGGGAGAAAGGCTGTCTCTTACGCTGTCAACGAGGCTTATCGCTATACCATCGGAATACATATCAACAAATTTGTCACCAGCGTGGCGCTGATGAATCTGCGGGGAGATATTCTTCAGATTAAGCGCTATGGCATGGAGCAGGACATGGGCAGTCAGTATGCCTTTGTGGATATGCTGGCCGACGGAGTGCGGGAAGTGGCCGCACAGGCCAAAATAGAGAGAGAGAAGATTCTGGGTGTCGGGGTCGGCGTCCCCGGACCGCTTGATACAAAGTCGGATATTGTCTTGACGCCGCCCAATATTCCCATGCTGCGGTATCTTCCGCTGAAGGAGATTCTGGAGGAGAAGACGGGATATCCCGTTTTTATGCAGAAGGATACCAATGTGATCGCATTCGGGGAGTACTGGTATGGAAACGCAAAGGATACCTATGATCTGACCTATATCGACGTGGATATGGGAATCGGGTCGGGTTTGATTATAGATGGAAGAATGAATATCGGCGCAAACAGCATTGCGGGAGAATTTGGACATATCATATTGGATGTGAACGGGCCGCTGTGCAACTGCGGCAACAGGGGATGCCTGGAAGCGATGAGTTCAGGTATTGCCATTTTAAAGGAGCTGCGCAGGCAGCTTGAGACACAGCGGGCCCATCCGCTCTATGAGAAGAGAGAGAAACTGGTGATTGGGGATGTATTTGAGATGGCGGGAAAGAAAGATCTTCTCACCATATCCATTCTGAATCAATCGGCATTCTATGTGGGGATTGCGATTGCAAATCTCATCAATATACTGGATCCCCAGAAGATCGTACTGGGGGGCATCCTGATCCAGCGCTATCCCAGATATTTTGACATTGTGAAGGATGTGGCCAATTCCCATAAGGTGAAGGGAGCCAGAGAAAATGATATGGAAATATCCTCTTTGGGGGAAAATGCAGGTGTGATCGGCGCCGGTGAGGTGGTGGCGGATCACTTTTTCAGTGAGGCGGTAAACGAGGTGTTTGTGAAGAATGGGTAAAGAAGAGATCTGTCTGGAATTTCCGGAACAAATACAGAAAGAAGCATTTTCCCTGACCTGCCGGATTGCGGTAAAGGAGCAGGGGGATCTAAAGGCGGTATGGCTCAGCGGAAGGATAAGGCCGGCGCAGCCTCTTTTCGGGCCGCAAATCTGTCTGGATCCACACGAGGGCGTGAGTTTTACCATGGGTGTGAGGGGAGTGGAAAAGCTTCTTGCGATCTATCAGCATAAGGACTGGTGGCTGCGCCCCGCTTTTCCGGCGCGGACGGCGCAGATTCCTGCCAGGACGCAGCTGGTTCTGATGAAAGGCGGCGGAAGGTATCTTGCCCTGCTTGCCGTCTGCGGCAGAGAGTACCGGACGGATCTTGAGGGCGCGGGAGAGGGAATCCGGGTGACGGCCTCTTCCAATTGTGCGGGCAAAAACGAGATTGACGATGTCAGTCTGGTGTGCGCCTTTGGAAATGATCCCTACGAATGCTGTCACAATGCCGCAGCGTATGCCCTCGCCCTGCTGGGACGGCCCTCGATGCTCAGAGAGAGGCGTCGTTATCCCCCTATGCTTGAGAAGCTCGGCTGGTGCAGCTGGGACGCTTTTTATCAGAAGGTTTCCCGGCAGGGAATTCTGGAAAAGCTGGAGGAGCTGAAGAAAAAGAGGGTGCCGGTGGGCTGGGTACTGATTGATGACGGCTGGCTGGATGCAGACTATGAAATCCAGACGCTTAAGGGGCTGGACGCCGCGGCTGATAAGTTCCCGGAGGGGCTCTCGGAGTGTGTGCGCCGGATGAAGGAGGACTACGGAATTGCTCATGTGGGCGTGTGGCATGCGGTGATGGGCTACTGGAACGGTCTGGAGCCCGAATCCGAGGCCGGGAGGCTTTTGAGCGGCGGAACCTGCGTTCTGCCGGGCGGAAGGAATATTCCGGCAGCGGAGGAAGGGAAAGCCTTCCGGTTTTACGACACCTGGCACCGGTATCTGAGAAATGAATGCGGCATTGACTTTGTTAAGGTGGACGGACAGAGCGCAATCTCTCTGTTCTATGAGGGAAGAAAGGAATACGGAAAGGCATCGGCGGCTGTTCAGACGGGACTGAACGCCTCGGCGGCGCTGCATTTTGACAATAACATCATTAACTGCATGGGCATGGCGCCGGAGGATATGTGGAACCGTCCAAGCAGCGCGATCGCAAGGAGCAGCGACGACTTCGTGCCCCAGGTTCCCCACGGGTTTTGGGAGCACGCCCTCCAGAACGGCTATAATTCCCTGCTTCAGGGCCAGTTTTACTGGGGCGACTGGGATATGTTCTGGAGCAGCCATGCAGAGAACCGGCAGAATGCGGTGCTCAGGGCAGTCAGCGGGGGGCCGGTCTATATCAGCGATCCGGTGGGAGAGACAGATCCGGAAGTTATTCTGCCGCTGATCCGCGCGGACGGCACCGTGATCCGTTGTGACGGCGTGGGAATGCCCACTCTGGACTGTCTCTTTGAGAATGCCGCATCCGGCAAAAGGGTCTTAAAGCTTTTTAACCGCTATGGCGAAAACTATGTGGTGGCCGCTTTTTCCATGGGGGAGGAAAAAAGCGTTCGCGCAGGCATCCGGCTTTCGGATCTTCCGGGGACGGGAGGCGGCAGATGGATTGTGTATGACCAGAGAAAACAGGAGGCCGCTTTTCTTGCGGAGGATGAGGAATTTGCGTTCGAACTTGGAGAGAATGACGCCGGGCTGTTTCTGCTTATGCCGGCAAAGGATTTTGTCCCGGTAGGGATCCTGGAAAAGCTGATCTGCCCGGGAGGCATTTTGTTTTACAGAGAGTTTCTCACAAGGAAGATCCTGAGCCTTGACGAAGGCGAAAGAGCGGGCTTTTTGAGTGCGAAAAGGCCGGAACGGGTGCTGATTGACGGGCGGGAGGCCGCCTTTGAGGAAAAGCCCTGCGCCGGAGCTACGGGGGAGGCAGACTTTTATACGGTATCATTGGGGGATGCCGGACGGGAGGGTTGTCTGATGGAGGTGTTGTTTTCGGAGGGGTAAGCCTGATATGCGGAGGAAAATCCATGAAAACAATCGGAATTGATATTGGCACCACGTCTCTGTGCGCGGCATTGTATGACTGTGACAGGAAGGAAATCGAAGACAGCAGGAGCGTATCCAATCCTTTCCTGCCCGGCAGCTTTCGGCAGGATCCGGACAGGATTGCGGATTCGGCGATTGAAATGCTGGGACAGCTCCTGGAAGAGTGCGGGGAGGTATCCGGAATCGGAATTTCCTCACAGATGCACGGAATCCTGTATGTGGACGAGACGGGCAGGGCGGTGTCTGATTTTTACACCTGGAAGGATACCTGCGGGGAAGAGCGGTTCCGGGGAAAGAGCTGCGCCGATTATCTGTCGGAGAGCACGGGTTATCCCATGTACTGCGGCTACGGAACGGTCACGCATTTTGCGCTTGGAGCGCACGGAGAAATTCCCCGGGAGGGAAAGTATTTTGTGGGAATCGGAGACTATCTTGCCATGAGGCTTTGCGGGGCGGCGGTTCCGGCAGCGGATGCCACTATGGCGGCAAGCTTTGGAGGATACGATCTTTGCAGGCAGGCCTTTGATCTGGACCGCCTTAAAAAGGCGGGCGTCCTTACCTCTTTCTATCCCCGGGTTCTTAAGAAGAACGACAGGGCGCAGCAAAGGATAGCCGGCAGATACAGGGGAATTCCCGTTTTCTGGTCGGTGGGAGACAATCAGGCCAGCTTTTTCGGGGCGCTGGGCAGGTCAGAGGATGCGGTGTGCGTCAATGTGGGAACAGGCTCTCAGGTTTCCCTGTTTGATACGAGGCATATCAGCTGCACGGCGGGAGAGGTCCGGCCCTTTGTGGGGGAGGGCTGTCTGTATGTGCAGGCTTCCCTGAACGGAGGAAAAGTCTATGAGAGGCTGGCTTTTTTTCTGGAGGAGATATGCGCCGCATTGCCGCAGGACTGTCTTTGCGGAAAAAAAGTGGACGGCTATGATCTGGCGCAGCGGCTTGCACAGCAGAAGGAGGTAACGGATCTGGCGGTATGCCCTTCCCTGTACGGATCCAGAGGACGGGGGAAAAAGTTTGGTGCGATCGAAAATATTACGGAAAAGAATTTTCATCCGGCAGATCTGGTTCGGGGCTATGTGGCCGGTATGGCCGCAGAGCTTTGCGGAATGTACGGGGAGTTTCCGGCGCAGCTTCGAAGCGGAAGAAAGAGAATCATAGCCAGCGGAAATGGAATGCGAAAGAATGCACCGCTTCGGCAGGAAATAGAAAAACAGTTTGGAATGCCTGTGCACTTAAGCAGCTTCACTGAGGAGGCGGCGGCAGGGGCGGCACAGCTTGCGGGAGAGTGGAGTTTACTGGGAGGTAATCTATGAAAGTAGTTGCAGGAATTGATATCGGCGGCACGAAATGTGCCATATCCTTTGCCGGGATCGGTGAGGAGAAGATCGTGATTCTGGATAAGGTACGGATGGAGACGGATGTGGAGTGCTTTGATACGGCCATGCAGAAATTCATCCTGGCCATCCGCAGCTCGCTGAAAAAGCATGAGCAGTGGAAGCTGATGGCCATCGGTATTTCCTGCGGAGGTCCCCTGGATGCGAAAAAGGGACTGATCTTGTCGCCCCCCAATCTCTCCAAATGGGATCATGCGGACGTGTTCACTCCCCTGCAAAAGGCCTTCGGGGTTCCGGTGATGATTCAGAATGATGCGGATGCCTGCGCTCTGGCCGAGTGGAGAATGGGAGCGGGACAGGGCAGCCGGAACATGATTTTTCTTACCTTCGGAACGGGAATGGGAGCGGGACTTATCCTGAATAATGAGCTCTACAGCGGTTCCACCGGAATGGCCGGCGAGGTGGGCCATGTACGGCTGGAAAACGACGGCCCTTACGGCTATGGGAAATACGGATCCTTCGAGGGTTTTTGCAGCGGGGGCGGCATTGCAAATCTGGGAAAGATGCTGGCAAAGAAAGCCATCCATGAGGGAAAGGCGCCTCTTTTTTGCCCGGATGAATCCTGTCTGGATCAGATTTCCAGCAAATCCATAGCCAAGGCCCTGGATCAGGGAGATGAGCTGGCCAGAGAGATCTTCAGCATTGTGGGCAGCTATCTGGGCAGAGGGCTGGCACTGCTCATAGACATCCTGAATCCGGAGGTGATCGTCATCGGAAGTATTTACGGGAGACAGAAGGACGCGCTGGACGCAAGGATGTATGAAATGCTGGAGGAGGAGGCGCTTTCCGCATCCAGGGCGGCCTGCCGGATTGTTCCTGCAAGTCTGGGAGAGATGATCGGGGATTATGCGGCGATCTCCGTGGGGATAAAGGCCTATGAGGATCTCTACCGCTATGCGGACAGGGCACAGACCGGGAGCTTTGAGGGAAAGAAGGCTCCGGTGGAGCGGTTCAGCTTCAGCGTCAGTATGAAGAGAGAAATGGAACAGGCATAAGGAGGGAGACATGAAATTACTGCATAACATCTATCAGGTGGCGGGCCCCGGTATGAGTCACGGCTTTGACGCCACGGCCTATCTGCTTAAGGGGAAGGAGGGCTGGTTTCTCATTGACTGCGGCACTCCCGAGGGCTATGAGCAGATGAAGGAAAATATCAGGAAGGCGGGAGCGGATCCGGCACAGATTCGTCTGATCCTGGGAACCCACGGGCACTACGACCATGTGGGAGCGGCGCATCTGTGGAGGGAGGAGTTCGGCTGCAGGCTGCTTCTTCATGAGAGGGACATCCCGCAGGTGGAGGAGGGAAATTCCGAGATGACATCCGCAAGCCTTCTGTATGGAACCAAGTCCGTTCCCTGCAAGGTGGACGGAGAGATAAAAGATGCGGATACCTGGCAGGGAGACGGCCTCACCATCCGTGCGGTATATACGCCGGGGCATACCATGGGAAGCGTGAGCTTTGCGGTGGAAGCGGACGGTTATGACCTGCTGATCGCCGGGGATGCGCTGTGGGGCGGCTACAGTGAGAAGACCGGCTCTGATGAGGCGGCCTGGCGGGAGAGCCTTGATAAGCTTACCTCCATGCATTTTGATTTTTACACCTTTGGACATGTGAACGCCCAGCTGATCGCGGATGCGGACAGGAGGCTTCGGGAAGCGAAAATGGCCTTTGCCAATTATTACAATCCCTGGTTTAAAACCTTTTTTGAAGAGTATCACTATTGAGTCGTGTGAGGGAATCTATGAAAAATAAAATTATGCTGATCACCTATGCGGACAGCTTTGGAAAAAATTTGAAGGAGGTCAAGAAGGCCATCGACACTTGGTTTGGCAGAGAGATAAACGGCATTCACATCCTGCCCTTTTTCCCCTCGTCCGGCGACCGGGGATTTGCGCCCATAGACTACCGCCGGGTGGATCCGGAATTCGGAAGCTGGGAGGATATCCGCTCTCTTGCATCCGATTATGAGCTGATGTTTGACTTTATGATCAACCATCTCTCCCGCAGGAGCCCGGAATTTCTTGACTTTATCGAGAAGCATGATCAGTCGCAGTATGCGGATATGTTCCTGCGCTTTCAGAAATTCTGGAAAAAGGGGGAGCCCACGCAGGAGCAGATCGATATGCTGAACAAGAGAAAGCCCAAGGCTCCCTGCGAGGAAATTGCATTTGCGGACAGAACCACGGAAAAGATCTGGTGTACCTTTGACGACGAACAGATGGATCTGGATCTTCGCTCTGAGACGGCATGGAGGTTTGTGGAGGAGAGGCTGCGCTTTCTGATGGATCAGGGAGCAGCCGTGATCCGTCTGGACGCCTTTGCCTTTGCCACGAAGAAGGAGAACACCTCATGCTTTTTCCTGGAACCGGAAATGTGGAATATGATGGAGCGGGTGCAGGGCATTCTGGACGAGAAGGGGATTCCTATGCTGCCGGAAATCCACGACCACTACACCGTGCAGCTCAAAATCGCCGCCCACGGCTATGCGGTCTATGACTTTGTGCTCCCGGTGATGGTGCTCCACACATTGTACAGCAAAAGCTCGGCGAGAATCAGGCACTGGCTCTCCATCTGTCCCAGAGACCAGCACACCACTCTGGATACGCATGACGGTCTTGGGACAGTGGACGTTGCGGATCTCCTGTCCGGAGAAGAGCTGGATCGGGTAATTGAGCAGACGCAAAAGTACGGGGCTAACTTTAAGTGGGATTACAGGGGAAGCTGTGACGGGAAAAAGGAGGTATACCAGATCAACATCTCCTATTATTCGGCGGTGGGAGAGGAGGATGCGGCGTACCTTCTGTCCCGTGCCATCCAGTTTTTTACCCCCGGCGTGCCCCAGGTTTACTATATGGGACTTCTCGCAGGGTCCAATGACTATGAGCTCATGGAGCGGACCCGGTATGACAGGAATATCAGCCGCCACAATTACACGCTGGAGGAAATTGAAGAGTGCGCAAAGAAGCCGGTGGTGAGAAGGCTTCGGCGCCTGATGCAGTTTCGCAACGAGTATCCTGTCTTTGACGGCGAAATGCAGGTGCCTGAGACAGCCGACGGGGAGCTGGTTATCCGGTGGAAGGACGGGGAGAGAAAAGCAGTGCTGCATGCCGTCCTTTCAGACAGAAGCTTTGTGATCAAATACCTTGACCGCAAAGGACAGGAAAGGGAACTGAATCTGGACGAGGATTTTGAGTGGTGACAGGAGCAGGAAAAATGGAAAAGCGCACCGAAAAATATGGGATTCCTTTTTATGATAAGCTGCCCGCAGACTGGCAGGCAATCCCTGTCCTTTCGAATACGGATGTCGTGATCCCCGGGGGAACCCTGAGGGATATTCAGAAGGCCGGAGAGCTTGCGGGACAGGGAAAGAGCGTTCTTCTTGCCCTGCCCCAGAGCTGTCTTGTGCCCGAGGCGGCGGATACCTTCTGCTTTGATCTTACCCCGGAAATGCGCAGATTCTTTCCGGAGCGGACCGGGCGGGGGAATCTGCTGCTTCCTGAGGAAGGAAAAAAATATGCGGAGGATTTCTGCACTGCAAACCATATCGACCTGCTCTACGGGGTGTATCTTCTTGACTGCTGCAGTCATGAAGGAAAGCTCTGTCTTCGCCTGGGCGCCAAGGGAGGCGTGTTTGCGGTTCTGTGCCGGGAGCTGATTCCTTCTGCCGGAGCGGGGACGGGTGCGGGAACAGACCGGATATCCTATGGAGTTCTGACGCAGGAGCGCGGAGCCTTTCAGGTTCTGCGCATCTTCGAAAAGCCAATTCCCGGAGAGGATACGGACAGCGCCCCGTTTCTTCAGAGAATGCAGGAGAAAGCCATGGAGGCATTCCTGGAAAAGAAAAGGGAAAGGCAGGATCTGATTCTGGGACGGTTTGCCCCCAGGGTCAGCCGGGAGGCTGCGGATTCATGCCGGGAAGATAAGGATTGCCAGTCTGCACTTTCCCGGGAGGAAGATCCGGTCAGGGAGATCTGCGTTTTTACGGGAAACGAGTTCCTGAAATGGGGCAGATATCCTCTGCTGGGAAAAGCGGAACATCCGGTGAGAGGAACCTGTGTGAGGGCGAAGAGGGAGTGCTGGGACGTGGTGGTGGCAGGCGGAGGAACCGCCGGGGCCATGGCGGCGCTTTACGCCGCAAGAGGCGGCCTCAAAACCGTGCTTGTGGAGCCGGAGTATGTTCTGGGAGGAACCGCCACGGCGGGAGGGGTGAGCACCTATTGGTTCGGAAACCGCTTCCGGGACGTGGAGGAGATTGATAAGGAGACAGACCGGCTGATGAGGCGCTTTTCTGTACCGAGGCGGGAAGGAATCTGGGACGGGCGGGACGATTTTCACCCTTCCCTGCGGGCCTTTGTGCTGCAGAAGCTCTGCCTGGAGGCGGGTGTGGAAATCCGGTACGGCCAGCTGTGCTTTGGCGCGGTCTGCGAGGAGGAGGCGGGGATTCCCGCCAGGATCAGGGGCGTTGCGGCGGCGGGAGAGCGGGGGATCACGGCGTATCTGGGAGATTTCGTGATCGATGCCACGGGAGACGCGGATATTGCGGTCTTTTGCGGCGCAAGAACGGTCTACGGATCAGAGAGGGACTGTGTCACATACTGGGCCTCCCTGGCGCAGTATGTGGATGTGCGGGCGTACAAGAATAATTTTTCCACCATGGTGGTCTGTGCGGATCCCGTGGATAGGACCCGGTTTATCCGCAGGGCCAGGAAGCTGGGAGATCATCTGTTTGACCACGGCAGATATTTGAGTATGCGGGAGAGCAGGCATCTTGTGTCAAAGACGGTGGTGGATCTGAAGGATCTGATGGGATTTCGGACTTGGGAGGACGGGCTTTATACCTGTTACTCTAATTATGATCCAAAGGGAAAGCTGAGTGCGGATCTTGTCTACTGCGGCTTTCTGCCTCCCCAGGCGCAGATTCAGATTCCTCTTTCCGCACTTTTGCCCTTCCGGGAGGACGGAGAGCGGATTCAGGGGCTGTATGTGGCGGGGAAAGCCATAAGCGCCACTCACAACGTGTTTCCCAGCATACGGATGCAGCCGGACCTGATGCACCAGGGAGCCGTGCTGGGAGGGCTGCTGGCACACTGTCACAGGGAAGGAATCGTGCCGGAAAAGATGGATCCCGCAAAGAGGAAAAGCTTTGTGCGGGGACTGACGGGAGATCCCCTTACCCTGCCGGAGGGATGCTTTTCACACCGAGAGGATCCCGCTTTCCTGCGAGAGGCAGTGGAGAGGCTTGGAGAGAAATCCCGCACGCACTGGGTGGACGTGCCCTTTACCTACACGGAGGCGGGACAGCCGGAAATACTGACCGTGATGCTGGCCAAGGGGGAAGAGGTAATTCCCCTTTTAACGAAGAGGCTTCAGAGAGATACCGGAGCGTATGACTGGCGAAAGACGCTGGCTGCAGGCGGGGAAGTCCTGCCGCTTCGGATCCTCCTGATCGGCTGCTGTCTGTGGCACGGGGAGACTTCCCTGGAGGAGGAATATGCGGACTATGTGATGGAAAGTCTTTCGGGGGATTTCCTTCCGAAGAGGGAGGCATCGGTGATGTGCGCCCAGCTTCTGCCGGATCATGGCGTGATGCCGGAGACGGTTTATCAGATGAATCTTCTGGGAAGGAGTGGAAGCCCTTTTGCAAAGCCGGTATTTGCAAGGGCGCTTCCCCTGCTTCGGGAGAAGGAGAGAGATTACAGAGATATCAGGAGCGGTATTTTTCATTATATAGAAAGCTTTGCCCTGGCGGCATCCTGCGGGAAGGACCCTGTCTGGGCAAAATGGCTGGGGGAGCTTCTTGACTTTGAGGAGATCGCCCTGGCTGGGGAGGATTCGGGAGAGGATTTGATTAAGCAGCGTCTGCTGATCCTGAAGCTGATCCTCAGCGAGGCTCTGGCAGGCCAGGGAGATCAGAGAGGAATTGAAAGGCTGTTTGAGCTTGCAAAAAATCCCTGTGCGGCCGTTTCGATTTCCGCCAGGATGGCGCTTGAGCGGACGCAGAAAGGACGGGAAAATGGAGAAGAAAAAGCTTTACATGATCGGAAATTCACATATTGACCCGGTGTGGTTCTGGAACTGGGAGGAGGGAATGCAGGAGGTGAAGTCCACCTTTGCATCTGCGCTTGAGAGGATGAAGGAGTTTGAGGATTTCAGGTTCACCAGTACCTCCACGGCGTTCTTTGAGTGGATTGAGGCAATCCTCCCGGACATGTTTGAGGAGATAAAAAGGAGAGTGGAGGAGGGACGCTGGGAGTTTACCGGAGGCTGGTTTATCGAGCCGGACTGCCAGCTTCCCTGCGGGGAGGCCCTGGTCCGGCAGGGGCTTTACGGACAGCGGTATCTGAAAAGCAGATTTGGCAGGATGGCGCAGGCGGGCTCTAACGTGGACAGCTTCGGGCACAGTCCGGTTCTGCCTCAGATTTTACAAAAGAGCGGAATGAAGGAATATATTTTCATGCGTCCCAGGCTGGATACGCCTGTATTTGTGTGGGAGAGCGACGACGGGAGCCGGGTGAATGCCATAAGCCTTCCGGCGGAATATACCACCTGGTTTCATGATCCCACGGTGAAAAACATTCAGACGACGCTGGATCGGACACCGGAATATGACAGGATGGTGTGCTGTTACGGAGTGGGAAACCACGGCGGCGGCCCTACCATTGAAAATATTCAGAGCATTCTCCGGCTCCGGGAGGATGAGAGCTTTGAAAATGTGGAGCTTGCCTTTGCTCATTATGACGATTTCTTTCGGGACATTACCGGGTGGGAGCTGCCGGTTCTGACAGGTCCCTTTGAAAAGGTGAACGAGGGTTGTTATTCCATTGATTCCCCCTTCAAAAAGCGCAGCAGGATGGCGCAGGGACGGCTCCTGGAAGCTGACAATCTGATGTCCATGGCAGCGGTCTTTGGAGGCGGCTGGATGAAGCAGACCGAAAATATGGAGCGGCTGTGGAAAACGGTTTTGTTCAATCAGTTTCACGACACTATGGGCGGAACCGCCATACGCTGCGCAAGAGACGAAGCCATGATGCAGCTGGGAGGCGTGTGTGCCACAGCGGGAGAAATACGGGCCCTTGCCATGCAGAGTATGGCTAACCGGATCGATACCAGGGGAGAGGGCTGTCCCCTGATCCTGTTCAATCCTGCGGGAGCGGAATTTTCCTCTCTTGTGGAGGCGGAACTGGAATGGTTCTGTCAGGCGCCTCTCCGGCTCCTCTCACCGGAGGGAGAGGAGATTCCCTATCAGAGGATTCACACCGACGCCAAGGTGCGTCACACGACTCTTGGGGGAAGGCGCAGATTCGTGTTCCGCGCACAGGTTCCCTCCTTCGGATTTGCCGTTTACCGGGTGGAGAAAAGGAAGCCGGCGCTTTTTTATAACCCGAATATGGAGATTCAAAACAAGGATGCGTCTGTTCTGGAAAATGAGTATATCCGGGCGGAGTTTGACTGCAGAACAGGAGAGCTTACGTCTCTGGTGGAAAAGGAGACCGGCTACGAGGCGCTCAGGGATCATGAGAGGATTCTTGTCTATACGGACGAGAGAGACGCCTGGGGAGGTCTTCAAGGCAGACGCTATGAAAAAACAGATCAGGAATTTCGGCTGATCTCCGTGGAAAAGGTGGAGAGCGGGCCTTTGCGGGAGGTTATCCGGGTGCGCAAAAGCTACGGGGAGACAAAGCTGGAACAGCACTACAGTCTGGGAGAGGGAGAGCGGGAGCTCCGGGTGGATAATCACCTTACCATGAATCATACCTGGACGCTGCTCAAGGAAGCTTATCCGGTGGGAGAGTGCCGGATCACAGAGGCGGAAGGCTCCTACGGATCCGTGAGAAGACAGATCTGCGGGGAGGATCATGCGGAGTACTACATGCAGCGCTTTGTGGATGTGCGGGATGAGAAGGGAGCGGGCCTTTGCGTGGCAAATGACGGAAAGTACGCCTTCAATATGGAAGAGGGACGTCTTCAGATCACGATATCCCGCAGTGCGATCTATGCCCAGGGAAACAGTCCTGACTGGTACAATGAGACGGAAACCTATCGCTATACCGATCAGGGAGAACAGGATTTTTGCTTTTTGCTTCGGCCGCATGGCAAAAGGCTTGCGGCCGGGCAGGCTTACGGGCTTGCCGCAAAATGCGGCTCGGGCTGCCTTTATCTGGCAGACAGCGTCCATCCGGGCCGGGAGAAGACGGTGCGCAGAAGCTTCTTTTGCGTGAAGGATCCCGGGGTGGAGCTTGTGCTGGTGAAAAAATGTGAGGATGACGATTCCTTTGTGGCGCGTCTTTTGGAGACAGAGGGAGAGGACAGGACCTGCATCCTTAAGGCGGGGGAGGGAAAGTACCCATTTTCCATAGGCCGCTATGAGATTAAGACACTTAAGATAGACAGGGAGAAAAATACCGCAAGGGAAGTGAATCTTCTGGAATGGGAATGAAGGATAGGAGAAGAATATGGAAAAGGAAAAAACCATGTATATGATCGGAAATGCGCATATTGACCCGGTGTGGCTCTGGAACTGGCAGGAGGGATGGCAGGAGGTAAAGGCGACCTTCCGTTCCGCGCTTGACCGCATGAAGGAGTACGAGGACTTCATTTTTACGGGAAGCTCCGCCGCTTTTTACGAGTGGGTGGAGGAGAATGAGCCCGCCATGTTTGAGGAGATCAGAGAGCGGGTTAAGGAGGGACGCTGGGTGATCGTGGGCGGCTGGTGGATTCAGCCGGACTGTAACGTGCCCTGCGGGGAATCCTATGTAAGGCAGGGGTTATACGCACAGCGCTATTTCAAAGAGAAATTCGGCGTCACGGCTCATACGGGCTACAATGTGGACAGCTTCGGGCACAACGGCATGCTGCCCCAGATTCTGAAAAAGTCGGGCATGGACAATTATGTTTTCATGCGTCCGGGCAGGCACGAGAAGGGCTTAGAGCAGGAGACCTTCCTGTGGAGGTCTCCGGATGGAAGCGAGGTTACGGCGTTTCGGCTTTCCTTTGAGTACTGTACCTGGCCGGAGGAAATCCTGCGCCATGTCCGGCGCTGCAGCATGGAGATAAAAAGGCAGGACGGCATTTGCATGTGTTTCTACGGCGTGGGAAACCATGGAGGCGGCCCAACCAGAAGGAATATCGACAGCATTCACGAGCTGGATGGCAGGGAAGATCTTCCCCGTCTGCTGTTTGCCTCTCCGGATGATTATTTTGCAGGCGTAAAGAAGAAGGGGGAGTATCTTCCCGTTGTGAGCGGAGATCTGCTCCATCACGCCAGCGGCTGCTACAGTGTGCACTCCGGGGTTAAGAGCTGGAACCGTAAGGCGGAGAACCGTCTGATTATGGCGGAAAAGTTTTCCGTGATGGCGGGGCGCTTTGCGGGAAGGAGCTATCCCGTTTCACAGTACCGGAGGGCGTGGAAAAATGTTCTATTCAATCAGTTTCACGATATCATGGCCGGAACCAGTATCGAGTCCGCCTATGAGGACGCCCGGGAAACCTACGGAGAAGCCCTGTCCATTGCGGCCAGAGGGATGAATGCGGCCATTCAGGCAATTTCCTGGCATATCGGCATTCCCATGGAGGAGGGGATGAGACCGCTTGTGGTCTTTAATCCCAACTCCTTTGAAGGAAAGTTCGAGGTGGAGGTGGAATCCCTTTCCCTGAAGGAGGACATGAGTCTTGTGAACGATAAGGATGAGCAGGTTCCCTTTCAGATTGTACAGTCCGAGGCTTCCTGCAACGGGCGCTGCCGTTTTGCCTTTATCGCCGAGCTTCCGTCTCTGGGATGGCGTACCTACCGTCTGGTACGGGGAAGAGTGCGGGAGGAATTTCCGCAGGTGGAGGGGACGGATACCTTTGGGGAAAACGACTGGTTTTCCCTGGAATTTGATCCGGAAACGGGCTATATCCGCTCCCTGAAAAAGAAGAACGACGGTACGGAGTATTTTGACGGCCCCGGGGCGATGCCGGCAGTGATCGAGGATCACGGCGATACCTGGGCCCACGGGATTCGTATTTTTGATAAAAAGAAGGGACAGTTTACGCTTCAGAGCATCCGGTGTGTGGAGAGAGGGCCGGTAAAGCGTGTAATCCGGGTGACAAGCGTCTATGGCGCATCCCGCCTTTTGCAGGATTTTGCCATTTACAGGGAGCTCGATTTTATCAGCGTGAAGACGAGAGTGGACTGGCACGAGACCTTTTCCATGCTGAAGCTTCTTTTCCCCATGAATCTGAGCTATCTCAAGGCAGGATGGGAGATTCCCTACGGCGTGCTCCGAAGAGAGCCGGACGGGGAGGAATACCCCATGCAGAGCTTTGTGGATCTGGAAGGGGCAAATCCCGGACTGGATACGGATATCAACGGCCTCTCCATTTTAAACGACGGAAAGACCAGCGGAAGCGTTACCGGAAAGGTGGCGGCGCTCACGGTTCTTCGCAGCTCGATCTATGCGCACCATGAGCCCTATGTGCCAAAGGAGGAACTGGAATACGTGTATATTGACCAGGGCGTCCAGACCTTCACCTATGGGCTGTATCCTCATGACGGATGCTGGGAGAGGGCGGATACCGCACGCCGCGGCAGGCAGATGAATGAAAAGCCCGTGGCGCTGTTTGAAACGTATCATGACGGGGAGCTGCCCATGACAGGATCTCTTCTTCGGATTGAGGAAACGAACGTGCTCCTTGGGGCGTTAAAGGAGGCGGAGGATGGAAGCGGGGATCTGGTGCTGCGGATGGCGGAGAGTGCGGGAAGGCCCTGCAAAACCGGGGTGTGGCTGCACGGCAGGGAGGAAAGAATTGATTTGAGCTTTACACCCTTTGAGATCAAGACGGTGAGGATTGCAGGGGACGGCAAAGTAATGCAGACGAACCTGCTGGAGGAGGAGCTGTGAAAAGAAAGACGGCGGTAATTCATACCACGCCGGTGACGATTCCGGTGATCAGTAAGCTGGCGGAAAAATACTGCGGCGATATGGAAATCGTAAATCTCCTGGATGACAGTATGCTTCCGGAAATCAACAGGGCCGGGATCATAACGGAGGGGGTGAAGTACCGCCTGAATACCCTGCTTGTGCTTGCCCAGTCCATGAAGGCGGACTGTGTCTTTTGCGCCTGCTCTCCCAGGGAAAAGGGGAGGAATACGACCGCATCGTAGGAGAGCGGCTCCGCAGCCTTGGAGAGAGGAATGAAGTGGTGGTTCTGGCGCAGGCGTCCATGGCCCGGGCCGTGGAGGGATTTGAGAGGGAGGAGCGAAAACGGTTCCTTACCAGTCCGGATAGCGGCGTGAGGGCGCTGGGGGAACTGTTTGTATAGTTGAAGGAGAACGAGATGGAATTTGTCAAAGTGACGCAGATGCTGAGGCAGGCGGAACGGGGAGGCTACGGAGTGGGAGCCTTTTCCGCCAGAAACACTTTTTTGATCGAATATGTGCTGCGGGCGGCACAGGAGAAGAAATCGCCGGTGATCGTCCAGATATCGGCCAATGAATTCAACTGGTTTCAGGTCACGGCAAAGGAATTTGCAGACCGCTTTTTTGAGATTTACCAAGGTTTTGAGGGAAAGGCGGCTCTGCACCTGGATCATACCAGGGATCTGGAAACCATAAAGGCGGCTGTTGACGCAGGATTTAACAGCGTCATGATCGACGCTTCCCAGAAAAGCTTTGAGGAAAATATAGCCCTCACGAGAGAGACGGTGCTCTATGCCCACGAGCGGAATGCCGAGGTGGAGGCGGAGCTGGGCAGGATCGGCGCCACGGACAAAATAGAGACGGACAATGACGAGAGCCTGTATACGGTTCCGGAGGAGGCGGAGGAGTTCGTGGAGAGAACGGGAGTGGATACCCTTGCGGTTTCCATCGGAACGGCCCATGGAGTCTATCCGGTAAAGAATCCAAAGATTGATCTTGAACGGCTTGCCAGAATCAGGGAGCGGGTAGATATACCTCTTGTGCTTCACGGAGGGAGCGGTCTTCCCGCAGAAACGGTGCAGAAGGCTATTTCCATAAACGGCGGCGGAGTGAGCAAAATCAATATCGCAACGGATCTGGAGCAGGCATTTCTGAAATCTCTTGGATGCGGGAGAAAATTAAACAGCGAGATCTGGAAGCTGGATCAGGCAGCTCGCTCAAAGGCCGGGGAGGCTGTGCAGGCAGTGGTGGAGGATAAGATGATGAATTTTGTAAAGAGTGCGGGGAAACTGTGATGGGAATCAAAATCGGGGTGGCTGCGGATGACGTGACGGGAGCCAACGACACAGGAAGCACGTTTGGAAACGGAGGATTTCGAAGCGCCGTGTTTCCCCTTGGCCTTACAGAGGGCCGGAACATGGAGGAGGAAGCCCGGGGGCTTGACGTGATTATTATTGATACGGACAGCCGATTTGACGAGCCGGAGGAAGCGGCCGGGAAGGTGCGGCGGGCCACGGAGATTTTGATGAGCCTCGGCTGTGACCGGTATTTTAAAAAGACATGCTCGGTGTTCCGGGGAAATATCGGGGCGGAATTTGACAGTATGCAGGACACAATCGGACAGGAGTGCGCCATGGTTATTCTGGGCTTTCCCAAAAACGGCAGGACAACCCTTGACGGCATCCATTATGTGTATGGGAAAAAACTGGAAAATTCTCAGTTCCGGTCTGATCCCATCCACCCTATGACGATCTCCTTCCTGCCTGATATTCTCCACAGACAGAGCAGCAATAGGACGGGGATCATCACCTTTCGGGATCTGGATCTTGGCCTGTCTCATGTCCTTGAGAAAAAGGAGAGGCTGAAAAAGGAATGCTCTTACATTCTATTTGACATTCGGGATCAGTCAGATTTAAAATTTGTGGCGCAGGCGGTGGCCGGGGAGAGAATGCTCTGCGGAAGCTCGGCCATCGGCGAGATGCTTCCGGAGTTTTACAGGCAGCTCCGTGCGGAAAAGGTGCTGACTGTGGCGGGAAGCCTTACCAGGCAGGAGGCGGGAAAGCTGATCTCCAAAAGCCTGTGCAGAGTGACCGGAGAGGTGCTGGAGCGAACCGGGATCCGGAATCTGGTGGTTGCGGGAGGCGATACGTCGGCAGCCGTAACCATGGAGCTTGGAATCTACCGCATGGAGATTGGAAGAGAAATTGAGGCGGGAGTTCCCGTAATGACAGGCAGGAGCAGGCTGGGAATGTTAAACCTGGTTTTGAAGTCCGGCAGCTTTGGAAGCGAGGAATTTTTACAGAAGGCGGCGGACGCAGTTGGAGGGAAATGGAATGATTGACTATCTGAAAAGAATGATAGAAAGATACCCGGCGCTGGAACCGGTAAGCGGCGAGGCGAGAGGCGCTTACGAGATTTTGTACGGCTGCTACAGGCAGGAAGGGAAGCTTCTGGTGTGTGGAAACGGCGGCAGCGCCTCTGATGCGGAGCATATCGTGGGGGAACTGATGAAGGGCTTTTACAGGCAGCGTTCCTTAAGCAGGGAGGAAAAGGAAATTTTTGGGGAACTGGGAGATAATCTGCAGGAAGCGCTTCCCGCAATCTCCCTGACAGGACACCCGGCGCTGTCCACCGCTTTTATGAATGATGTGGATCCGGAGATGGTGTTTGCCCAGCAGGTTTACGGCTATGGAAGAAAAGGGGATGTGCTTATGGCACTGACCACGTCAGGCAATTCCAGAAACGTATTGAATGCGGCGAGGGTGGCCAGGGCTAAAGGAATGAAGGTCGTCGGATTGACCGGACGGGACGGCGGAAGCCTTAAGGAGCTGTGCGACGTTTGCATCATCGTGCCGGGACAGGCCACGGCGGATATTCAGGAATATCATCTTCCGGTTTACCATACTATCTGCGCCATGCTCGAGGAAAGCTTTTTTGAGGAGGTTTAGAGATGGAACAGGAGAGGCTTTTGGAGGGAAGAAGAGAAATATGCAGAATCTGCGCCATGCTTTCTGAAAAAAATCTGGTAAGCGGCAAGGACGGAAACATCAGTGTGCGGGCCGGAGAGGATGAAATGCTGATTACGCCGTCCGGTGTGTGCAAGGCTTTCCTTTCGCCGGAAATGATTTTGCTTCAGGGCTTTGATGGCAGGGTGCTCGAGGGGAGTCTTCGTTCCACAAAGGAGGCGGGACTGCACGCCAGCATTTATGAGAGACGGCCCGGAGTAAATGCCATCGTGCACACCCATCCCGCTGCGGCCACCGCCTTTGCAGTGTGCGGCAGGGCGCTGCCCGGTGACTGCCTCGTGGAGGTGCCCTCTCTCATCGGCAGGATGGGCGTGGCGGGCTATGCCCCAGCGGGAAGCGCAGAGCTGATCGCAGAGGTGGAAAAATGCGGAGAATGCAATGTGATCCTGCTGCAGAATCACGGCGTGATCTGCTGCGGGGAGAGTCTTGTGGACGCCTTTGCGCTGATGGATGCCGTGGAGAATGCGGCCAGGACGATTCTTTATGCGCAGATGTTGGGAGATGTGAAAAGATTCGTGTAATTCAATGCACTGTGCCGCCCATACAGATCAGGGATAAAGCGTACACCTCACAAAAAGAATATCGTTATGGAAAAGCCTGTGGTATAATTCTCTTATCAGTTTTTAAGGAGGCGGAGAGTATGCTGCAGGTTTTTTCTGGAAAAAGCAGAGAAATCACAAAGATCGCAAGAAGAGACGGGGCCCTGTACCTGGAAGCAGAGGCGGGCCTTATGAGGATCTGGCCAAAGGATAAGGGGATCATCCGCATCTCTTATACGGACGAGCCGGATTTTGGAAAGGAGCAGGGAAAGGAGCTTGCCGATCTGTCCGGACCCTGCGATTGGAGTTATGAGAAGGAAGGGGAGGAGATCCGTCTGTCAACGGATCAGTTAACCGTGACAGTCAACCAAAGAACCGGATCAATCCGGTTTTGGGAAAAGCAGGGAAAGCTTCTGCTGGCAGAGCGCGAGCGGGAGAGCAAAGAGATAGAGCGTTTTGAGGTTTTCCGCACGGTGATCAATGAAAGCACCCAGGTGGAGGAAGTGAAGACGGCGGACGGAGTCAAGCGCAGGATCCGCCAGTCCGACAGGGAGTCTGCCGGATTTCGCTGCCATACCCGGCTTTTTCTCAAATTTGAGGAGAAGGAGCATCTCCACGGACTGGGGCAGGCCGAGGAGGGCGTGTGGAACCTGCGGGGAACCACCCAGTATCTCCATCAGGCCAACCGGAAAATCGCCGTTCCCGTCCTGCTCTCGGACAGGGGCTACGGGATTGCGTTCTCCACGCAGAGTCCGGCCATTTTCAGCGACACGCAGTACGGCTCTTATTTTTATACGGAGGCGGACGAGTATCTGGACTACTATTTCCTTGCGGGGGATGCGGATCAGGTGGTAAAGGGATACCGGAGACTGACCGGAAAAGCGGCGCTTCTTCCCAGATGGGCTTTTGGCTATATCCAGTCAAAGGAGAGGTACGAGACGGCACAGGAGCTGCTTCGGACGGCGGCCCGGTTTCGGGAGCAGGGGATCGGCCTGGATGCGCTGGTTCTTGACTGGATGTCCTGGAAGGGGAATCTGTGGGGGCAGAAGACCTTTGACCAGGAGCGGTTTCCCGATCCCGCATCCATGATCTCTTCCCTGCATGAAATGGATGTGCATTTCATGCTCTCCATCTGGCCAAACATGAGCAGGGAGTGCGACAATTTCAGGGAATTTCAGGAAAAAGACATGCTGCTTGCGGGAACCGATATCTATGACGCCTTCCGGGCGGATGCCAGAGAGGTCTACTGGCAGCAGGTAAGCAGAGGGCTGTTCTGCCATGGCGTGGACGCCTGGTGGTGCGATTCCAGCGAGCCCTTCACGCCGGAGTGGGGAAAGAGCCGCAAGCCTCTTCCCGAGAAAATGTATCAGGACTATGTGGAGACGGCATCCGGCAGCGCACCCATAGAAAAGGCAAACGCCTACGGCTATTATCACGCCTGCGGAATCTGGGAGGGCCAGCGCGGCTGCAGCGAAAAGCGCGTGGTAAACCTTACCAGAAACGGCTATCTGGGAAGTCAGAAATACGGGACGATTCTCTGGTCAGGGGATGTGGCCGCCGACTGGGAGACCCTGAAAAACCAGATTGCGGCGGGGTTGAACTTCTGCGCCAGCGGCCTTCCCTACTGGACTTTGGATATCGGCGCTTTCTTTGTGAAAAAAGGGGAGCCCTGGTACTGGGACGGTGCGTTTGCCGGCGGAGCGCAGGATCCCGGATACCGGGAGCTCTATACGAGATGGCTGCAATACGGCGCCTTTCTTCCCATTTTCAGAAGCCACGGCACGGACTGCGCCAGGGAGCCCTGGAATTTCGGCGGGGAGGGGGAACCTTTTTATGATGCCATCGTGAAGGCGATCCGGCTCAGATACCGGCTCCTTCCCTACATCTATTCCCTGGCGGGACAGGCATATTTTGAAGACGGCACCATCATGCGCGGACTGAATTTTGACTTTCCGCAGGATCAGACGGCGGCAGAGCTGGCGGATCAGTATCTGTTCGGCCCGGCCCTGATGGTATGCCCGGTGACGCAGCCCATGTATTATCTGCCGGGCGGGGAGGTGCTTGAAAAAGCGGAAAGGAGCCGGAAGGTATGGCTTCCGGAGGGAACGGACTGGTATGATTTCTGGACGGACGAAAAATACGAGGGGGGACAGTGGGTCGAGGCACAGGCCCCTATTGACCGGATTCCCCTGTTTGTGCGCTCAGGAGCCGTGATTCCCATGGTGTCGGAGGATATCCGCTGCGCCCGGGAGGCCGCGCAGCGGGACATTGTTCTGAGGGTATACGGCGGTGCGGACGGAACGTTCACGCTTTATGAGGATGCGGGGGACGGATATGGCTATGAGGAGGGACAGTACTGCCTGACACATATTATATATAAGGAAGAGACAGGGGAAGTGAGCTGGCGTTCGGAGGGAAATATGGAATTCCGCAGAGGCGGGCTTCGAGTGGAGAAGGCGGGGAACTTGTCTTTAACAGGGCATTGTGATAAGATAAAGCAATAAAAGGCGAACCATTGGAGATGCGGTGCGGGTATGGAACAGATACGACTTCCGCTGGGAGTGGAAAGCTTTGCGGAGCTTCGGGAAAGCGGCTGCTATTATATCGATAAGACAGGCTTTCGGGCTGTGAGGATCATTATGGAGAGCTGAAAAAATGGTATGACGGATATCTGTTTGGAGAAAAAGAGGTATACTGCCCGTGGGATGTAATTAATCACGTAAATCTTCTGCAGAAAAATCCCAAGGCGAGTCCGGCCAGCTACTGGAAAGATACAAGCCATAACAATATTATACGCAGATTTATGGAAAATGACCGGATACAGATCAATGAAAAGATGGAAATTCTTCTTTCCGGAGGCGTCATCAGTGAGCGAATTGTGGAGGAGATGACATATGATTTTGAACATTCTTCCGAGGATAATCTGTGGAGTGTTTTGTATTTGACGGGCTATCTGACAAGAGCGGCCCTGGAGGATACACCGGAGAGTGCGGCATCCGGAAAGACGGCGTTGCGGATACCCAATGAGGAAGTGAAAACGATATTTGCGGAAACCGTGGCGAAATGGTTTACGGATCATGTGGGGGAGAAGGACAGAACCGGATTTTTCCAGGACTGGTGGAATGGAAATGCGGACAGGTTAACCAAAGAGGTGTCGGATATCCTTTTTGATACTATCAGTTATTTTGACTATAAGGAAGACTACTATCATGCGTTTGTGGCAGGACTTTTTTCCAGAGCGGGGTATGAGGTTTCCTCCAACTCAGAGCAGGGAACGGGCAGAGCGGATGTGGTCGTGAAAGACCGAAGGCGCAGGCGGACGATTATCATTGAGATAAAACGCTGTGCCTCGTCATCCGGCATGGAAGAAGAATGCGGGAGAGCGCTCAGGCAGATCAGAAAGCGGCAGTATGCGCAAAGCCTGGCAGGAAAGGGATACGAAACCGTGTTGTGCTACGGTGCGGTATTTTGTGCCAAGAAATGCCTGATCAGAGCGGCAGGATGAGGGATTTGCACAGAAGAAAATCTGGAAAGGAGAAAGAAATGGACATTACAAAATTTATTGAGATCGCACAGCCTCTGGGCGTGCTTGGAGTGAAGGTGACGCAGAGGGACGAGCTGGCGGCGCAGTGGCATCTGGAGGGCGAGTGCAGAAGAAACGTTTATTCGGCGTCAAAGAGCTATACCTCCTGCGCGGTGGGCTTTGCCCTGCAGGAGGGGCTTCTTTCCCTGGACGAAAAGCTGGTGGATGTTTTTCGCAGCGAACTTCCGGAGACGGTCAGCGACAATCTGGCAAAGGCAAAGGTGCGCGATCTGCTTACCATGTGCCTCGGACAGGAACAGGGGAACCTCATGGGCGAGCAGCGCCCTCTTTATGAGGAAAAAAACTGGGTGAAGCTGTCCCTGGAGATCCCTTTTGTGTATGAGCCGGGTACGCATTTCGTATACAACAACGTGGGTCCTTATCTTGCCGGCATTTTGGTGCAGAGAAGGGCGGGATGTGATCTGGTTTCCTATCTCATGCCAAGGCTGTTTGAGCCCATGGGAATCCATCGTCCCACATGGGAGGTGGATCCGTTTGGAAATACCTTTGGAGCGGGCGGTCTTTTTCTGACATTGACGGAGCTGCACAGGTTCGGCCTGCTTTATCTCCATGAGGGAGAGTGGGAGGGGAAGCGGCTGCTTTCAAAAGAATGGGTAACGGAGAGCGCAAAGTGCCAGGCTGTGGGAGAGGATTACGGTTATCTCTTCTGGCGGGGCGAATACAATTCCTTCCGGGCGGACGGAAAGTACTGCCAGCTGTCCGTCATACTGCCTGACCAGGATGCGGTTGTGACGGTCGTTTCCGAGTGCCGCAGGGGCGGCGAGCTGATGCGGGCGATTTATGATCATGTGTGCGCACAGCTGTAAAAGACGGAAAGGAGCGGGAGTGCGGGATTTTGTTTCAGAAATACAGAACCTCAGACGTTTAAACGGGTCGGATACGAAATTATCCCCGGGCACACCGGGGTGTTTCCTGAAGGCCTATGAGGAACAGGGCGGCCGGAGATTTTACTATAAGCTGTCAAACTATGACAGTTACAGAGGCGTATTCGGGCATGAATGTATCAATGAACTCATTGTTTCCAGACTTATGGAGATACTTCAGATCGAGCACCTTTCCTATGATCTGCACAGAAGGGAAAAGGAAAGCCCGCTGGAATTTTTTGTCCGGATCGGATGGCAAAAATATGTATACCAGATGTTGCTCGTGGATTATCTGATCTGCAATCGTGATCGACATGGTGCCAATATAGAAATATTGATTGACTCAAAAGGAAACGTCCGTCCCTCTCCTTTTTTTGACCAGGGGCTCTCGCCTTTGTTTTCCACCTATGGAGACATGAAAAGCATAGCTAAATATGATGTTATGGAGGACAAGGCTGTCAATAACTTTGTGGGGTCCCAATCCGCAGAGTATAATTTATGCCTGATTCCCGAAGGAAAATGGGTGGAAGGTATCCTGACCGCAGAGGACAGGGGTAGATTGCTTGATGGGCTACGCCATCCGGAATCTCGATCTGGTAATCACCGGATATTTCGTCACACAGTAAATATGCAAACACTTTAACACTACAATATTTGTTTTTTATTGGCAATTTCCGCATACTTTTTCCACCTCTTCCATATCATATCCCAGATTTATTTTCACCTGTGCGGTTGGAATTGCGATTCACAGCATGACGAAAATTTTCAAAAATTGGATTCATCATTGTTTCCCGAATTGGCTACAATAGTAACAACCACACTTAAGTTTGGGAAAGGAGATGGTTCAATTATGAAAAAAATAATCACACTGACTTTATTGGCGTCCCTGATTTCCTGCACGCCCGTTATGGCGAAGGAGGTGGGAGCGCCCGTGGCAGTTTATCTGGAAGATTCCTCCGACGTGGGAGATCCGGATGTGACTCTTGCGGCCATAGAAGAGGATAAGCTGGTTGGAGAATATATGAACAATGCGGTGACGGGCATCTGGGCCATGGACAAGGTTACCCCTGTGGCACAGGGCGGAGGCGTCATCGTGGACGGTGTGGCCACCAATCTGACGTTCTCTGTGTTGAAACCCGAGCTTTCCAGAGTTTACTCCGCAAAAGAGCTTGCGTCCAGCCTTGGAGGATGTGTTTTAAATGTTGTGAAGATTAAGACGCCGGCCGAGCTGCGTTTTCATACGGCAAATGTAAACTTTTATACGCCGGGTATCAGAACCGGGCAGAATGTTAAGGTCTATAGATTTACGGAAAATGAAGGATGGTCTCCGTTTCATGTTTCCCAGGTCAGGGAGGATCATGTGGTGGTTGACATGACCAGCGGAGGAATCATTGCTTTTATCGAGGTGCCGGCTTAAAACAGGTCCGGCAGTATCATTTCGGTAAGTGTGGGGATGAGGAGCCGGTGTGCCATTTTCAGGTGCGCCGGCTCCTGGTTTGTGTATTCTGTGGCGGGATTTATCCCACCGGAACCCGAAGCACCTGGCCGATATTCAGCAGATTGCTGGTCAGTCCGTTCAGGCGCCGGATATCGTCTACCGTGGTATGGTAACGGTTGGCAATGAGCCAGAGGGAATCCCCGGCCTTGACCGTGTATTCAATATAAGGCCTGGCTGCATCTGCCGGGATGATTAATACCTGGCCGATACTCAGCATGTCGCTGGTCAGTCCGTTCAGATTTCGGATTTCCTCCACGGTCGTTCCGTATTTCTGGGCGATGAGCCAGAGGCTGTCTCCGGCCTTGACCACGTAACGGGTGGTGTTTGGACCGGGCGACGGGGAGGGAACATTCTGATGGATTCCCAGATACACGTCATACAGCGCCTGCCAGGTGAGAGGTCCCACAATGCCGTCCGGGTTCAGCTGTACAATCTGCTGAAAGGCGGTCACGGCATCTTTTGTTGCGTTTCCGAAAATACCGTCCTGGGAAGGGGCCGGGATGCCGGGATAATATTCCGAGGCCACGTTGAGGAGATACTGCAGCGTGACCACGTCCTGCCCTCGTGCGCCCTGGCGCAGCACGGAGGAGGGTGGAACGGTTCCGATTCCCGTGGAAACTCCCTCGCTGTCGAGTTCCGCAAGCCGGGCGACGGCGGTATAGATCTGGGAAAGCTTATACCAGGTGGCATTTCCCACAATACCGTCGGAGGCCAGGTTGAAAATGCTCTGAAACCGTGCCACTGCCGCCCGGGTGCTGCCCTGGAACTGGCCGTCCTGATCGGTGATTACGGGAATGGCAGGGTAATTTTTGCGGATGCGTGCAAGCCATTTCTGAACGGTCTGCACGTCGAGGCCGGAGCTTCCCTCCCTGAGCGGCGTTCCGGGATAGGAGGACACGGTGCCGGAAATAATGTTCGTCTGTGTAATTTCAATATCCCTCGGATAATAGGAGCGGAGGATTTCCAAGGGGGCAAGCCCGTTTTGCGCCAGCGTTACGGTTCCCCACTGGGACATTCCCTGGCAGGTGGCGGTGGTTCCGTTGCAGTAGGAGGTAAAATAGGGGACGTTCTGCCCGTTTCTCCGCACATATTGATTAAAAATATTGTCTACAATCCTGCTGATGGTATCGTAGATCGGGCGTCCGTACACAAAACTCTGGTCGTAGGCCGTGCTGTTTGTGATGTCAAAACCGTAGCCCCGCCCCCTGTACCATTCCGTAAAAACGCGATTCAGGGCAAAGGTGATAATGGCGTAGATATTCGCCGTCAGTGCGGCCTCGGGCCATGTGGGATAAATCTCGCTGCTGGCCGCATTTTTCACATAATCAGGGAAGGATACCTGTACATTGGATGCGGAGGAGGCGGGCGGCCCCAAATGCACGGTGATGGGATTGGGGATGGTTACCTGGCGCAGAAGATACGTATCGCTTAAATTTCCCTCCTGGGAGCGGGGGGCGCTCTGGGAAACGGCCGGGCTTCCCACAAAGATTTCCGCCTGCATGGGGCTTTGCTGCCGCACCTGCATAGGGATGAGTGAAAGAGGCAGAACGGCCCGCACTCCGTCATAAATCGGAATCTGCGACACGTAAAGCGAGTTAAAGCCGGGAGCCGTTGCAAGGACATTGTAGCTTACATAGGGGGGGCCCGAAAAATAGGGATTCTGCGAAAAGCTTTTATCTACGGTCTCCAGAGGGACAGTCTGAGTTTCCCCGTTTTCATCTGTGATCAATTCATAAACGCTTCTTTCCCTGTCATCCAGGATGCGGATAAGGATACCGCCAAGGGGAAGCGCGTCATGGGCGGTCTTTGCCTGTATGGTTAAATAACCGATAGCCATATGGTTCGTCTGCTCCAGTTGATTCCTTTCTGATATAAATATGAAAAAACAAGGCGGAAGTTACAGCTAAAAGAAAGAAGATTTTAAATAATGATTCCTGAAACAGGAAGAAACGTGTATTTACCTAAAAAAGACTTGAAATTAACACAAAAAACACCAGAAAATGCACAAAATTCGTGAAAGGAATTTCAGGTACTAAAGAATCATTGAAAATGTATTCTGAAATGATATAATTTATGATAGAAAGACATAATATTTATTTTTCAGAATGTTGTAATCAGTCGGAAGATTCCGGACCGCTTATTGAATGGGTTTTTCATACGGAAGGAGGTTGGAGGCCCGTGTGGGCGATGGTCTGGCAAGGGCATTGACTCGGAATGCAGGCTGCTTTACGAATGCGCCGGATGTGATAATGCAGTATTTGAAGTACCGAAACGGGGAGTATTACAAATAACAGGCTTTCAAAAGGATCTTAGCTGGGGGAGCGGGTATCCTGTGAATTTTTCAAACACAAGGCCGATAGCAGATCGGGGAAACAATACTGCATTGGCGTTTGGCGTAAGGGGCGGTAAGGGTAGAAGGGGTGTAATATGAGTTATTATGTGAAATCGATTGTTCCTATTATGGAATCCAAATACAACAGTTTTACTAACGTGGAAAAAAACATAGCTGATTTCTTTCTCCAGAATCAGCAGAAAATGGATTTCTCGGCACAGAATGTTGCCCGGAAAATATTTGTATCGGAGGCGTCGCTTTCAAGATTTGCCAAGAAGTGTGGATTTCATGGATACAGGGAGTTTATCTATCAGTACGAGAAGACATTCGGGGAAAAGAGCGAGGTTGCGGTGAACAGTACCAGAGTGGTGTTGAACGCATATCAGGAGATACTGAATAAGACATACAGCCTTATGGACGACGCACAGATTACGAGAGTGGTGGAATATCTTTCGCAGGCGGATCGTGTGGTGATCTGTGGAAGAGGAAGTTCCGGGCTTGCCGCAAGCGAGATGGAGAACCGTTTCATGCGGGTGGGCGTGGATATCGATTCCCTGCAGGATACGGACAGGATGCGTATGCAGGCGCTTTTCCAGGGCGAGAGGAGTCTGGTGTGCGGATTTAGCCTGAGCGGGGAGACCAAGGGAGTGCTCCATCTTTTGCGGGAGGCGCACAGGAAGGGCGCCAGGACGATCATCTTTACTGCCAACAACAAGGAGTTTTTCACGGACTTCTGCAGTGAGGTCGTACTCGTGGCATCCCTGAAGCATTTGAGCTACGGTGATACGGTTTCGCCGCAGTTTCCCATTCTGGTCATGATGGATATCATTTACAACAATTTTATCAGTCACGAACGGAAAGTGGGGACAGAACTGTACGGCGATACATTCTGCGGCTTTGAACAGGAGAAATCCCAGCGTCCTCTTCGGGTTGCGGCGGAGCGGATTTGAAATGATACCAATAGAAAACGAAAGAATCCTGATCGGCGGCTGACGGTCAGGATTTTTTACGGTGCAGGCCCGCATAGGGAGGTTTGCCGCTGATGCGGCGTGCGGGCTGCGCGGCGTAGTGGAGGAGAGCGTTCCCCTGCTCGATTGCACACGGGAACAACGGAAAGAGCATTGAAATGTCTGCACAAATGTAATATATTAAAAAGAGAATTTTGTCAGCAGGAAAGGAAAACGAGGATGAGCGATTATAAGATGAACACCAAATGCGTGCAGGCAGGCTATACGCCGGGAAACGGCGAGCCCCGCCAGATACCGATTATTCAGTCCACCACCTTCAAATATGACACCAGCGAGGATATGGGAAAACTGTTTGATCTGGAGGCAAACGGATATTTTTACTCAAGGCTTCAAAATCCCACCAATGACTATGTGGCGGCCAAGATAGCCCGGCTGGAGGGCGGAACGGCGGCGATGCTTACCTCATCGGGACAGGCGGCGAATTTTTTTGCCCTGTTCAACATCTGTGAGTGCGGCAGCCATATCGTCTCGTCCTCATCAATTTACGGAGGAACCTTTAATCTGATTTCCGTAACCATGGCGAAAATGGGAATCGATGTTACCTTTGTCTCCCCGGATTGCACAAAGGAAGAGCTGGATGCGGCCTTTCGGGAGAACACAAGGGCGGTATTCGGGGAGACCATTGCGAACCCGGCACTGACCGTGCTGGATATCGAGAAGTTTGCCAGGGCCGCCCATGAACATGGGGTGCCGCTTATTGTGGACAACACGTTTCCCACTCCGGTAAACTGCAGGCCCATAGAGTGGGGGGCGGATATTGTGACCCATTCCACCACCAAGTATATGGATGGACACGGAGCCGCCGTTGGGGGAGCCATTGTGGATTCCGGAAAATTCGACTGGATGGCGTATAAGGATAAATTCCCGGGGCTCTGCGAACCGGACGAATCCTACCATGGAATCACCTATGCGGAGAAATTCGGAAAAGAGGGAGCCTTTATCACCAAGTGCACCTCCCAGCTGATGCGGGATCTTGGCTGTATTCAGTCGCCTCAGAGCGCTTTTATCCTGAATCTGGGACTGGAATCGCTGCATGTGAGAATGCCCCGCCATGTGGAAAACGGCCAGGCGGTTGCGGAATTTCTGGAAAAGCATCCCAGTGTTTCCTATGTCAATTACCCGGGACTTCCCGGAAACAAATATTATGAGACGGCCAGGAAGTATCTGCCGGACGGCGGATGCGGCGTGGTATCCTTTGAGCTGAAGGGCGGGCGGGCCGCGGCGGAGGCCTTTATGAAGAATTTGAAGCTTGCGGCCATCGAGACCCACGTGGCGGACGCAAGGACCTGTTGTCTGAACCCGGCCACATCAACCCACAGGCAGATGACGGAGCAGCAGCTTCTGGAGGCGGGAATTCCGGCGGGACTGGTCAGAATATCCTGCGGACTGGAGGATAAGGAGGATCTGATTGCGGATCTGTCCCAGGCGCTGGAAGCGGTTGGAACAGATCGATAACAGGAGGAGAGAAAATTATGAAAAAGAAACTGGTATTTTTTGTCTGCCTTGCCATGGCTGTCATGGCGGCGGGCTGCGGCGCAAAGAAGGATGTGCAGGAAAAAGTGGAGACAGCGGCGGATGCGTCAGGTAAAGAGCAGAATACCTCTGACTCCCAGACGGCGGTGGAGGAGCCCGCACAAAGCCAGGAAGCAGAGAGCGGCGGGCTTCTTAGCGGAAAACATTATGTGGATATCCATATTAAGGACAAGGGCGTGATCCGGGTGGAGCTGGATGCGGACAGTGCGCCCATATCCGTGACCAATTTTGTGAATCTGGCAAAGTCGGGCTTTTATGACGGACTGACCTTCCACCGGATCATCGATGGATTTATGATGCAGGGCGGAGATCCCCAGGGGACCGGAGCGGGAGGCTCGGACGAGTCGATCAAGGGCGAGTTTTCCAATAATGGTGTGGAAAATCCGCTGTCCCATACAAGGGGAGCTATTTCCATGGCCCGCTCTCAGCTGCCTGACAGCGCCCGTTCCCAGTTCTTTATCGTGCATAGGGACAGTACCTTTCTGGACGGCGACTATGCGGCTTTCGGCTATGTGACGGAGGGGATCGAAATCGTGGACGATATCTGCGAAAATACCACGGGACAGGACGCAAACGGCGTGGTTCCCGAGGAAAACCGGCCTGTGATTGAGAAAATGGAGTATCTGGGACAGTCAAATACCCCGCAGCAAGCTGACGGGGCATCAAGCTTGTAACGCAGCAAGCTGCTGGGTATTTGACCCTTGCGGCAGTAGCCATACAATAGAAAGCAAGCTTTCTATTGTCATGAATGTGCATGCAAGCATGTCCGCTTGGCTCGTTGCCAGCAGGAATAAGGGACGTGCGGATGGCGCATGCGGAAGGATAGGAATGGAAAGAGAGATTGATCTGGGCGAGGTCTCGGACGGTAAATTGTATACCTCCGGGGATCTGGTAAGAATCGGATGCAATGACTGTGCGGGTTGCAGTGAGTGCTGCAGGGTGGTGGAGGATACCATTCTCCTTGATCCGTACGATATTTATCAGCTGGAGAGGCGCCTCGGAGTGGGTTTTGAAGCGCTCATGGATGAGACGGTGCGCCTTACGGTGGTGGACGGGGTGATCCAGCCTCATCTCTATGTGCGTCCGGAGGGGGAAGGCTGTATTTTTCTTGGAAAGGACGGAAGGTGTACGATTCACGACAGCAGGCCGGGTTTCTGCCGCATGTTTCCCATGGGAAGAATCTATGAAGATGGAGATTTCCGGTATTTTCTGCAGGTTCGCGAATGCGCCTATCCGAACAAGACTAAGGTGAAGCTGAAAAAGTGGCTGGGGATTCCGGAGCTTGGAAGGTATGAGCAGTTTGTGAAGGACTGGCATTTTTTCCTGAAAAGGGTGCAGAGGACGGTGGAAGAGGCGGAAAATGATACGGTGATAAAAAGAGTCAATCTGTTTGTGCTGAACCAGTTCTATGTAAAGCCTTATGATACGAAGGAGGAAACCGGCTCTGGTTTTTATGAGCCGTTTTATGAGAGGCTTGAGGCAGCAGAGGCAACGATTTAGGTAAGGCAAAATCAGGGAATCAGAAAAGGGGCTGAGCATTTTGGAAAATCTGGAAGAGACAAAGCTGTTTCAGGCGATTACGGAAAAGGAGACGGAGCGTATCTTAAAGTGCTCCAAGTCAAGAATGAAAGAGTATCCGGCAGGCGCTTACATTTTTGAGCAGGGCGGCCAGCCCTCCAGGCTTTTTCTCCTCCTTTCCGGACAGGTGCAGATCTGCAAAGACTTTACATCCGGAAAGAGGGACGTCATGTATCTGGTGGAGGCCGGGAACGTGTTCGGGGAGATCTTTCTTTTTGGAAACAGGGAGAAGTACTGGTATGATGCGGTGGCGGTGACGGATGTGGCCGTCCTGGAAATGCCCTGGGACTTTTTTTACCACTTCTGCTCCAATGCCTGTGACCATCACAAGCAGCTGACCCAGAATATGCTGGAGATCCTTTCGGAAAATAACTTCAGGATCACGAGAAAGCTCCACATCGTGACCACTTCCTCCCTGCGGGAGAGGATCGCCATCTGGCTGATCGATTCCATGAATGAAAGGGGAAACGTGGAGCTTAAGATGAACCGGGAACAGCTTGCGGATTTCCTGGGTGTTGCAAGGCCGTCCCTGTCAAGGGAGCTGATGCGCATGCAGGCGGACGGGCTGATCCGGGTTTCCAAAAAGAGGATTGTGGTTCTGGATAAGGAGACTCTGGAAATGTGTCTGTGATCTCTGCGTGAAAATTACGATTTACGGCGTCCAACCACACAAAATCTGCCAGCAGCCGCACAGGTGAAAAAATTTTAAATTTGTAACTATTGTTACGGATTTTTTGGGGAAGAGCGGATAAAATAAAGGCAGATAACAGGAAAACCCATATAGAAGATAAAGAGAAATGGAAAGGAGTTTTATCATGACAAACACAGCACAGGTTGATAATTTGGTTAGTCTTTTGGACGGTTACGCAACAAAGGGAGGACATCATCTGAATGTCAATGTACTCAACAGGGATACGCTTCTCGATGCGCAGAAGCATCCTGAGAATTATCCCCAGCTGACCATCCGCGTATCCGGATATGCCGTAAACTTTATCAAGCTTACACCGGAACAGCAGGCGGATGTTATTTCCAGAACCTTCCATGAGGCGATCTAGTATAGTCCAGACATACCGGCATAAAGCTTGAGGATTGTTTCGGCGATACGGGAACAGGAATAAGACGGCGGCAGAATCGTGGCTTAGCGATGCGATTCTGCCGCCGTTTGGACTCTGTTCTGTAAATGCGTCCGTAAAGGATCCCGCACTCCCAAAGATCCTCAGGGCAGATCAGACCGGAAGATGGCGTTCTGACATGAGGCGGCAGCCCCGCAGTATTTTTTTCGTATCCTGACAAAAAGATTGGGAAAATGAGAGGATCTATGGTAAAATAAGAGCAGAAAGCACGTGCGCTTCGGGAAAGGAAACATGGATTTATGGGATTGTATTTGGTAAGACATGGGGAGACGGACTGGAATCTGTCAAGCAGGATTCAGGGCCAGACGGACATACCGCTCAATGACAACGGCAGAGCGCAGGCCAGAGAGCTTTCCGCGGCGGTCAGACAAAGGGGGCTCTCCCCCGGGCGGATTTACACAAGCCGCATGCTGCGGGCCAGGGAGACGGCGGATATCGTGGCGGCGGATCTTGGGATGGAAGCGCGGATTCTCGAGGGGGTTCATGAGATCAATATGGGGGCGTGGGAAGGCTATACCTGGCGCCAGGTCAGGGAAGAATTCCCACAGGATTATGAGAAGTGGTACTGCAACAGGCGCTATCAGATTCCGCCCGGCGGTGAGTCCTATGAGCAGCTTCTTGCAAGAGTGGTTCCGGCCATGCGCAAAGCGGCGAAGGAGCAGGGGGATTCTCTTATCATAACCCACAGTGCGGTCATCATGACGCTGCTTTCCTATTTGAACGGGACGCCTTTTGCGGATATGGCAAAGAACTTCAAGACAAAGAATACGGAGCTGGTAAAGCTCGGGGAGGACATGGTATGTATTCTGGAGCAGGCTCCCTGGGGGGGACGGTAAAGAATGATAAGGTACAAAAAAGAAAGAAAGGTACGGTTTTGAGACAATGGATAATTTTCTGACGATCAAGGAAGCGGTAAATAAGTATATTGCAGGATGTGAGGCGAAGATCAGGACATCCCCGGCAAAGCTGGTGCTGAAGGCCGTCCTGGCCGGGATGATGATTGCGCTGGGGGCGGCGGGGAGCAGCGTGGCGTCCCACAATACTGCGGCCACAGGACCGGCGCGTCTGCTTACGGGGGTGGTTTTTCCCGTGGGTCTTATGATGGTGATTCTGACCGGGGCTGAGCTGTTTACCGGGGACTGCCTGATGATTATGGGCACTGCCTCCAAAAAGCATAAGCCGGCGCAGCTTTTCAGAGTTCTTGCGCTTGTCTACATAGGAAACTTTATCGGCTCCCTGCTTGTGGCATGGGCGGTCAGCGCAAGCGGCCAGTGGGATTATTCCGGAGGGCTTCTGGGGGCCTATACCATAAAGATCGCCCTGGGAAAAGTCACGATCAGCATGGGCAAGGCGGTTGTTTCAGGCATTCTGTGCAATATCCTGGTGTGCGCCGCAGTGATCATGGCAATGTGCGCAAAGGACATTGCAGGCAAGCTTCTGGCGGCCTTTTTCCTGATCTTTCTGTTTGTGGTCAGCGGCTATGAGCACTGTGTGGCCAACATGTATTACATCGCAGCCGGGCTTTTTGCCAAGATGAATCCCGCCTATGTGCAGGCGGCCACGGAACAGTACGGCTATGCGGCAAATGCGCTGGAGGGGCTGAACGCTGTGAATTTTCTGATACGCAACCTTCTTCCCGTGACCGTGGGAAACATTGTGGGCGGTATGGCCTGTCTGGGACTGCCGTTATGGTATACAAACAGGGATTAGCCAAAAAGGAGCGGGACGCCCCGCTCCTTTTGACATACCCCGTAAGGTGTCGCACTCCGTAAGGTGTGCGTTTACTCTTTTCCAATGGTTTCCACAATAAAGTCCCGAATTTCGTTGCGGGGCTTGTCAAGCGCCACGGCCAGTTCGCCATAGAGAAAATCTTCAGCCAGCTTAAAATACCGGCTGTCTAAAGCGGTCACCTTGCACCCCTTGGAAATTCTTGTTTCTTTTCGGAGATAAATGGTTTTGATCAGCATAAGCCATGCCTCACAGCTGTTCTGGTGCATGTATTCCTTGTATGTTTTTTCCAGCGTTTTTTCACCTGCGAGAGGAATCAGGGGAATGCCCGGAATGGAGTGGATGAAGGTTATTGCCTCTTCTTTGGAAACTGCCTTTCTCATTGTCTGGTCAGCCGTATCCACAGGAATATACACAGTACTGGCGGAAAGGAAAACAGGCTTTAAAAGATAATATTTCCTGCTCTTGTCAATGCCGGAAATATTCAGCGTTGTAATATCCTGCACACTGCAAATCCCATTATTTCCACAAACTACATGATCACCTATTTCAAACATAATATACCTCCTTCTTATTAGTATAACAAATATTTTTCAAAATTGTCAGTCATATATAGAAAAAGTGTGAAAATTCAGCATTGTGCACAAAGTATTCGGACGATATATATGGGCATTCTGACAGTTCGGCCATGCATGATGGCCACAGGACATTGAGGAAGGGGTCTTTTGCGTGGACGAACCGGAAAAATTGTGATATAATGGTGAAGCATACGAATAAAGAGAAACCTTTAATTTGCAGAAGGGATTAAAAGGCATTTTGTATGGAAAGAAAATATTATTTTAAGACTGCGGCGGTGCTGACGGCGTTTTTTCTGTCGGCGGCTTTTGCGCCCATGAGAGTGGAAGCGTCACAGTCCGGTGAGGCGCAGAGCACGGCTGAGCCGGGAGAGATTGAGGATATCAGGGAATATATTATACCCATAACGGCGCAGGGCGAGGTGGTCAGCGATGTGTTTGTGCGCATGGGCCCCTCGCGGGATTACGAGGTTATAGGAACCGTCAGGGAAAAGGACAAAGTCGGGATTAACGGAAGAACATACGACGGATGGTACCGGATCGAATTCGAGGGGCAGGCAGGCTTTGTCTACGGCGATTACCTGACAGTCACGCAGGAAGAGCTGGCGCAGGAGCCGGAGTCCGACGAGGAGGAAACGAAAGAGCCGGAGCCCGAGGTACAGCCCGCAGAGGATGAGACCGGTCAGGAGGACGTGGAAGAGCCGCCTTCCCTGCCGGATTCCGAAGGGATTGACTGGGGATACTTAAAGCTTGCCGCCGTTGTGCTGATTGTCGCCATGATCGTGGCCATGATCATTTTGATTATGCGGAGTCTTCTTCAGGCAAGCAGGAGCGATAATACAGGCGGGGATGAGAGGAGCGGGAGGCGCGAGCGAAAAAAGCCGGAGGAAGGGAAAAAGGCAAACAAAAGGAATGCGGAGGCAAAGGATACTGTCCAGGATGCGGCTGCAGACGGACAGGCGCAGGAGCGGGGTGCGTCATCGCCGGAGGAGGCGAGAACCATCATTATCCGGGAGGAGGATTACCAGCTGCACATTGATCCCAAATATTTTGAGGATGAACCGCTTTCCCAGCCTGATTACGTTACGGACTACATGAAAAAGATGGAGCAGCAGGATACCAGACCGATGGCCAGGAAGGAACACACGGACGACCTGAAAAAGGCCATGAAGAAGCTGGAGGAGCTGCAGGAAGAGATCGAAAGGCTCAAGAAAAAATAAAGGCGGACAGGAAAGGAGAATTTTGCCATGATATTGGGTGCACTGGAAGCGGGCGGTACCAAGATGGTATGTGCGATCGGAAATGAAAAGGGGGAAATCTTTGAACAGATATCCATTCCCACCAGAACACCGGAGACAACGGTTCCGGAGATGATTGATTATTTCCGGGAAAAGAAAGTGGAGGCTCTGGGGATCGGATGTTTCGGCCCCATTGATCCAAACAGAGGTTCCGGAACTTACGGTTATATCACCAGCACCCCCAAGCTGGCGTGGGCGGACTATAACATTGTCGGGGCTTTTGAAGAGGCTCTGGGGTGCCCGGTGGGCTTTGACACGGATGTGAACGGTTCCGTGCTCGGGGAAGTCACTTTCGGGCAGGCGAAAGGCAAGAGCTGTGTTATTTACATCACCATCGGTACGGGCGTGGGGGCAGGTATCTATATAGAAGGAAAGCTTCTGCACGGAATGCTTCACCCTGAGGCGGGACATGTGCTGATCCAGAAGCGGAGCGGCGATACCTTTGAGGGGAAATGCCCATATCATAAGAACTGCCTGGAGGGTCTTGCGGCGGGACCTGCCATCAAGGAAAGATGGGGTCAGGATGCCGTGCAGCTAAAGGACAGGACGGAGGTGTGGGATCTGGAGGCGTACTATATCGCCCAGGCGCTTACCGGCTATATTCTCACGCTCTCGCCGCAGCTGATCATTCTGGGAGGCGGCGTGATGCACCAGGAACAGCTCTTTCCGCTGATCAGGAGCCATGTGAAGGAAATGCTGAACGGATACATTAAGACGCAGGAGCTCGCTGACCTGGAGCATTATATCGTGCCGGCCAGCCTTCATGACGACCAGGGAATCATGGGATGCCTGGAGCTTGGAAGACGCGCCCTGTGCGAAGAGAACGGCTGACATGCAGCGGCTGACATTGGGAATTCTCGCCCATGTGGATGCGGGAAAAACCACGCTTTCGGAGGCGATGCTGTACAGGAGCGGAACCATCCGAAAGCCGGGAAGAGTGGACAATAAGGATGCCTTTCTGGACAATTACGAGGTGGAGAGAGCGAGAGGAATCACGGTCTTTTCCAAACAGGCGGTTATAGATTACAGAGATCTTCAGATCACATTGCTGGATACTCCTGGACACGTGGATTTTTCGGCGGAGATGGAGAGAACACTGCAGGTTCTGGATGCGGCGGTACTCGTGATAAGCGGAGCGGACGGCGTTCAGGGGCACACCAGGACATTGTGGCAGCTCCTTGAGCGATACGGGATACCGGTATTTCTGTTTGTAAACAAAATGGATCAGCAGGGAACGGACAGGAAGGCGCTGATGGAGGAGCTCTGCGGGAAGCTGGACTCCGGATGCGTTGATTTTTCCGGGAAGCGGGATCAGGATTTTTTCGAGAGTCTGGCTCTGTGTGCGGAGGAGCTGCTCGGCAGCTTTTTGAATAAGGGATTTATAGAGGAGGGGCAGACAAGAGCGGCGATTGCGCAGAGGATTGTCTTCCCCTGCTTTTTTGGGTCTGCGCTTCGGATGGAGGGCGCGGAGGAATTTCTGGAAGGGATCAGGCAATTTTGCACGATTCCGCATTATCCAAAAGAATTCGGGGCCAGAGTTTTCAAAATTACCAGGGATGCGCAGGGAAACCGGCTTACTCACATGAAAATCACCGGCGGGAGCCTGAAGGCAAGAGATATCCTGAGGCCGGGCAAAGCAGCGCCGCAGGAGACGGCTTCCCCGTTACCGGCAGCGGAGGAAAAGGTGAATCAGATCCGGATTTATTCCGGGGAAAGGTTCGAGTCTGTGTCAAAAGCGCCTGCCGGGAGTGTTTGTGCGGTGACGGGACTGAGCGGTACAATTCCGGGTATGGGATTCGGATGGGAGAGAGACCTTCCCCTGCCGGTTCTTGAGCCGGTTTTGAGTTACTGTGTGGAATTTCCGGACGGCGACGATCCGGCGCTCATGCTCCCCAAGCTGATGCAGCTTCAGGAGGAGGATCCCATGCTCCAGATCAGCTGGAACGAGCAGGCGGGGGAAATCCATGTGAAGGTGATGGGAGAGGTACAGCTGGAGATCCTTTCCGGCATGATAGGAGAGCGCTTTGGAGCCAGAGTTTCCTTTGGGACGGGTCGGATTGTCTATAAGGAAACGATTGCCGACCGGGTGGAGGGAGTAGGACATTTTGAGCCCCTGCGGCACTATGCGGAGGTGCACCTTCTCCTGGAGCCGGGCGAGCCCGGCAGCGGCCTTGTCTTTGCAACGGCCTGCAGCGAGGATCTTCTCGCACGGAACTGGCAGCGGCTGGTTCTTACCCATCTGGAGGAGCGGGAGCACAGAGGAGTGCTTACCGGCTCTGCCATCACGGATATGAAAATCACGCTCGTCTCAGGCAGGGCGCATCTCAAGCATACAGAGGGCGGCGATTTCAGGCAGGCTACCTACCGGGCCGTGAGGCAGGGGCTTATGCAGGCACAGTCTGTGCTGCTTGAGCCGGTTTACGAATTTCGGCTGGAGGTGCCCATGGCGCTGGTCGGTCGGGCCATGACGGATATGGATAAGCGCTGCGGAAGTTTTTCGCTTAAGGAAATGGGCGGGGAGATGGCGGCGCTGGAGGGAACGGCTCCGGTCAGCACGGTCTGGGATTATCAAAAAGAGGTTGCGGCGTATACCAAGGGCAGAGGCAGGCTGTTTTGCTCATTGAAAGGATACGCCCCCTGCCACAATGCCAGGGAGGTAATTGAGGAGAAAGGGTATGATCCGGAAGGGGATCCGGGAGATCCCACGGGTTCCGTGTTCTGTGCGCATGGAGCCGGATTTAACGTACCCTGGGACCGGGTGAAGGATTACATGCATTTAGAGAGCGCCCTTTGCGGGAGCGGAATTCCCAGAGACTGGCAGGATTTGTCCGGCGCATTTGAACAGGAGCTCTCAAGGAGAAAGAAGGCGGCTCTAAACCGTCAGCAGTTTATGAGCGCGGAGGGAGAGGAAGCGTTCATCGGAACCGAGGAGATTGACGCAATCCTGAGCCGGACCTCGAACGCCAACAGCAGGCAGGAGGGGAAACGCAGAAAGGAAGGCTGGCAGAGGCAGAAGTCAGCGGCGCAGGGACAGGAGCAGGTTTCCCGTAAGGTCCGCATTTATAAAGGCGAAAAGAAGCGGGAGAGGTATCTTCTGGTTGACGGCTACAATATTATTTTTGCCTGGAAGGATTTGAAGGAGCTGGCCGGGATCAATTTGGATGCGGCAAGGGGAAAGCTTCTGGATATCCTGTGCGATTATCAGGGGATGAATAAATGCGAGGTGATTGCGGTATTTGACGCTTACCGTCTCAGGGGCCATCCCACGGAAGTGTCGGATTACCACAACATTCATGTGGTTTTCACCAGGGAGGCGGAAACGGCTGACCGTTATATCGAAAAATTTGCACACGAAAATGCGGGAAGGTATGATGTGACAGTGGCTACCTCGGACGGGCTGGAGCAGGTCATTATCCGCGGGGAGGGCTGCAGGCTGTTGTCCGCATCCGATCTGTGGGAGGAAATCGAAAGGGCCCGGGAAAATCTCAGAGAGAATTTCCTAAGGCCCGGCCAAAAGCTCGGCAATTCACCATCGCTCCCAGAAAACATAGATGACCTGAATGAATAGCAGGACGGTGAGAATGCCCCAGTTGATGAGATGCATCACGGCTGGGGCTTTTTTTGCCCAGAATCCCTGCACGATTCGGGAATCCGAAAGGAAATATTGATTTCCAAGCCCAAGGGCAATCGCAATATAGACGAGACAGATCGCCACATACCGGAAATCGCTGCTGCAGGTGTAGGGATAGACCACTACAAAGGCGGCAAAGGAAACCAGCATGACTATGTAGCCAACCAGCAGAAACACCCGATCCTCAAGCCTGGTCTTCCGGTTCAGAAGGACAACGACAAGCAGGATGGCGGTTGCCGCGCTAAGGAGGATGGCAAGCACGAAAGTGATCTGGCACAGGACAAGGAGGATATCCGGAAGATCGGTGGGATATTCCTCCGCAAAGAGAGAGGTGTGCAGCATAATCACCCAGGTGTTGTTGCAGGCTTTGGCGCTGATGGGATGGAAGGGGAAAGGGATCCGCCAGTCCGCAAGGCCCGGAATACCCAGGCGGCTCCAGAGACTGTAGAGGGCGGTGTACATGGGAGAGGTTTCCCCCGGCACGGGAACCCCCGGCTTTTCCCCGAAGAGGATGAGGTTTCGGATAATCCAGCTGAGCCCGATGGGACAGACCACCGCACCGAAGAGTGCGTAATTTTTCACCCAGCGCAAGATGGCGGATTTTTCCCTGGTTTTTATCACGGTGACAAAGTGCATCAGAAACACAAGGGCAAGGGGAATGGCAAGCACTGCGCTGTTGAGCTTGGTGATCATGCCAAAACCGATGGAAAGGGCCAGGAGAATCAGGTTTTTCAGATTTTTAGCCCGGATCCATCTCAGGGAGAGATACAGGGTCAGACACATGAACAGGATGGTCAGCATGTCGTTGTTGACGCTTCCCGCCATCACGATGGTGGCCGGATGGAAGACCACGAAGGAAAGGCCGATCAGAAGGCCGTTTCCGCGGATGTCCAGTATTTTCAGGATCCGGTGGGTGACCACCATGCACAGGCAGGAATAGAGGAGCGTGAGAACCTGCAGGTTTTCAAAGGCCATGTCCTCCGCAACGCCCAGAAAAATATTCACCTGCAGCCACAGAAAGGAGAGAAGGTGGTGAAGCGGCGGGTGGTAATAGGCGAAGAGCTCATAGGGATTCAGATCCGGAAGCTTATGAAATTTGTAGATATATTCTATGTAGCCGATGTGTCCGGGATTGACGAAATCCGTTGCGATTCCGGTGTATACCCCGGCGTCATGCTGCCTGTCGTAGAGACCGGAGAGAAGCACATAGCCGCAGCGAAGGAGCACGCCAAGAAAGATCACCATGGTGACGGCGGAATCTTCATGAATCAGGCGTTTGGTCACTTTCATATAGAAGAAAAGTCCCAGACAGGCCAGAAAAACGCAGGCAAGGATCAGCACCTGCACATAATGGGAGGCCCGCAGAAAGCCGCCGCCCTGGGCCGCCGCCACACATAGGCAGGATAAAAGAATGATGATAAGCTGCAGATTCAGCGGTTTTGCGAGATTTACGGCAGCGGCTTTGTTCCAGGTCTTTATCATAAGTATTTTCCCTTTCCTTAATAAATAGTAACCACATCGGTTATGGCATTGTCCTTCACCCGAAAGCGCCAGATGGAATGGCCGGGAAGGCGGTGCTCGGTCAGATACCAGTTCTCGTCGATCCGGGTAATATAATAGGGGGTTCCTCCGCCGATAAAGAAGTGATAGACATCCTCGTAACCGCCCCGGGCCAGATCCTTCAGCCTTTTGGTGCGGATGATGGTGGCATAATCCTGGCTGCCCGCCGCATCCGTGGAGATGGTAATATAAAAATAGTCTTCTATGGGCGTAATCTGAATCATTCCCGCAAGCTCCTGGGGAACCGGGTATTCCTTTTTGATCCGGAACGTGTCAAGATCCGCCTCAATGATGGATGAGTTTCCGGATACAAAGTAGATGGTATCCTCCACAATGGTAAAGGAGCGGACATACACGCCGTTCAGAGAGGGAATGGAGCGGATCTCCGTCAGGTACATGTGCGGATCGTCCTTGGGATGGCGCAGCAGGAACATCTCCCCGCTCTCCGAGCTCCAGGCGTAAAAGGTATCGGTGATCTCGTCATAAATAATGTAGTGAGGCCTTGTGCCGATCTGTGTAAACTCCTGCGTGGGCACGAAAATGGGCTGTCCGTTTTCGTTTTTGTCTTCCTCCATCACAAGGATCCGGTTGTTCTCCGTATCGTCGATCAGATACACCAGTCCGTCTCCCGCAATGGTGTGGGCCATGGACACGTCTCTTGTCATGACCTGCCATTCGTAGAGCGGATCCGTGAGATTGTCGTGGTAGATGACCTGGTTGTTGTAGCAGTCCACGATAAAATAATTGTCCTTTATCCGGGTGATGTAGGTGGGGACGCTTAAGGTGGGGAAGGAATTGTCAGGTATGGCGTTTAAGGAGGCTTTGTCAAAAGCAAGCGGCGTCCCTTCCCGGAGAAAAGAATCGGGAATATAGGGGGAGGCGGGTTTCCTCTCTGCGGCGCAGCCTGTCTGGAGGAAGAAAAAAACAAGGCACAGGCAGATCAGGCAGCCTGTGGAAAACGGTTTTCTTTTACATGAGGTTTGTCTTTTCGTATTCATAAGGCTATTATAGAATTTTTGCTTTCTTTATACAAGTTTTTTTTGTATACTGATAGTGGAAACGGCCAGCAATCAATTCTGTTGTTTGGAAAAATGTATATTCTGGTGACTTATGAATGGCATGGCAGAACTGTTGCGATGGAAACGGGAGGATGAAATGACAGTGCGCAGAGAAAATGAGGAGCTTCGAATTTTATCGGCGATCGGAATCATATTGGTGGCGGCAGGGCATCTGGGCTACAACCTTTTTGACCTGGGAGGGCTTTTTCCCTACTATTCCTTTCATGTCTTTCTCTTTCTGTTTGTTTCCGGATATTTTTACAGGCCGGAGGCAGAGAAAGAAATCGGACGCTATCTGGCAAGGAAGTTTCTGGTGCTGATGGGGCCTTACTTTTTGTGGAATCTGGCTTACGGGATCCTTGCGGCGCTCCTGCGCAGAGCGGGCTTTTCCATCGGGCAGGAGCTTTCCCTTTACACGCTGTTTCTTGCGCCCTTTGACGGGGGACATCAGTTCATGTACCATTTTCCCTCCTGGTTCGTGCCGGCGCTGTTTCTGATCGAGATTATAAATGTCTGCATGAGAAAGGCGCTCTCTGTTTTTCGGCTCAACCGGGAATGGCTGATTTTTGCGGGAACCCTTCTTCTCGGAATCGCCACGGTGTGGCTGGCCATCGGCGGCCATGTATGGGGCTTTTACAAGATTCCGGGCCGGCTTCTGTTCATGCTTCCGGGGTATGAGCTGGGACATTTGTACCGGGAAAAGCTGGAAAAGCGCGACACGCTCCCGGACGGGCTCTACTTTTTGATCGTGATCGGGGTACAGATTCTCATCTCCCTCTTTAGCGGAGGGCTTGCTTTCAGCGCCGTCTGGGTGACAAGCTTTGGGAACGGCCCGGTGATTCCCTATCTTACCGTGCTCACGGGAACTGCGTTCTGGCTTCGGATCGCCAGGCTTCTCGCATCCAATCGGTCCGGCAGGGGCGGGGGCATAGCGGGATGGCTGCTCGTGGTTGGAAGAAACACTTATGCAATTATGATGCATCATATCTTCGCTTTCTTTCTCGTCAAATCCGTATTCTATGCGGTGTCCGTGCTGACCCCGCTGTGTGCGGAATTTGACTCCGCCATGTATTTTTCGGAGATCAACTTTATTTATCTTCCCAAAGGGGCGGAGGTGGGAAAATGGATTTATCTTTTTGCCGGGATCCAGATTCCGCTTCTGATCGGGAGGGCATCGAAAATGCTTGCGGGGGCAGCCTGCCGGTTGCGAGTGAGCGATAACTTTAGAAAGATTAAATAAATATAAATTTCAAGATATGGATTGACGCATTATTTGCCATGTGATATGCTTGGAACACTTACCGCTTAGTGAAATGCAAAATGAATAGAGAGCAGTGCCGGCACCATGTGATGTGATCCCTGTGTGCGGCCTGTTATGATAAGGTGACCTGTCTATGTAAAAATCATAGGCAGGTTTTTGTTACCTGAAAAAGGATGCGGCGGGAAGCTCCTGCCACAGTCTGGCTGAGCGAAAGGAAAAAGATGAGAAAATTAGTGATTACGAAAAAGAAGAAAATTCAAGTGAGAAAGCTCCGGAATTCATTTTGGGGAGCGGCGAAGCAGGCGGCTGCCATAGCCATGGCGGTGGGCCTTGCCGGAAACGCTCTGACGGCTCTTGCCGCAGAGGGCGCAGCCGTCCCTTCCAGAAAGGAGACGGTCACCTATGTGTATCACAGGCATATCGGGAATGAGAAAGAGGAAGGGGGCTGCTATGGAACACCCGTTTTCCATACCCATGGGGGAAGTGAGGAAAAGAAGGGCAGCTGCTTTGACATCCCGGTTTACCATATACATGAAGGGGATGAGAAGGAAGGCGGCAGCTGTTTTTCCACCCCGGTCTATCATGTGCATAAGGGGGATGAGAACAAAGGCGGCAGCTGCTATGAGACGGAAGTCTTTCACGTACACGAGGGCGGCAGTGAAAAGGGGGGCGGCTGTTATGGAACGGCGGTTTACCATAAGCACAAGGGCAGCGAAAGGGACGGCGGCAGCTGTTACGGAACCGCAGTCCGTCATGCGCATATGGGGAGCGAGAAGAGCGGAGGCGGCTGCTATGGGATTGCGGTTTACCATACCCACGGCGGCAGCGGTAAGAGTGGAGGCGGCTGCTACGGGGAAGTGGTGCGCCATACCCACGGCGGCAGCGGTAAAAGTGGAGGCGGCTGTTATGGGACGGCGGTTTACCATGCCCACGGCGGCAGCACGTCCGCAGGAGGGGGCTGCTATGCAAGCCCCGTTTACCATGTGCACAGCGGCAGTGCGTCCGCAGGAGGGGGCTGCTACACAAACCCTGTTTACCACGCTCATGGAGGCAGCGCTCAGGACGGAGGCGGCTGTTATGGAACGGCTCTCTTCCATGTCCACGCAGGAGACGAATCTGGCGGCGGCGCCTGCTACAGTGCGGATTACCATACGCATACCGACAGCTGTAACAGTGAGATCGGCAGCGATGAGTACGGCTGCTCGGTTCTGAAAACCGTGGGAGAATCCGGCGATTACAAAAAGTACTATATGTCCTGCGGAAGAACCATACACGGGACCAATGCCTATCATACCCATATCGTAACCACCTGCGGCAAGTCCGGGGAAACCGTGGAAGGGTATCATTTAAGCTGCGGCAGGACAACGGAGAGTGTGGAGGGATACCAGCTCAGCTGCGGCAGATCCGAGGCGGATATTGAGAGGTACGACTTAAACTGCGGAAAGAGTGATTCAACCGTGGAGAGCTATGCCCTGAGCTGCGGAAGGAGTACTTCGGATATTGAAAGGTACGATTTAAACTGCGGTAAAACCGAAGCTACGGTTGAAAAGTATAACTTAAACTGCGGGAAAACGGAATCTACGGTCGAGAAATACAGCTTAAACTGCGGCAAGAGCGTAACCGCCATCGAAAAATACGATCTCGACTGCGGAAAAAAGGAGACGGATATCGAGAGCTACCGGCTGGACTGTGGGAAAAACGAGAAAACCATAGAGGGCTATCGCCTGAGTTGTGACAGGGATGAGAAGACTGTGGACAGCTATAGACTCGACTGTCCCAAAACGGAAAAGACCATCGACTCCTATGAGACGGGATGTGAGAAGAAGGAGACGGATATCGACGGATACCGGAGGGACTGCGGCAGGGACGAGAGTACGGCCTACGGCAGGATCCTTCTGACGAGCAGTCCCGAAGAGGACGGGAAAAAGGCAAGGCTTACGGTGCGCTTTGAAAATCTTTCCGGCGGCAATATAGAGCTTTTGAAGGATCCCTATACCTGGTATGATAACAGCGGGATGGAAATCGGACGGGGAGAATCCCTTGAGGTTTTCACAAACGGAGATTATACCGTGAGAGTCGGCGTGACAAACAAAGATGTGGACAAAAAGAGCCTTCATGCGGAGATCCAGGTGGATCATGTGGCCCAGGCGGAGCCGGAGCCGGAACAGCCGGATCAGGGGAAAACGGACAAGGACAATTCCGACAAAGACAATTCCGACAAGGACAATTCGGACAAGGACAATTCCGACAAAGACAATTCCGACAAGGACAATTCGGATAAGGACAATTCCGGCGGGAAAAATGACAAGGATGGAGAGGATCATGATTCCGGGGATGACAGAGGGGGAAATGTGCTGGATCTGATTGTAAACCTTTTTACCCCCACCCCGGCGCCGGAGACAGAGCAGTCCGCCACGCCTTCCGCAAGCCCTTCTCCCAAGGCCGGACTTGAGGCAGGCAGGACGGGAGACGGAAACGGCAAAAAGGGAATCGGAAGCCTTCTGGCACAGGGACGGGCGAAACGAAGTGCGCAAAGAAAGCTGGCAGTACCTTCCGCATCCCCGAGCAGCGCACCGGAGCTTGACAGGGAGACGGAATCCGTGACCGTGGAGGAAAGATACGGTGAAGGGGACAATATGGCGCAAATCAAGACCGTAAAGCCGAAAACAGGATTTTTCAAGTCTCCCACAGCGAGGCTGATCACGATCACGGCAGGAAGTTTTGCGATCCTTGCCGGACTGTTTGCCCTTCTCTATTTTCTCAGATGGAGCGTCAGGGTATTCAATGATGACGGCAACGGCAGACTGATCTATCTTGGACGCTGCAGAGTGAATACGGAGGAGGACGGTTATGCCATCTGCATCAGCCAGGAGATGTCCGAGCGGGCTGTCAGCAACCGATACTGTATCAGGCCGGGACTGTTTGGAGCCTTCCGGACGGAAGAAGAGGAGCTTGCCGTGTGCCGGGGACAAAAGAGGGTATCCGTTCCCATAAGCAGGGAAATGATCGTCGTTGTATAAAATGCTTGCTTTTGTGAGAAGATCGTGATAGACTACGAAATGATATACAGCATATTGTATATTTATGCATACAGGAGTAATTGAAGGAGGAGAGTATTATGAAAAAGTTTTTGGCAGCAACACTTACACTGGCTCTTGCAATGACCATGCTCACCGCATGCGCAGGCGGCGACAAGCAAGCCCAGGGGGCAGACGAGCCCGCCGTACAGGAGACGGCTTCCGGAGAGGAAAATCAGGAAAAGACGGATGCTGCGGCTTCCGGAGAGCAGGAGGCTTCCCAAGACGCAGCGGAAGATGCGGAAGATGCTGCGGACGCAGCGGTCAGCGAGGCGCTGGCGGACGGCGTTCTGACAGTTGGAACCAATGCGGAATTTCCGCCCTTTGAGTATGTGGATGACAACGGGGAACCGGACGGCTTTGACATGGGTCTGGTTAAGGCCATCGGCGAAAAGCTGGGCGTGGAGGTTACGGTGGAAAACATGGAATTCGATTCCCTGGTATCTTCCATCGGAAACAAGATCGACATTGCAGCGGCAGGCATGACCGTGACACCGGAAAGGTCGAAGACGGTTGATTTCAGCGATTCTTACTATGAGGCGGTGCAGTTCGTGATTCTTCCTGCGGATTCCGAGATCGCACAGGCGTCCGACCTGGAGGGAAAGACCATCGGCGTGCAGCTGGGAACAACCGGCGATTTCACGGCGGAGGAGTTTACAGAGAATGTCTCCAGATACAACAAGGCAGTGGATGCGGTAAATGATATGATCAACGGAAGGGTTGACTGTGTGATCGTGGACAGGAATCCAGCCATGGTATTTGAAAACCGGTTTGAGGGCCAGGTGGTTGCGCTTGACGGCGCACAGTTCGGATTTGAGCCCGAGGAATACGCCATTGCAATTCCCAAGGGGGATACCGCTTTGCTTGAGGCGGTAAACGGCGCTCTTGAGGAGATTAAGGCGGACGGAACCTTTGACGAGCTGGTAAAAACTTATATCGAAGCGGAATAGGGATAAGCTGCAAAAGACGGATCAGGAGGATAGCAGATATGCTATCCTCTTTTGGTAAAATGCGGACAGAACTTACGAGAGGGAAAGGAATATGCAGGAGTGGTTTGAAACGGTGAGCGGTAAATTTGTGATGGCATTTGTGGAGGGAGACCGGTGGAAGCTCTATCTTAAGGGACTCGGGGTGACCATTGAGATCGCCTTTTTTGCGGCGGTGCTGGGGCTCTTGATCGGCACGTTGGTGGCGCTGATGCGGCTTTCCGTAAAGCGCAATGGCAAAAAGACACTGTGGTCGAGGCTTGCCGGAGCCTACATTGACGTGATCCGGGGGACGCCTTCCGTGCTGCAGCTGCTCATCATGTGGTTTATCGTGATGAAAAGCTGCAAAAACGGAACGCTGGTTGCGGTTCTCTCCTTTGGAATCAACAGCGGCGCTTACGTGGCGGAGATCGTAAGGGCGGGGATCCTGGCCGTGGACAAGGGACAGACCGAGGCAGGAAGAAGCCTGGGCCTTACCAAGGCCCAGACCATGATCTATATTGTGATCCCCCAGGCGATCAAGAATGTGCTGCCGCCCATCGGAAATGAATTTATAGTTCTGCTCAAGGAAACGGCAATCGTGGGCTATGTCAGCCTGACCGATTTGACGAGAGCCGCAAATCAGATCACCTCAAGGACTCTGGAAGCGTTCATGCCCCTGATCGGAGCCGCCGTTATTTACTTTGTGATCATTAAAATACTGACAATTCTGCTGGATATACTGGAGAGGAGGCTGCGCAAGAGTGATAATCGTTAAGGATCTGCACAAAAAATTCGAGGATGACAATCATGTGCTTCGAGGCGTGAACTATCATGTCCATCAAGGGGAAAAGATCGTGGTGATCGGCCCCTCCGGTTCGGGGAAAAGCACGTTTCTGCGCTGCCTGAATCTTCTCGAGGTACCAACCAGCGGGGAGATCTGGTTTGACGGAGAACGGATTACGGATCCGAAGATCAATATTGACAGGATAAGACAGCACATGGGTATGGTTTTCCAGAACTTTAATCTGTTTAACAACCATACGGTGATGGAGAACATTACCCTTGCTCCCGTGAAGCTGAAGCTGATGAGCAGGGATGAGGCCGGCGAAAATGCCTTAAAGCTCCTGGAACGGGTTGGACTTTTGGAAAAGGCGGATTCCTATCCGAGCCAGCTCTCAGGAGGACAAAAGCAGCGGATCGCCATCGTGCGTTCGCTTGCCATGAACCCAAGAGTCATGCTGTTTGACGAGCCAACCTCGGCTCTTGACCCCGAGATGGTGGGAGAAGTGCTGGAGGTTATGAAGGAGCTGGCTGAGAGCGGAATGACCATGGTGGTGGTCACCCATGAGATGGGCTTTGCCAGAGAAGTGGGTACTAAGGTGCTTTTCATGGACGGAGGCGTTATTGTGGAGGAGAACACGCCCAGGGAGTTTTTTACCAGTCCAAAGAGTTCCCGTCTGCAGGACTTTTTGTCAAAAGTGCTGTGACGAGATAAAAAGGCAGTGAAAACACCATAAAATACACATAACGGAATTCCGTGGCCACGGGCGTGGCGATGAGCACGGTCACAAACAGGGCAAAGCTGGGAAGATAACAGATCAGCTTTGCCTTTTCTTTCCTCACAAAAGCATTTCCGGCACAGAAGGAAAGAACCCAGAAAACAACGCCCATACTCCAGAGAAGGCTGTAGATCGGAACCATGCCGCCCAGCTTCACGGCGATTTCCTTTGCCTTTACCACGAGGGGGCCTCCGATCAGAGGGGTATGGGACACGCCAAGGCTGGTGGCGCTCACGCCCTCCGCCTCCGCCACCAGGTAGAAGGAATCGGGATACCAGTAGCCGTAGGTCTGGTACCGGTAGGCCGTCAGGTAATCCCCCGGGTAGGTAAGCCCGAGAGAGAGCCAGAGCTTTAAAAATTCGTTCTTGTGACCGGCAAGATAGTCCGGGTTTCCAGCGCGGATCAGCTCCTTGATATTATCGGCATAGGTTGGGTTATACAGCTCCTTGATATAGGTGAGATCCACCACGCTTTCGATCAGCTGCAGCTGCTCGTCCGTCAGCTCCCGGTCATTGCAGATCACGGCGGCAATCTGCTGGGCGGGAATGGAGAGGGATTCCACAAGATCCGGCTGAATCACGCGGCAGGCGTTCATCACGGGATATTTGATGAGAAAGGCCGAGAGGAAGATGGCGGCGACGGCGGGGTACATAAAACCGGCCCTCTTTCGGTAAAAGTACAGAAGGAAGGGGAGGCAGAGAAGAAAACCGTACCAGCCGTTGGAGCGGAACAGGCAGAGCATAATTCCGGAGATCACAAACACCGGGATCGCCTTTTTGTCAGTCCTGAAAGAGAGGCGCAGCAGAGAACAGCCAAACAACAGGACGAAGCCCGCAAAGGGCACATCCTTCCAAACCGTGACGGAAAAGACCGCATGGTAGGGCACGAGGGCGTAAAACAGAGTGACTGCGAACAGAATAAGGGGCCTTACGTGAAACCGCCCTGCGGTCTGAAGCAGATAGGAGACGGCAAAGGCAAGAAAGCACATCTGTAAAAAGGTGTAAAAAGAGAGCGCAATCACCATATTGGAGGTGCAGGCAAGGCCGATCCGGTACATAAGCTTGATGACCAGCGTGTGGGCGACGGGGTGGTGATTGCTGTAGGGAATCAGCCCGAGAGCCTGTTCAAACTGATTGATGCTGTCGGGAGTCATGATCCCGGGATACTGGTACAGAAAATAGGGCAGCCAGCCCAGAAGGCAGATAAAAAAGCCGCACAGCGCACTGTGCCTGCGGAAAAGATCCAGAAGCCGGTTGAGGAAGCGGGATGCGCATCCCGGTGCGAAGGAGAAGGAAAAAGGCGTCCCTCCTCTTCCATAGAGAAAGACGGCCACGGCGGCTTTGTCCCCGGAATAGGAAAACAGGAGAAGAAGCAGCTTGTAAAACAGCACGGAAAATCCGAGAAACACAGCCGCAAGTACCAGGAAACGGAAAAGGGGGCTGGTGAGCGTGTCTATATAATGGATCGAATCCACCCACATGTAAAGCAGGGTAAAAAAGACAGAGAGCAAAAGAGCCGTCCATTTTGAGGAGGGGGTACACATAAAGTCTTTGTCCGCAAGCCTTTCGTTGATGTGACGGTACAAAAAGAAGGCCAGGAGAAAGAAAACGCCGGTCAGTATATTGCCCGGTTCCATGCGGCCCGCCTTCATCAGGGCCCAGGAAGTGAAAAAGCTTTCGATCACCTGGAGGATAAAAAGAGCTGTCTTTTTTGTATTCATGAAGATCTCCTGTTCCAATGCGATTTTTTGTGATATACTTTTATACTAATAAAAAGAGGCCTGCTTGTCAATTCCCGCAGCGGGGAACACGGGCGCTGCCACCATTATGTGAAAAGCGGTGAGGAAGGAAAATATGATAACGATAAGCTTGTGTATGATTGTCAAAAATGAACAGAGGGTGCTGGCAAGGTGTCTTGAGAGCCTGAAGGGCCTTCTGGACGAGATCATTATTGTGGATACGGGTTCCACGGACAGAACCCGGGAGATTGCGGGGAAATACACGGATAAGGTCTATGATTTTGCATGGGTGAACGATTTTTCCGCAGCAAGGAATTTTGCCTTCTCCAAAGCCTCCTGCGAGTATATTTATTCGGCGGATGCCGACGAGGTGCTGGATGAGGAGAACAGGAGGCGTTTTTTCCTTTTGAAGGAAAACCTTCTTCCCGAGATTGAAATCGTGCAGATGTATTACGGAAACCAGCTGGCCTTTGGGACGATTTACAATTATGACAGGGAGCTGCGCCCCAAGCTTTTTAAGAGAATGCGCCCCTTCGTGTGGACGGAGGCGATCCATGAGACGGTAAGGCTCTCTCCCGTAGTGTATGACAGCGATATCGAGATCACCCACCTTCCGGAAAAGAGCCACACGGACCGGGATCTTGCGTCGTTTCATGCGCTTACGCAAAAGAAAGAGCCGCTGTCTGAGAGGCTTTTTACGATTTATGCAAAAGAACTGCTGATTTCGGGGAGGGATGCGGATCTTCTTCTTGCGGAGGATTTCTTTACCGGGCAGGCAGACGGGGATCTTCCCATGGAACGGATGAAGGAGGCTCTGTGCGTGGTGGTGAGGGCGGCCAGGATCCGGGGCGATTACCTGAAAATGTACCGGTATGCCATGAAGGATATTGCAAGCGAGGGAGTAAGCGAGGTCTGCTTCGAGCTGGGCGAATATTATTTCGGAACCGCAATTTACGAGGAAGCCGCCATGTGGTTTTACAATGCGGCCTATGAGACGGAAAGCATTCTCAGCATCCGCTGCTCGGGTGATCTTGCGCTTGGGCGGCTTGCGGATTGTTATGAAAAAATGGGCCTGGAGGGGCAGGCGCGGGATTACCGGAAAAAGGCCATGGACTGGAAGGCGGACGATTCCTTTGGGGAATAAAAGAAGGGAAAGAACCGCAAAAGGTCTTGCGGACCCTTCTCTATAATGATAGGATAAATAAGTATTTGCACAGGAAACTTACATGTGCCGCTGATGCAGCGCACCACCACGGAATGAAAGCCAGTCACTCTGCGCCTTCGGCGCTCCCGTGACTGCCGCCGGTATTCGCAATCCGGCCTATCGGCCTGCTTGCTCATACCGGCTTGCCCGTCCAATGTCCATGTGGCTGTGCGTGTAAACACGCCCATCCCCATGGCCGCTGTCCGGGGCTTTCATAATAAAATATTGACAGGAGAATTGGAATGGGCTTTGAACAGAATATCAGAAGAGTAGAACCGTATGTGGCAGGGGAACAGCCGGAGGATAAGGATATCGTCAAGCTGAACACCAACGAGTGCCCCTATCCGCCATCGCCGGCACTGATCCGGAGAGCCGAACAGCTTTCCATGCAGCAGCTGCGGCTGTATCCGGATATGAATGCGGGGAAGCTGGTGGACGCTCTTGCAGCGTATTACCAGGTAAGGCCTTCCCAGGTGTTTGCAGGCGTGGGATCGGACGACGTGCTGTCCCTTTCCTTCATGACGTTTTTTCATTCGGACAGGCCGGTGCTGTTTCCCGATGTCACGTATTCTTTTTACGACGTGTGGGCGCAGCTCCACGGGATTCCTTATGAGCTCTGCCCGCTGGACGAGAACTTTTGCATCCGCAGGGAGGATTACCTGCGGCCAAACGGCGGCATCATTTTCCCCAACCCCAATGCACCTACCGGCATATTGGAATCCGTGGATACGATAGAGGAAATCGTGCGAAAGAATCAGGATTCGGTGGTGATTATCGATGAGGCGTACATTGATTTTGGAGGCGAGAGCGCACTGCCGCTTGTGGACAGGTACGAGAATCTTCTGATCGTGCAGACCTTTTCCAAATCCCGCGCCCTTGCCGGGCTTCGCATCGGTTTTGCCATCGGGAGTGAAAAGCTGATCGGCTATCTGAAAGACGTAAAATTCTCTTTCAATTCCTACACCCTGAATCTCCCCTCCATTGAGCTGGGAGCGGCAGCGGTGGCGGATGATGCGTATTTCAGGGAAACGGTGAATAAAATAATAAGAACCAGGGAAAGGACAGGGGCGGAGCTGGCGCAGCTTGGATTCTCGCTTACGGATTCCAGGGCGAACTTTCTGTTCGTCTCCCACGAATCGGTGCCTGCCGCAGAGCTCTTTGCGGCGCTTCGGCAAAACAGGATTTACGTAAGGCACTGGAACCGGCCAAGAATCGATAACCACCTGCGTATCACGGTGGGGACGGACGAGCAGATGGAGCGTCTGCTTGCATTTCTAAAAAATTATTTGAAGAACAGAAAAGGAGTCTAGGTAAAAATGATCAAGAATTTGTTAAAAGGCATGGTGATTGGAATCGCCAATATTATTCCGGGAGTCAGCGGAGGAACCATGGCAGTTTCCATGGGTATCTATGATAAGCTGATTCACTGTCTGACTCATTTGTTTTCAGAGTTTAAGGAAAATCTGAAGTTTGTGGTGCCCATCGGTATCGGCGTGGTGATTGCGCTTGCGGGCCTTCCCTTTGTGATCACCCCGGCCTTTGAGCATTTTCCCCTGCAGACAAACGCCCTGTTTATCGGACTGATCGTGGGAGGGCTTCCCGCCGTTTGGAAAAAGGTGAAGGGAAACAGTGTCCGGATCAGTCATATCCTTCCCTTTCTCTTCTTTTTCCTTCTGGTAGTGGGAATGGCCGCCCTGGGGGAGACGGAAGGAAAAGCGGCGGATCTGAGCCTTAGCGTTATGTCCGTGGTCAAGCTGTTCCTGGTGGGCATCATAGCCTCTGCCACCATGGTAATTCCGGGAGTGAGCGGCTCCATGGTTCTTCTCATTCTGGGCTATTATAATCCGATTGTGGCAACCATCAAGGAATTTGTGGAAGCGCTGCTTTCCTTTGACATGCCGGAGATTCTCAGATGCTGCGGGATTCTGATTCCTGCGGGAATCGGTATCGTGGTGGGGATTTTTGCCATAGCCAAGCTGATCGAGATCCTGTTTGAAAAATTCCCTCTCCAGGCCTACTGGGCCATTATCGGCCTGATTGCGGCGTCTCCCATAGCCATTTTGCTGGTTGCCGATCTGGGGAACATTTCCGTCATCGGTGTTTTGACCAGCATAGTCACGTTGTTGATCGGTTTTGTCATTGCCATGAAGCTTGGAGACTAGCGGAAACCATTGTTTTTTCATATGCCAGGAGACAGGAATGGGTGATTGCGATGGAAGCATACGGGGATTTTGCCAGTGTATACGATATTTTCATGGAGGATACGCCCTATGCAGAGTGGGCGGATTTTGCAGTGCGGGTAATTGAAAAATACGGAATTTCCAGGCCGGTGCGGGGAGAGGAAAGGATGCGGGATGCGCCGGAGGCATCCGGCCCGGGAAAGGAGCGGGATGCGCTGCGGTCAGAGCGGGATCTGGTGGTGGAGCTTGGCTGCGGCACGGGCACGCTGACAGAGCTCTTATATGCCAGGGGCTATGACATGATCGGGATCGACAGCTCGCCGGAAATGCTGGGAATCGCCATGGAAAAGCGGCGGGAGAGCAAAAGCGGGATTCTCTATCTGTGCCAGGATATGAGAGAGCTTGATCTGTACAGCACGGCGGGAACCATTATCAGTGTCTGCGACAGCATCAATTACCTTCTGGAGGATCAGGATATTCTGGACACCTTCCGGCTGGTGAACAATTTTCTGTATCCGGGCGGGCTTTTCTTCTTTGATTTCAATACCGCATACAAATACGGGACGGTGATTGGTGATACGACCATTGCCGAAAACCGGGAGGATTGCAGCTTTATATGGGAAAATTTATATCATGATGAGGAGCGGATCAATGAGTACGACCTGACGGTCTTTGTCCGCAGAAAAGAGGAGCGGGAGACCTTCCGACGTTTTTGCGAGACACATTACCAGCGGGGATATACGCTGGAGGAGATGAGCGGCTTTGTGAAGAAAGCGGGGATGAAGCTTCTGGCGTCTCTGGATGCGGATACGCACGGGATGCCGGACGGGTGCAGCGAGCGGATCTATATGATCTGCAGGAAGGAATAGAGTATGTCTGATTATATGGTGAGGGCCACGGCGGCAAACGCCCAGATCAGGGCCTTTGCGGCTACATCCAGGGATCTGGTGGAAACGGCGAGAAAAACACACAATACAAGCCCGGTGGCAACGGCGGCCTTGGGAAGGCTGATGAGCGGAGCCGTCATGATGGGAGCCATGCTGAAGGGAGAGAGAGATTTGTTGACCTTGCAGGTCAGTGGAGACGGCCCCTTAAGGGGCATGACGGTGACGGCTGACGGCAGGGGAAATGTGAAGGGCTATGTTTTGGAGCCGCAGGCCATACTGCCCGCCAATGCCCTGGGAAAGCTGGACGTGGGCGGCGCTGTCGGGAAAGGTACCCTGCGGGTCATCAAAGATATGGGGTTAAAGGAGCCTTATGTGGGGCAGACTATGCTGCAGACAGGTGAGATTGCTGAGGATCTGACTTATTATTTCGCATCGTCGGAGCAGGTGCCTTCCAGCGTGGGGCTTGGGGTTTTGATGGAGCGGGACAATACCGTGAAGCAGGCGGGCGGGTTTATCATTCAGCTGATGCCCTTTGCGGGCGAGGAGGTGATCCAAAGGCTGGAGGAGAATCTCTCCCGGTTTTCCACGGTCACAAAACAGCTGGACGAGGGAAAGACGCCGGAGGAGATTCTGGACTTTCTGCTTGACGGGCTTGCCCCTGTGGTGACGGACCGGTCCGGGTGCCGCTTTTTTTGCGACTGCGACAAGGAGCGGGTGGAGAGGGCGATCATCAGCATCGGCAGAAAAGATATCAGGGAGATGATCGACACCGGAAAGCCCATAGAGGTAAGCTGTCAGTTCTGCAACACGTATTATCAGTTTTCCGTGGAGGAATTAAAGCGCATGCTCTCCCGCTGCAGGTAGCAGCCGGCGGGGGAGGTCGAAAGGAAAGAGAGGCGGTTTGAGATGGAGCATGGATTTGTCAAGGTGGCTGCCGTGACGCCGGATATCCGGGTGGCGGACGTGGAATTTAATGCGGCACAGATTTGCAGGGCGGTAAAGAGAGCGTCAAAGGAGGGGGCAAAGGTGATTGTGCTCCCGGAACTGTGCCTTTCCGGGTACAGCTGCGGCGATCTGTTTCTGCAGAACAGTCTTCTTGTATCCTGCAGGGAACAGCTATCAAAGATTGCGGAATTTACCAGGGAAATCGACGCCCTTGTATTTGTTGGGCTTCCGTTTGAGCGGGAGGGAAAGCTTTTTAATGTGGCAGCGGCCCTGTGCGGCGGGCGGATTCTGGCTTTCGTTCCCAAAACCTATATCCCGTCCCACGGGGAATTTTACGAGGCGAGGCATTTTACGCCCGGGAACCGGGAGATTGCCTGGGTTGACTCTGAGGGGGAGGAGATTCCATTTGGAACCCGTATCCTTTTTCAGGCCCGGGAGATGAAGGAGCTTGTCATAGGCTGCGAGATCTGCGAGGACTTGTGGGTGCCGCAGCCGCCCTGCGTTTTTGCGGCCATGGCGGGTGCGGTTCTTCTGGTGAATCTGTCCGCTTCCAACGAGACCGTTGGAAAGGACGCCTACAGAGAGCTGCTGGTGAAGTCCGCCAGCGCAAGACTTCTTGCGGGCTATGTCTATACCAGTGCGGGGGAGGGGGAGTCCACGCAGGATCTGGTGTTTGGAGGACATAACCTGATTGCGGAGAACGGGGTTTTGCTTGCCCAGGCCAAGCGCTTTGAAAATCAGATAGTGGTAAGCGAGATCGATATTCACAGGCTTCTTGCGCAGCGCAGAAGGATGACCACTTTCGAGACGGGAAAAAAGGACGGCTATCTGACGATTCCCTTTTCCGTGAGGAAAGAAAAGACCGTCCTTACAAGAAAATTCGCCCCGCAGCCCTTTGTGCCGGATGACGAGAGGCAGAGGCGGGAGCGGTGCGAGGAAATTCTGTCGATCCAGTCCTTTGGACTTAAAAAGCGTCTGCAGCATATCGGATGTAAAAAGGCGGTTCTGGGTATTTCCGGCGGTCTTGATTCCACCCTGGCCCTGCTTGTTACGGCACGTGCCTTTGATCTGCTGGGGATTGCGAGAGAAAACATTATGGCGGTCACCATGCCCTGCTTCGGAACCACGGACCGGACTTATGATAACGCCTGCAGGCTTGCCGGGGTGCTGGGGACAGAGCTGAGGCAGATTGACATCAGAGAAGCCGTCACCGTTCATTTCCGGGATATCGGACAGGATATGGAAAAGCATGACGTGACTTATGAGAACGGGCAGGCCAGAGAGCGGACCCAGATCCTCATGGATCTTGCCAATCAGGAAAACGGCCTGGTGGTAGGAACGGGGGATATGTCGGAGCTGGCACTTGGCTGGGCCACCTACAATGGCGACCATATGTCCATGTACGGGGTAAATGCGGGAGTTCCCAAGACCCTGGTTCGTCATCTGGTGCAGTATTATGCGGATACCTGTGAGGAGAACGGGCTTTCCGCCGTGTTGTTCGACGTGCTGGCAACGCCGGTGAGCCCCGAGCTTCTGCCTCCCGTGGACGGCGAGATCGCACAGAAGACCGAGGATCTTGTGGGACCCTACGAGCTTCACGATTTTTATCTCTACTATATGCTCAGGTGGGGGTTTGACCCGGAGAAGATTTATCGTCTTGCAAAGAGCGCCTTTGCGGGAAAATACGAGGACGGCGAGATTCTTAAGTGGCTGAAAAACTACTACAGACGGTTTTTCTCCCAGCAGTTCAAGCGCTCCTGCCTTCCTGACGGGCCCAAGGTAGGAAGCGTGGCGCTTTCTCCCAGGGGCGATCTGAGGATGCCGTCGGATGCCTGCGGGACGCTCTGGCTTGCGCAGGCGGAACATCTTAACTAAAGAAAGATTTTTTTGTATGACAAACTATCAGAAAGTGATATAATATTTACTGACAAGGTGTTTTACAGAAAAATTCACAAGGGTGCGGCCAAGTAAAGATGGCGGCAGGATGGAGATGCGGGATGAAACGAAAGCTAAAAATTGCAGTTATTAATCCAAACAGTTCGGAAGAGATGTCACAGGATATAGCAAAAGCGGCGAAGAAGTATGCGGCCGGCCGGTTTGAAGTGATAACCATTGCGATCAAGAGTGCGCCGGATATTGTAGACTTCGAGCGGGACATCGAAAAGACGGAGTCCGGGCTGAGAGAGATCGTAAGAGATTATGAGGGGATTGCGGATGCCTTTGTCATATCGTGTCACTATGATCCCAATGTGATGCAGCTGCGGCGTGCGGTCAGTAAGCCGGTGATCGGAATCGGGGAGGCGGCGATCCGTCTTGCGTCCATACTGGGAATTCGATTTACGGTCATCGATAAGGATGAGAATTCTGTGGCATACATCAAGGGCATGGTATCCAAATATGGAATGGAGCGCAGCTGCGCTTCCGTCCGAGTGCTGGAGGAGGGCGAGACGGAAGAGGAAGCCTACATGCAGACGATTTACAAAGCGGTCAGAGAGGATCTTACGGACGTGATCGTTGTGGGCTGCGAGGGTCAGAGCGCGATGGTGGAGAGCATAAGGTCGCAGGTAAACGTACCCGTGCTCGATGGCATGACCTGCGGGCTTATTATTGCGGAGGGTATGGCAAACGCCGGATACCGTACCAGCAGAGCCTGGTACTACTCGGACCGGCCGGATTTTTTCTCACCCAAGCAGCAATAGGAATCTTACGAATGAGGAGAGGGAGCAGCTTTTGCTGCTCCCTTTTAAGTGGCAAGGGGAGAGGGATTTGCAGTGGGAGAAGCGGACGGAACTGCCGCCTTATCCAGAGAGGCCCTTATTGCGCTCAGTAAAACCATGGAGGTATATTTATTTTCATCCGCATACGTAATATTCTCCAGGGACTGGCTGGCCTTGATCTGTCCGGCCAGATCGTCAAACGCAGGCTCTAAGAGAGGGAACATGGTGGTCACTGCCTCATCCAGATTCACAATACGGATATCATTGATATTGCTCTCGTCCACGGTAACCTCCACATCGACCACGTTGTCATTGATGATCAGGGAGGTGGTATAGATTCCGGGTACATAAGTTGCGGCAGGCGTTTCGACAGTGCTCTCTTCTTTTTTATCCTTCGGGACAAACATGATAATCAGCATGATAATGAACAGGATGCCGAACAATACGAAAATTCCCGTATAGATCAATTCTTTTAGATGGAGTACAACTATTTTGGTTTTGGAGCTCATGGATCTCACCGTTATATTCTTTTTACTATACTATTAGCAGGGGAAAGGATTTATGACTTGCAATTGGCAAACACAAGGGAAAAGTGGAAAGAGACATTGACAAAACTAAAATCCTGCTGTTATGATAAGAAAGAACAAAGACGTTCATATGACAACAGGCTCCGGGAGGCGGTTTGTTATCATATGAACGCCTTTCTCTATTTTTAAAGGAAAGGGAGGAAACCAAATTGAAGCAGCATTATACAAAACAGGATATTATATCCCTGGTGCAGGACGAGGATGTGGAATTTATCCGTCTGCAGTTTACGGATCTGTTCGGGAGCCTTAAAAATATGGCCATCACGGCAAGCCAGCTGGAGAAGGCGCTTGACAACAAGTGTATGTTTGACGGTTCGTCCATCGAGGGATTTGTGAGGATAGAGGAGTCGGATATGTATCTGCATCCGGATCTGGACACGCTTGCGATCTTTCCCTGGCGGCCCCAGCAGGGAAAAGTGGCGAGGCTGATCTGCGATGTTTACCGCCCAAATGGCGAGCCCTTCGAGGGGGATCCCAGATATATCTTAAAGCGGGCCATAAAGGAGGCGGCGCTTCTTGGCTATACCTTTGAGGTGGGACCGGAATGCGAGTTCTTCCTGTTCCACACGGACGAGAACGGGCTTCCCACCACACTGACACATGAGAAAGCGGGGTATTTTGATCTGGGTCCCCTTGATCTTGGAGAGAATGCCAGAAGGGATATGGTGCTGACCCTGGAGGAGATGGGGTTTGTGATTGAATCCTCCCACCATGAGGAAGCTCCGGCCCAGCATGAAATTGATTTTCGCTACGACGAGGCCCTTGCGACGGCGGACAATATCATGACCTTCAAGCTTGCGGTCAAGACCATTGCAAAGCGGCACGGACTCCATGCGACTTTCATGCCAAAGCCCAGATTCGGGGAAAACGGTTCCGGTATGCACATCAATATGTCCCTGTCCAGGGAAGGAAAAAATATTTTTGCGGATCCGTCCGATAAGAACGGGCTGAGCAAAGAGGCATATTATTTCATCGGCGGTATTATGAAGCATATGAAGGGAATGACAGCCATCACCAATCCCCTTGTAAACTCCTACAAGAGACTGGTTCCAGGCTACGAGGCGCCGGTCTACATTGCCTGGAGTGCCACAAACCGCAGCCCTCTCATCCGGATTCCGTCGACAAAGGGAGAAGGCACGCGGATCGAGCTGCGCTGTCCGGATTCCTCTGCGAATCCTTACCTTGCGCTGGCGGTATGTCTGCGCGCCGGTCTTGACGGCATTGTCAATGAAATCCTGCCTCCGGAGAGCGTGGACTGCAATATTTTCGCCCTTACGCAGGAAGAAAAGCGCAGGCGGGGCATTGAGGCCATACCGGGGACTTTGCAGGAGGCTGTTTACGAGCTGGAGAAGGACGGATTTATCCAGGAGGTTCTGGGAGAGCATGTTTCCGCAAAATATATGGAAGCCAAAAAGGCGGAATGGGCGGATTACCGGGCCCAGGTTTCGCAGTGGGAGATCAACCGGTATTTAAACCAGTTTTAGAGTGATACATCGGTAAGCAGGAGGGGGTGTGCCCATGACCAGTGTGATTGTAGTCCTCCCCAAGGCAGAAGACGCAAAAGGCATAAAAGGGCTTCTTGGAAGAAGCGGGATACCGGTAGCCGGAGTGTGTACCACCGGTTCAAAAGCCATTGCCTGGGCGGATAATCTTGGCGGCGGCATTGTGGTGTGCGGCTACAAGCTGCCGGATATGGTATGCTCCCAGCTTCGGGAGGATCTTCCCCAGGGGTTTGAGATGCTTGTGCTCGCCTCGCGCCATGTCATTGAAAGCGGGCTGATTGACAGAGAGATCCCGCATCTTGCCATGCCGCTGAAAGCCCAGGAGCTGGTTGAAACCGTGGATGGAATGATTGAGGCCATGGAGCGGGCCAGAAGGCGGCGCAGGGAAATGCCAAGACAGAGAAAGCCCGGCGACCAGGCGCTGATTTGGCAGGCCAAGGAAATCTTGATGAACCGTAACCATATGACAGAGGAGGAAGCGCACAAATATATACAAAAATGCAGTATGGACAGCGGAACCAACATGGTTGAGACAGCCCAGATGGTGTTAGCCATGATGAAAACAGAATAGATCGGCCGGATCGTTTGGAGTCTGTCTGCGGGCGGACTCCTTTTTTTCCTTTTATCTTAAGGAAATCTTTGGATTTGTCCCAAGACTTTGTTCCATCTTTTTCGTTATAGTAAAAAAAAGAACGGAAAGCCCGGACTTTCCAGAAACGGAGGAATGATATGACAATCGAACTGATCACCGAATATTTTACAAGATACGGATGGGCGGCCATTTTTGTGATCGTGCTGCTGGAATATCTGAATCTGCCAGGGTTCCCGGCCGGCGTGATCATGCCTCTTGCGGGGATCTTTGCTGCCAGAGGAAATATCCATTTTATACCGGCGCTTCTGATTACCGTTGCGGCCGGGCTTACGGGAAGCCTCATCCTGTATTATCTGGGTTATAAGGGCGGGGAAATCTTTTTGCAGAAATACCTGAATAAATTCCCAAAGCAGCGCCCTTTTATTGAGGAGAAGCTGGAGTGGGTGAGAAAAAGGGGCGGCGCCGGCATTTTCGTGAGCAAGCTGATCCCCATGATACGGACGCTGATCTCCATACCGGCAGGCGTATCGAAGATGAACCTGGTTTCCTACACGGTGAGCTCCACCTTGGGAATTTTTGTCTGGAACCTGGTGTTTGTGGGAGCCGGTTATGTGTGCGGAGACGCCGTGTTCCAGTATCTGTCATAGGGAAGGGGGCGCAAAGATGAAGATTGCAATGATGACAAACAATTACAAGCCCTTTGTGGCGGGAGTACCCATTTCCATCGAAAGGCTTGCGGATTCCCTGCGCCTTAAGGGACACCGGGTGGTGGTTTTTGCGCCAAGCTACGCAGGGCAGAAGGAAGAAGAGGACGTGGTCAGGTACCGCTCCCTGCTGCGGAACGTGGCGGGCGGTTTTTCCGTTCCGGACTGCCTGGATCCCGCCATAGAGAGGGAATTTTTCAGAGGGGATTTCGATCTGATCCATGTGCATCATCCCATGATGGCGGGGAATGCCGCCAGATACCTTTCCAGGAAATATCAGGTGCCGCTGGTCTTCACTTATCATACCAGATATGAGCAGTATCTCCATTATGTGGGGCTTTCCTCCTTTAAGAGCGTGATGCCCGCCTATATCAGAAGCTTTGCCAGAGACTGCGACGGTGTGATTGCGCCCACGCCGCTCATGAAGGAGTATCTGGACGGAATCGGAGTGAAATCCAGCGTGCGGGTGCTTCCCACGGGGCTTACCGGAGAGAGTTTTTTGCCGGATGAAAAAAATGCGGCAGGGATCCGCAGGAAATATGCGCAGGACGGGAGAGATCTTTTCTGCTGTGTGGCAAGGCTTGCGAAGGAAAAAAATCTGGACTTTTTGATGCGAAGCATGAGGCTCTACAAGGAGAGGGGAGGAAGGGCTTTCCGGCTTTTGCTGATCGGGGACGGGCCCTGCAGGAAGGAGCTGGAAGTATTGGCGGCAAGGCAGGGGCTGGCACAGGAGATCGCGTTTGTGGGCAGCGTTCCCAACCGGGAGATTGCGGATTACTGTTATGCCTGTGAGCTGTTTCTTTTCGCCTCACAGTCGGAGACTCAGGGAATCGTGCTGATCGAGGCCATGGCGGCGAAAACGCCGGTGCTGGCCGTACGGGCCACTGGGACGCAGGATGTGGTGGTAAATGGCGTAAACGGCTATATGACGCAGGACTCGGAGGCGGAGTTTGCGGCAAAGCTCATGGATATTCTGGAAAAGAAAGAGCTGGAGCTTCTGACCCGGGGAGCGCTTGGCACGGCCAGGCAGTATGAGGCCGGAGAGATTGCGCACCGGGCGGAGAAGATATACGGGGAGGCGGTAAAAATCAGAGAGGAAAAGATAAGAGCGCAGTATTACCATAGGAAAAAGCGCAGGAACATGTTATACTCACAGGGATAGAAAATTCAGGCAGGGGAGAGTGTGAGAATGGAAGTAAACCGTATTTTGATTGTGGAGGACGACAAGGAAATCCGGGAGGGAATCGAGATCTATCTGAAAAGCCAGGGCTATGTGGTTTTTCAGGCCGGGGACGGGATCGAGGCTCTTGCGGTGCTGGAAAGAGAAGAGATCCACCTGGCCATCGTGGATGTGATGATGCCCAGAATGGACGGGATCACCATGATGATCAAGGTCAGGGAAAAGGGCTACGAGTTTCCGGTCATCATGCTTTCGGCAAAGTCCGAGGAGGTGGATAAGATTATGGGGCTCAACATGGGCGCGGACGATTACGTGACCAAGCCCTTTACCACAATGGAGCTCCTTGCAAGAGTGAACTCCCACCTTCGCAGATACGGCAGATTCCTTGCCGCCACCTGCGGACAGCAGAAGAGTGAAAAGGTTCACGTGATCGGAGGCCTGGAGCTGAACGAGGAGACGGTGGAGGTCTCAGTGGACGGAAAACCGGTGAAGCTCACCCCTCTGGAATTCAAGATTCTGGCTCTGCTCATGAAGAACCCGGGAAGGGTTTTCTCTGCGGAGGAGATCTACGAGCGGGTGTGGAACGAACAGGCGGTCAATACGGATACAATTATGGTGCATATCAGAAAAATTCGGGAAAAAATCGAGATCAACCCGAAGGAACCAAAATATTTGAAGGTGGTGTGGGGCGTTGGATACAAAATCGAAAAACAGTAACCGATTCGGTTTTCTGGTGGCCGGAATCCTGGTTTTGCTTGCCGTGCTGGTCTATCTGGCAGGTTATCCGATTTTCAGGGGCCAGATTGACAGTTATCTCTCCCAGAGTATGAAGAACAGTCAGCTTCTGGAGCAGATTTACAAGAGCAGCCGCGTGCTTTACAAGGATATACGGGATCGGTCAGAGAAGAAGAACCACAGCTATTATGATTTGTATATGACAGTGGAGGAGACATCTCTTTCCAGGGACGTGGAGGATCTGGGGGATTACGGGGATTTTATTGAAAGCCTGAGCAGCGAGGAGCTGGTGGCACAGCTGGAAGAGAGCGTTAATTCCCTGCTGGACGAATGGTGCGGCGAGATGCTGGAGAGGCTGGCAAAGGGCATGGACTATCTGGTGGTGGAGAACACCTCCGGGGAGATGCTCAAAAACACGGACAGGGAAATTGAAAAGCTGCTGGATGCGGAGAAGGAAAAGTGGGAGGACGACCCTTACGTGTACTACGTGAAGATGTCCTTTGACCATGCGGGAAATCTCTGCGATCTGTCGGTGCGGGACGAGGATCCTGACAGCCTGCTTAAAAATACGCAGAGTGTTATGGCGTCCGGGGCGCTTACGAAGAACCTGAACCGGGACTGGAACAGCAGGGGCTATTTTGGAAACGAGTTTTTCCTTTTTGACCGCAGGGAAACGCCTGTGAAGGTGTCCTGCCTTGTCAATGAGAATCCCAGAGATGTGACCTTTGTCTATGCGCTCACGGCGCAGCAGAGCGAGAATATCAGCAGGCCGGGCGGCATGAATTATTTTCTGAACGACGGATGGAGCGAGCGGAGAGCCTACTATGAGGCGGGCGCGGGAGAGGTCTATGTCATCATTCTGCTGACGCTTGGCATTGCCTGCCTTCTGGTTACCAGGAACAAAAGATACCATCTTCATCATCTGCAGGCCTTTCACCTGCATCTGGAGTTTGCTCTGGCTGCATTGGGATTTCTCATGGGCTTTAGCGTGATTGCGGTGATGATGATGCAGTACACGAACAACGGGGGATTCGAGGAGCTGCTTGTCCGGTATGTGAATTCGTTTCCCGCCTTTGCCCGCAGGCTTTTCGTGGGCGCGGCCAATGTGGCGGTGCTGACCCTTCTGTTTGGCGGCTGGTTCTATTTCATCACGACCTTCGGGGAGGTGTTTGATCTGGGGCTGGTGCGCTTTGTGCGGGAGAGAAGTCTGATCGTGCAGGGAGTTTTGTGGATTTATCATGGTCTTCGAAATAAAAAGGACGAATTACGTGAGGAGATGCTCCATACGGATCTCGAAGGGAGTGCGAATAAAGTTCTGATAAAGCTTCTCGTGGTCAACTATGTGATTCTGGCGCTGATCAGTTCCTGCTTTGTCTTTGGCTGGTTCTTGCTGATCCCCTATTCGCTGTTTCTGTATCTGGCGATCCGAAAGTATGTCCGGAATATCAGGCAGCAGTACGAAAGGCTCCTTGAGGCCACGGATGCCATCGCACAGGGAAATCTGAGTACGGCATTCAGCGAGGACTGGGGCATGTTTACATCCTATAAGGAAAAGCTTGGAAAAATTCAGGAGGGATTTCAAAAGGCGGTCAGCGAGGAGGTCAGGAGCCAGCGGATGAAAACGGAGCTGATCACCAATGTCTCCCATGACCTGAAAACGCCGCTCACGGCGATCACAACCTATATCGAGCTGTTGGAAAGCGAGACGATAACGCCCGGGGAGAGGAAGGAATATCTGGCCGTGCTGAAAAAGAAATCCGAGCGGCTGAAATTCCTGATCGAGGATCTCTTTGAGGTGAGTAAGGCCAATACCGGAAACGTGAAACTGAATCTTGTGGATGTGGATATCTGCAGCCTGCTGCGTCAGGTGTATCTGGAATATGAGGACCGAGTGGAGGAGACGGATCTGATTTTCCGGTTCCGCTCGCCCGAGGAGAAGGTGATCCTTCAGCTGGACAGCCAGAAGACCTACCGTGTGTTTGAGAATCTTTATACCAACATCATCAAGTATGCCATGCCACATACCAGGGTTTATGTAAACACACAGAAGACGGAGCAGGGCATACGGATTGAAATCAAAAATATGGCGGCAATGGAGCTGGACATAGAGCCAGAGGAATTGACCGAACGGTTTGTGAGGGGCGACAGCTCCCGCAATACCGAGGGGAGCGGGCTTGGTCTTGCCATTGCCAGAAGCTTTGTGGAGCTGCAGGGCGGAACGCTGAAAATTGAGATCGACGGAGATCTGTTTAAGGTGATTATTGACTGGTAATCTCTTACTGTCTGCTTTGTAACCGGCATCGTAACAGCACTTTTTGCATAGTCAACCGCAAATAACACGATTTAAGAGATGAAAAAATGTGATAAACTATAGAAAGGTGCCAGGATTGCGAGAGCACGGAGTGCGAAACAACCCGCAGGCATCAGAGATCAAAATATCTTTTGAACGGCGGGAGGACGGCATATGAGATTTACCAAGATGCACGGCTGCGGCAACGATTATATTTATATTGACGGGGCAAGGGAGAGAATCCGGCAGGAGGAGAAACCGGAGCTGGTGCGAAAGCTGAGCGACAGGCATTTCGGGATCGGAGGGGACGGCGTGATTTTCATCAATCCCTCTAAGGAAGCGGATTTTGAGATGGAGATGTACAATATGGACGGCTCACGGGCGGAGATGTGCGGGAACGGGATCCGCTGCGTGGCCAAATTTGTCTATGACAAGGGCCTGACGGATCAGACCCGGATCCGCATCATAAGCAGCGGAAAAATCAAGTGTCTGGACCTTTCCCTGGAGGGCGGGAAGGTATCGACTGTCAGGGTCAATATGGGCGCTCCGATTCTGACAGCCAGTGAGATTCCGGTGATCGCACAGGATGGAAGGGAGAGGGTAATCGGCCGGGACATTGAGGTTGACGGCAGTGTCTATCAGATGACATGCGTGTCAATGGGAAATCCTCATGCGGTTGTTTTCCTGGAAGACGTATCCGGGCTTGCCATAGAAACCATCGGGCCTTTGTTTGAAAACCATCCCTGGTTTCCAAAACGGGTCAATACGGAATTCGTAAAGATTCTGGATCGGGATACCATTGAGATGCGGGTCTGGGAGAGGGGAACCGGAGAGACCTTAGCCTGCGGCACCGGGGCCTGTGCGGCGGCGGTGGCCTGCATTCTGAATGGTTTGACGAATGAGACGGTTGCTGTTAAACTGTTAGGTGGCTGTCTTGAGATCTTCTGGGATCAGGATCAGAATCTTGTATACATGACAGGGCCTGCGGCCACTGTCTTTGAAGGAGAAATATAGGAGGAGGAAATGATGTTTAAAATTAACGACAATTATCTCAAGCTTCCCGGAAGCTATCTGTTTTCGACCATAGGGAAAAAGGTGAACGCCTATGCGGCGGCAAATCCGGACAAGAAGATTATCCGTCTGGGAATCGGGGACGTGACACAGCCCCTGGCGCCCGCCATCATCACTGCGCTTCACGGCGCCGTGGACGAGATGGGAAAGGCCGAGACTTTTAAGGGCTACGCTCCGGAGCTTGGCTATGAATTTCTGCGAAACGCCATCGCAAAGAATGATTATCAGGACAGGGGCTGTGAGATTGCGGCGGACGAGATTTTCGTTTCCGACGGGGCAAAGTGCGATTCCGGGAATATTCAGGAAATTTTCAGCACGGACAATAAGATTGCGGTCTGCGATCCGGTCTATCCGGTCTATGTGGATACCAATGTGATGGCGGGACGGACAGGAACCTATGACAGCTCAAGGGAGACCTGGAGCGATGTGATTTATATGCCCTGCACGGCGGAGAATGATTTTGCACCGCAGCTTCCAAAGCAGGAGCCGGACCTGATCTACCTGTGCTTCCCCAACAACCCCACAGGCTCCACCATCCGGAAGGCGCAGCTGCAGGAGTGGGTGGACTATGCCAACCGGGTGGGAGCCGTGATCATCTATGATGCGGCCTATGAGGCGTATATTTCACAGCCGGACGTGCCTCATTCCATCTATGAGTGCGAGGGAGCCAGGACCTGCGCCATCGAGCTGCATTCCTTCTCCAAGAATGCGGGCTTTACGGGAGTGCGTCTTGGGTATACCGTGATTCCGAAGGATTTAAAATGCGGGGACGTGACGCTTCACTCCCTCTGGGCGAGAAGACACGGAACCAAGTATAACGGGGCGCCTTATATCGTGCAGAGAGCGGGAGAGGCCGTATATTCTCCGGAGGGAAAGGCGCAGCTGAAACAGCAGGTGGCTTATTATATGAAAAATGCGGCCTATATCCTCAATGGACTTAAGGCGGCGGGCTATACCGTATCCGGCGGTGTGAACGCCCCCTATATCTGGCTGAAAGCGCCGGAAGGCATGACCAGCTGGGAGTTCTTCGATTATCTGCTCGAGCGAGCAAACGTGGTGGGAACGCCCGGTTCCGGATTCGGCCCAAGCGGGGAGACGTATTTCCGCCTGACGGCGTTTGGCAGCTATGAGAATACGGTGGAGGCCGTGGAGCGGATCAAGGCGCTGTAAGTATTACGGACGGGCAGAACCGTATAGGAAAAAGCCGCAGGAGTAACCCTGCGGCTTTTAAAAAGTCAACCATAAATCAGAAGAACCGATACGTATCTTAATAAGGAGGAGGCCGTGAACGAACATCAATTTGAGGATGCTGTGGCACGGATGGTACGGAAAGATAAGACCGGGCTTAAGGAGATCTATGAAGCCTACGTTGGTTATATTTACCGGATTGTCTATGAAGTACTGCAAAACAGGGAGAATGCAGAGGATGTCACCAGCGATTTTTTTATAAAGCTCTGGGAAAAGGCCTGGCAGTTTACACCCGGAAACGGCCACAGGGGATATCTCGCCGTGATGGCAAGGAACCAGGCTGTTGACTATCTGCGCAAGTACAGGAAGGAAGAGCTTACGGCTCTCCTGCAGGATATTGAATCAGAGACGGAGGAGGAAAAGAGGGCGGGACATTTTTCGGCGCAGAGTAGGGAGGGCGGGGTGGAAGAGACCGTGGTGGGCGAGATGAGCGTGGATCAGGCTCTTTCAACCTTGAAGCCGGGGGAGAGGCAGATCGTCAGCCTGAAAGTACTGGGCGGCCTCACGTTCCGGGAGATTGCGAAGACTCTTGGCATTCCCATGGGAACGGTCACATGGAAATACCAGAATGCCATAAAAAAGCTGAGGAGGTGTGGATATGAGTAAGGACTTTGAAAAGTCTTACAGAGAACTGGCAAAGAGCGAAGCGCCGGATTTGTGGGATCGGATTGAGTCCGGCCTTTCGCGGCAGTCCACACGGGGGCAGGCGGAGGAAGAAAAGAGGACAGAGACGGCGCCTAAAGAGAAAAAAAGGCGTTCCGGGAAAATTTTGCATGGTATTTATCGATATTCACCTATGGCGGCGGCCGTGATTTGTGCTATAATAATAATACCGATCTTTATAAACGGAGATAAACCTGCTCCTTCCTTAAAAGCGGAAATGGAAGAGATAGCCGAATCGGAAGCGGCTGAAATGGCTGCGGTGCCACAGGAGGAAGGGATTGCACAGACGGATGCGGACGCAGGCGCCGAACAGGAGAGCGCGGTGGAAGAGAGCGGCGCCCAGGACAGCGCCGCGGCAGGAAGCGCCGTACAGGACAGTGTAGTGGAAGAAAGTACCTCGCAGGACCATTCTGCGGCAAGAGGCGCCGTGCAGGAGAGCGCCATGGAAGAAAGCAGCGACGAGGACAGCGCTGTGGAAAAGAGAGCGGAATCCAAGAAAGCGGAGAATGCCCTGCAGAATACGGCCCTGGATCCGGAAGGGTTTTTCCGGGTAGTTGTGGAGGTTACCGGAAGTAAGGATGTGGCGGCGCAGGAAAATGCACAGGAGGCCGGAACCGTGTACACGGCTCTGGTGGAAAGGGATCCGGAAGGGATTCTGGCCAAGGGGGAGGAAATTGCCATTTTCATTCCGGTATATTCTTCCGTCTCGTTGGCCGTGGGAGAGGCTTTTGAGCTGGATCTTACGTATTGGGAAGTGGATGAGGATTTATTTACCGTCTGCGGATTTTACGGGCAGGCGGAAAAGTGATTTGCGGCCGGAGTGGCAGCGGGAAGCAGTATGGGGGCCGATATGGGAAAAATATGGGAATTTTTTGAAAATTTGAATGAGATGGTGTATGTGACGGATATGGACAGCTTTGAGGTTGTGTACATGAACCGCTGTGCGCTGAAGGCGTTTGGCCTTGCAAGTCTCGGGGAAACGAAGGGGAGAAAATGTTACGAAGTGCTGCAGGGAAACCTGGAGCCCTGTGCGGTCTGCACGAACAAAATTCTGAGACCCGGATATTTTGAGGAGTGGAAATTCCGGAATCCCGTTCTGGATCGGAATTACCTTTTGAAGGATACGGTGGTGGAGGAGGACGGAAGACGTTTCCGCATGGAGATCGCCATCGATATAGGAGAAGAGGAGCCGGAGCAGAAGCCTTGCAGCGACTACAACAACGAGGCTGTGATCAACGAGGGACTGCGCCTTGCCCTGTCGGCGCCTGCGCCGGACGAATCCCTGGATATTCTTCTGGAGTATCTGGGGCATTCCTTAAGAAGCGAGCGGGTCTATATCTTTGAGGAAAAGGCTGGAGGAATTTTTGACAATACCTATGAGTGGTGCGCAAGGGAAGTGGCCCCCCAGAAGGAACACCTGCAGAACATTCCCAGGGAAGCTCTGGAATACTGGTATCAGAAATTTCAGAACAATGAACATGTGGTAGTGCGAAATGTGGAGGCTTTAAAGGCGGCCCATCCCGAGATCTACCGTTGTCTGAATCCCCAGAACATTCAGTCCCTGGTGATCAGCCCTCTGATTGATGAAAAACAGGTGCTTGGCTTTTACGGGGTAGACAATCCGCCGGCCGAACTGCTGGATCATATTCTGACCATGTTTCAGATTGTGGGGCATTTTATCGTCTCCCTTCTGCGCAAGAAGAACCTGGTAAAAAGCCTTGAAACCATCAGCTATTACGACCAGCTGACAAAGTTGGGAAACCGTCATGCCATGAATGAATTCATGCATACCATGGATCCCGAAAAGAGTATAGGGGTTTTGAACTGTGACGTGATGGGGCTGAAACGGGTGAATGACGAGAAGGGACACCAGGCGGGGGACGACCTGCTGGTACGGGCCAGTGCGTGTCTGCAGAGGCAGTTTGAGGAATATGCGTTGTTTCGGACAGGCGGAGATGAGTTTCTTGCCCTGTGTCCGGGGATCAGCGAGGAGGAGATGCGAAGCCGGGTAGGAAAGCTTAAGGCGGATATGGCAAGGAGCGAGGCCGTGATGGCTCTCGGCTGTATCTGGCATGCGGAATGGGAATGCGGTATGGATAAGCTTCTTGCGGAAGCGGACCATCAGATGTATGAGGACAAGAGAGCCTATTATGCGGCAGGCAAATTTGACCGGAGAAGATAACAAAAGCCCGATTGCGGGGAAGAATGGAAAAAGACACTGCTTCTCAGTAGACAGTGTCTTTTTTATGGTGCGCCCGGCGGCGCACGTTTCTAACGGGTGAAAGTCCCGAATCCGCCCGGTAGTGGGAAGGATATAGCCGAAGGCAAGGGTGTCCGCCGTGAGGAGGAATCTGAAGGAAGCCGGATGTGGGGAACATATAAACCTGCGGGCAAATCTCTGGTCTGACGAACAGAAATCACATAGGAGGTTATGCATGAGGGTAAGACTGCCATACAAGCCGAAGCCCAGTAACTACACGGAATCATGCATGATAGATGTGGCAGATGGATGGAGAGAAAGAAACGTGTGGTACCCGGGGAGGTCTGTGCGGTATGCCCTGA